>Ga0075430_100000580_pt1 | contig 27791 bp, 35 predicted proteins | sample RhiMetdeltSRZDD4_FD_75294 | JGI IMG/M metagenome (GOLD analysis project Ga0075430, IMG submission 75294) | Populus rhizosphere microbial communities from Tennessee, USA - Rhizosphere MetaG P. deltoides SRZDD4 | ecosystem: Host-associated > Plants > Roots > Rhizosphere > Soil | place: USA... | reverse complement strand
GGTCGCAGCGGGGGTCCCGGGCCACGAAGGCCAGGGCGATCGCGTCGTCGACGTCGGTGCCCAGGTCGGTGTCGAACAGGATGGGGACCGGGTCGGTCACGGGGCGCTCCGGGAGTAGACCAGCGGGAAGAACTCGTCGTCGTCCAGGCGATCGCCCCGGTGGTAGCGCTCCCGCTGGTCACGGGTCCACGTCCACGACCCGGCCCACGTGGCCCCGTCGTCCCGGTCGAAGGTCGCACCGTCCGCCATGAAGACGACGCTCATCGCGCGGCGGCGATGGGGCGTCATGTTCGCCCCGGCGCCGTGGGCGATGAAGCCGTTGTGGATGACGGCGCCCCCGGCGGGCACCGGACAGAACACCGGCGGGGTGTCGGCCCACTGCGGGTTCTCCCGGAACAGGGCGCCGAGGTCGTTGCCGATCGACGCGTTGCGCATGCTCTGCTCGCTGTGGCTGCCGGGGATGTAGGCGAGGCACCCGTTGTGCGGGGTCGCGTCGTCGAGGGCGACCCAGAACGAGACGCAGTGCGGCGTGTCGAAGGCGAAGATCGGGCCGTCGATGTGGAACGCCGTCGGGTGGCCCCACGGCTCCTTGATCAGGGCCTGGTCCTGCCAGATCCGGACGGCGTCGACGCCCTCCAGCTCGGCGGCGATCCGGGCCAGGTCGCCGTCGAGCACGAGGCGGCGGACCCGCTCGCTGCTGCGCCAGAGGAACAGCTTCTGGGTGAAGACCTTGTCGTAGTACTCGTAGCCGGCGCGCTGCTCGGCCGGCAGGGCAGCGACGGCGTCGGGCCGGTCACGACGATGGGGCACCCGGGTGTCGGCGCGCTCGGCGACGGCTTCGTCGACCGCGGCCCGCCACTCCTCCAGCTCGGTGGCGTCGAGGAACCGGTCGATGACGAGGAACCCCTGCTCGCGGTAGGACGCCACCTGGTCGGCGGTCAGCTGGGTGTGCATGTGCCTCCCCTCGGCGGGCCGTCCCGCCCCCAATCGTCGCGTACGCGCGGGGTCAGCGGGCGGTGACGGGGCTGGGCGCCTGGGACTGCAGCTTGTGGGCCTGGTTGCGGCGGGCCCACGCCCGGGCGGCGGCTGCGCTGCCGGTGGGCGCCGAGGGGAGCTTGAAGCCGGTGTACATGACCTTGCGCTCCTCGCTGACCGGGGGCGTGGCCTCGTGGAGGGTGCAGCTCAGGTGGACGGTGAGGTCGCCGGCTTGGGTCGGCAGCGGGACGATCGGCAGGTCGAGGCTCGGGGCGACACCGACGGCCGGGACGTTGGCCCGGTGGGAGCCGGCCAGGACGCGAAGCTGGCCGCGGTCGGCGCCGCCGTCGGTGACGGACACGCCAACGGTGACGCTGCAACACATGTAGCTGTGGCGGCCCAGCGAGCAGTCGCGGTGCCACGGGATGTCGGAGATGCCTTGGCTGACGCCGAGCGGCTTGACCAGCGCCTCGATGACGTTCGCCTCGACCTTCGGCGGGTCGAGGGTGTCGTCGCCGGCGATGGCCAGGCGGAGCCGCTCCCAGGCGTCGCTCTGCAGCACCGCGGCGGTGGTCTCGGAGTGCTCGACGAAGTGCAGCATCCGCACGCACATCTCGTCGCCGTTGGAGAGCGTGGCCCACCAGGAGCGGCCGTCGTCCTTGCGGTAGTGGGGCAGGGCCCGATCCATGTCGCCGGCGATGGTCGCCATGTCGGCCGGGTCGAGCCAGCCGCGCAGCCGCAGGAAGCCGGCCGTCCGAATGAACTCGGCGAGCGCCGCCGGGTCGTCGTCAGGGGTGAAGGTCCGGTGGAGGTCGACCTCCGAGAAGTCGACGTCGCCCCGACGGTGGGCCGGCCAGCCGTCGAGCAGCGCCCGCCACGCGACGTCCCACTGGAGGATCTGGGTCATGTCCGCGTTGTGCATCCGCACGTCGCGGTTGACCGAGAAGCTGTTGAGCGAGCGCTGGTCGAGCACGAAGTCCGAGAACTGGGCGTCGTCGAGGTCGAGGACCAGGGCGCCGTCGAGGACGCCAGGCTCGACCGCGACCCCGTCCGGCCCGACGCCGAGGCTGAACGGCGTGCCCGCGTTGAAGGCGAGCGGCCGCAGCTCCAGGCGGCGCATCGCGTCGGCCAGGACGTCACCGTGCTCGCGGAGCAGTGCGGGGAGGGCTTCGTCGAGGAACGCCTCGGGCGAGGTGGTCGCCCCGTCGTCCCCCCGAGTGCGACGGTCGATCGATTCCATGCAAGGACATCCTTGCACCGAATCGACGCACGCGCTCAGTACGCCATGTCGTGGCGCTCCAGCGCCTGGCGATCCCACTTCCCCAGGTCAGCCGCGGCCGAGTAGGTCGTCTGCAGGAAGTCGAGGAGCATCGCCCGGGGATCGTCCGCGGTGCGGACGGCTTCGTAGGGCAGGAGGAACTCGCCGAGCGCCACGTCGTAGGCGGCCTCGGCCGGCAGCACCGGGTAGTCGGGATAGCCGCCGGGCTCGGGGTAGGCGTATGCGTAGAAGGCGCCCTCGGCGCCCCCGCCGGCGAAGTAGCCGGCACTCGACACCTCGTGGGAGTAGGCCTCCTCCATCACCCAGTCCGCGCAGTTGGGCGCGCCGCCGGGGTGGCGGGGCGCGGTGCGCCCCGAGAACCGGGTGACCGCGATGTCGAGGGCGCCCCAGAACAGGTGCACCGGGCTGACCTTGCCGAGGTAGCGGGTGCGGAACTCGTGCAGCACCCGGTCGACCTGCTGGAGCAGCCGCCAGAACCGCTGGGCCGACTCGGGGTCGTAGCTGGCGTGCTCGTAGTCCTCGGTGAACGGGATCGACGGGTCGACCTCGACGGGCCGGGGCAGGATCCTGACCTCGATGCCCAGGCTCTCCAGCGCCGCCATCGTCTCCTCGTAGAAGACCGCAGTGGGCTTGGCGGCCAGCGCGACTGTGCGGCGCTCCGGCCGGTCCGTGTCGATGTGCAGCTCGTGGTCGATGAAGTCGAACGTCATCTCGAAGCTGCCCGTGCGGTACGGGATCGCCGACGTCGTCAGCCCGCGGGGCGACACGTACAGGGGCACGTTCCACCAGTGGTTGACCAGCGGCGTCAGCTCCATGCGGACCTTGCCGACGATCTGCGCCCACATGTGGAGCGTGTCGCGGGTGTCCTTCCAGTCGTCCACGACCAGCTTGGGCCAAGCGCTCACCCGCCCACGCTCCCCCATGGGCGGGGCCGGTAACCCTCCCGACCCTCGTCGGTTGTCGGCCCAACATCGCGCGGGGCTCGACTTCCCGTGCCAACGAGCCCGGGGCCGTTGATCTATCTCAACGTCGGGGTTCGACGTCGAGGCCGATGTCGAGGACGGGGGCGGAGTGGGTGAGGGCGCCGATCGAGACGAGGTCGGCGCCGGTGGTGGCGTAGGCGCCGATGCGGTCGAGGTCGATGCGGCCGCTGATCTCCAGCAGGGGACGGGTGGGGTGGGCGGCCCGGACGTCCATGACCACCGAGCGCACCGCGGCCGGCGTCATGTTGTCGAGCAGCAGCGCGTCCGCGTCGGAGGCGACAGCCTCGGCCACCATGGCGGCGTTGGCGCACTCGACCTGCACGGTCCGCCCCGGCCACTGCTTCCGGGCGGCGGCGACCGCCTCCCCGATGGGCATCAGCTCGAGGTGGTTGTCCTTCAGAAGCACCCACTCCGACAGGTTGCCCCGGTGGTTCGACCCGCCCCCGGCCCGCACCGCCGCCTTCTCCAGCGACCGCAGGCCCGGCGTTGTCTTGCGGGTGTCCCAGACCCGCAGCTCGCTGCCGGCGCCCTCGAGGGTGGCGACGTAGCGGGCGGTCAGCGTCGCGATCCCTGACAGGTGGCCGATGAAGTTCAGGGCGGTGCGCTCGGCGACGAGGATCGACGCCAGCAGCCCCCGAGCCTGGCCGACGGTCTGGTTGGCTGCGACCTTGTCGCCGTCGTCGGCCGACCAGGTGACCTCGACCGAGGGGTCGATCTGCCGGAACGCCTCGTCGGCGCAGCGGCACCCGGCCAGGACGCCGTCCTCCCGCGGCACGAAGGCGGCGGTCGCCTGCAGCCCCGGCGGCAGCAGCGCGGAGGTGATGTCGCCCAGCGGGGTGAGGTCCTCTTCTAAGGCCCGGGCGACGGCCTCGCGGATCGCGGTCACGGGCGGGTGAACATCGTGCATCGGTGTGCAGTCTTGCGGGGCGGCACGCCAGACTCACAGACGGTGGTCGATTTTGGGGAGGGTCATGCGGAACCGGCGGTTGATCGCGGCAGGGCTTGCCGTGCTGGTCGTGGGGGCGGCGGCGTGCTCCGGCGACGACGGCTCGTCCACCGACAGGACCGCCAAGGACGAGCCCACCACCACCAGCCTCGCCCCGCTGCCCGAACGGCGGCCGTTCGAGGTCGGCTCGCAGACCGAGACCCTCGTCGACGCCAGCCGCCCGACCCCGGCCGTGCCCGCCAAGCAGCTGCCGGCCCACGACGACCGCACCATCGAGCTGACCGTCCTCTACCCCACCGACGAGGAGCAGCTGCCCACCGACGACGCCGGCATCGTCGACGGCATCGATCCGCCGCCTGACACCGACGCCGAGGTGGCGCCCGGGAAGTTCCCGCTGCTGGTGTTCGCCCACGGCTGGATGGGCTCCGGCGCCAGCCTGGTGGGCCCGGCCAAGCGCTGGGCCGGCGCCGGGTACATCGTGGCCCTGCCCACGTTCCCGCTCAGCCAGGAGCCGATCGGCTTCAGCGGCGACGTCGTCAACCAGCCGGGTGACGTCAGCTTCGTCATCGACACGCTGCTGGCCTACGACGAGGACGCCGACAGCTACCTCGGCGGGCACATCGACGCCGACCGCATCGCCGTCGGCGGGCACTCGCTCGGGTCGGTCACTGCGTTCGGCTTCGAGAACGCGTGCTGCAAGGATCCCCGGGTGAAGGCGATCGTCGCCGCCTCGGGTGGCCCCCAGCCCTACAGCACCGGCAGCTACGACAAGACGTTCGCCACACCCATGCTGCTGATCCACGGCCGCAAGGACCCGGGCGTGAACCCGGCGATCAGCCAGGCCGTGTTCGACCTGACGCCGGGGAAGATGAGCCTGCTGATGATCGACGACGGCACCCACACGTCGGGCTTCGCCGGCGAGGACGGGAAGGTCATGGACGAGGTGATCGTCGCCTTCCTCGACGCCGAGCTCGGCATCGACCCCGACGCGATGGACGGCCTCGAAGCGAAGGTCACCGCGAGCGGTCGCGGCGACCTCCACTCCAAGGACAAGTAGCCGAGGTCACTAGCGCCCGACGCCCCGGTGGGCGCCGGTGCTCAACCCCAGCCGCGGGAGTCCTGCTTCAGCGCGGTGTCGACGCCGAGGGCGGCGGCGACGACCAGCGACCGCAGCGGGTCCTCCAGGGGCCGGTGGATCTGGACGACGTAGTTGTCGGCCGTGGTGAACATGGTCTTGGCGAAGCCTTCCCACGTCTTGGTGATGCGGGCGATCTCGCCGCCGGTGTGGTCCTGGATGTTGAAGTTCCAGGCCCGCCAGTTCTCACCGTTGATCGAGCCCCACTGATGGCCGCCCGACTCCAGCGAGAAGCGGATCTTGCCGATCATGTTCTGCTGGATGATCTGGCCGATCTCGTTGCCGAGGGCGTCCTGCACGATCATCTTGGACTTCATCAGCTTGGCCGGCCGGGTGAGCGCCATCAGCACGTTGCCCTGCAGGTCGACGATCTGGAACTTGTGGGTGAGGAACTGGTCGTAGCTGGTGAAGATGCGGATCGCCTTCTTCATCATGTTCTGGCCGACCTGCCGCACCGCGCCCAGCTGCTGACCGTGCTGGTTGTAGATGGCGTACTCGTTGTTGACCTCGATGAGCTTGGCCTTCTGGTTCACCACCAGGACCGGCTCGGTGAAGATGGTGCCGCCGCCTTGGGGGGCGGCCGCACCGCCGACCTTCTGGACGTCCTTGACGATCTTCTCGGTCGCCCGGTTCACGGTGGGGATGTGGCCGCCGCCGGCCGGGGCGTCGGTGGCCTGACGGCCGTGGGACGCGACGTGCTCGGTCCATTGGTTGCCGTCCCACCAGCGCGTCTCGTGTCGCCCGAACGGATCGGGGTACCACCCCGGAGCGTGCTGGGGTTGCTGTGGTTGGGCAGGCCCTGGGGCGCCCGCTGCCTGCTGTTCTGACATAGCCGGCCACCGTAGCAATCCGGCGAAGGCTGCTTTCAGCGGTGTGAAGGCGATGACGCGTTGATGACGAAACGCACTCTTAGCTCGTCCGAAAGTGCCGGGAAGTCGCTCCGAGCGTGGGCTCCACGCGACTCTTCGCGGGCGGTCGCGGCGGCGCTGAGCGCGGCGCCGACGGTCGCCAGGTTGAGGAGCTCCTGGCCCGCGACGTCGTCCCGCCGGGCGACCCCACCCGCCGCCTGGGCGGCGTCGAGCGCCACCGCCAGCGACCCCGCCGAGCGCAGCACGCCGGCGTTCTCGGTCATGGCGCGCTGCAGGGCGTTGCGGGGGTCGTCGTTCTCCGTCGACGTCGGGTCCGCCGCGGTCGGCAGCTTGGGCAGCGGCAGCGGGTGCGACCCGATCTCGCTGCCGTCGGCGGCCAGCAGGGCCCGCATGGCGCCGGTCGGCTCGGGGCCGTCCTTGCCCCGCTCGACCGCCTCGACCACCCGGGGGCCGAACACCATGCCGTCGAGCAGCGAGTTGGACGCCAGGCGGTTGGCGCCGTGGACGCCGTTGCAGGCGGCCTCGCCCGCCACCCACAGACCGGGCAGCGACGACGCGCCGTCGAGGTCGGCGAGGATGCCGCCGCAGGTGTAGTGGGCGGCCGGGGCAACCGGGAGCCAATCCTTCGCCGGGTCGAGGCCCACCTCGGCGAGCGCGGCGTTGATCGTCGGGAAGCGCTCGGCGAAGTGCTCGAGCCCGGTGGCGTCGAGCCAGACGTTGTCGACACCCTCGTCGATGAGGACCCGGGTGATCGCCTGGCTGACCTTGTCCCGGGGCAGCAGCTCGTCGACGAAGCGCTCGCCCTTGCCGTTGCGGAGCAGGGCGCCGTGACCCCGCAGCGCTTCGGACAGCAACGGCCGGGGGCGGGCCGGGTGGTGCAGGGCGGTGGGGTGGAACTGGACGAACTCGAGATCGGCGACCGCCACGCCGGCCCGCAGAGCCATGGCGATGCCGTCGCCGGTGGCCTCGGGCGGGTTGGTGGTGACGGCGAAGAGCTGCCCGGCACCCCCGGTGGCGACCAACACGTGCCGGGCCCGCACCTCGATGTCGGGGAAGGCGCGGACGCCGACGCAGCGGCCGTGCTCGACCACGAGCTCGCTCGCGAAGGTGCGCTCGTGGATGGCGGCGGCCGAGCGGCGGACCGCGGTGACCAGCGCCCGCTCGACCTCCATCCCGGTGGCGGCGCCGCCGGCATGGACGATGCGAGGGTGGCTGTGGCCGCCCTCCCGGGCGAGCAGGAGGGCGCCGGTGGGGTCGCGGTCGAAGGCGGCGCCGAGGGCGATCAGCTCGGTGACGCGGGCCGGGCCCTCGTCGACCAGGACCCGGACCGCGTCGACGTCGCACAGTCCGGCCCCGGCGGCCAGGGTGTCGGCGAGGTGGAGGTCGGTGGTGTCGGCGTCCTCGGCACCGAGCACCGCGGCGACGCCGCCCTGGGCCCAGCGGGTGGTGGCCTGGTCGAGGTCGCCCTTGGTGAGCACCCCGACCCGTAGGCCGTGGGCCTCGGCCGCCCGCACCGCCGCGGAGAGACCCGCGACCCCGGACCCCAGAACGAGGAGATCGAGGGGTTCAGTCATCGATCTCCGTCAGTTCGTGACCTCGACGTAGCGGTGGGGCGCCGGGCCCTGCTGCTCGGCGGCCAGGAGCTCGGCGGTCACGGCGTCGATCTCGCGGTTGTGGTTGTCGACGTGCACGATCCTCGGCACGTAGTCCTCCAGCTCGGCCGGCTCGTACTCGGCGTAGCTGATGACGATGATGCGGTCGCCGGGCTGCACCAGGCGGGCCGCGGCCCCGTTGAGGCACATGTCGCCCGAGCCGGGCCGGCCGGCGATGGTGTAGGTCTCGAAGCGGGCGCCGTTGTCGATGTCGACGACTGCGACCTGCTCGTGCTCGAGGATGTCGGCTGCCGCCAGGAGCTCGGGATCAACCGTGATCGAGCCCACGTAGTGCAGGTTGGCGTCGGTGATCGTCGCTCGATGGATCTTCGACTTGAGCATGCGGCGTCGCATGGGCGCTGTGACCTCCTGGGGTGGGTGCCGTCACGCGGTCACCCCCACGTTGTCGATGAGCCTGGCCCGTCCAAGGCGAACAGCGGCGAGCAGCCGAAGATTCCCCGAGAGGGACGCAGGTACCGCCAACGAGTCTGCGTCAACCACCGCCACGTAGTCCAGTCCCGCCAGCGGTTCTTTGGCTATGACATCGGCCATGGTCTGGCGCACCGCGGCGGGGTCGCGCTCGCCCCCCTCGACGGCCGCCACTCCGGACTGAAGTGCCTGGTAGACGACCGGCGCGGCGGCCCGCTCCTCGGCGGTGAGGTAGCTGTTGCGGGACGACATGGCGAGGCCGTCGGGCTCCCGGACCGTCGGGCAGCCGACGATCTCGACGGGGCACGAGAGGTCCCTGGCCAGGCGGCGCACGATCGCCAGCTGCTGGTAGTCCTTCTCGCCGAAGTAGGCCCGGCAGGCGCCGACGATGTTGAAGAGCTTGGCCACGACGGTGGAGACGCCGGCGAAGTGGCTCGGGCGGCTCTCGCCCTCCAGGCGGGCCGACAGCTCGGAGACCGTGACCGTCGTCAGCAGCGGTTCGGGGTACATCTGGCTGACCGGCGGGACGAACAGCAGGTCGGCGCCGGCCTCCTGGGCCAGCTCGGTGTCGCGGTCGAGGTCCCGGGGGTAGGCGGCGAGGTCCTCGGTCGGGGCGAACTGCAGCGGGTTGACGAAGATCGAGACGACCACGACGTCGGCCTCGCGGGCCGCCCGCCGGATCAGCGACACGTGGCCCTCGTGCAGGAACCCCATGGTCGGCACGAAGCCGATGGTCCGGCCGACCGACCGGTCGAAGTCCAACGTCGTCCGCAGGTGGCACACCTCGGCGACGTGCAAGGGCGACGAGTTGTTGTTGTTGATGGTCCCGTCGCGCTCGCTCATCGCTCTTTGACCAGCTTCCGGGCCTCGTCGGCGAGGGCTTCGTAGGCGGCGCGCTCGTCGTCGGGGAGCGCGGCGAGGTGGCGCTCGACGGTGGCCTCGTCGCCCCGGGCGATCGGCCCGGTCAGCGCCGCCGCCGGCCCCAGGGCGGCGACGTTGGCGAGCGAGTCCTCGGCCAGCTGCAGGTAGGCCTCGAACGGCACCCCGACCTCGTCTCCGATGCGCTTGACCTGGCCCATCAGCGCCACGAGGTGGTTGGCGGCGATCGAGGCGGCGGCGTGGTAGGCCGCCCGGTGCTCCTCGGCCACGGTGAAGGCCCGGCCGTAGACGGCGTCGACCAACGTCCGGACGAACGGGTCGCCGGTGACGGCGTACCAGGCGCCGATCAGCCGGCGGGCCCCGATCTCCGGGGTCGGCAGCGCCACGAGCGGGTGGAGGACGGCCCTTCGCCGGTGGGGCGCCAGCACGTCGAGGCCCAGCGATCCGGCGAGGTGGACCACGACGGTCTCCGGGTCGGGCTCGACGGCCTGTGCCACCTCGGCCAGCACCGCGTCGGGCGTGGCGAGGACCAGGACCTGCACATCGTGGGCGGCGGCGCCGAGATCGTCGTCGCGGCCCAGCATCGGGGTCACGTCGCACCCGGCGTTGGTGAGCGCCAACGCCAGCGACGTCCCGGCGCGGCCGGGGCCGATGATCCGCACGGTGGTCACTGCCCGCGAAGCCTACGCCTCGCCCACTAAGGACGGGCTAAGGGTGGTACTCCTGGACGTGGCCGTCGGACGCAGCCAGCGCGTCCGCGTTCACCAGGTCGGGCGCGAGGTCACGGAGCGGGGCGAGGACGAAGCGGCGCTGCCACATGCGGGGGTGGGGCACCTGCAGGTCGGGCTCGTCGATGGTCACGCCGGCGATCCACAGCACGTCGACGTCCAGTGTCCGGGGACCCCAGCGCACCTCCCGCACCCGGTCGGCCGCCGACTCCAGGCGGTGGCAGATCGCCAGCAGCTCCCGAGGCCCGAGCGTGGTGTCCAGCTCGACCACCAGGTTCAGGTACCGCCCCTGGTCGGGCCCGCCCACGGGATCGGTCTCGTACAGCGGCGACACCCCGGTGACGCCCACCTCGTCGATCGCCCGCAGCGTGTCGACCGCGTCGGTGAGGAGCCGTACCCGGTCGCCCAGGTTGGACCCCAGCCCGAGGAAGGCGCGGGTCACGCCGAGTCCCGGCTCCGGCGGATCCGGACCCCCGAGGTCGCGAGCTGCTGGGGCACCGGCGGCCGCAGCTTGCGGACCACCACCTCGACGGCGGTGATGCGCGGGTCGAGGTCGAGGACCGTCCCGGTGACGACCTCGGCCAGGCGCTCGAGCAGCGCCACCGGCCGGGCGCGCACCGCCGCCTCGATCGCGGCGCAGACGGCGCCGTAGTCGACGGTGTCGGTCAGGTCGTCGCTGGCCCCGGCCGCCGCAGTGTCGGTGACCACGTCGACGTCGAGCTCGAGCGGCTGGTCCTGCTCCTGCTCGAACGGCAGCACACCGCAGCGAGCGAGGACCCGGAGGCCGCGCAGCTCGATGGTGTCGGACGAGGTCACGACCTCACGAGGCCTGTTGGTGCTTCTTCAGGTCGTCGGCGTTGGCGACCAGCTGCCGGCCCTGGGGGCCGAGCTGCCGGCCGGTCAGGCGCTCGGTGACCGAGATGGCCTGGGGGCCGTAGGGCACGAGGCCGGCCCACAGCAGGTAGCCGGCGACCAGGCCGCAGATGGTGTCGCCGACCTCCTCCCGGTGCACGAGCAGCTTCTCGTCGACCGCCAGGAGCTTGCGGATCTCGGTGTACAGGTTCGCCTGGAACGTGGGGAGGTCGTCGGTCGGCCGCAGCGGGCGGTGCAGCCACGCCACGCCCAGCTCGTCGTAGTTGTGGAGGTTGTGGGTGGCCGGGATCAGCGAGATGACCCGGGTGAAGCCCTGCTCCCGGATCCAGATGATCTCCTCCTGCCGCCGCACGCGGCGATGGTTCACGCCGTAGCCGCCGGGGCGTTCCGCGATGGCGAGCCGGTCCTTGAGCACCCACACGAAGTTCCGCGGGGTGATGCCCTGGGCCCACTTGCCCTTCATGGGTGCCACGAATTGCCTTCCTTCCGGATCATGCCGCCGCCTCGATTGAACGCACTGCTTGCACCACCCGCACCGTCTCGGCCACCTCGTGGACCCGCACCATCGCCGCGCCGCGCCACAGCGCCCAGGCTGCGGTCGCCAGCGATCCCTCCAGGCGATCGTGGGCGGGCGGCACCCGGTCGACTCGGTCGGCCCGCCCGAGGAGCGTCCCCAGCGAGCTCTTGCGGCTGGTGGCGACCAGCACCGGGAAGCCGGTCGCGACCAGCTCGTCCAGGTTGGCCAGGAGATCGAGGTTGTGGTCGAGCCGCTTGCCGAAGCCGATGCCCGGGTCGATCCACACTTCGTCGACGCCCAGCGCCCGCGCCTCCTCGGCCTTGCCGACCAGGAAGTCGCGCACCTCGGCCACCACGTCGTCGTAGTGGGGTTCGCGCTGCATGGTCCGGGGGTCGCCGAGCATGTGCATGGCCACGAAGCCGGCGCCGGTGGCCGCCGCGACCGGGGCGAGCGTGGCCGACACGTCGTTGACGAGGCTGGCGCCGGCCACCACCGCGGCCTCGGCCACCTCGGCCTTGCGGGTGTCGATCGACACCTTCACGCCGGCGGCGACCAACCCCTCGACCACGGGTAGGACGCGGCTCAGCTCGTCGGCTGCGGGCACGGGGTCGGCACCGGGACGAGTCGACTCGCCCCCCACGTCCACGATGTCGGCTCCCTGCGCGGCCAGCTCGACGCCGTGGGCGACGGCCGCCGCTCGATCCAGGTACCGCCCGCCGTCTGAGAATGAGTCGGGTGTGACGTTGACGACACCCATGACCAGCGGAGGCACAGGGGAAGACTGTAGTTCTCCGACCCCCCGGCGAAGCGACCCGGAGTGGCCCCGGAACCGCGTTTATCGCTGCCCGATGACGAACCGCATGGCCTCTTCCCGGGTGGCCACGTTGGTCCGGAACAGGCCCCGCACCGCCGAGGTGACGGTGGTCGAACCGGGCTTGCGCACCCCCCGCATGGTCATGCACATGTGCTCGGCCTCGATGACCACCATGACGCCCTTGGGCTGCAGGGTCGAGTCGATCTCGTCGGCGATCTGGACCGTCAGCTTCTCCTGCACCTGCAGCCGCTTGGCGTAAGCGTCGACCAGCCGAGCCAGCTTCGACAGGCCCGTGATCCGGCCGTCGTCGCCGGGGATGTAGGCGACGTGCGCCTTGCCCACGAACGGCAGCATGTGGTGCTCGCACAGGCTGTAGAGCGGGATGTCCCGGACCATGACCATCTCGTCGTGGCTGGCGTCGAAGGTGACCTGGAGGTGGGTGTCGGCCTGCTCGTGGAGGCCGGAGCAGATCTCGGCGTACATGCGGGCCACCCGGTCGGGCGTGTTGACCAGCCCGTCGCGGTCGGGGTCCTCGCCGATGGCCTCCAGGATCTCCCGCACTGCCTTGGCGATCCGGGCCTGGTCGACCGGACTGTCCGGCGGCACTTCAGCAGCGGTCATGTCGTCGTCCCCCGGGGTCGGGCTCAGGTCGGGCGGGGTGCCCGGGTGCCCAGCCAGCGGGCGACCCGCTGGCGCAGGGTGAGCGGCGCCGGCTTGGCGACCTCGACCGGCGCGATGTTCATCGACGACTGGGCGCTGACCAGCTCCCGCAGGCGCAGGCCGCCATCGTGGTGCTCGTCGTGGGCCCGCTCCGGCATTTCGATGCCGGCACCCTTGTCGATCGGGCCGAAGACCTCGGCCAGGTCGGCGTCGTCGAGCGTCTCCTTCTCGACCAGCTGGTCGGCCAGGCGGTCGAGCGTGGCGCGGTGGGTCGAGAGGATGGCCCGGGCCCGGTCATGGGCCGACTCGACCAGCCGGCGGACCTCGTAGTCGATGAGGCCGGCGACCTCGTCGGAGTAGCCGCCCTCGCCGTCACCCCGCCCTGGGGGGCCGGCCGCTCCCGCGGCGATGAGCTGCTGGGGACCGAGCCGGTCGCTCATGCCGTAGGTGGTGACCATCTTGCGGGCGATGTCGGTGCAGCGCTCGATGTCGTCGCTGGCGCCGGTGGTCGGCTCGCCGAAGACCAGCTCCTCGGCGGTGCGCCCGCCCAGCAGCATCGTCATCGAATCGACAAGTTCGGTGCGGGTCTTCAGGTACTTGTCCTCGGTCGGCAGGGCGAGGGTCCAGCCCAGCGCCCGACCCCGGGCCACGATCGACACCTTGTGGATGGGGTCGGTGCCCTGCAGCACGTGGCCGACCAGCGTGTGGCCGCCCTCGTGGTAGGCGATGACCAGCTTCTCCCGCTCGGACATGACCCGGGTCTTGCGCTCGGGGCCGGCGAGCACCCGGTCAATCGACTCCTCGAGCGCGTGCATGGTGATGGTCTCGGTCTGGCGCCGGGCGGTGAGCAGGGCCGCCTCGTTCATGAGGTTCGCCAGGTCGGCGCCGGTGAAGCCGGGCGTGCGGCGGGCCAGGACGTCGAGGCGGACCTCGCTGCCCAGCGGCTTGCCCTTGGCGTGGACGTCGAGGATGGCCTTGCGACCCTCGAGGTCGGGCTGGTCGACCACGATCTGGCGGTCGAAGCGGCCGGGCCGCAGCAGTGCCGGGTCGAGGATGTCGGGCCGGTTGGTGGCGGCGATGAGGATGACACCGGTCTGGGCGTCGAAGCCGTCCATCTCGACGAGCAGCTGGTTGAGCGTCTGCTCGCGCTCGTCGTGGCCCCCGCCCATGCCCGAGCCCCGGTGCCGGCCGACGGCGTCGATCTCGTCGACGAACACGATGGCCGGGGCGGCTTCCTTGGCCTTCTCGAACAGGTCGCGCACCCGGCTGGCGCCCACGCCGACGAACATCTCGACGAAGTCCGAGCCGGAGATGGCGAAGAACGGGACGCCGGCCTCACCCGCCACGGCGCGGGCCAGCAGCGTCTTGCCCGTGCCGGGCGGGCCGTAGAGCAGCACGCCCTTGGGGATCCGGGCCCCGATGGCCTGGAAGCGGGCCGGGTCCTGGAGGAAGTCCTTGATCTCCTGCAGCTCCTCGACGGCCTCGTCGCAGCCGGCCACGTCGGTGAACTTGACCGCGGGCTGGTCCTTGTTGACCTGCTTGGCCTTCGACTTGCTGAACTGCATGACGCGACCGCCGCCGCCCTGGAGCGCGTTGAGCACCAGGAGGAAGGCGCCGATGAGCAGCACCGTCGGGAGGAGGCTGAACAGCACGGACGTCCACATGGAGTCGTCCTGCTGGTCGGTGTTGATCTCGATGGCCGGCTTGGCGTCCCGGAGATCGTCCGTCAGCTCGTCGGCGTACTCGGCCGGGAACGTCACCTTGTAGTCGGTGTCGTCCTTGAGCTTGCCCTCCACGACGTGGTCGTGGTCCTTGATCGTTGCGGTGACGACATCGCCGTCGGAGATCTTCTCCTGGAACGTGCCCAGGTCCAGGTCCTCGCGTTCGGTGCCCTCCCGCAGCAGCTGAGCGCCCAAGAAAAGCACCGCGAAGATGATCACCAAGTAGACGAGCGCCGAGCGAGGGATGCGTTTCACGGTCCGGCCAGGCTATCTGTGACGAACACGTGACGAGACGTCGGCCGGTGTCTACTCCGAAGCGTGCTCGCAGACGTACGGAAGGTTCCGGAACCGTTCGGCCACGTCAAGGCCGTAGCCGAGCACGAACGACGGCGGGATCTCGAAGCCGACGTAGCGCAGCTTCAGCGCCGTCTTCTGGTTGCCCTGGCGGACGAACAGCGCGCAGACCTCCAGGCTCGCCGGCTCGCGGGCCAGCAGGTTGCGGCTGAGGTAGTTGAGGGTGAGCCCCGAGTCGACGATGTCCTCGACCAGCACCACGTGGCGGCCGCGGAGGTCCATCTCCAGGTCCTTCACGATGCGCACCACGCCCGACGACTTGGTCGACGCGCCGTAGGACGACACCGCCATGAAGTCGACCTCGACCGGCAGGTGGACCTCGCGCACGAGGTCGGCGAGGAAGATGAACGCACCCTTCAGGACGCACACGAAGAGCGGCGTCTCGCCCTCGTAGTCCCGGGTGATCTCGGCGCCGAGCTCGGCGATGCGGGCGGCGATCTCGTCGGCCGATCTCACGACAGGGCCGAGCGCGGGGTCGTCGAAGTGGTGCTCCGACGCAGTCGGCGTTGACATGGCGGTCAAGGTATCCGCCCTACGAATCCGGCGAGTGCAGTCTCAGCCGGTTGTTTCGCCGGGTGACCCGCCAGCCCTGGCCGATGTCGCAGCCGACGGCCTCGCTGCGGACCACTGCGAGGATCCGCTCGACCGCCTTGGCGTCGGGCGGGTGCAGCTCGTCGCGGCCGTAGCCGTGGTTGCGCAGCCACTTCCGGATGGCGCGGCGGACGATGGCCGGGGGCAGCTCGGCGGCGAGTGCCACGTTGGTCTCGAGGTTGGCGAGGGCCCGGTCGGCGTGCTCCCCGAGCAGCTCGGCGTCGTCCCGCAACAGGTTGGACTGGCGGACCAGGATCGGGACGACGTCCCGATCGGCGATGTCGTCGAGCAGCGGGATCAGCTCGTGGCGCACGCGGTTGCGACGGAACCGGGGGTCGTCGTTGGAGGAGTCGTGGAGCGGGGTCAGCTCCAGCTCGGCGCACAGCGCCACCGTGTCCGACCGGCGAAGGGCCCGGAGCGGGCGCCGGTAGGGCGTCATGCCGGCCAGCCCGTCCAACCCTGCGCCCCGCATCAGGTTGAGCAGCACCGTCTCGGCCTGGTCGTCCATGGTGTGGCCGGTCAGCACGCCGGCGGGCAGCACGTCGTAGCGGGCCTTGCGGGCCCGGGCCTCCAGGTTGGGGCCGGGCTCCACGACGACCGAGTGGCTGCGGAAGGCGGCGCCGAAGCGCTCGGCGGCGGCGTGCACGAGCTCGGCCTCGGCGGCCGAGCCGGGGCGCAGCCCGTGGTCGACGTGGTGGGCGGTCACCTGCAGGTCGGCCTCGACGGCCAGGACCAGCAGCGCGAGGGAGTCGGGACCACCCGAGATCGCGCAGTCGACCTCGGTCCCCGGTGCGGGGAACCAGCACCGCCGCAGCAGCTCAGAGACGGTGCTCCCCGCTCTTGGCGCCTCCGGCGCCGGGCCGTTCAGGCCACGGCCTCGCGTGCGCTCGTCCTCAGCCGACAAGCTCTTCGGAGAGCCGGACCCGGTCGAGCCACTCCTGCGGCGCCCGGATCTCGGCCAGGGTCGGCAGCCACTCGGGGCCCCGCCACGCGGCATCGAGGGCGTCGGTGCCCCCGTGCTCCTCGACATAGGCGATGAAGGCCTCACCCTGCCGGTACTGGTTCATCTTCGCCTCGATGCCCAGCAGTCGCTGGGCCACCTTGGCCACACCGCCGGCCTGCCGGCGACGCTCCCGCAGCGCCCGCGAGAACCGCGGCGCCGAGGGGACCCGGCCTTCGCCGGCCCGATCCATCGTGACGTCGCCGTGCCCCTCCAGCAGGCTCATCATCCCGCCGATGCGACCGAACAGCTCCCGCTGCTCGGGGCCGGCGAGCAACGTGGCGATGCCGCCCTCGTCGAGGGGGCTGCGGCCGGCCCGGACCTCGTCGATGACCCGGCCGAGCGCATCGAGGAAGCGCTTGGGGTCGGGGTCGACGGCGTCGAGCGACCGCTCGACCAGCGACAGGAAGTGGGCCCGCAGCCAGGGGATGCCGGTGAACTGGGCCCGGTGGGTGACCTCGTGGAGCGCCAGCCACAGCCGGAACTCCCGGGGCGGGAAGCCGAAGCGCTTCTCGAGCGACAGCACGTTGGGGCCGACGTAGTAGACGACGTCCTGGTCGTCGGGGCTCTCGTCCTCGATGATCAGCAGGTCGTACTGGCCGAGCACCCGGGTCGACATCCAGCCGAGCAGCACCCCGATCTCGAGGCCGGCGGTGCGCCGGGCCACCTGGGCGGGCAGCGCCCGGATCCCGGTGTGGGCGTCGAGCTTCTCGGCGAGGCGGTCGGTGAACGGCCGCAGCAATCGGTCGAAGCTGGCGAGGTTGGCCCGGATCCACCCGTCACGGCCGACGACCCGGGCCCGGGCGGGACCGCCCTCGGAGCGCAGGCCGGTGGCCTGGGCGACGAGCTCCTCGGCCTCGGCAGTGGCCTCGGCGAAGTCGTCGACCAGCCGGGTGTAGTGGTACGAGGCCGCCAGCGGCTCGCGCCCGGCCACCCGGATCGCGATCCGTTCGGCGACTCCCCAATCGACCGGACCCGGCTTCGCCACTACCGCTGCTTGCCCTTCGGGTAGCGCTGGGACTCGACGGACTTGAAGTAGGCGCCGGCCATGCCGGCAACGGTGAGGACCGCACCGGCGGCGAGGGCGACGCCGAGCCAGAAGTGCCAGATCACGGCAAGCATGACGCGCATGGTAGGGGACCGCTTCGCGGTCCGCGAAGTCTCCTCTGCTTCATCCGCCCGTCCAGTTACGCGATCTTGCGTCCCCGAGTGCGCGGGGTGACCGCGCGGTGGTGCAGCGAGCAGTACTCACTCTCGTTGTAGATCGAGAGGCGGGTCCTGCACCCATCCTCGGAACAGACCCGCCCGTGCGGATACGTCCGAGACTGGGTCGAAGCGCTGATGACCCTCTCCCCCGATAGAGCGCGCTCCTCCATGCCCGCCTCAACACCGCGACGCTTCTCCGTATTCCCACGCTCTCGCTCAGTAGTGGGTGATTTGCCTTGGTTTCTCTGGGGTTCCGCCGCCGAGCACCGCAGCCGGGTGCGCTGCTAACTTTCCGCGAGGTAGGCGAATGGGTCCGTCGACCTAGATGGGGAAGACTGGGGGCGACAGGCAGATGGAGCATTCCGGCGATAGCCGCGCGGTTGCATCCGCACCGTCGGCAGCGCAGGTAGCAATCTCCGCAGAGGTCGACGGGGCGACGACCAACGGGCACCGCGGCGCGGTCGCGCCCCGGCTCGCGACGCCGTACGTGGCTCCACCGGCGACGTCGGTCGCCAAGCGGGGGCTCGACATCGCGCTCTCGCTGGTGGCGTCGCCGCTCGTGCTCGGGATCGGGCTCGTCATCGCGGTGCTCGTCAAGGCGACGTCGCGAGGGCCGGTGCTGTTCAAGCAGAAGCGCATCGGGCTCGGCGGGGCCACCATCGAGGTGCTCAAGTTCCGCACCATGCACGTCGACGCCGAGGAGCGGCTGCGCAACGATCCGGTCCTGTGGGACGAGTACGTGCGCAACGGCTACAAGCTCCACGACGACCCCCGCCTGACCGGCGTCGGCCGCTGGCTGCGCAACCTGAGCCTCGACGAGCTGCCCCAGGTCTTCAACGTGCTGTCGGGCTCGATGAGCTTGGTCGGCCCCCGGCCGATCGTGCTCGCCGAGTTGGAGCAGGACACCGACCTCAGCGCCTACCTGAGCGTGCGGCCGGGTCTGACCGGCTGGTGGCAGGTGAGCGGGCGCTCCAACGTCGACCGCCCGACCCACGACCGGGAGTACGTCGAGCGCTGGACCTTCTGGCTCGACGTGAAGATCCTTCTGAAGACCCCTATCGCGGTCCTCACCAGCCGCGGCGCGGTCTGAGCACTACCTGACAGGTAATCGTCGCGGGACGGCCTCGCCCCCAGAGTGGGGCCCATGGAGACACCGAACATCCTCCGGATCCTGGGCGTCGCCGACATCGGGTCGGGGCTCGTCGCCATCGCGGCCGGCTCGTGGCTGGGTGACCAGCTGGGCCTGCCGACCGCCCTCGTCGTCGCCACCGGCGCCTTCCTGGTGGCCTTCGGGCTCGCCAGCCTCACCTGGGCCGAGCAGCGCAGCATGGCGCGGGCCACCGTGGCGGTCGAAGCGGTGTCAGCGGTGACGCTGCTGGGCCTGCTGGCATTCGGCCCGACCGCGACCGGCGCGGTGATCGCCGTGGCGCTGGCCGCCTGGTGCGTCGGTGCGGCGCTCGCGGTGGAGCTACCGGAGCGCCGGCTGGCTCACTGAGTCGACTTGGCTTCGATCTCGAGGGCCAGGCGGATCTTGTCCATGAGCGAGTCGGGCACGGCCTCCGCGCACTTCTTGCGGATGACCAGGCGCAGCTCGGCCTCGAAGTCGTAGGGCTCGGCGCAGGGCTGGCAGCTGTCCAGGTGATGCTGGATGGCCGCCCGCTTGTCCTCGGTCAGCTCACCGTCGAGGAACCCATAGAGCTGGTGAAGTGCATCTTTGCAATCAGACATGAGCATCCGTGGGATCGGGTTCGGGATCGGCGAGGTTGCGCTCTACGGCGAACTCGTACAACCGCTTCTGGAGCGCCTTTCTTCCCCGATGCAGCCGACTCATCACAGTACCTATGGGTATGTCCAGGATGTCGGCGATCTCTTTGTACGAAAAGCCCTCTATGTCCGCAAGCAACACGGCCATCCGGAAGTTCTCCGGCAGCTCCTCGACCGCCTCCTTCACCTCGGCCTCGCTGAACCGCTCGAGCAGCTCGTCCTCGGCGCTGCGCCCGGCCAGGGCGGCTTCGAGTCCGCCGATGCGGTGATAGAGGTAGAGGTCCTCCACCTCGTCGAGCTCGGTCTCGTCCGGGCGTCGCTTCTTCGCCCGGTAGCTGTTGATGTAGGTGTTGGTGAGGATCCGGTAGAGCCAGGCCTTGAGGTTGGTGCCCTCCTCGAAGCCGTCGAACCCGCGGTAGGCCCGTAGGTAGGTCTCCTGGACGAGGTCTTCGGCATCGGCACGGTTTCGGGTCATGCGCAGGGCGGCCGAGTACAGCGACGGCATGAGCTCCATCGCCTGGTCTGCGAACGTTGCCCGATCGGCCATATGAACGAGACGCTACCGGCTCGAAATGCGTCACGGTGACACGGCCCGGGGAACGGGTAGACGTCTGCCATGCCCAGCTTCCTGACCGACATCCAAACCATCCGCGAGCGGGCCCGGGCCAAGATGGACGAGGGGCCGATCACCGATGCGTATGGCGCCGATCGAGCGAAGGTCATCGACGTCCTCAACGAGGCGCTCGCCACCGAGATCGTGTGCGTCCTGCGCTACAAGCGCCACTACTTCATGGCCGAGGGCATCAACGCCGGGCCGGTGGCCGCCGAGTTCCTCGAGCACGCCAACGACGAGCTGGACCACGCCGACCGCATCGCCCTGCGCATCACCCAGCTGCAGGGCGAGCCCAACTTCTCGCCCGTCGGCATCGAGGACCGCTCCCACTCGGAGTACGCCGAGGGCGACACGCTGGTCAGCATGATCGAGGAGGACCTGGTGGCCGAGCGGGTGGCCATCGAGTCCTACGCCGAGATCGTGCGCTGGATCGGCGAGGGCGACCCCACGACCCGGCGCCTCATGGAGGACATCCTGGCGGCGGAGGAAGAGCACGCCGACGACCTGCTCAACCTCCTCGCGGATCTCAAGCGTTGACGCACATCATCCGCCCTGCGGGTCCAATGCCTGAGCGGTGTAGGTGACCGACGGGTCCCACAGGACGAAGCCCCGGGCCCCCGCCTTGCGGGCGGCCTCGACCTCCGCGCGCACCATGTCCTCGCCGTAGCTGACGCCCCGGGCGTTGAAGTCCTGCAGCGAGGGGATGAACCGCGTGCCGCTGTTCTTGGCCACCTCACCGAACCGGGCGACCACCCGCGAGACCAGGTCACCCGGTTGGCGGACCGGGCTGTCGACGTTGAACTCGTGGGGGTTCCAGTAGGCGGGGTGGATGGTGGGGACCATGTAGTCGGCGTGGCGCGCCATCTGGGCGATGTCCTGGCCCACCAGGTCGCCGCGGTCGACCGAGATGCCCGGCACGCCCACGCCCGAGTAGGCCCCGCGGCGCCGCAGCTCGTTGTGGGCCTTGGCCAGGAACCCGACCAGAGCGTCGCTGGCCGACCCCGGCATCCCGGGGACGACGACCTCGGTCGGGTCGGCGCCGGGACGGCGGACGTCGTCCCACATGATGTCCCTGACCCCGCGGCTGACGCCGTCGAGCGCGATGTCGAGGTTGTACTGCTGGACGTCGGCGTTGGCGAAGTTCGTGAACTGGCCGGGGTTGTTGTACGGCCCGCCGCCGGGCTTCTGGATGACCTGAGCGGGTTGGCCCCCGCCCCAGGCGGCCTGGGCGAGCTTGGGATCGCGGAAGGTCGACACCCGGCCGATCAGGCGGGCGCCGTGCTCCTTCAGCTCGGCGACGGCGTCGTCGAGGTCGTAGTACTCGGTGACCGCCCCGACCTGGTGGGCCCGGGACACCTTGGTGTCGAAGCCGACGATGCCGTCCTCGTCCTTGAGGTCGAGCACCACGGCGTTGATCCGCTTCTCGTCGACCATCTGCAGGATGCGGCCCCGGAGGCCGGCGTTGCTCCACGACGCCGCGGTGGCGTGCACGGCGCGGACCTCGGGATAGACGACCGGGATGACGACGCTGGCGGCCGACCGGTTGCCCGCGGGGTCGACCGCCTCGAAGACGACGGCGCCGGCCGGGGGCCGCGGGAACGGGACCTCGAAGCTGCCGTCGTCGTCGATGTCGGTGGCGCGGCCGCCGACCCGCAGGGTGGCGCCGGGCTCGACCTTGCCCTTCACCACCGCCGCCTTGGTCATCCCCACGGCCTGCACCACCGGGGGCGCCTGGATCTTGGGCGGGGTGGTGTCGAACACGAAGTCCCAGGTGAAGCTGGCGTTCTTGAGCAGCGCCCGGGGTACCTCGAGGGTGAGCTTGTGCTTGCCCTGGGTGATGTCGGCCGGCGGCTTCCAGCGCATGGTGGTCTTGTCGACCTCGGGGTCCTCGACGAGCTTGCCGTCGAAGCGGAGCTTGGAACCCTTGGCGTCCTTCTCGGACTTGAACGTGATGCGGACCTGGACCTGGTTGATGGTCAATCCGTTGAAGGCGGACTCGTCCTTGAGGCCGGTCTGCTCGATGTGCACGCGGGTGCCCTTGTAGGCCAGGAAGGCGACCAGCGCGATGGTGCCGACCCCGAGGACCCAGGCGAACAGCGCGCCGTAATCGAGGCGGCGGAGACGGCGAAATCGGGTGCGCCGGTCCGACCGGCGATCGTCCCGCTCGAGGTGCAGCGACATGGGGCCGAAGCCGAGCGAGCCTCCCCGGCTCTGGGGGCGTTGCCGGTCACGTTTGAGGATCGGAGTCACTCCCCTCAGTCTCCCATTGACACTTGCGCACGCTTGACCACCCTCTGCTAGATCTCGCCCGCGCTACGAGGTCGGACGCCGAAAAGTCGCGGATTCGCCGGACATTTTGCCCACTAGTTCGGGTAGGGGGCTGAAACCCATGTGACAGGATGACGGCCGCGCATCACAGGGGAGGTTCAGTGATGTGGGAACCACGCGACCCCCCGCCGAGGACCAGGGAGGGGTAGGAGCTGTGGAACGACGGACTTTCATCGTGGGAGCGGCCGCGCTTCCGTCGATGGCATCGATCGACGGGCTTGACTCCATCGCGCCGACGGACCCACCCGCGCGGGTCGGCGCCACCGAGATCGCGCAGATCCGCGACGCCGCGGTGAGCATCAAGCGGGGCGACATGCGCTGGGGCGGCGGCTTCGGCTTCGACGCGGCGCTGGTCGAGACCCGGCGGGCCCGCGACCTGCTCGACGCCCGCTGCCCTGGACGGCTGCGGCGCGAGCTCTTCGTGGCGGTCGGCTGGCTGGCCGCCAACACCGGTTTCATGGCGTTCGACCTGGAGCGCTTCCGCGACGCATCCCGACTGTGGACGGTCGCCTCGGCCTGCGCCAACGAGGCCGACGACTGGAGCCTCCAGGCCCGCGTGCTGGGCTGCATGGCCCGCCAGGCCACCTGGCTGGGGCACCCCATCGACGCGGTGGGCCTCATCGACCGGGCGCTGGACGGGGCCAAAGGCCGCCTCGTCCCCACCGAGCTGGCCATGCTGTGGGCATTGCGGGCCCGGGCCGTCGCCAAGACCGGCGACGACTCCGCCACGGCCACCGCGGTCGCCACCGCCGACCGCTGGTTCGCCAGCCGTGACCTCGACGACGCGGCCGAGCGGCCGTGGATCAGCCACTACTCGCACGCCCACCACTGGGGCGACACGGGCATGGCGTGGGCCGACGTCGCGGTCGCCAGCGCCGGCGACAACAGCCACGCCGTCATGGAGGCCGGTGGTCGCCACCAGGCCGCCGCCGACGGCCACGGCCTCGATGCCGCCCGGTCCCGGGCGCTGTCGCTGCTCGCGCTCGCGGACCTCGACAGCCGGGTCGGCGACCTCGACCGCGCCGTGCGCGCCGCGCTGATGGCCATCGACGCCGCCGAGAAGGTCAACTCCCGGCGGGTCCGCACCGGCCTGGTCGGCCTCCAGCAGGCCACCGAACGTCACGCGGCCCGCAGTGACGTCAACGACCTGCGGGAGCGCATCGTCGCCACGCTGGTCGCCTAGAACCCGGGCGACGGGTCACGGGCGACGACGCGCTCACCGGCAGGAGCTAGCCCTCGACCGTGAGGGTCGCCTTCATCGACGGGTGGATGTCGCAGTGGAACGGGTACGTGCCGGCCTCGTCCGGCGCCTGCACGTCGGTCTCCCCGTCGGCGGCCACGTCGGACTCGATGACGCCCTCTTCGTCGCTGTCGAAGGTGTGGGCCACCCCTGAGTCGTTGGTGATCTTGATGGTCCCCCCGGCCGGTGCCGTCAGATCGGTGTAGGAGAGGCCCGTGATCTCGTAGTCGACGGAGTCGCCGGACGGCGCACCACCGCCGCCGTCGTCGGCCTTGCCGCCGTCATCGTCGTCGTCGCCACACGCGACCAAGCCCAAGCTGCCGATGGCCACGGCCCCCGCAATCAGCAAACGCGTCTTCACGTCATTGCCCTCCTGTCGTCGGGTGTCACTTTGTTCGTACCTCCCATGCCCCGCCCGCGGATCTCAGCCCTGCAGCCGTTCGAGGGTCCCGGCGACCCGCCGGGCCCGGGTCTCGGGCCGCTTCGCCTCGTCGATCCAGCTGACGTACTCCCGCTGGTGCGAGTAGGTGAGCTTCCCGAACACCTCGGTGAGCCCGGACTCGGCCAGCGCCGCCGCCAGGTCGTCGGGCACGGTGACCGAGCGAGGCTCGGTGTCGGCCTCGACCGTGACGGCCACGGTGTCGCCGGGCGCCTTGCCCAGCTCGGTGCGGATGGCCTTGAGGATCCCGAGGATCGGGCCGCCGCCCATCGAGGCGATCGAGCCGCGGTACGGCACGCCGTCGAAGGTCGCCTGCACCGGGATGCGGGCCTTGCCGCCCAGCGCCGCCACCACGTCGGCCGGCACCGCCACGAAGGCGCCGCCGCCCCGGGCCTCCTGGATCGTCGCCTCGAACGTCGGCACAGCCGAACAGTAGGCGCTTCCGCACAAGGGGTTGGGGAGCGGTAGCTTCGAGGCGTGCCCGCGAGCACGACGGACAGGGAGCTGGCGAGGCGGCTCGTCGCGGGGGACGAGGAAGCGCTCGCCGAGGCCTACGACCTCTACTCGGGATTGGTCTTCGGGCTGGCGCGCCGGGTGACCGGCAGCCACCCGGCCGCCGAGGACATCACCCAGGACGTCTTCGTGAGGCTGTGGACCTCGCCCGAGGGCTACGACCCCGAGCGCGGCTCGCTGCGGACCTACCTCGGCATGCTCACCCACGGCCGTGCCGTCGACGTCGTGCGCAGCGACGCCCGCCGCGTCCAGCGGGAGCAGGCCGACGCCGGCGACGTCATCCAGCTGGAGCCGGCCGCCTGGTCCCGACCCGAGTCGGTCGAGGACGCCGACCTCGCCGCCCGGGTCCGCCGGGCCGTAGGCCGCCTCCCCGAGGCCCAGCGCGAGGCCCTGCGCCTCGCCTACTTCGGCGGCCACAGCTACCGGTCGGTCGCCGCGGTCCTCGGCATTCCCGAGGGCACCGCCAAGTCGCGCTTGCGCCAGGCCCTCGCCAAGCTGTCCGACCTCCTCGCCGCCGAAGGAGCCGTCGAATGGAGCTGAACGGGGACGGGGACGACGTGACCCGGTTCGTCGCCGAGGCGCTGGTCACCGCCGAGACCGAGCCCGCCCCCGGGCCGCTGCGCCGTCGCGTCCTCGATGCCGCCCTCTCCCAGCGGCCGGCGGGCCGGCCCCGCCACAGCGTCGATCTGTCACCGGTCGAGGGCTACCGGCGCACCGTCGACGAGCTGGCCTCGCTGCTGACCGGGCTCACCCAGCTGGAGTGGGCCGCGACCGTCGAGCACTACGGCTGGACGGTGCAGGGGCTGGTCGGCCACGTGCTGGCGGTCGAGCAGCTGCTGGCCGCCCGCCTCGGGCTCGACGGCGTCGACGCCCCGAGCGACGACCCCGACCACATCGCCATGAGCCGGGGGGTCGTCGAGGCCCAGGCCGACCGACCGCCGGCCGACACGGTCGCCGACTGGCGCGCCACCGCCGACCGGGTGATCGACGCCCTGACCACCACGCCGCCCGACCTCACCGCCCCGGTGACGGTCCACGGCATCGAGTTCTCCTGGAGCTCGCTGCTCATCGTGCGCTCGCTCGAGCTGTGGACCCACACCGACGACATCCGCCGAGCCGCCGGCCAGCCGCTCCGGGCGCCTGACGCCGAGCGCCTCACGCTGATGACCGACCTGGCCGTCCGGACCCTGCCGCTGCGCCTCGCCACCACCGGCACCTTCCGGGGCACGGCCCGCATCGTGCTGACCGGGCCGGGCGGCGGCGCCTGGTCGCAGAGCCTGGGCCTGGACGGGAGCGCTCCGCCGGGCGAGCCCAACGTGCGGCTGATCGCCGACGCCGTGGGCTTCTGCCGGTTGTCGGCCGGCCGCATCGACGCCGACGAGCTGGGCGCCACCATCGCCGGCGACCAGCTCCTGGCAGCGGCGATCCTCGCGACCGCCGCGGCCTTCGCGGTCTAGACCGGTTGCGCCGCCGCCCGGGCCAGGGCGTGCTCCACCAGCCGCACCAGGACCGGCAGCACCGAGGTGTTGTCGCGGGCGTCGCAGGTCACCAGGGGCACGTCGGGCGCCAGCATGAGCGCGTCCCGCAGTGCGTTCTCCGGTGGCAGGACCACGCCGTCGAACACGTTGACCGCCACCACGAACGGCACCTGGCGGTCCTCGAAGAAGTCGATGGCCCCGAAGCCGTCGGCCATTCGCCGGGTGTCGAGCAGCACCACCGCGCCGACCGCGCCCCGGGTGAGGTCGTCCCACATGAACCAGAAGCGGTCCTGGCCCGGGGTGCCGAACAGGTAGAGGACCAGCATGTCGTCGATGCTGCGCCGGCCGAAGTCCATGGCGACCGTGGTGGTGAGCTTGTTCGGCACCGGCTCCAGGTCGTCGACACCGGCGGAGATGTCGGTGATCGCCGCCTCGGTGGTCAGCGGTTCGATCTCCGACACGGCGCCCACAAACGTGGTCTTGCCGACCCCGAACCCGCCGGCCACGACCACCTTGACGGGAACCGGCCCCGACGGCGCTCCCTCACTCATTGCTTCCCGCTCTTGCTGCTGCGCAGCGGGCCGCTCGGGCCACGCTCGCTCCGGCGGCCGGACCTCGCTCGGCTGCGCCTCCCTGCGGACGGACGCTCGCTCACGTCGTATGCGCCCGGAGGCCGGCGAGGAGCCGTTCGAGGATCTCGGTGCTGGGCCGACCGCTGGTGTCGACCGCGGCGCGGTGCACGGTCAGCATCCCGCCGGTGTTGAGGTCCGACACCAGGACGCGGGCGACGCCGAGGGGCACCTGCAGCTCGACCGCGACCTCGGCCACCGACACGGGCCGCCGGCACAGCTCGACGATCCGGGCCTGCTCGAAGCGCAGCCGGGGCAGCGTCTCGATGCCGGTGTCGGTCGTGCTGACCATGGCTTCCCAGGGCAGGTCCTGGCCGACCGACCGGGTGCGGCCCCGAGTGAGCGCGTAGACGGGGACAAGGCGCGGATCGAGGCCCTCGCCCGCCGCCCCCTCCCGCTTCACCAGGGCGGTGACCCCTGCAACTCGGCCCGCAACGCGGGCGTCAGGACCTGGCCGATGCGGGCGACCAGCAGGCTCATCTCGTAGCCGATCAGGCCGATGTCGCAGCTCGGCTCGCACATCACCGCCAGCGCCGAACCCTCGCCGACCTTGCTGACGAACAGGAAGCCGCCCTGCATCTCGACGATGACCTGGTTGACCGACCCCGCGGCGAAGCAGGTGGCGGCGCCGGCGGTGAGGCTGGCGAGCCCGGAGACCACCGCGGCGAGCTGGTCGGCCGTGTCGCGGGCGATCTTCTCCGACATCGCCAGCACCAACCCGTCGGTGCTGACCACCACGACGCTGGACGCGCCGGGGATGCGGTTGGCGAAGCTGTTGACCAGCCAGTTGAGGTCCTGCGCGCCGTCGCCGCTGCCGGCGACCACGCCGCCGTTCTCCTGGCCCATCAGCTGTCGTCCTCTCCGGGGGGCCGTAGGTCGATCGGCGCCTCAGCCACGGCCCGCCCGGCGCGCTGGCTCGACTGGAACTGCGAGAGCATCGACCGGACGGCGTCACGGTCCAGAACTTCGACCGGCGGAGCCTCGGCCGCGGGGTTACCCCGGCGGAGGGCCGCCGCGATGCTGGCTCCCGGCACCCGGCGCACCAACCCGTTCGCGGCTTCCTCCGGGGTCGACGGCGCGTCCGGCGCAGGCGCCGCCACTTCGTCCGTAGCCGAGGCCGGTGGCGCCGCGGGGGCCGTCGGCCCCGGTGGCGCAGGTGGAGGTGGCGGCGGGGGC
>Ga0075430_100000573_pt1 | contig 27919 bp, 27 predicted proteins | sample RhiMetdeltSRZDD4_FD_75294 | JGI IMG/M metagenome (GOLD analysis project Ga0075430, IMG submission 75294) | Populus rhizosphere microbial communities from Tennessee, USA - Rhizosphere MetaG P. deltoides SRZDD4 | ecosystem: Host-associated > Plants > Roots > Rhizosphere > Soil | place: USA... | reverse complement strand
ACCACCGGTGACCGACCCGGTGTCCGTGGTCGTGCCGGCCTACAACGAGCGCGCCACGATCGGCCCGGCCGTGCGCTCGCTGGCCGGGGGCAGCACCTGGCCGGTCGGGTTCGCCGGCGAGTTCAGCCAGACCAGGCGTACCCGAGGAGCTGGGCCGAGCGCGGTCAGCGAGTTGGACCGGACCGTGGCGCAGCCGGCCAGCCGCGCCCCTACCTCGTACGTCGGGTAGCAGACGGACGGGATCGCCACCTCGTCGCCCGGACCCAGGCCGAGCAGGCTGGGCAGGGCGGCGACCAGCTCCTTCGACCCGATCGTCGGCAGCACCCCGATACGGTCCGCCGCCGCGCCGCAGTTGGCCGCGACCCATGCCGTGACTGCAGAGCGGAGGGCGGGCGTGCCGGCGGTCAGCGGGTAGCCGGGGGCGTCCGAGGCTGCCGCCAGGGCCGCCCGGACCACGGGTGGCACCGGGTCGACCGGCGTGCCCATGGACAGGTCGACCAGCCCGTCCGGGTGCGCGGCGGCGACCGCCTTGGCCGGCTCCAGCAGGTCCCACGGGAAGTCGGGCAGCCCGGCCGACACCGGTAGCCGAGCCGGGCCGTCGGTGCTGACGGCCCGGGAGCTGGCTACCGGTGCGTTCAGTGCGCGGCCTCGCGCGGCGGCTGGGCCGCCACGAACGTCGCGTCCTTGTCGATCTTCCCGATCTTGGAGGCGCCGCCCGGCGACCCGAGGTCCTCGAAGAACTCGTAGTTCGCCGTGGTGTAGTCCTTCCACTGCTCGGGCACGTCGTCCTCGTAGAAGATCGCCTCTACCGGACAGACCGGCTCGCACGCACCGCAGTCCACGCACTCGTCCGGGTGGATGTAGAGCATCCGGTTGCCCTCGTAGATGCAGTCGACCGGGCATTCCTCGATGCACGCCTTGTCGAGCAGATCGACGCACGGCTCGGCAATGATGTAGGTCACGGGTCGTCCTCTCGCACGTGCCTCGCCGCTTACCTCGCGGCGGGTACGAGCCTAGTATCTTCCGGGCCGAGGAGGTTGATGGTGTTGGGTCCGGCCGATGTCGGTCACCGCGTGGTGGTCCGTCGCGCCGTCGGCGGCAGCGCCGACCGGCCGCTCTTCACCGACCTGCTCGGCGAGCTGACCGCGCTGACCCCGGCGGAGCTGACCATCGCCACCCGGCGCGGCACGGTCGTCGTACCCCGCAGTGAGGTGCACCGGGCCAAGCGGGTGCCGGCGCGGCGGCGGGCGACCACCCGCGAGATCGTCGCCCTGGAGCAGGTGGCGGCGGCCGGCTGGCCGGCTCCGGAGACCGAGCGGCTCGGTGCCTGGCTGCTGCGCGCGGCCAGCGGCTGGACCGCCCGGGGAAACTCCGCCCTCGCCGCCGGCGACCCGGGCCTGCCCCTGCCCGCCGCGATCGACGCGGTGGTCGCCTGGTACGCAGCGCGGGGCCTGGCCGCGGCGGTCACCACGCCACTGCCCGCGGCGGCCCGGGTGGCCGCGGCCCTGGACGCCCGGGGGTGGCGCGCCGCGCCGGCGACCCTTGTGCAGACCGCCCCGATCGCCGTGCTGCTCCCCCGCGCTCCGCTCCCCGCCACCAGGAAGCTCGCTGGGGAGCAGCGCGCCGAGGTGCGCCTGGAGCCGGTGCCGTCGGCCGGATGGCTCGCGGTCGTGGGCGAGCGCAAGGGCGGGCTGCCGGCCGCCGCCCGGCACATCCTCACCTCCGTGCCACAGGTCCGCTTCGCGCACGGGTACGACGACAGCGGCGAGCTGTGCGGGATAGCCCGGGGAGTGGTCACCGACGGGTGGCTCGGGGTGTCCCTGATGGAGGTAGCGCCGGCCGCCCGGCGGCGCGGGGTGGCGCGGCAGCTGCTGCGGGCCCTGGCCGGATGGGCCGGCAGTGCCGGCGCGGACCGGGCCTACCTGCAGGTCGAGGAGGGCAACGAGCCGGCTGTGGCGCTCTACGCCGGTATGGGCTTCACCACCCACCACCCGTACGTGACCTACCGCACGCCGAGCGGCTGACCGCCCGCGTTCCGCGCTCTGCTGGGGCCCAGCGGTGGCGGCAAGTCCACCCCCGCTGCGGGTCACCGCGGGCCTGGAGCCGGCCGCTGCGCACAATCTGGGTCGGCCGCTGCGCAAAATCACGACGCGAGTTCCAGGCGCTGCTGATTAGCTGGACGGCCTGATACTATCCGCGATACTATGCCTAGAGATCTCGCCACCCGCATCGCCGATCTCAAGCGGCGTCGACGCAGCGTGGCGCCGCATGACATGGACAAGCTGCTCGTGGACGCCGGATTCACACGCCGACAGGGAAAGGGGGACCATTGGGTCTACAGCCACCCCCGCCGCCCATTCCCGCTGACGATCGATCCGCGGAATCCCCTGCTGCCGGCGTACGTGTCGAAGGCGATCACTGCGATCGAGGAGGTGACGGGGTAATGGACGCTGAGCACTACCTCGCTCTTCCCTACGCGATCGAGCTCGTCCAGGACACGGACGAGGCCGGCCGTTGCGGCTGGGTTGCCGAGGTCGAGGAGCTACCGGGCTGCATCAGCCAAGGAGCAACCCCCGAAGAGGCCATCGCCAACGTGCGCGATGCCATGCTTGGGTGGATCTCCGTCGCGCTCGAGGATGGCCGGGATATTCCGCAGCCGCGCGCACTCGGCACCTACTCGGGGAAGTTCATTGTTCGCGTGCCGTCGAGCCTGCATGCGGATCTCGTGAGGACCGCTGCCCGCGAGGGCGTAAGTCTCAACCAGTTCGTTGCTACTACCTTGGCGCGCTATCTCGGACGGGTAGACGCGAAGGCATCCTGACGCCGGCCGTCCGGCTACCGCAGCGGGATGGCGTCGCTGCCCGCCACGATGCGGGACTCGATCGACCCGAGCTGCTCCACCTCGACCCGTACCAGGTCGCCGGGGTGCAGCCAGGGGTACGCGTCGCCGCCGTACACCTGGGACAGCTCCAGGATGCAGCCGGTGCCCACGGTCCCGCTGCCGATCACGTCGCCGGTGCGCAGCGTGGTGCCGCGCGAGGCGTAGGCGAGCAGCTGGCCGAACGACCAGTACAGGTCGGCCCAGGTCCCGTCGCTGTACGTCTTGCCGTTGACCGAGGCCTGCATGCGCAGCGCGTAGCCGTTGCCGGCGCGGTAGGGCTCGAGCTCGTCCGGGGTCACCAGGAACGGCCCGATGCTGGTGGCGGTGTCCTTGCCCTTGGCGGGGCCGAGCATCTGCCGCATCTCCCGGGCCTGCACGTCCCGGGCGCTCCAGTCGCAGAGGACGGTGTACCCGGCGATGTGCGCCTCGGCCCGCTCGGGGTGCAGGTCCGCGCCGGGCCGTCCGATGACCGCGGCGACCTCCAGCTCGTAGTCGTACTGCGCGCAGCCCGGGGCGATCGGGATGTCGTCGTAGGGCCCGTGGATGGCCGCCGGGTTGGAGAAGTAGAACACCGGCTGCTCGTACCAGCCAGGGTCCATCTGCCGGCCGATCGCTTTCAGGGAGGTGACGACGTGGTTCTCGAACGCCATGAAGTCGCGCACCGACGGGGGCGTAGGAACGGGCGCACACAGCTCGGCCTGGCCCGGGTCGAGCACCTCGAAGGGGTCGCTCCGGGCGCGCTGGGCCGCTTCGGCCAGGCGCGCGCCATCAGCGACCAGGTCGACCAGCGCCACCTCGCCACGCAGGCCGTGCAGCGTACCGTCGACCAACAGGCCGGCGTGCCGCATCCCGTCGGTGGGCGAGACGTACGTTGCCCAACGCATCCGTCCGCCCTTCTGTCAGGCCAGGCAGCTCAGCGGCCGGCCGCCGTTGTAGGCGACCATGTCGGTCAACGCGGCGACGATGTCAACCTTGCCGCCCGGCTCGAGCCCGTCGAGCTCGGCGTAGGCGCGGTGCAGGTTGCCGACGATCCGTTCGCTGTCGAGCAGGCCGGCGAAGTCGCCGAGGTCGGTCTCCTGGGCCAGCTCCAGCGGGGCCAGCCCGGCCGCGTGGCCCTTGCCGGCCAGGTCAAGCACGAACTGCAGGTAGCGGGCACAGTCGTCGATGAGGCCCGGTCCGGCGACCTCCCCGTGCCCGGCCAGGATCGTCTCCGCGCCGAGCTTGCGCAGGTCGTCGAGGACCTGGAGGGCGCCGGCGACCGAACCCGACAGCAGGAACGGGGTGCCGCCGTGGAACAGCAGGTCGCCGCAGAGCAGCACCTTGCGTTCCGGGATCCACACGATGCAGTCGTTCGTGGTGTGGGCCGGGCGGCCGACGTAGCGCACCTCCACCCGCAGGTCGTCGACGTGCAGGGTGACCGCGTCGCGGAAGGTGAGAAACGGCGGCTCGAGCTCGATGCTCCCCCACTCGACCGGCTCCCAGAACGGCAGCTGGCCCGGGAGACCGAAGTCGAGCATCTCCTGCCGGGCCCGCTCGTGGCCGACGATCGTCGCGTCCGGGAACAGGTAGTTGCCGAAGGTGTGGTCGCCGTGGTGATGGGTGTTGACCAGCGTACGGATCGGCTGGCGGGAGACCGTGGCGACCGCGGCGAGGTAGTCGCGGGTACGCCGCTCGGTGGAGCAGCTGTCGACGCTGGTCACCCCGCGGCGGCCCACCAGGACGCCGGTGTTGTTGACCCACCAGCCGCCGTCGGGCTGGACGTACCCGTACACCCCGTCGCTGAGCTCCACCAGCCGCGGCGGAGGCAGGTCAGGCCGGTCGTGGTGGCTGGCGCTCAATGTCTCCTCCGCTGCTGGTTCGCCGGTTGGTCCGCAAGCGCTGCCGGATCTCGCACTGTACCGAGACAGAGCTGCGACTCGCGGAGCGACCGGCAAGGTCCGTACGGCAGCGGCGTGTCGTCCCGGTCGGTCAAGGATGCGGGCGCTAGCGCCGGGTCCGGGCCCGCGACACCGAGGCCCTGGCGCCCGGGTCCTTGGCGGCTGGGTCCTTGGACGCCGAGGTCTTTGGCGCCGAGGTCTTTGGCGCCGGAGTCTTGGCGGCGCTCATCGCCCGGCGCTGGCGCAGCCGCTGGGACTCGGCGTAGCGCTTCAGCGCCTGGGACCGGTAGTCCAGGCCGGTGCCGACCACGACGATGATGCCGAGCACCGCCCCGCCGATGGCGAAGGCGAGATACTGCCAGATCAGCGCGAAGAAGGTCCCGGCGCCCTCGGCGAACGGCTGGGTCCCGCTCACGAACGGTCCGACCAGGACAGACAGCAGGCACGCGGCGAGCACCGCGGCGCCGAGGTCGGCCACCACGCGGCCCATCGGGTGCCGGCGCGCCCATACGAATGCGCATACGGCGACGATCGCGGCGATCAGGCCCATTGTGGCCAGCCCAACCCGTACCTGCCACGGATCGTTGTCCGCCGCGAAGATGCGGATCCCGACCCGGGCGACCAGGTTGGTCACGAACAGTGCCGCGGCCAGGATGCCGACCGGCTGCCAACGCTCCCTCATGGAGTACGCCCTTCCGAATGTGCCGGCGGACGCATCAGCTCGGCGGCGCGCCACAGATCTGGCGCGGCTCCGCATCGTACCGCCAGGTGAACTTCTGTCGCCTGATCTCTTTACCGTTCTGCCGGAAGATGCGCCAGGCGTCTTGAGTAAACCCCGGGATGCCTTCCGTGGCAACACATTGCGGCCCCGGCGGCAAGTAGACGACCTTGGGCTGGGTGGGGTCGCGCCGCGCGCTCCACACGGTGCTGATGTCGTACCGCTTGGTGCTCCAGATCGACACGGTGATCGAGCGGTAGGTCCACGCCGTGTCGATCAGTACGCCGTGCGGGGAGTCGTTGCGGAACCTCATGTCCAGGTCGGGGTAGAAGATCGTTGACTCGATCACCGGCGGGTAGCGGGAGAAGTAGAACGAGTGCGGGTGGTGCTCCACGTCCTCCAGCCCGGCGTAGTAGGCCGCGTTGAACAGCGTCGTGGTGAACTGGCTGACGCCGCCGCCGATGCCCGGCTGGAGCTGGCCGTTGACGATGACCGGGGCGTCGAGGTAGCCCTCGGCGTAGCCGCGCGGGCCGGTGTGGCCGTTCAGCGAGAAGACCTGCCCCGGCTTGACCAGCGCGCCGTCGACCTCCTTGGCTACCTGGATGATGTTGCGGCTGCGGTTGGCGGTCAGCCCGCCCTCGAAGTACGTGGTGAACGTGGACACCTGCTCCTTGACCCCGAGCTTGGCCAGGTCCTGGCTGGTCGTCTTCGGCTGGACCACGGTCAGCTGGGCGGTCAGCTCCCGCGGCTCCGGCTGTGGCAGCACGCCGAGCAGGTCGGTGGCTAGGGCCTTGGTGTCCAGCGCCTCACCCCCGGAGCTGGCCAGGATCACCGGTGCCCCACCGGCCGGCGGGAGCATCTGGGCGTCCTTCGGCTGCTTCTCAAACCGCGCCAGCGGCGCCTTCAGGGCCGCCCGCAGCTTGGCCGGGTCCACCCGGGGCGTGATCCGCCCGCGCGCGTCCCCCGCCATGACCAGGCTCGCCGCGATCGCCTGCGGCTGGATGGTCAAGGTGCCCCGGGCCGCCCCGGAGCCCGGGGCGGTCACCGCGACGCTCACCGGCGCGGCAACCGCCGGCCGGGCCAGCTCGGCCACCAGCCGGTCGATGTCCTCGCGCGTCGTCGCCGGGTCGATGTCGACGACCGGGACCGTGACGACGTCGCCGCGCAGCCAGCCGGTCACGAACGCGTCGGCCGTCTGCTGCGGGTCGAGCCCCTTGCCCGGGGCCGGGTAGACCACCTTCGGCGACAGGCCCTGGTACGTCACGGACGGCCTGGTGATCGCCTGGGCCACCTTGGCGGCGGTGGGCTGGAGCGCCTTGTCCAGGCGGGCCGTGTCGACCGTCACCACCGGCTCCACGACCCGCTTGCCGAACAGCGCCCGGACCGGGTTGGGCCAGCCGTTCCCCGCCGCGCGGTCAACCGTGGCGGCCACGTCCAGGGTGAGCCCGATGCCGGCCGGGTCGACCGTGGCGGACCTCTCACCGACGCGTACCGCCACCGGGGCCGCCAGCCGGTCGCCCAGGCCGGCGACGAGCGCCTGCGCCGCCTCGGCGCGGCTGCGCCCGCCGAGGTCCACCCCGAGCACCGTGGTGCCGCGCGGGACATCTCCGGCGTACGCGTACGCCGCGGTCCCACCCACGAGCGCCACGAGTACGGCCACCGCGACGGTGGCCCCGATGAGCACCTGGCGGGACGGGGTGACGGGGAGCATAGGCACACCTCGGACCGGTCGGCAGGACTGGCAACTCTGAGATGGTAGGCCGGCAGGGATCGACCTTCTACGACAGGTGGGGCAGCTGCGGCGTAGCTCGCTCGGGCGGGCCTGCTGGACCCGCCTGGCCAGCCGGCCCGGTCGCCGCCGGGGGCCGGGTCACGATCCGGTACGCGCCGGCGGCGTACCCGGCCACGCCGGCCAGGATCGTGCCGAGGGCGACCCAGTTGTCGCCGGCGAGCACGATGTCCCCCTCGGTGGTGCGGGCGGACAGCACGATCATCACGCCCATCCACGCGATGCCGGGCAGGAGCGTCAGCAGGCGGCTGCGGGTCACCTCGTGGGTGAACCACAGGACCGCCAGGTTCGTCAGGACCGCCAGCAGCACGGCGAGCGGGACCCGCACCTCGCCCCACCACAGCGGGGTGAGGAACGCCTCCAGCACCGCGGTCACCACCGCCGCCGCCACGCCGACCAGGGTGCCCAGCACGCGCAGCGTCACCCGGTCACCCGTACCGGCGCCGGCCGGCGCCCCGGACCCGCCGCACCGGCGAGGTCCGTCGCCACCCCGGCGAACAGGTCCTCCTCCCAGCCGTACGGGCCGGTGCCGGGGGCCTTCTCACCGGCCGCCAGCACGTAGTACTCCATGCCCAGCAGCTCGGCGCCGAAGTTGCCGGCGATCGAGTAGAGCCACGACGTGTCCGGGATCTGGGTGGCGTGTGCGCGCATGGCCGCCGTCTTCACCCCGGCGAAGCCGGTCCCGTCTATCCGGGCACTGACCTGCTCGTCCGGTGTGCCGAAGGGAAAGTCGTCGACCTGCTCCACCTCGGCGAACGGGTTGTCGGCGGAGCCGGCGAACTCCCGTATCCCGGCCTCGATAAGGCTGCGCGGCAGCGCGGTCCAGTAGACCTTCTCGGGTCCGAAGCCGGCCGCCGTAGCGAGATCTGCGGCGCGCATCGCCACCCGGTGCGCCTGGATGTGGTCCGGGTGCCCGTAGAAGCCGTTGCCGTCGTAGGTGACCAGCACCTGCGGGCGGACCTCCCGCAGGATCTCGACCAGGTGTCCGGCCGCCTCGTCCAGGTCGGCCCGCCAGAAGCAGCGGGGGTGGTCGTTGGCGGGAGTGCCCATCATGCCGGAGTCCCGGTACCGGCCCGCGCCGCCCAGGAAGCGGTGGTCGGTGACGCCCAGCGCGGCGCAGGCGGCCCGCAGCTCGGCCACCCGGTACCCGCCGAGCTGGTCGGCCTCGGCGGCGGCGAGGCCAGCCAGCTCCGGGACGTGGATCTCACCCTCCTCGCCGAGGGTGCAGGTGACCAGGGTGACGTGGGCGCCAGCGGCGGCGTACCGGGCCATCGTGGCCCCGGTGCCGATCGACTCGTCGTCGGGGTGGGCGTGCACGAGCAGCATCCGCCGGGCGGGAAGCGACGCAACGGGCGCCTCGGTCGCGGGTGGCGGGTCGGTGGCGGGTCGGGTCACAGGGCGACTCTACGCGGGCGGACACCGCCCGCCCGTTGCCGACGCGGGCACGGCCGGCCTCGACAATGGACCCGCACGGGTCGGAAGTCTGAAGTCTGACTCGCGCGAACGCCTCTCACGCGTCACCATCCTCCTCGTGGAGTCCTCGATGTCGAGCTATCCGGAGCAGGCCGCCCGTACCCGCAGGTTCACCTATGGCGCGCCGCGCGCCGTGAGCGTGGGCGCAGACGGGGAGCGCGTGGTGTTCCTGCGCTCCGCCGGGCCCGCCGACCCAGCCGACCGGCTGTGGGTGTACGACGTGGCCACCGGCGTGGAGCGGGAGGTCGTCAACCCGGCCGACCTGCTCGCCGGCGACGACGACCTGCCGCCGGAGGAGCGGGCGCTGCGCGAGCGGCGGCGGCTGTCGGCGGCCGGCATCGGCTCGTACGCGGTCGACTCCGACGCGACCCTCGCCGTCTTCGCGCTGGCCGGCCGGCTCTTCCGGGCCGACCTGCGCAGCGGGGCAGTGACCGAGCTGCCGGCCAGCGGGCCGGCGGTCGACCCGCGGCCCGACCCGACCGGGCGCCGGGTCGCCTACGTGACCGGTGGCGTGCTACGGGTCGTCGACCCGGACCGGGGTGACCTGATGCTCGCCGGCGAGCCCGACGCGGCCGTCGGCGAGTCCCGGGTCAGCTGGGGCCTGGCCGACTTCATCGCAGCCGAGGAGTTCGACCGGTTCCGCGGCTACTGGTGGTCCCCGGACGGCACCGCGGTCCTCGCCGCCCGGGTCGACGAGACCCGGGTGCCCAGGTGGCACCTGCATGACCCGGCCAGCCCGCAGGTCGCGCCGACCGTGCTCGCGTACCCGCACGCCGGCGCGCCCAACGCCGAGGTGAGCCTGCACCTGCTCGACCTCGACGGCGGCTGGGTGGACGTGCACTGGGACCGGGAGAGCTACCCCTACCTGGTGTCGGTGCACTGGGGTGAGCCAGTGGCCAGCTCTGCCGCCGGCTCCGGCACCGTCCCGGGCTTTGACGCGTTCGGCGACGGGCGCCACAGCGGCGGCCCGCTCATCACCGTCCTGCGCCGGCTTCAGCAGCATGGCCTGGTGCTCGCCGTGGACCCGCGTACCGGCGAGACGCAGGTGCACGCCGAGCTCGCCGACCCGCGCTGGGTGGAGCCGATCCCCGGCACCCCGTGCTACCTGCCGGACGGGCGGGTGCTCGTCGGGGGCGAGCTGGCCCATGACGGGTACGACGCCCGGTGCCTGTTCGCCGACGGGACGCTGCTCACCCCGCCCTCGCTCTACGTACGGCGGGTCTGCGGCCGCCTCGGCGCCGGCACCCCGGACCAGCCGGCCCACCTGCTCGTGGAGGCGAGCGAGGGTGAGCCGGCCGAGCAGCACCTCTACCGGGTGTTCACCGCGCCGGTCGGGACCGCTCTGGAGGCCGAGCGGATCACCGGCGACGCTGGCTGGCACTACGGGTACGTCGGCGGCGACACGCTCGTCATCGGCCGGGCGGGCCTGGACCACCCCGGCATCCGGTGGACCGTCCACCGGGGCGGTGAGCTGGTCGGCACGCTCGGCTCGCACGCCGCGGCGCCGCCGTACGCCCCGCGGCCGGTCCTGGGACGGGTCACCGACCGGCGGCTGCCAGCGGGTGTGCTCTACCCGCGTACGCACGTGGCGGGCCGGCGGCTGCCGGTGCTGGTGGACGTGTACGGCGGCCCGAGCCACCAGGAGGTGCTCGCCGTCCGGTCCCGGTGGCTGGAGCGGCAGTGGTGGGCCGACCAGGGCTTCGCGGTCGTGGTGGTGGACAACCGCGGCACGCCGGGCGTGGCTCCCAGCTTCGAGAAGGTGGTCCACCGGCGGCTGGCCGACGTGATCCTCACCGACCAGGTCGACGCCCTGCACGCGGTGGCGGACAAGCACCGGGACCTGGAGCTGGCCCGGGTGGCGATCCGCGGCTGGTCGTTCGGGGGCTGGCTGGCGGGGTTGGGGGTGCTGCGCCGGCCGGATGTCTACCGGTGCGGCATCGCCGGCGCCCCGGTGACCGACTGGGAGCTGTACGACACCGCGTATACCGAGCGGTACCTCGGGCTGCCCGAGGACGGGCCGGAGGTCTACGCGCACCACAGCCTGGTGGCGCTCGCCGGGGAGCCGGCCGGCGCGGCGGCACCGGCCAGGCCGCTGCTGCTCATCCACGGCCTCGCCGACGACAACGTGGTGGCCGCCCATACCCTGCGGCTCTCCGCGGCGCTGCTGCGCTCCGGGCGCCCGCACGGGGTGGTGCCGCTCACCGCCGCGACCCACATGGCAGCGGGTGGCCTGGCCGAGCGGCTGCTCCGCCTGGAGCTGGACTTCCTACGCCGCAACCTGTAAACCCGCATCCTCGCCCACCCGTTGCGCCCCACCCGCCCCACCCGGCGCCCACCCACACCACCGCGCCACCCGCGCCACCCCGCGCCACCCGCGGAGCGTGGAAGCGCTGGAGCGCGGCCAGATGGTCGCTGGGGGGGCTCAGCCACCGGCCGAAGACGAAGAAGCGGGGCCGCCCACCTGGGCGGCCCCGCTCACTAGGGGTTGAACAGCCGCGTCAGCTCTTCACGAACACGTTCGTGAAGGACAGCGTGGCGATCGAGTCCGACACGTAGAGCCCGCCGACGTTCGAACCGTGGAGCAGGAAGACCCGGTCCGCGTAGATCGGCACGCACGGCGCGAAGTCGGTCATGATCTTCTTGTCGAGCGCCATCCACTCCTTCGCCGCCTGCTTCGGGTCGGAGATGACCGAGATGCGGTCCATCTCAGAGTTCATCGATGGCTCGTTCCAGTACATGTAGTTGTGGTTGCCCTTGTCGCGGATGGTGCGGCCGTCCCACAGCACCGGGATGGTGGTGCGGGCGGTCGGCCAGTCAGCCGCCCAGGCGCTCACATAGATGTCCCACGGGTTGTTCTTGACACCGATGTCGTCCAGGAAGGTGTCGCCCGGGGTCGGCGCGAGCGTGATCTTGAAGCCGGCCCGCTCCAGGCCCGACTTCATGGCGACCGCGCTCTGCTGTGCCTGCGGGGTGTCCGAGTGGGCCAGGGTCAGCGTCGGGGTCTGCCCGCCGAGGAGCTCCTTGGCCTTGTTCGGGTCACCGGTCGGACCGCCCGGGTACGCGTCGTACTTCTCGTAGCCGATGGTCAGCGGCGACAGGATCGTCGTCACCGGCTCGCCGAGCAGCTCGCCACCGATCGACTTGATGTACGCGTCACGGTCGACCGCCCAGTTCAGAGCCTTGCGGACGTTGACGTCCTTGACCTTCTGGTTGTTGATCCACAGGTACCAGACGAACGACGTCGACTCCTTGATCACGCGGTTCTGCAGGCTCGGGTCGCTCGCCACGACGGGCACGAGCGCCGGGTCGAGAGCCGTGATGATCGCGTTCTTGTCGTCGCCGACCTCGGCCTTCACCCGGTTGCTGGCGGTGGACGCGTCAATGCCGAACTTGACGTGGAACTTGTCCGGGTACTGGTGGCGGATCGGGTCGGTCGCCGGGTCCCAGTTGGTGTTCCGCTCGAGGATCATCTCGGAGCCACGCTGGTACTTGGTGATCTTGTAAGGCCCGTTCGAGAACGGCATGTTGTCGTAGTCGACGCCGGTGTCCTTCGCCTGCAGCACCGGCGAGGAGGTCGGCAGCGCCAGGGCGTACGGCAGCTCGCACTGCGGCTTCTGGAACTCGAACCTGACGGTGTAGTCGTCCGGCGCGGTCAGGCCCGGAGGCAGCTTGTCCTTGTTCTTCTTGAAGTCCCAGACGTTGGCGAACTGCGGGTCGTTGGCCAGCCACTCCTGGAGGTAGGTGGGGCCACCCGTCAGGTCGAGGTCGAACGAGCGGGCGATGCCGTAGGCGACCTGCGAGGCCTTGACCTCAGTGCCGTCCTCCCACTTGACGCCCTTCTTGAGCTTGTACTCCCAGACCTTGCAGTCCTTGTTCACGTCCTTGCCGGTGTCCTCGGCGAGGTCACCGACGAGGAGCAGGCGGTTGCCGCCAGGCTCCTTGAACGCGGTCAACGTCCGGGCGAACAGCTGCTGGATCGCCATCGCGCTGACTGAGTAGGTCCGCTGCGGGTCCAGGTGGGCGTAGTTGGTGCGGCGCAGGATGTACGCCGTGCCGCCCTTCCGCGCGCCCTCTACCTCTGCCGCGGGCCCCTTGGAGTCGGCGGGGTCCGTGGAGATACCAGAGGTCTGGCTCTCCCGCTGTTCCTGGTTACCGCCGGATTCTTCGGTCCTTTGGCACGCACCCATGGACACGATGATCGCAACGGCAGCCGCGGCGGCTATCGCCAACCGTGGTCGCATGTCGTCTCTCCTTCGCTAACCGTGGCCCGCCGGCACAGGCGCCCACGTCTATGGCTCCCACGCAGATCCGCTGGTGGACTGCGCCGAACTTAACGCCGAGACCCCGGTCACAGCGTCACAGCTTGGCAACGACCGCGTCTCATTTGAACGTCACAAAACACCACGCGGGCTGGCGGAGATGAAGAAAAGCGACAACGTCCGGCACCACATCGGCGGCGGTGCCGACGTGGTGCCGGGCCTGGGCGAAGCAGCCTCAGGACAGCTTCACCCGCGGGTCGATCACAGCATAGAGCGCGTCAACAACGACCACGAAGACCACCACGAACACCGACGCGATCAACACGGTCGCCATAACGATGCTCAGGTCACCCTGCCGGATCGCCTCCACCGCCAGCGAACCGACCCCGTAGACGCTGGTCGTGGTCTCGGTGATCACTGCACCGCCAAGCAGGAAGCCGATGTCCAGGCCGGCCAGGGTGACGATCGGGGTTACCGCCGCGCGCAGCGCGTGCCGGCCGTAGACCCGGGCCTTGGACAGGCCCTTGGCCTGCGCGGTGCGGACGAAGTCCTCGGACAGCGTCTCCAGCATCTGCGCCCGCGAGAGCCGGGCGTAGATGGCGAGGCTGATGAACGCCAGCGAGGCCCATCCGATCCACAGGCCGGCCGCCCAGTCCCACGGGTTCTGGGTTATCGGTGTGTAGTGCGGCGGTGGCGCGATCTTCAAGCTGAAGACGAAGATGAACATCAGCAGCAGACCCACCGAGTAGATCTGCATGGAGGCGCCAGTGAGCGAGAAGCCGACCGCAAACTTGTCGTACGCCGTACCGCGGCGCAGCGCCGAGGTGACGCCGATACCCACCCCGACCAGGATATAGATGATGAATGCTGGAATAACAAGGCTCAACGTGACCGGGAAGGTGTCCCGCAGCGCCTCGCCAACCATCTGGTTACGGACGTAGGAGAAGCCGAAGCAGGGCGCCTCACACAGCTTGTTGCCCGCCGCTCCCTCGGTGAGCTGGCGGTCGACGAACAGGCCCTTCATGTAGCTCCCGTACTGCTCGACCTTCGGCCGGTCCAGGCCGAACGAGCGGCGCACCTCCTCGATGCGCTCCGGCGTGCAGGACTTGCCGCACAGCGCGGAGGCCGGGTTGGTGGGCAGCGCGAAGAACATCGCGAACGTGACCACGCTGATGACCCACAGCGTGAGCACCCCCCGGAGCAGGCGGACGACCAGGAAGCGGAGCACGGCGAACCTCCAGGGCTATCGCGACGACTTGGGGTCGAGCGCGTCGCGCAGCGAGTCCCCGAAGAGGTTGAAGGTCAGCACGACGACAAAGAGCGTCGCCGCCGGGAAGAACGTGTACAGCGGGTCGGCCTGGATCCAGTACGTGCTGTTGAAGATCATCCGGCCCAGGCTCGGCGTCGGCTCCGGGATGCCTACGTTGAGGAAGGACAGCGCCCCCTCGGCGGTGATGTAGCCGGGCACCGCCAGCGAGAAGGTGATCAGGATCGGCGCCCAGATGTTCGGCAGGAGCTGGCGGAAGAGGATGTGCCCGGTGCCGGCCCCGGCCGCGCGGGCCGCCTCGATGTACTCCCGCTCGCGCAGCGAGAGCACCTGTCCGCGGACCAGCCGGGCGGTGCTGGTCCAGCCGAAGAACGCGAAGACGCTGATCAGCACCCCGGCGCGGAACAGCGGCGAGGGCTGCTCGGCACCCTCGAAGAACATCGCCCCGGCCACCGGCACGACCGCCAGCGCGAAGATCAGGAACGGCAGGGCGAGCACGAAGTCGATCACCCAGCTGATCACGGTGTCCAGCCAGCCGCCGGCGTAGCCCGCGATGACGCCGGCCACCACGCCGAGGGTCACGGTGATCACCGCGGCGGCGAAGCCGATCGCCAGCGACGTGCGGATGCCGTACACCATGTGGATGAAGAGGTCCCGGCCGAGCTTGGGCTCCAGCCCGAACCAATGAGTGCCGTCGATGCCGTAGTAGCCCAGCGGCAGCGCCAGCGAGTTGAGCTTCTGCGGGTACGCGTCGCTGGGGCTCTGCCCGTAGAGCACCGAGATCAGGGGCGCGAGCAGGCCGACCGCGATGAAGAAGAGGACGATGTAGGCGCTGGTCATGCCGACCCGGTCGCGGCGCAGCCGGGCCCAGGCAAGCTGCCCGGGCGAGCGACCGACGATCGCCCGGCGCTTCGCCGGGTCGACCGGGCCTTCCTCGACCGGCTCCTCGACCAGGACACCCCCGTGCGCGTCGGCCTTGACCAGCGCTTCGTGGCTGAAGTCGCTCATCGCAGTGGTCCTGTCTCTGGGAAGTGACATGCGGCGCGCGAGCCGCCGGCCATCTGCATCAGCGGCGGCTCGACCTCGGCGCACTTGGCCTGCGCCTTCCAGCAGCGGGTGCGGAAGCGGCAGCCGGACGGTGGGTTGAGCGGCGTCGGCACGTCCCCCTCGAGCCGGATCCGGCCGGCCGAGCCCAGCTTGGTGATGTCCGGCACGGCGGAGAGCAGGGCCCGGGTGTACGGGTGGGCCGGCCGCTCGTAGATCTCCGCCCGGTTCCCAACCTCGACGATCTTGCCGAGATACATCACCGCGATCCGCTGCGAGAAGTGCCGCACCACGGCGAGGTCGTGCGCGATGAACACGAAGGCCAGGTCGAACTCGCGTTGCAGGTCGCGGAGCAGGTTGATGACCTGGGCCTGGATCGACACGTCCAGCGCGGAGACCGGCTCGTCGGCGACGATCAGCCTGGGGCGCAGGGCCAGGGCCCGGGCCACGCCGATGCGCTGGCGCTGCCCGCCCGAGAACTCGTGTGGATACCGGTTGTAGTGCTCCGGGTTCAGGCCGACGATCTCCAGCAGCTCCTGGACCCGCTTCTTCACCCCACCGGGCGGAGTGACGCCGTTGACCCGCAACGGCATCGCCACGATCTTGCCAACGGTGTGACGCGGGTTCAGCGATGCGTACGGGTCCTGGAAGATGATCTGGAAGTCATGGCGCATCGGACGCAGCTCGCCGCGGCTCATCCGGGTGATGTCCCGCCCGGCAAAAACGATCTTGCCAGCCGACGGCTCGATCAGCCGGACCAGCATCCGGCCGGTCGTGGTCTTGCCACAGCCGGACTCGCCGACCAGGCCCAGCGTCTCGCCCGGGGCAACCGCGAAGTCCACGCCGTCCACGGCGCGGACCGCACCCGCGGTGCCGAAAAGCCCGCGGCGGACGGGAAAATGCTTGGTCAGCCCCTCGACCCGCAGCAGCGGCTCGCGCGAGGTGGGCGCCGGCAGCGGCGACACGGCGGGAACGGTGTCCGTCACGGCCTCAACCTCCATCCGCGAGCCCTACGCCCGCTCACAGTGCCACCCCTACCTGGGCGATCTCCTCAGCGTAGATCGCCGCCCGGCGCGACTCCGGCAGATGGCAGGCGACGAAGTGGCCCGGCTCGCCCGTCTCGACCAGCTCCGGCACCTCCCGCTCGGACGCGCCGCCGTTGAGGCTGGCGTAGCGGCACCGCGGGTGGAACGCGCAGCCCGGCGGCACGTTGATCAGGCTGGGCGGGTTGCCCCGGATCGGCAGCAGGTCCACCTCGGCGTCGCCGTGCAGCGACGGCACGCTGGCCAGCAGCCCCCAGGTGTACGGGTGCTGCGGGCGGCGCAGCACCTGCTCCGCCGAGCCGTACTCGGCCATGCGTCCCGCGTACATGACCAGGATGTCGTCGGCGGTCTGGCTGATCACGCCCAGGTCATGGGTGATCAGGATGATCGCGGAGTTGAACTCCCGCTGCAGGTCCTCGAGCAGGTCCAGGATCTGCGCCTGGACGGTCACGTCGAGCGCGGTGGTCGGCTCGTCGGCGATCAGCAGGTCCGGGTCGTTGACCAGGGCCATGGCGATCATGGCACGCTGCCGCATGCCACCGGAGAACTCGTGCGGGTACTGGTTGAACCGCCGCCCCGGCTCGGGGATGCCGACCCGGTCCAGCATCTCCAGCGCCCGCTTGCGCGCCTCGGCCTTGCTAGCGCGAGGGTGGTGGACCCGGTACGCCTCGACGATCTGGCTGCCGACCCGGTAGTAGGGGTGCAGCGAGGAGAGCGGGTCCTGGAAGATCATCGCCATGTCCTGCCCGCGCATCTTGCGGATCTGCTCGTCGTCCATGCCGACCACGTTGCGGCCGTCGACCAGCACCTCACCGGTGATCCTCGTCCGCTTGAGGTTGTGCAGGCCGAGGATGGACAGGCTGGTTACGCTCTTGCCCGAACCCGACTCGCCGACGATGCCGAGGGTCCGTCCCCGCTCCACGGCGAAACTCACGCCGTCGACGGCCCGGACCACACCGTCCTCAGTGGTGAACCGCACCTTGAGGTTCTTCACCTGCAGGTACGGCTGCGGCACCGCCCCATTCATCCCGGCCACCCTCCGTCAGGTCTCCGCGCGGCGCGGGGGAGGTGAAAATAAGCTCCACCTTGCCGGTAGTAGATGAAAACTAGTCGGCGGAGACGGCGGTCACGACGGAGATTTGTAACAAGTCAGTTACGTTCCCCGCCGCTACGCCGCCTCGTAGCGCAGACCCTTATTCCTTGCCGCCGGGTTGTCAATCCCCGGGCCGGTCAGGTCTGCCATGGAAGATTCATGTTGCCGTAACGTGTGCCCTCATGACTCAGTTCGACGCGGCGACCGCTGCGGTCGAGGCCGCGCTCGCGGCCGGCGCCCGCTACGCCGACGCGCGGGTGATGCACCGCCGGCACGAGTCCATGATCGCCCACAACGGGGAGATCGAGAGCCTCAGCCAGGATGAGGACGCCGGGGTCGGGGTACGCGCGCTCGTCGGCTCCTCGTGGGGGTTCTTCGCGGTGCCGGAGCTCAGCGACGCCGCGGCCAGGGCGGCGGGGGCACGGGCCGCCCAGATCGCCACGGCGAGCGCCCTGGTGCCCGGACCCGCCGCCGACCTGGCCGCGGTGCCGGCCCGCGTCGACTCCTGGTCCAGCGCCTGCGAGCGCGACCCGCTCGCCGTCCCGCTCTCGGAAAAAGGAGACCTGCTGGTACGCGCGACCGCGGCGCTGCGCGACGGCGGCGCCGACCACGCGGAGGCGCTCTGCCAGGTCTGGGACACCCGCAAGTGGTTCGTCTCCTCCGAGGGGCACCGCATCGACCAGCACATCCGCGAGTGCGGGGCGGGGATGTCCGCGACCGCGATCGGCGATGGCGAGACCCAGCGCCGGTCGTACCCCTCCTACCGGGGGCAGTACGGCACCCGCGGCTGGGAGCTGGTCGACGAGCTGGACCTGCTGGCGCACGCGCCGCGGGTGGCCGCCGAGGCGCGGGCGCTGCTGACCGCCCCGACCTGCCCGGAGGGGAGCACCACGCTGATCGTCGGCAGCGAGCAGATGGCGCTGCAGATACACGAGTCGGTGGGGCACGCGATCGAGCTGGACCGGATCCTCGGCTGGGAGGCCGCCTTCGCCGGCACCTCGTGGCTGGACCTGGCCCAGCTGGGCCAGCTGCGCTACGGCTCGGAGCTGATGAACATCACCATCGACCCCACCATCCCGGGCGCCCTCGGCTCGTTCGGGTACGACGACGAGGGCACCCCGGCGGCCGCGCGGGACGCCGTGCGCGAGGGCACCTGGGTCGGCGTGCTGGCCGGCCGGGACTCCGCCGCCGTGGCCGGGCTCGACTACGGCGGCAGCGTACGGGCCGACGGCTGGGCCCGGCTGCCGATGGTGCGGATGACCAACGTGGGGCTGCGGCCCGGCCCGCACACCCTCGACGAGATGATCGCGGCCACCGGTGACGGCGTCTACATGGACTGCAACCGTTCCTGGTCAATCGATGACCAACGGCTCAACTTCCAGTTCGGCTGCGAGGTCGGCTACGAGGTGAAGGACGGGCGGCTGGGCCGGATGCTGCGCAACCCCACCTACACCGGGATCGGTCCGGTCTTCTGGCGGTCGATGGACATGCTCTCCTCCGAGGTCGTCCCGTGGGGCACGCCCAACTGCGGCAAGGGCCAGCCCGGCCAGGTCGGGCACACCGGGCACCCGGCAGCGGCGGCCCGGTTCACCAACGTCCGGGTGGGGGTCCGGGGATGAGCGCCGGAGGTTCGTCGATGACCGCAGCTGACATCGCGGCCCAGGTGCTCGACCTGGTGCGCGCGGGCGCTGGTTCTTCCGCGCGGGCCGAGGTGATGGTCGCCACCACGCACCAGGCGCTGACCCGCTTCGCCAACTCCTTCATCCACCAGAACGTCGCCGACACCGACACCGCGGTACGGCTGCGCGTGCACGTCAACGGCCGTACCGCGGCCGGGGCGACCACCCTGGCCGACGCGGGCGGCCTGCGTGGCCTGGTGGAGCGGACCCTGGCCGCCGCCGCCCTGTGCCCGCCGGACCCGGGGTGGCCGGGGCTCGCCGAGCCGGCGCCGCTGGCCGGACCGGCGCAGGTCGACGAGAGCGTGCTGGCCGCGACGCCGGCCGACCTGGCCGAGCGGGTGCGCTCCTTTGTGGACGCGGCAAAGGGGCTGGAGACCGCCGGTTACTGCCGTACCGTGCACAAGTCCGCGACCTTCGCCAACTCGGCCGGGCAGGCGGTGACCGGCGCGACGACCGAGGCGGCGCTGGACGGGATCGCCCGCACCGGCGGCGCCGACGGCATGGCCCGGCTCGCCGCCACCGGCCTGGCCGCTCTTGACGGGGCCGTGCTGGGTGCCCGGGCCGCGGCGAAGGCGCGCGCCGGCATGGACCCGGTGGAGCTGCCGCCCGGCCGCTACGAGGTGGTGCTGGAGGCCACCGCAGTCGCCGATGTGCTGCGCAACCTCGCCTTCTGGGGCTTCAACGGCAAGACGTACGTGCAGCGGCGGTCCTTCGCGGTCCTGGACGCGGCCCAGTTCGACCCGGCGGTGACGCTGGTGGACGACCCGGTCGGCACGGAGGCGTTCGGGCTGCCGTTCGACGCCGAAGGCACGCCCAAGCGGCGCCTGGTGCTGGTCGACGCCGGGGTGACCCGCATCGTCCCGCACGACCGGCGCACCGCGGCGGAGGCTGGCACGGCCTCCACCGGGCACGCCCTCCCCGACGGGGAGACCTGGGGGCCGGTCCCGGTCAACCTGCGGCTGCTGCCCAGCCCGCCGGCCGGTGCCACGCCTGGGCCGGCGACCGGAGCCACGACCGGGTCCGCAGCCACCCTGGGCGCTGGACCGGCCGAGGTCGACGGGCCGGCGGCCGACTCCGACGTCGCCGCGCTGCTGGCCAATGTGGAGCGGGGCCTGCTCGTCACCGACCTGTGGTACACCCGCGTGCTCGACCCGAAGACCCTGGTGATGACCGGCCTGACTCGTAACGGAGTGTGGCTGGTCGAGGATGGCGCGGTGACCCGGCCGGTGCGCAACTTCCGGTTCACCCAGTCGTACCCGCAGGCCCTTGGCCTTGGCGCGGTCCGCGGGACCGGCCGCTTCCCGGTGCCGATGCCCGGCAGCTGGGGTGGCGAGCGCTTCGTCCCGCCCGCGCTGCACCTGGCGTCGTGGAACTTCACCGGCGGTGCCTCCGGCTGAGCCCGCCACCCCGGCTCCCCTAGCGCGTACGCGCGGGCAGCCGGGCGTAACGTGTGCCCGGGAACACCCACCACCCACAGTGCTCACCAGATCTGGTCGCCCAGGGAGCGAACGACTCATGACACTGACGGCTACCCGGCCGCAGAGCCGGCCGCGCGCCGCGATCGCGGCGCGGACGTTGCGGACCGACCGCTGGTGGGTGCCCTGGCTGACCATCGGCGCGATCCTCGGGTTCTTCATCGTCTACTCGACGATCCGTGTCTTCATGGGCCGCTGGTACTGGGTGGACGACTACCACTACCTGACGCCGCTCTACTCTCCGTGCATCAGCGACTCGTGCGCGCCCGGCTCGGCGCACTTCGGCACGCCGCTGGGGAAGCTGCCGTTCTTCCTACCGCTGGGCATCGTCGCGTTCCCGATCGTGGCCGGCTTCCGGGTGACCTGCTACTACTACCGCAAGAGCGGCTACCGCTACCTGTGGGCGTCCCCGCCGGCGTGCGCGGTGGGCGAGCCGCACAAGAGGTACACCGGCGAGACCCGCTTCCCGCTCGTGCTGATGAACTTCCACCGGTACTTCTTCTACTTCGCCGTCCTGGTCCTGCTGGTCAACGCGTACGACGCGGTGTTCGCCACCACCGGCCCGGACGGCCGCTTCGGCGTCGGCCTCGGCACGCTGATCATCTGGACCAACGTGGCCATGCTGACCGGCTACACGCTGTCCTGCCACGCCTGCCGGCACGTGGTCGGCGGGCGGCTCAAGCACTTCTCCCGGCACCCGCTGCGCTACCGCTTCTGGACGTTGGTCTCCAAGCTCAACGCGCGGCACGGCACGTACGCGATGATCTCGCTCTTTACGGTGATCCTCACCGATGCGTACATCATGGCCGTGTCCGCCGGCTGGTTCGACGACCTGCGGTTCATCAACTAAGGGCGCAACTGATGACAAACATCGAACGACACCAGTACGACGTGGTCGTGATCGGAGCCGGCGGCGCCGGGCTGCGGGCGGCGATCGAGGCCCGGCTCGCCGGCAAGCGCACCGCCATCATCTCCAAGTCGCTGTTCGGCAAGGCGCACACGGTCATGGCCGAGGGCGGCGCCGCGGCGGCCCTGGGCAACGTCAACAGCAACGACAGCTGGATGGTGCACTTCCGCGACACCATGCGGGGCGGCAAGTTCCTCAACAACTACCGGATGGCCGAGCTGCACGCCAAGGAGGCGCCGGAGCGCATCTGGGAGCTGGAGACCTACGGCGCGCTGTTCGACCGCACCCCGGACGGGCGCATCTCCCAGCGCAACTTCGGCGGCCACGAGTACCCGCGCCTGGCCCACGTCGGCGACCGGACCGGGCTGGAGCTGATCCGCACCCTCCAGCAGAAGATCGTCTCCCTCCAGCAGGAGGACAAGCGCCAGTACGGCAGCTACGAGGCCCGGCTGCGTGTCTTCGCCGAGACCACCATCACCGAGCTGCTGCTCGCCGAGGACCCGGCGGGCGGGCGGCGGTGCGCCGGCGCGTTCGGCTACTACCGGGAGACCGGCGAGCTCGTGGTCTTCGAGTCGGCGGCGATCGTGCTCGCCACCGGCGGCGTGGGCAAGTCGTACAAGGTGACCTCCAACTCCTGGGAGTACACCGGCGACGGGCACGCGCTCGCCCTGCGCGCCGGCGGCACGCTGGTCAACATGGAGTTCCTCCAGTTCCACCCGACCGGCATGGTCTGGCCCCCCTCGGTCAAGGGCATCCTGGTCACCGAGTCGGTCCGCGGCGACGGCGGCGTGCTGACCAACACCGAGGGCAAGCGGTTCATGTTCGACTACGTCCCGGACGTGTTCCGCAAGCAGTACGCGGACACGCCCGAGGAGGCGGACCGCTGGTACACCGACCCGGACCACAACCGGCGCCCGCCGGAGCTGCTCCCCCGCGACGAGGTGGCCCGGGCCATCAACTCCGAGGTCAAGGCCGGCCGCGGCACCGCCGCCGGCGGCGTCTACCTGGACGTGTCGGGCCGGCTGCCGGCCGAGACCATCCGGCGCAAGCTGCCCTCCATGTACCACCAGTTCAAGGAGCTGGCCGACGTCGACATCACGGCCCAGCCGATGGAGGTCGGCCCGACCTGCCACTACGTCATGGGTGGCGTGGAGGTCGACGCGGACTCGGCCGCCGCCGCCGTGGCTGGGCTGTTCGCCGCCGGTGAGGTCTCCGGTGGCATGCACGGCTCCAACCGGCTCGGCGGCAACTCCCTGTCCGACCTGCTGGTCTTCGGCAAGCGCGCGGGCGAGTACGCGGCCCGTTACACCGACGGGCTCGGCTCCCGGCCCCGACCGGCTGCGGCCGACGTGGAGGCGGCGGCAGAGGCCGCCCTCGCGCCGCTGACCCGCGGCGAGGGCGGCGAGAACCCGTACCAGCTGCACCAGGAGCTGCAGGCGGTGATGGGCGACCTGGTGGGCATCATCCGCCGGCGCGCCGAGCTCGAGGAGGCCCTGGCCCGCCTCGCCGACCTCAAGGAGCGGGTGGCGAAGGTCGGCGCGACGGGTGGCCGGCGCTACAACCCGGGCTGGCATCTCGCGCTGGACCTGCGCAACATGCTCGTGGTCTCGGAGTGCACCGCCCGGGCCGCGCTGGAGCGGGAGGAGTCGCGGGGCGGGCACACCCGCGAGGACTTCCCGGGGATGGACCCGCAGTGGCGCCAGGTGAACCTCGTGTGCTCGCTCGACGGTGACGACGTACGGCTGGAGCGCAAGCCCCTGCCGGAGATCCCCGCCGAGCTGCTGCGCCTCTTCGACCGCGCGGAGATGGCGAAGTACCTGACCGAAGCGGAGCTGGCCGCCTTCGACGAGGTGGCTGGGGAGGTTGAGAGCTGATGGGCACGACGGGCCCCGGCGCCGCAGGCAGCGGGTCGACGAAGCGGCACTTCCGGGTCTGGCGGGGCGACCCGGCCGGCGGGCGGCTCGAGGACTACCAGGTCGAGGTGAACGAGGGCGAGGTGGTCCTCGACGTGATCCACCGGCTCCAGGCCACCCAGGCGCCCGACCTGGCCTGCCGGTGGAACTGCAAGGCCGGCAAGTGCGGCTCCTGCTCCATGGAGGTCAACGGGATGCCCCGGCTGGGCTGCATGACCCGGATGTCGACCTTCACCGAGACCGAGACCGTCACGGTCACCCCGCTGCGCACCTTCCCGGTCGTCCGCGACCTGGTCACCGACGTGTCCTTCAACTACGCCAAGGCGATGGAGATGCCGGCGTTCGCACCACCGGCCGACCTGTCCCCGGGCGACTACCGGATGCAGCAGGTCGATGTGGAGCGCTCGCAGGAGTTCCGCAAGTGCATCGAGTGCTTCCTGTGCCAGAACACCTGCCACGTGGTACGCGACCATGAGGAGAACAAGCGGGCGTTCGCCGGCCCCCGCCTGTTCATCCGGGCGGCCGAGCTGGACATGCACCCGCTCGACGCGCGGGGCGACCGCAAGGAGCAGGCCCAGGCGGCGCAGGGACTGGGCTACTGCAACATCACCAAGTGCTGCACCGAGGTCTGCCCCGAGCACATCAAGATCACCGACAACGCGATCATCCCGATGAAGGAGCGCGTCATCGACCGCCGGTACGACCCGATCGTCTGGCTCGGCCGGAAGATCCTCCGGCGCGACCAGCTGGCTTCCGCCTCCGGTGCCCGCCCGGCCGCGCCAGGGCCTGTGGTGCACGTGAGCGAGTCACCGGCGCCGTTCGTGCCGGCCGGGGTGGCCTGGCACTCGCCGGAGCCGAGCCCGGCGGCGGCTCCCGTCGGCGGCGACGGGCGGCTCCCGGTGACCGAGCTGACGCTCGACCGTTCCGGTGCGTCATCGCCCTTCGGTGACGACGTCACCTTCCCCCTGCCAGTGGACCAGTTGCGCTACCAACCGCCCAGCTCATCCTGACCGTCGAGCCGCTCCAGGCCGGCGGCGGGGCAGGCTGCCCGCGCTGCCTGTCCCGGGTCCGGTAGCCAACCGGACGCTGCCGGCTGGAGCCCGCCCGACCTGCGGCCCAGTGTCGCTGGCCACCGTGCCCACAGCATCGTGGCCGTTGAGTTGCTGTTCGCCGTATCGCGACATAGGGAGACCTGCTCCGGTGCCGACGTCCCCGCCGCTGCCAGCTGCGCAGCCCGCAGACGAGCCCGTACCCGCGACCCTTTCCGCGTCCCTACCGGGTGAGTCCTTACCTGTACCTCCACCACCACCGCCCGCGGACAAGCCGGTACCGCCGTGGGTCTGGGCCATCGCCGCTGGCGCCGCCGTGTCCCTGCTCTGCTGCGGGATCGGCGCGTTCGGCCCGGTGCCGGGCTTATCCAGCCGGCCGGTGGGCCGGCCGCCGGAGCAGCCCGCGTTCCGCGAGCCGCCGCTCACCACCCCTCCCGCTCCCACCGTCGGCGCCCTGGCCGGGACCCTCCCGTCACCCGCCGCCGCACCACCCTCCGCGACCAGCAGGACGACCACCATCTACTTCGCGAGCTGCGCCGTGGCCCGGGCCGCGGGGGCGGCCCCGATCCCGCGCGACGCGGAGGGCTACCGGTCCGAGCTGGACCCGGACAACGACGGCGTCGCGTGTGAGGAGGCCGGTCCGGCGCCGGTCACGCCGGCGACCAGCGCCTCGAACGACCCGCAGTTCGACAGCTGCAAGCAGGCCAAGGCCAACGGGTACGGCCCGTACGCGCGCGGCCGGGATCCCGAGTACTACTGGTACCACGACCCCAACCGGGACGGTGTCGTGTGCGACTAGACCGGCGACACCCCACCCGTGCCGGTGGTGCGGGCGTCCACCAGGCGGCGTAGGCCGCGCAGGTAGCGGCCGGCGGTCCAGCGCTGGGCGGAGCGGGTCGCCGGCCCGCCCAGGCGGGCGTACCAGGTGGCGGCGCGGCTGATCGCCCGTACCTCGAACCACACCCGCCCGTCGGCCTCCCGCTCCACGAGGAACGCCTCCTCGCCGCAGGCGGGGTGCCCAGGCAGCGTGCCGTACCCGAAGCCGTACCGGTCTGGCTCGTCGACCACCCAGACCACGCGGCACGGCGCCCACAGCCGCACCGGGCCGGCGCCCAGCCCGACCGCCACGTCCGCGCCCTCGGCCACCGCGGGCGCACCACGGACCCGCAGCCCGGCGGCGCGGAACATGTCCCAGCGCCGCAGCCCGTCCGCTGCGGCGGAGAAGACGGCGCCGCCGGAGCCGAGCAGCCCCCGGCGGCTCAGGAAGCGAAAACCGGTGGGCAACGGTCCGGGCTCGCGGGTCGCCCCAGGGAACGAGTAGGTGAGCTGCACCCGCTCGACGGTACGCCAGCCCGCTCAGCTGGGCTGGTCGGCGGGGGTGGCCAGCAGCGGGCGCAGGGCGACGACGACCGGGGCGTCGGCCGGGAGCCAGGCGACGCTGTCCAGCGCGTCAGCGCGCAGCCAGCGCAGCTCGGCATGCTCGTACGGGTGCGGCGGCTCGCTGCCCACCAGCCGCGCCACATAGACCTTCAGCACGGCCCGGCCATGCCCGAGCAGGATGTCGTCGCCGACCCGGTCGCCGACCTCGACGAGCACCCCCAGCTCCTCGTCACACTCGCGGACCAGCGCCTCAACCTCGGACTCGCCGGGCTCGACCTTGCCGCCGGGGAACTCCCACATCCCGGCCATGGCCGCCGGCTCGGACCGGGCACAGGCGAGCACGCAGCCATCGGCGATGATCGCAGCGCCGACGATCACCTGGAGACTCGCCCGATCGGTGTGCACGGCGGTAAAGCGTGCCAGATCAACTCGTGGTTCGGGTGCCGGTGCCGTCCCCAAGGACACCAGAAGCCGGAAATGTGGCCGTGGACACACTGTCCTTGCGGCGAGAGACTGTGGTCACCGACCATGACGGCCCGGCAACAATACGGCCACAAGCCGGCAACGAAGCCTGGGAGGTGCGGCGATGCGCGCTCGGTGGGGGAAGCGAAGAGAGCGCGACTACCTCACCGACGCACTGACCCTTTTGGCCGGTTGGACCAGGCATGACCGTCAGATCTCCCGCATCCTTCCGCTGGACGAGTGCCAGCACGCCGCGCTCACCGAACGGATCAAGGTAGCCGCCGACGCGCTACAGCTACGGCCGGAGATCAGCCGTACCGACGGCCACACCCGGATCCGGCTCGGCACCGCGAGCGGTGCGCTCAGCGCCGGTGAGGTCGCGCTGGCGGCCCGGATCGAGGCCGCGTACCGGGCGATCACCGGAGCCGCCTAGCTACCGCCGTAGCCCCGCCTAGCTACCGTCGTAGCCATGGCCACAAATGTCGCGTACGACCGGCAGGAGCAGCTCGCGCAGATCCAGAGCGGGCTGCTGCCCAACGAGGAGATCATCGCGGTGTACGACGCGATCGGCACCGGCACGGGCTTCATCGGCGTCACCAACCGGCGCGTGATCATCCAGGACAAGTCGTTCGTGGGCAAGAAGGTCGCGATCACCAGCATCCCGTACTCGAAGGTCACCAGCGTGAGCGTGCTGAGCAACAAGTCCTGGGCCGGCGAGTTCTTCTCGACCGGCTCGATCGCGATCCACGTCGGCACGCACACGTACGAGGTGGAGTTCCGCGGCGCCCAGAAGGCCCACCACGTCCACAACGTGATCCTGCACTACATCTCGTAGCCTTCGTCAACTTCTGGTTGACGGCGAGCCGTCGTCAACCTAGAGTTGACGCATGGATAAGCTACCCGTAACACTGGACGATCTGATCTCGTACGTCAGGCAGCAGACCGCTGCCGGCGACGCCCTCGACCACCTGACCGCCGCGGTCCTGCTCGCCCAGCAGGTGGACGACCTGGCCGACCACCTGGTGGGCCACTTTGTCGACCAGGCCCGGCGGGCGGGCGCGTCATGGACCCAGATCGGCCAGAGCATGGGCGTGACCAAGCAGGCCGCCCAGAAGCGCTTCGTGCCCAGCGGGACGGAGCTGTTCGACCTGCTCAGCGACGCGGTGTTCGACCGGTTCACCGACCGGGCCAAGCGCGCGCTGCTGCAGGCGCGGCAGCACGCGCGCGACGCCGGCCACGACCACATCGGCAGCGAGCACATCGTCCTCGGGCTGCTGACCGAGCCCGCTGGCCTCGCCGCCAAGGCCATCGAGGCCAGCGGGGTCAGCCTCGACGCGGTACGCCAGGACGTGGTGGCCGGGTTCCCCCCGGCCGGCGGCTCGGGCCGTGCCCCCAGCCCCCACCCTCCGTTCACCCCGGGGGCCAAGAAGGTGCGGGACCTGACCGTACGCGAGGCGCTGCGGCTCGGGCACAACTACCTCGGCACCGAGCACATCCTGCTGGGCCTGCTCAGTGCCGAACGTGTTGACGATGCCGCGCAGGGAGGTGGTCAGCGCCGGCTGGCCGATGTCCCAGTTGCCGGAGTCCGCGATGACGATGACGTCGGCCGT
>Ga0075430_100000570_pt1 | contig 28027 bp, 53 predicted proteins | sample RhiMetdeltSRZDD4_FD_75294 | JGI IMG/M metagenome (GOLD analysis project Ga0075430, IMG submission 75294) | Populus rhizosphere microbial communities from Tennessee, USA - Rhizosphere MetaG P. deltoides SRZDD4 | ecosystem: Host-associated > Plants > Roots > Rhizosphere > Soil | place: USA... | reverse complement strand
ACGGCAAGATCTGTCCCGGTACCGGGAAGATCGCGCAGATCCCAGGCATCATCACCCGCGCTAACCAGCTGACCACAGGAGACGACGGCGCCATGGCATGGACCGACGCACAGATCGAGGAGCATCTCGCCAACCAGCGGAAGCTCATCCAGCTCACCGAGGCGCAGGAGTACAACGCGACCGAGACCCGGAAGAACACGTCGTTGACCGCGACCCGGCTGGACAGTGTCGCGAACCAGCAGCTGCCCGACCTCCGCGGCGACGTCGAGGAGATCAAGAAGAACACGACGCCCGAGGCGGAACCTGAGCCCCCAAAACCCTGACCGGCCGTCCACTGTTCGAGGCCGCAGGGTTCACCGGGGACGCACTCGCCACCATCCTCGGCGTCACCTACGCCGAGTCCGGGGGCTACGCCGACGCCGTCGGCGACCTCGCCCTCATGAGCGACAAGTGGGGCCCGTCGGTCGGTCTCCCCCAGATCCGTACTCTGCGTGACCCAACCGCCTGGGGTCCGCTCGACGTGTGGCGCGACGCCGACAAGCTCCGCCAGGTCGACTACCAGGCTGCGGCGGCGTACGCCATCAGCAAGAACGGAACCGACTTCACCCCGTGGTCGGTGTACCGCAGTGGCAGCTACCTGCCACACAAGGGCAAGGACTACGTCATCCGCACGGGCCACGAACGCGCCCACCTGTGGGACAGCTGAACAACGGAGGAACCATGGCACTGACCCTCACCAACGATGACGTCAACCTGATCTGGAACAAGGTCATCGGCTCCGACGCCAACGGCACCGTCACCGCCGCGCAGGCACTGGGCCGGGCGAACTGGCTCTACAACGCGTTCCTTGAGTCCGGGCAGTTCAACTCACAGCTCGACCAGATCACGGCCGACGTCGACGACATCCAGGCAAGGATCTGATGGACGCTACCGTCGTGTGGATCGTCATCCTGCTGTTCGTGATCGGTGGGCTCATCCTCGCGGCTCTTGTGTCGGAGTCCCGACGATGACCAGCCGTTCGGTCCTGGCCACCAGCGGGTTCTGGATCGCGTCCGCGGAACGCGCGGTCAAGACCGCGGCACAGGCGACGATAGCGGCGTGGGCGGTCGGCGACGGACTGCTATCGGCGTTCAACATCGACTGGACGTCAGCGGCGGGGATCGCACTGGGCGGGGGGGTGTTGTCGGTGCTGTCGTCGATCGCGTCGATCCCGATCGGCGGCACCGGCCCATCCGCCACCACGGTGGAGAACGTCACGGAAAGGAAAGCCTGACATGCCACGTTGGGTGTGGGTCCTCATCGGCATCGCTGCCCTACTTGTCGTCCTGTATCTGGTCGGGATCCGGTTCGATCTGAACGTCGGGTAACGGTGGCTGAAGACGCCACTCGACGGTAGCGCCGACGCTTCGGTACCAGACGATCCGGACACCGACGATCTCGCCGTCCCTTTGGACCACGGCGGCTGTGGTCTGCCATTCAGTCGGCACTTCGCTCATGCTGTCATCCTCCCTGTAGCCCCTCCCAGCAGCGCCCCCATCTCCCTGGCGGAGGTGGGGGCGCTGTGTTGCGTTCTATGGTTGGTAAACCCAGCCGCGTGCAATCAGAGCATCATGCAGTTCGTCAGGCCGTAGTCCATCCTCGACGTCGTACCCCATGATGACGTCCATAACTGCCTGGTATGCGGCTTGCTCAGCCTCCGCGCGGTCGACCATCTCCGCCATCAGGACACGATCCCGTGCCGCGTGTTCCACTTCTTGGCGCCCGTGTAGGCGTACCACATGGCCCAGACCCAGACGGCGGTACCCGCGAGGACGCCGAGCGGCGCGAAGGTGAGGAGCAGGACCCACGCCGTGCACCAGCAGGCGAAGATGGCGAGCCCCGGTGCGGCGTCACCGATGATCAGTGAGCCGAGGCCCGGGATGAAGAATGAGGCGACGAGAGCGCCGCCGGGGCTCTTGGCCTTCACCTGCTGCGGGTAATACGGGGCATGCGGATACGGCGCCTGATACTGCCGCGCGGCTTCCAGCTCGCCGTGGCGTTCGTCGATGCGTGGCATCGGCTCGGGGCTGGCGCCTGGTTGGGTCGGTGGCTGCTGTGGTGGGTGCTGCTCGGTCATGGGTCTCCCCCTGTCAGGTGGTGTTGCCGTCGGTCGGGCGTGCGAGCGGGTGGATGGATGTGGGCTTCGCGGCCCACTCCTTGCGGTAGTCGGGATGGTCGGCGTAGACCGAGGCGAGAGCCTTCATGGTGGAGCACGGATCGGAGTCGTCGTCTGCGACGTACTCGGAGCCCTGCGGGCCTTCACATTCGTGAGGGTTGTCAGAGTGCCACTCGATGATGCGCCGCTTGGCTGCGATGTCAGCCAGGACGTGGGCGGTCTCGTGTCTCTCTCGGTGGATGGATCCGCCGTCTTGGATCCACCGGTCACCGCCTGCCCGCTTGGCGTTCGCCTCGTCTTCGGTCAGCCTGGCCTGCAGGAACATCACCAGGTGGGTAGTGTCTGTCACATCGAACTCCTTCGTAGTTCGGTCACGCTCCCGGGCCCGTTCACGCGGGTCGGTCGACGCCGTACGTCTCGGAGAGCCTCCGGGCCACGTCGACCTTGTCGGACGGCAGCCGGCCGTTCTCCCAGGTGCTCCATGTGGCGTAGTGGAGCCCGGTAGCGAGGGCGATCTCCTTGACGCTCAGGCCGAGCGCCTTGCGTGTGAGCATCAGTCTCTGACCGAAGCTGTCGGCGGGGACCCACCCGCCGTGGACGTGCGCTGTCATGTCTGCAGTATGCACACGCTTGACTATCGTTGTCTACGCTTGTAGCGAAAAGTTATCGGCCGTACGGTCTTGACTATGTTGATAGTCAGAGACTACAACGGTAGTCATGAACGATACCCGGCCACCTCTGACTACCAGTGAAGCGGCGGCGTACCTCGGTGTCTCGGCCGTCACGGTCCAGCGATGGATCCGCGCCGGGAAGATCCACGCCGTCCGCTACCCCGGGGGAACGCTGCGCATCGAGGCAGCCGAGGTCGAGCGCATCCGCAGCGGCGAGTCGGCCGAGGCCGCGTCATGACACACGACAACTGGCCGGGCAAACCGCGCCGCAGCTGCTGGCGTGCCGCAGGCGCCCTGATGGCCCGGCCACCCGGCACCCCTGACGGCTGCCCGAAAGCTGCCGCCAGGTTCCTCGCCGCCATCGGCGTCGGCCATCTTGCCGGCCACGCCTTCGCCACCTGGTACGACCGCCACCGCAAGACCTGACCCGGGGCGGGCCGCCGGTGACCCCTGTACCCCGGCGGCCCGGCCCGTTCCACACAAAAGCAGGTCCCCGCTGCCGGCAAGGGCAAACGCGGGGACCAACCAGATGACAAGGAGTATCGCATGACAACCGAACCCGCGCCGCAGGTCAACATCAGCCCGATCGCCGCCGAGACGCTGCTCGTGCCGATCATCGGGACCACTCCGCTGATCGTCCATCGGTTCAGCGAGAAGGCGAAGAAGAAGATGCTCGACGCGATGCAGGGCAGGAGTGAGCCCAAGCAGCCGAAGGACCCGAAAGCTGAATACGAGGCCGCGTTCTACCGGACGAAGGACGGCTACGGGTTCCCGGCCGTCGCGTTCAAGGCGGCGACGGTGGGCGCGGCCAGGTTCTACGGCAAGGACGTCACGATGACCGCGTTGCGACAGTTTCTGTTCTTCAAGGGTGTGCTGAGCGACAAGGACCCGCAGCCGCTGGTGGAGATCACCGGCGAGCCGCGGATGCGTGAGGACGTGGTGACGGTGAACCGGGGCGGGTCCGACCTGCGATATCGCCCGGAGTTCCCGGAGTGGTCGACGGTCCTCGAGGTCACCTACGTGTCGAGCATGCTCACCCGTGACTCGGTGCTTTCGCTGATCGATGCCGCTGGCATGGGTGTCGGTGTAGGCGAGTGGCGACCGGAGAAGTCAGGCGACTTCGGCACGTACCGGATCGACCCGACGCGCGACATCGAGGTGACGTCGTGAGCACGGCAGGCGTGGCAGGGTGCGGCACGGTACGGCAGGGTGCGGCACGGCGTGGCGGTGCACGGCGTGTCTTGGCAGGCGGGTCGCGGCAAGGCCCGGCTAGGCACGGCTTGTCCCGGCGCGGCGTGACAGGCGTGGCGTGGTTTGGCACGTCAAGTCGTGGCTTGGCTCGGCAGGCTGGGCGAGGCCCGGAAGGGCGCGGCTGGGCTTGGCCGGGCGAGGCAGCCTTGGCAAGGCTCGGCATGTCCAGGCAGCGCACGGCTCGGTTCGGCTCGGCAGGCGAGGCTAGGCCGGGTGCGGCCAGTCCCGACGTGACGGGGCATGGCTGGGTGTGGCAGGCGAGGCGAGGCGCGGTGTGGTGCGGCCGGGCTGGGCGCCGCGGGGTGAGGCAAGGCGAGGCAGGCGTGGCAAGGCCAGTTGAGGCTGGGCCCGTCCAGGCTGGGCGGGGCTTGGCAGGCTTGGCGTGGCCAGGTACGGCAGGGCCGGGCTTGGCTCGGCTCGACATGGCAGGCATGGCTTGGCTTGTTCCGGTCGGTCATGGCGCGTCCCGGCTCGGTCGGGCCTGGCTTGGCCAGGCAGGTGCGGCATGAGCGGCCTGCGCGAGGCACTACTGGCGATCCGCGACGAGCACGGGGAACTCCATCCTGAGCTCGTCGTGGACGTCGCCAAGGCCGAAGACCACCCGTTGCACAGCCGGTTCGAGTGGAACGACGAGCTGGCCGGCGCCAAGTATCGCCGCATCCAGGCCCACCGGCTCATCCGGGTAGCGCAGCTCCCGTTGACCTACGCCGACCACCCGACAGGACCAAGTCACATCCGGGCCTTCGTCGCGGTGCCACGCGCAGACAACCCTCAGCCGGACTATCAGCCGACCGAGGAAGCTATGGCCCACGAGTTCACACGCAAGTTGGTACTGCAGGAGATGGAGCGCGCGATCGCCGCGCTGCAACGCAAGTACGGCCACCTGTCGGAGTTCGCCGATGCACTCTCTGCGATCGCATCGTGATCACCACTGAGCAGGTCCAAGCCCTGCAGGCCAACGTGGACCTGTGGGCCACCCGCCACGCCGGCTGGGTCGAGCCCACGATCCGGAAGGCCGCCGACGACATCGTCGACGCCCTCGACGCCATGCTCGCCGACATCTACCAGCTGCGGGCCAAGACGAAGGCCGAGGCCCAGTGGCACGACGACCTGACCCTCATCCGGCTGTCGCCCGCGCTGCATCGCGCGCAAACGACCCCGATGCCCGACCGGTCGGGGTGGGACCAGCAATGACCGAATTGAACGCTGCGCCAACGAAGCACCTCGTGCTGCACATCGAGGTGCCTGGCTTCTACGCCGACGATCTGCACGAGATGGCGGGCTACTGCTCCGAGCCAGACGAGCCGACAGCGGAGGACTACCTGTTCGTCGTCACGGAGGAATGGATGCGCAGAGACGTCGGTCTGACGCTGGTCAGCCTACCGGGCGAGAAGTCAACGAACGACGACTTCGAGGTGCATGCCTATACGGGTCGCATCGTCGGCGCCGAGATCAAGGACCCGTCATGAGATGGGAGGAGGTGGCTCGAGATGCAGAACCGCGGCTGGGACTGGCTCTGGTGACGGATGAACCGACCCACTGCCCTGGGTTGGTTCGCCAGCTGCGCGACCTGCTGCTCGACGAGCTCCTCGACCGCCCCGACCGCCCCGGACCGCTGCGGCCACGGCAGGGGGCCGACCATGGCTGACGCCTGTGACTACGAGTGGAGAACGTGGGGACCGAGTCCCCGTGACCACATCTGCATGGACCTACCGGATCACGCCGGTGAGCACCTCTGCGGATGCGATGCCACCACAAGCGGGACGGCTCGGCAGTCCGTCCCTGACGACGGGCCTGGCCCAACCCCCCCACCGGGCCCGTCGTCGCCCCCACCCGACGACGGGGTAGGCCCCTCGGCTGATCCCCGGGCGGAAGCGAAAGCAATGTCTGCCCCGTCGTCGCCCCCTGACGGTGGGGTGGGTGCGCCCCCATCGCCCACCCCACCGTCGCTCACTGAGGCGCTCGAAGACCTGGAACGCACCGACCCGGCCGTGGCCGAGGCCGCTGCCAGCTACGACAGGATGCGTGACCGCATCACCGGGCGGTCAGATGCGGCGACCTCATCGTCCACCCCACCGTCGCTTCCCCTCGTCGCGGACCCAGATGACGCTAAATTGGCGTTCCCCGATTGGGTTGACATGGATCGCGTCCATGTGTTGTGGACCGAACTTCGAGACCTCGGCCTACAGGGCATCCTGATTGATCGCGCGGCCACCTGCCCGTCCCGCGATACCCAGACCGGCGACGGGTCGGGGAGTGTGCCTCGCAAAGCGAGTGGCCCTGACCCCGACCCGTCGCCTCCCTTCGGCCGGCACATGGGCGCCGAGGAAGCCGCCGAATGCTTCCGCACCATCGTCCACGACACCGACCCGATACGACGCGCCATGGCCCTGTCGTCGCTCGCCGCGATGGCCGGCTACGTCGTCGTCAGCCCACCGGCCGTCGAACAGCTGGTCGACGTCCTCCGCGCACTCCGCGACCGCGTCTCCACCGAACCTGAGGAGGACGACCGATGAAGCACTTCTACAAGCCATGGTGCCGCTGTCGCGTCTGCGCCAAGGTGCCGCGTCGCCGTTGGATCGACCGATGACCAACCACATGACACCGCACCCCGCCGACGCGCGTGATTACCAATTCCTCATCGACTGGCTCGTCGGCTATCGCAAGACCCTGCGCCTTTCACAACGCGAGGTCGCGCGTCGTATGGGCGCGTCGAACTCGACAGTCCATTACATGGAGGCGCAGGCGAAGGACGTTCCGGTGAAGACCCTGCAGGCCTACTGCCGCGCCCTCGGCGGCGAGCTGGATATCAAATTCGTCTTACCAGGAGGCAAGCCATCGTGACCACCACCGCCGACAAGCGCCGCGCTACCCGGCTGATGAAGGACGCCCGCATCATGGCACTCGCCCTGATCGACGAGGACGTGTACGCCGCCAGACACATCGCTTACCTGACGGTCCCATTCGTCCTGGAGGCCGCGCGGGTGACCCCCAGGGACTACGCGGCAGCCGAGGTGGAGCGGGTGCTGGCCGGGGTCCGCGACAGGGTCGCCCGGTTCGCCGCCGCCGGGGGTGACTGATGACGATCCCAGCAGCAAGGCTCCGCGAGTGGGCGAAGCATCATGCCGAACTTGCCGTCCATAAAAGGCGGGAAGGCGCCGCCCTGTTGCTTGCGGCGGAAGAGCACGAGCCTCGCCTCCTGGTGGAGCCTGCGATGACACCCACCGACCTGCGCATTGTCGTGGCAGAGATTCGCGAACTCGCCAGCAAGGCCACCCCGGGTACGTGGCGGCAGGACGAGTGGACTGTCATCGACGCCGATCAAGAGGGCATCGTCGCGCAACTCCGTGGCCCGTACTGGACGAGTGACGGTAATGGCGGACACATCGCGGCATGGTCGCCGCCTGTCGCTCTCGCTGTAGCCGACTGGCTTGAGAATGAGGCCGAAGCCGCCGATTACCTGTGGGAAAGCCTCAGCGACTACCCCATCGCATTCGTCAAGGCGTGGCGAGGTGAGTCATGACCTGGGTCAACTGGGCCGGGCTCATCGCCTACGGCGCCGGCTGGTTCGTCATCGGTGTCCTGTTCGGTCGCCGCCTCATGTACCGCGAGATGGACCGGGTCATCGACACCGCGAACCTCATCCATCAGCAGTTGTGGGACACCGAGGAAATGCTGAGGCAGGCCAGGGATGACCGCCCATGACGTGGCGTCAGCCGGTCTGCGAGCCCTGCTGGTACAGGGAACGCCCAACGGACCAGCCCCGTACTGAACCCACCGGCGAGGTCGAGACCTGCTGCAAGTGCGGCGCCGAGACCACCGCCGGCATCCACGTCATCTACCGCCCCGCCGCCGTCGACCACCCCACCGAGGACTGATATGAGCATCCGGCAATGGCTACTCCTGTGGTGGCACATGCGACCAGGACACACGCCTCACGGGCTGGTGGACACCAGGCGAGCCACCTTCTGCGCGGCGTGCGGGAAGCAGTTAGACCCATGAACCCGTCGAAGCGTAAGGGCACCGGCTGGGAGCACCCTGCCGACGTCGTGGCCGCCGCGCAGGACGCGACGCTCACCCAAATCCTGGAAGACGTGGCCGACGGCAACGAGCTGCAGTGCGGACTCTGCGAGCGCGTCATCGAGACCGAGGACGGTCTATTGACCGCCATCGTGGGCAACGCCGTCCGACCCATCTGTAGGCGCTGCGACGCGATGGAGCCGGACTGATGGGGAACTATCCGCGCAAGCCGCTGGAGCAGCGGCTGTGGGTGAAGATCGACTTCTCGGGTGACTGCTGGGAGTGGACGGCGTCTCTGGCCAAGGGATACGGGCGCTTTTCAGTTGCCACCGGCAAGTGGCGAGCCGCGCACCGAGTCGTGTACGAGATCCTGGTCGGACCCATCCCCGTTGGCTTGGAGCTCGACCATCTATGCAGGAACAGAGCGTGCGTCAATCCGGACCATCTAGAGCCCGTTACCACCCGGACCAACTTGCTTCGCGGATACAGTCCGTGGGCCTGTCGCGCCCGGCAGACGCACTGCAAGCGTGGCCATGAATTCACACCCGAGAACACGTATGGCACTGGCGATGGACGACGCTACTGCAGGACCTGCCGCCGCGCGCACCACCGGGAGTCCAGGGCGGTGTCGTCGTGACCGGGTTCGAGCCCGGCGTCTACCCCATACCGGTCACCGAGTACCACCGTGACCCTGTACCCGGCGGCTCCTTGTCCTCGACCGGTGCTCGCCGACTGCTGCCCCCGTCCTGCCCCGCGCTGTTCCGCTGGTACGCCGACCACCCCGAACCCCACAAGGCCGTGTTCGAAGAAGGGCACGCCGCGCACAGGATGATCCTCGGCGCCGGCCCCGAGCTCGTGGTGGTGGACCATGAGCGGTGGGACACCAAGGCTGTCAAGGCCGAGGTCGCCGAGATCCGCGAGCGTGGCGGCGTCCCGCTGAAACGGGCCGTGCTGGAGCAGGTCGAGGCGATGGCCGCGGCCATCCGCGAACACCCGGTCGCTGCCGCCCTGCTGGACCCCGCCAAGGGGACACCGGAGCAGTCATTGTTCTGGGTCGATGAACCGTCCGGGGTGTGGCGCCGCGCACTACTGGACTGGTTGCCGGAGGCAACCGCAGGCCGCATGATCCTGCCCGAGTACAAGACGACCCGCTCGGCCGAGCCGGAGAGGTTCGCCCGGTCCGCCGCCGATTACGGGTACTTCCAGCAGGCCGCCTGGTACCGCGACGCGGTACTGGCGCTCGGGCTCGCTACCGATGTCGCGTTCGTGTTCATAGCGCAGGAGAAGGACCCGCCGTACCTCGTGACCGTCACCGAGCCGGACGGCCTGGCTCTGCGGGTCGGCCAGCACCTGAACCGGCGCGCGATCGACATCTACGCCGAGTGCCGGCGCACCGGCGAATGGCCCGGCTACTCCCGCGAGGTCGAGCTGATCTCACTCCCGCCATGGCTCGAAAACCGTTACCTAGAAGAACTCACACAGACAGGATGACCCCATGGATGCGTTGGAATGGCCGACTGGATCCCTCACGGAGAGGCGAGCCATCTTCGTCTATGAGGGTGCGCGCATTGCCGCAGCCGCGGCTGGCGCCCCGATCATCCCCGAGCCCTGGAGTCACCGCGACGAGGCGTTCCGCACGCAGTTCCTGGACGTCATCGACATGATGTGCGGACCTGACCGCAAGTCATCGCCGGAGGAGCTACACGACGACTGGGTGAGGGCCTATGACGCTATGGGGTGGAGACATGGCTGGGTCCGTGATGTCGAGGCCAAGACCCATCCGGACATGGTGCCGTACGACCAGCTGGGGCAGCTCGAGCAGGACAAGGACAGCGTGTTCGTGGCGTTGTGTGAGATCGCCCGGCAGTGGATCCGAGGCGCCGACTGATGGCCAGCACCGAAGTCCAGAAGACCGCTCCTGCCGTCGCCGTCACACAGACGACCGCGATCGAACAGTCCCGCGCCGCGGCCGAGGTTGAGGCAGCGGTCATCATCGCCCAGAAGATGCCCCGCGACATGGCCCGCGCACAGCACGAGATGCGTGACGCCTGCGGCCGGCTCGCACTGGCCAGCAAGGCGTTCTACGCCGTCCCCAACCGCGGCTCCGGCAAGTCCGTCCACCTCGCCCGGGCACTCGCCCGGATCTGGGGGAACCTCGACTACGGCGTCCGGGAACTGCGCCGCGACGACGCCGCCGGCCTGTCGGAGATCCAGGCATTCGCGTGGGACCAGCAGACCAACGTCCGCTCCACCCGCACGTTCCAGGTGCCGCACGAGCGGATGGCCGGCGGCAAGCGCAAGAAGCTCACCGACCTCGGTGACGTGTACCTGAACAACCAGAACATCGGTGCCCGCGCGGTCCGCGAGTGCCTATTCTCGGTGCTGCCGGAGTGGCTGACCGACGAGGCCGAGCAGTTGTGCCGGGCGACCCTCCAGAACGGTGAGGGGGTGCCGCTGCCGGAGCGCATCCAGACGATGATTGACAGCTTCCGCGGGATCGACGTCACGGTCGAGCAGCTGGAACAGCGGATCGGCCGCAAACGCGGGCAGTGGACCGCTGACGATGTGGTGCAGGCAGGTATCACGTACATGTCGATCCAGCGCGGCGAGGTCGTGAAGGACGACGAGTTCCCGCCGCATCGCGTCACGGCAGATGAAATCACGGGCCGCAAGTCGGACGCGCAGCCTGTGGACCGGCCTGTGGACGAGTCCGCCGCCCCCCCGTTCAGCAAAGACACCGAGGAGACCACCTGATGGGGCTCGACATCACCGCCTACTCCAATGCTCGCCTAGTGGATCGCCACGTGGACTTCCCGAGGGAGTGGTGCGAGGACGAAGACCATTGCCAGGTGTTCGCCTACGACTCGTTCGGCCACTCATACCGGGGACTCGCTGACGCTGACCGTTTCACCACGCTCGGCGGCGAAGGCTTCATCGGTGGACGCTGCTATGACATCAGCGACAGTAGGACCCACTCGTTCCGGGCTGGCTCGTACAGCGGCTACAGCTGGTGGCGTGAGCGTCTAGCAGGGACGTTCAACCCGCACAGGGATGCTGACCTGCCGTTCTATGAGCTGATCTGGTTCGCCGACAACGAGGGTGACATCGGGCCGCTCGCTGCAGCCGATCTGCTCGGCGACTTCCATGCGGGCTACGAGGCTTGGCAGGCCGAATGTGAAGGCGACACATACGACTTCCACCGCGAGGTCTACAACGACTGGACCAAGGCATGTGAACTCGCCTCCGATTCCGGATTCATTGACTTTCACTGAGGGGCGGCGGGCCGCAGCCCGCCAGTCCGAGGAGGTGCGATGACGAGCTACCTGTTCACCGTGCACGGCACCCCCGCGCCTCAGGGCAGCAAACACGCGCGCCCGATCTGGCGCGGCAGCGGCGCCAACCGCGAGTTCACCGGCAAAGTCGCCCAGGTCGAGTCGTCCAAGAAGGTCGCCCCCTGGCGCGAGGCGGTCAAGGCAGCCGTGCTCGCCGAGGACCACAAACAGCTACCAGGGCCCGTCCGCGCCGACATCGTGTTCTGGTTCCAGCGCCCCAAGTACCACTACCGCACCGGCCGCAACGACCACCTGCTGCGCGACGACGCCCCTGAGTGGATGGACAAGAAACCGGACATCGACAAGTGCGTGCGCTCCACCCTCGACGCACTGAAGGACTCCGGCGTGATCCGCGACGACTCGCAGATTGTCGAGCTCAACGTGCAGCAGCGTTACGTCACCCACGCGCAGCCGATCCCCGGTGCCGAGATCGAGCTGCGACTGGTCGGAACACGGCAGGAGACGCTGACGTGACCCGGCCGAGCACCGCCCGGTGCGGCACCGACTCCGGCTACTACCGCCACCGCCGGCAACTGAAGGAGCCCGCCTGCGACAAATGCCTACGCGCCCACGCCGCCGCCACAGCCGCACGCAGCACCGGGCGACGCCAACCCGTCCGGTACTGCCCCTGCGGCTCACAAACCCGCACCCAGCACGACAAGTGCTACAAGTGCCGCAACCCAGGCAACTCGCTCATCGTCCGCGAACCCGCCTGGGTGCTGCAAGGCGGCGTCTGGTACGACGCGAACCGGGTGTCAGCATGAGACCACGCCTGTTGGACCTCTTCTGTGGAGCCGGCGGCTGCTCCGTCGGCTACCACCGCGCCGGCTACGACGTGTGGGGAGTCGACCTCTATCCGCACAAGGACTACCCCTACCGGCTCACCGTCGCCGACGCGCTCGACGTGCTCACGGACGCGCCGTTCCTCGCTCTGTTCGACGTCATCCACGCGTCTCCACCGTGCCAGGAGCACACCCGCGCCAAGCATCTGCGGGCCGCGCAGGGCGGGACGGTACGTGAGGACGCGCATGACCTGATCGGTCCTGTACGGGCCGCCCTGGCCGCGTGGGGAGGTCCCTACGTCATCGAGAACGTGCCCGGCGCTCCCATCCGGCCCGACGTGCTGCTGTGCGGGTCAGCGTTCGGGCTCAAGGTCCGTCGCCATCGCTGGTTCGAGTCCAACATGCCCCTCGGTCTGCAGCCCGGCTGTCGGCACGCTGAGCAAGGCCGTCCCGTCGGTGTCTACGGCTCAGCGGCCGACGAAATCCCCGACGGTGGCCGCACCGCGCGCACCGTGAAAGAAGCTGGCGAGGCGATGGGTACCGAGTGGGTTACCCGCTGGGCTGACCAGGTCGAGGCCATCCCCCCCGCCTACACGCAGTGGGTTGGCGAGCAGATCCGCGACCACTTGGGGGTCGCCTCATGATGACGATCCCCGACATCAACGCGCTCACCGTCGTGGTCCGCACCCTTAGAGAGGACTGGGACCAGCGGGCCGTCCGCGACCAGGTCACCCAGCTCGCCGAGGACTACAACCAGCCCGACATCGCCTACGCCTGCGTCGCCATCGCCCGCGACCTGCAGAACCGGGCCCCGGTCACCCTGTCCATCAAGGCCCCCGATGTCATCGCCCGCCTCCACACCCGGCCCAGCAACGGGCCACGCACCCCCGGCCCGGCCACCCTCGAGGACTCGTGGCGCTGCGACGTGTGCGGGCTGCGGGTCGACCAGTGCCAGGCCTCGGCCGGCAATAGGGGCGACGACTGGCACGCGTTCGTGTCGGTGGCCGCTGCCGAGGCTGCCCGTGACGCCGAGTGGACCCAGCAGGGCAAGGTGCGGCGCGTCGCTATCCCCGCAGACCTGTTCACCATGCCGGACGACGTATGACCGGCCGCGCGCAGGTCATCCGCAGCGACGCCCGCCGGCTACCGCTGGCCGATGACAGCGTCGACCTCATTTGCTCAAGCCCCCCTTACTTTGCGTTACGGAGCTACCAGGACGGTGGCGAGCACTACGCCGGCCAGATCGGCAGCGAGCCGACCCCGGCCGAGTTCGTCGACGCGCTGGTCGAGGTGACGCGGGAATGCGTGCGGGTGTTGAAGCCGTCGGGGTCGCTGTGGATCAACCTCGGCGACAAGTACGCAGGCTCGGGTGGCGGCGGCGAAGGCTCAAGCGACGGCATGACCGGCCGCGCGGCTAGACCACCACGTCGCGCCTCGGACATTCCCACCAAGTCGCTGATGGGTATCCCGTGGCGGTACGCGCTGCGCTGCATCGACACCACCCGCACCGGCCACCTCCACGTCGAGGCCGTCCGCGAAGTCATCGACGACCTCGCAGCCGGTGAAATTGACCAGCGCACCGCCCATCGCCGCATCGACGCCCTCGAGGAAGCCGCAGCGAAAGGGTCGGCCGGCCTCGGCCTCATCCTCCGCGCCGAGGTCATCTGGTCCAAACCCAACGGACTACCCGAGTCCGTCACCGACCGGGTTCGCCGCAGCCACGAACAGTGGTTCCACTTCACGCTGCAGCCGCGGTACTACAGCGCCGTCGACGAGATCCGCGAGCGGGTTGACAAGTACAACGGGCGTTCATGGTCTGACCGCAAGGCACTAGGAGAAGGACCACGCCAAGGCGAGCAGCGAACCGAGACCGCGACAGTGCTTGCAGCGCATCCCCTCGGCAAGTTGCCCAATAGCGTCTGGGAAATCCCCACCGAACCCCTCACCGTCCCCTCCCATCGCGTCGTCCGCAACGGCCGGACCGAGGCATGGTTCTTCTCCGAGCTCGACGCCTGGCGCTACGCGCGCCGCACCGGGGTCCGCGGTGGCCGGCCCAGCATCCGCCCCGAGATAGACCACTTCGCCGCGTTCCCCACCGAGTGGCCGCGGCGCATCATCCAGGGCTGGTCACCACCAGGCATCTGCACCGCCTGCGGCGAGGGGCGGGCGCCAACAAGCTCGACCAGCTACGTCAAGACTCGCGGCGACTCATACGCGCGTGGACAGAAGGGTCCAGTTCCCGGGCATCACTCGTGGGAAGGTGCCCCTAATCTGAGCAAGATCGTCGCCATCACCGGCTACGCCTGCGCCTGCCCCGAACCCACCGCACCCACCCGCCCCAGCGTCGTCCTCGACCCCTTCGGCGGCACCGGCACCACCGCCCTCGCAGCCCTAGCCCTCGGCCGCCACGGCATCACCCTCGACATGTCCGCCGACTACAGCCGCCTAGCCCGTTGGCGCACCACCGACCAACGCCAGCTCGCCGGGGCCATGCGCATCCTCAAGCCCGCCGTTCAGGTCGACGGGCAGGCATCCATGTTCGACTTCCTCGAGGAGGCCGCCGAATGAAGATCCATCGCCATCTCAAGGACCACAACTTCACCATCATCGACAACGACCTCCTACGGGACGCCCGGCTCAGCTTCCGCGCCCGCGGCCTCCTCACCTACCTGCTGTCCATGGGCGACGACTGGGAGACCGACAGCGTCCGGATCGCCGCCCAGACCCGAGAAGGCCGCGACGCCGTACGCACCGCCCTCACCGAACTGGAGACTTGCGGCTACCTGCGCCGCAGCAAGTTCCAGACCCCTCATGGCATGTGGACAAGTCGGTGGGAACTGTTCGAGGAACCACTCGAAACACCAGACCAGTCAGCAGACCTGTCTAGGAGTGGTCCTATGGAAAGAGCGAGGAGGACAAGCGCCTGAGAATCCGACGTCGGTTGCGTAGGCGTCCTAAGAAGTACCTCTAAGAAGACTAACGCTTACGCGGCGTCCCTTATCTGTGGTTGCTGTTTAAGGGGCCCAGCCCAAAACCGTCGAATCCACACGACCCGCCGTAACGCGCGCGAGGGAGCACCATGGACACCTGGACAGACACCGGATCCGGCCCCGGCTGGGAACAGCCCGAAGGCGTCGACACCTGCCCCGACTGCCTCAGAAGGATCGGCTTCGTCGACCTCTACGGCGGTGGCCGCGAGTACATGTGCCCGACTTGCGGCTGGTCGACCGTCGTGCCCGAGGAGGACGTGTGACTTGCCCCTGCGGCCGGCCCATCACCGGCGCCACCCTCTGCGCCACCTGCACCAAGGCCCTCGAGCAGGCCATCGTCAACATCTCCTCCTACTGGCAAGACCTCGACAACGTCCGCGCCAAGCTCACCCGCTACGGCGGGCAGGGCGGCCGGCACGGCGACCACCTCCCCATCGACCCGCGCTTCGCCCGCTACGCCTGGGTCCAGGTCGACGGCGAGCTCACCTGCACCATCCCCGCCGGCACCGCGCTAGTCGACGCCGTCCACAACACCATCACCACCTGGGTGCGGGTGGTGCACGACCGCTGGCCCAGCAGACCCCTGCCGGCCGATGATGTGGTCGCCTGCTGCCGCTGGCTGCTGTGGTATCCCACCCTCATCCGCTGCACCGACTGGGCCCCTGACATCCTCGACGAGCTCACTCACCTCGAGGATCGGCTCCGCCAACTCGTCGACAGGCCCGGCGACAGGTGGTACGCCGGGCCCTGCGACACCTGCCGCCGCGACATGTACGCAAGGACCGGTTCGCCTACAGTCACCTGCCCCGAATGTCAGCTCACCTACGATGTCCCGGCCCGCCGTGCATGGCTCCTCGAGCAGGCCGAAGACCAGCTCGTGAACGCCGCCACCCTCGCCCGCGCCGTGTCCTGGCTCTACGGCCAACCTCTCAGTGCCGACCGGGTGCGCAAATGGGCTGAACGAGGCCGCATCCGAACCCACAAGCCCGTCGGTCTCACGCTGTACCGGGTGGGCGACGCACTCGACGTACTCGCCAACGAGACCCAGAAAGTGGGATGACCGATGGGCTATGCGACCCGCTTCGTTCAGGATGTCTCAGCCGGTGTAGTCGACGGCATCCGTACCCTCGGTGCCTGGCTCAGTGGCTGGCCAGAACCTAGATCTGAGCTGCCACCTATCCCGATACTGCTGGCCGAGTGCATCGCAGCCCAGCATGACAAGTGTCTAGGTATGGTCACCCGAGAGGGGACCACGAAGCCTAGGCGATGCCGATGCGAGTGCCACGTGAGGCCTGCATGATGGGGCCTACTTGCGTAGGCGGGCTACCTGTGTCACGCTCTGTGCCAGCAGAACAGGTATGCCTGCTGACCCTCGAGCCCCTGACCCCCCCGTGGTCAGGGGCTCCACTGCTGGGGGGGTACCCATGGCGAAGATGACGAAGCCCTGCGCCGTACCGGGATGCACCAACCCGGCACGGTCCGGCGCGGCTGAATGGTGCAAGATGCACTATCACCGCTGGTACCGCCACGGCAGCATCGATAAGGTCGCTCACGCATCCCGCATTACCGTCAGCAAGGGCCGCCGGTACAAAAGCCTGACCCTGCCTGACCACCCTCTAGCAGGAGTGAGTGGCAAGGTCTACGAACACCGCGTCGTCCTGTACGCCGTCATCGGACCAGGACCCCACACCTGCCACTGGTGCAACCGCACCATTGATTGGCTCCCCAAGTCAGACCCAGACCACCTTCAACCGGATCACCTCAACGGCTACGGTGACGACAACCGCCCGGAGAATCTGGTTCCGTCCTGCCGTAACTGCAACTTCACCCGAGGAATGCAAGCGCGGTCAGACGCATTGCGCCAAGCTGGCTGGTGGTCCAACCACGACACCGTCGCTGAGCTCGCCCGTGGCGGGAGGCGTCAACGGATCACCGATGCCGCAGTGGGGTAGCACCACAGCCCGGGGTTACGGGTGGTCCCATCAGAAGCTAAGGGCTAGCTATGCACGCCGCATGGCACAGGGTGAGGTGTTCTACTGCTGGCGATGCGGGCAATGGGTGGATCCGAGTGGACCATGGGAACTGGGACATGATGACCATGACCGCAACGTGTACCGCGGACCAGAGCACCGAGGCCGTGAATGTCCCATGGGTGGCAATAGGGCTACTGCGGGGCGTCGAAGCCAAGTAACCATCAGGCGATGGCAGTTGTGATTTTTTGACACCCACGGACCATGACTCCGCAGTCAGTCTTCCACACACACAGAGAGTGACCAAAACCACGGGGAGTCACAAAATGGAGTTCGGCGGCCGGTCCATTCGCCCCGAGCTCGCCTGGGAAGCGCACCTGGCGAACGCCCCGGACTGGCTTGAGCCGTTCCTGCATGTCCCGGAGGACGGTAACCCGCCGTTGGCGATGTCGCCGGTGCATCCGGAGGCGACCGGTTCACATGGCCCGGAAGCCATCAAGTGGATCGAGTCGGAGCTCGGGATCGTGCTGCGGTGGTGGCAGCAGCTGGCCGTGGTCCGCCAGCTCGAGTGCGACGGCGACAACTGGCTGTGCTGGCCGGAGGCTGTCGAGTCGGCGTCGCGCCGTGTCGGCAAGTCGGTCAGGTTGCGGGCGATGGCGCTGTGGCGGTTGGAGCAGGGGCCGGACCTGTTCGATGAGCCGCAGCTGGCGATTCACACGGGCAAGGATCTCGGGATCGTGCGGGAGATCCAGCGTGGGGCGTGGCATTGGGCCGAGGATCGTGGTTGGCGCGTGATCCGGGCGATCGGGCGTGAATCGGTCGAGAACGGCGACCATCGGTGGCTTGCCCGGGGAACCGACAGTGTTTACGGGTTCGACACGACGCTCGGGATGGTCGACGAGGGCTGGGCAGTGGATCCGCGGACGGTGTCGGAGGGCATGGAGCCGTCGCTGTTGGAGCGGGTCTCGCCGCAGCTGGTGCTGACGTCGACGGCGCACCGGAAGGCGACGTCGTTGATGCGGGGCCGGATCTCGGATTCGCTGGCGGTGGATTCGTCGCTGCTGCTGTTGTGGGGTGTGCCGGACGGCTCGGACACCTCGGACCCGGAGACGTGGCGGGCGGCTTCGGCGTATTGGACGCCGGCCCGGCTGCGGCTGATGCAGCTCAAGTACGACAAGGCGTTGCGCGGCGAGGTCGACGTGGAGCTCGACGACCCGGATCCGCTGGCCGGGTTCGAGTCGCAGTACCTGAACCGGTGGCAGTTGCGGCTTGGCGCGGGTGGCGCGTTCCCGAACTGGCCGGATCTGACGACCGCGCAGGTTCCTCCGGCTCCGGAGGCGCTGGGTGTGGCTGCGGATGCGTCGGGGTCGTGGTTCTCACTGGGTGCCTACGGTGATGGCTTCGTGGCGCCGGTGGAGCGGATGCGCGCGGATGTGGGCAGGGCGGCGTTCGTGGCGCGGGTGGCGGATGTGGCGCGGAGGCACAATGCGCCGGTGGCGGTGGGCGAGAAAGGCATGGCGGGTGTGCTGATCGAGGCGCTCGAGGAGCAGGGCGTGTACGTGGTGCGCACGTCGTTCGACGACATGGTGCAGGCGTCGGCGGATTTCGCGGACGCGGTGGATACCGGGATGCTCGCCCATGGTGGGATGCCGGAGCTTGACGCGGCGGTGCTGGCGTCGCGGTGGCGCCGGGTGGGGGATAGGCGCGCGCTGGATGTCCGGGGCCCGGATGTGTCGATGCTCGAGGCGGTGGCTTTGGCTCGCCTGGTGTCGGCGCAGGTCGGCCCGATGATCTTCACCTGAAAGGGGAGTCCGTGAGTTTTTGGTCGTGGTTACGTGGCTCCTCTGCGGGTGAGACGGCGAACGCGAATCCGCCGTCGAGTGTCGGGCCGCCGGGGTATGAGCCCGGCGATCCGCACGGCTTCGAGTTCGACGCGCCGCCGGGTGGGGTGAACCTGCGGTTCGCGCAGCTGGTGCCGTCGCCGTGGTCGGGCTGGCCGGCGGAGTGGTCGACGCCGGCGTTCAACGAGAAGGCCGGACCACTGGTCGACACGGCGTGGGCGTGCCTGGACTTGAACGCGTCGATCCTGTCGTCGATGCCGGTCTACCGGACACGTTCGGGGAAGATCATCGAGCCGACGACGTGGATGACGAATCCGGATCCGCTGATCTATGAGTCGTGGGCGGAGTTCGCCAAGCAGCTGTTCTGGGACTACCAGATGGGTGAGGCGTTCGTGCTGCCGATGGCGGCCACTGCGGATGACCGGCCGCATAACTTCCGGGTGATTCCGCCGTGGATGGTCAACGCCGAGATGAAGGATGGGCGCCGGGTCTACAACATCGGCTCCATGGATGTGACCGGCGACATCCTGCACATCCGGTACAAGTCGACGACGGACAGCGCACGTGGCATCGGCCCGCTGGAGGCGGGTGGCCCGCGGGCGGTCGCCGCTGGTCTGCTCGTGAAGCTGGTCGGGTCGATCGCGGAGCAGGGCGGTCTGCCGCCGTACTTCCTGACCACCGAGCAGCGGTTGAACAGGGACCAGGCCAGGGACCAGCTCGACGAGTACGTCGATTCTCGGATCCGTAACTCTGGGCGTCCCGCGCTGCTGTCCTTCGGTGTGAAGCCGTCGACGCTGACGACGTCGGTGAAGGACATGACGCTGCTCGAGCTCGGGCAGTGGACGGAGTCGCGGATCGCGATCCTGCTGGGTGTCCCCCCGTTCCTGGTGGGTCTGCCGTCGGGCGGCGACTCGATGACCTACAGCAACGTCACGTCGTTGTTCGAGTTCCATCACCGGTCGTCGCTGAATCCGAAGGCGGTGCATGTGATGACGGCACTGTCGGGTTGGGCGTTGCCGCGTGGCCAGCAGGCTGAGTTGAACCGTGACGAGTACACGCGTCCGCCTTTGGCTGAGCGGGCCGAGGCATACAACAAGCTCGTCGGCGTCGGTGCCCTGTCGCCGGCAGAGGTCCGGACGATGGAGCGGTTCACCGGTGACGCACCCGAGCAGGACAATCTGGCGTCGGCCGCGCTGACAGGTGGCGACGTGTGAGGACGGTGGAGCATGCCCCTAAAACGCTGCGAGACCGACGGGCGGCCCGGTTGGAAGTGGGGCGAGCAGGGTCGTTGCTACCCGTACACGAAGGGCGACGAGTCCTCGGAGACCGCGGCCCGCAAGAAGGCGCTTGCGCAGGCGGCGGCCATGGGTGAGTTCGACGGCACAGGTAACCGTAGCCAGGACGAACAGGTCCTGATGGCGCCGATCGAGTTGCGCGCGTCGAGCGTCGCGGGCGTCAACTTCGCTCAGCGGATCATCGAGATCGTGGCGATGCCCTACGGGGAGACCGCGGTGGTGGAGTACCGGGGCGAGTTGTGGAATGAGTCGTTCGAGCCGGGTGCCTTCGATGGGATCGAGAAGCGGCCGAACCGTGTCCGCGCCAACCGTGACCATGACAAGACTCGCACTGTGGGGAAGGTCGTCAAGTTCTGGCCGTCCCGCAAGGAGGGTCTGGTCGCCGAGGTGCGCATCTCTCAGACGCTTCTAGGGGACGAGACATTGGCGTTGACCGACGACGAGGTCCTCGGTGCGTCGGTGGGATTCGGCGTACGTGGCCGTGACCAGGAACTCGACCGGGCCACCCACCGCCGTCGGGTCATGCGGGCCTTCATGGATCACCTGGCATTCACTCCCGACCCGGCGTACACCAGCGCTATGCCGATCGGCGTCAGGGACGGCGCTTCGCCTGTCAGCGCACTGGATCTCCCGCCGTTGATCACACCTGAGGCGGACGAACTGAACGCCTACCTGCGTTCACGCAGGCACTGAGCAAGTTGCAGACGTAAGCACTACCGACCCCCCGGAGAACGTGGGTTGCCTCGCAGAACGAGGCGGGTCGTAGCGGGTGCTCGCTGGCCGAGAGGGCCATCGAAACCGTTTCTACGACCCAAGGAGATACACCCATGTCCGGTGAGCAGACGGATGCCATGATCGCTCGCCTCGAAGGCGAGCTGGAGGAGCGAACCGCGTTCCTGGAGGGACTGGTCGCCGGCGCGCAGGACGCAGGCCGTGACCTGACCGCCAGCGAGAAGGAGATGAGCGGCAAGGCGCGGGAGCGCGTCAACGAGCTCGACGACCAGTTGAAGATGCTGCAGGAGACCCGGCAGTCCTCGCAGCGGGCCCGGCAGCGGGCCGTGGATCTGCAGCAGGAGTACGCCAAGATGCGCCGCGAGGTCGACACCGGCCCGGTCGAGTACCGGTCCGCCGGTCACTACCTGACCGACTACATCGGCGCGCAGACCGGCTCCAAGTCGGCGATGGAGCGCCTCGAGGTCTTCAACCGTGCCGCGGCGCACCAGAAGACGTCAGACAACCTCGGTGTCATCCCGGACCCGATCATCGGGAACGTCCTCAACTTCATCGACGCGTCCCGGCCGATGGTCAACGCCCTCGGCCCGCAGAACATGCCGTCGGCGACGTGGTACCGCCCGAAGGTCACCGCCCGCACCCTGGTCGGTGTGCAGGGGTCGGCCGGTGCGGCCGCGGATGAGAAGGCCGAGCTGTCGAGTCAGAAGATGACGATCGCGCGGCTCACCGGCAACGCGGTCACCTACGGCGGTTACGTCAACGTGTCGCGGCAGGACATGGACTTCTCGTCGCCGCAGATGATGGATGCCGTGATCAACGACCTGGCCGCGCAGTACGCGGTACAGACCGAGGCCGCGCTCGGCGTGGCGCTGATCGCGGGCACGAACAACGTGGAGCTGACCACCGCGTCCGGTGGCGTCGCCACCGCGGTCGAGCTCACCGCCGCACTGTGGACTGCGGTCGCGAACGTGTACGCCGCGACCAAGGGTCAGGGCCGGCCGATCCTCGTGATCCAGCCTGCGCGGCTTGGCAGCTGGGGTTCGCTGTTCGCCCCGGTGAACCCGCAGAACGCGCAGTCGACGGGGTTCCAGGCGGCCGACTTCGGCCAGGGCCTCATCGGCTCGGTGTCCGGCATCCCGGCGTACTGCTCCTCGGGTCTGGTGTCGGCGCCGGCCACCACGTACGGCATCGTGATGTCGACCGCCGCGGTCGAGGTCTACGAGCAGCGTGTGGGTGCGCTGCAGGCCACGGAGCCGTCGGTGCTGGGTGTGCAGGTCGCGTACGCCGGGTACTTCACGCCGATGATCGTCGAGACCGGCGGCGTCCAGGAGATCGTCAACCTCGCCTGAGTGGAGGCACTGCAATGCACGAGCACGAAGACGGCAGGGTCAGCGGTTCGATCGACCGTGCCCGGGTCGCGGAGCTGTACGCCGCGACCGACGACGACGAGTTGAAGGCTCACTATCGGGAGGTTCTCGGCGACTCCGACGAGGGCAAGGCCCTGGATGAGCCGGCCGAGGGCGAGGCAGGGGACGACGAGGCCGCAGAGAACGACGCGGACCTCGACGCCCTGCGTGAGGAGTACGAGGCCGCATCCGGGCTGAAGGCCGACGGCCGGTGGGGCGAGCAGCGCCTCCGGGATGAGATCGCTGCCGCCGAGAAGGCTGACGCCTGATGGCTACCACGACGTTCCGTGAGGACTTCCTCGGCCGTGACTTGGTCGCGCCGACGGTGAACTCGCTGGACTTCCTGGGCACCGTCACCACGGCGACCGTCGACCGGATGGGCCGCCCGCTGCGGCGGGTGATCCGACCGGTCTCGTCGGCGGTGACCCTCAACCAGGAGATCCAGGTCACCGACGGCAAGAAGTACATCGTCACGGTGGCCGGCACCACGGGCGCATCCGACCCGTCCCCGCCGGCCGTGGGTGCGACGGTGGCCGACGGCACGGCGACCCTGCTCCGTCAGAAGTGACCGAACACCGCTGGGAGTGCCCCAACTGCGACGCGACCCATGTGACCCATGGGTCGCGCCCGCATACCCCGTTCCACTCGTGCCGCGGCCTAAAGGGGCTGACGGTGCCGTTCGTGGCGGCCGGCACGGCTGCGAAGGTCGTGCCGGTCGAGCGGGGTGACTACGTGGGTAGCGAGGATGTCCAGACCGATGGTGAGGGCCGTCCGGTGATGTCTGTGGTGACGACCCGCGACGACGGGCAGGACTGCACGGTGTACGCACCGACGGCCGTGGCAACGGCAAGAGAGGACTGAACCATGGCCTGGACCGACTCGCGGATCTACCGGCAGTTCGTCGCCGATGTGCTGGCCGACACCGCGCAGTTCAAACTGGGCGGCACCGACGTGTTCAAGGCCGCGCTGTACGGTACGGGCGCCACTCCTGACCGGGATGCGACCGCGGCGAACAGCGCCTATGCGGCGACCTGGCACGGTGCGGCGGAGATCATCGACACCACCGGCGGCGGCACCGACTGGCCCACCGGTGGCGTGTCGCTGGGCACTGAGACGCTGACCACGTCGGCGGGCGGGATCGTCATGTTCGACTCGCCCGATGTGGCGTCCGGCGCGACCGCGGACATCGCGGCGGCGTTCGGCTGCCTGGTCTATGACGACACGATCGCCACGCCGGTCGCCGACCAGGGTGTGTGCTTCAACTACTTCGGTGGCTCCAACTCGGTGACCAACGGCACGTTCACGATCGTGGTTCACGCCAATGGTTGGTTCAGGATCACGACATGAGCTTCAATACCGGCCAGCAGGTCGAGCTGCTCTACAGCCTGCCCGCGGCGATCACGAAGAACACCTATACGACCATCGCCGCGTACACCGGCGTGGTCGGTACGAACACCGTGTGTTCGATCCCTGCCGGTTGGGCGATGAACGAGGGCGTCAACCCGGTCGGACGGGCCTTCGAACTCAAGGTGATGGGGACGATCGGCAACACCGCGGCGGCGACGTTCGCGAACGCCATCAACATCAACCCGACGCCCGGGACCTCGACCAACAACATCACGATCAACACCGCGTACACCCCCACCGCGGCAGTCACCGCCGGGTGGAAGATCGAGGCCTGGTTCACGATCACCGCGTTCGCGACCTCGACGATGACGATCCAAGTCAACGGCTCGGTGACCTACATGACGGTCGCGTCCGGCGGGGCGGTGTCCACCGCCCCGCCGGAGCAGATCTTCAGCGGCACCTGGACCGCGCTCGACCCGCGCGTGACGCAGTACGTCGAGCTGTTCGGGACGTGGTCGGCGTCGAACGTGGCGAACACGACGACCGTCCAGCAGATGCTCTTCTACGGTCTGAACTGACGCGCGCCGTAGACCGGAGGTCTGACCGATGGCCTACGTCTCCTCGTCGAGTCTCTCCGGTGCGAGTGCGACCAGCGCCGCCATCCCGGTACCAGGCAGCTCGGCTGCTGGCCTTGTCGCCGTCGTCGGGCTCTACATGGAGTCCACCGCGGCGGTCACCGCACCGGCCGAGTTCGGTGCAGCGAAAGCTGACCTACAGACCTCGGCGGCGACGCGCGGCCGACTGGTCGTCTACTCCAAGAAGCTGACCGCGGCCGACGCTGGCACCTACACATTCAGCTGGACCGGTGCGACGTTCTGCGCCGGGGTGTGCGCGTTCTTCTCGGGTCGCGCCAGCGACGCGTTCGACGGGACCCCGGGGACCGCCGAGTCCGTGGCCGCGGTCACGACGCTGAACGTGTCGACCAGCCCATCCGCCGAGAACGGTGACGCGGTCGGTCTCTGGACGAACTTCAACGGCGGCGGCGGGTTCACCCAGCCGACGAACTACACCGAACGCCAAGACGTCATCGTCATCACGGTCGACACCCGTGACGCGGTGGTGTCGGGTACGACCGGCAGTGTCACGGCGACCCACTCCATCAGCGACTTCATGAAGGCGTTCCTCGGGGTGCTCGCCCCGGACGCCGCCGGTCCGGTCCAGTCCGCTCGCCCAGGTCTGACCTGGGAACGCCGGTTCAAGCACCGGCAGATCCTCCCAACCTCGCCAGCTGAAGTCGTCACCGGCACGAACGCACCGGCTGAGTGTGCCGAAGCGACAGGCGCAGCGTTCGACGCAACGGTCCAGATCGCCACCGGACCGACGAGTGCTACCGCAACAGGGACAGCGAACAACCCGAGCCCGTCCGTAAAGGCCTCTGCGGGGGCCGCCACGGCCACTGGGGCGGCCGAGAACACCACAACCAAGGTCAGCCCCACTCCGGCGACCGCGACCGCCACAGGGGCCGCACAGCCCCCCTCACCGGCCATCAAGGTCAACCCGACCAGCGCCGAAGCCACCGGCACCGCATTCAACGCGACCGTCTCGACGGGAAGCATCACAAGCGCCCCCGCTGGCCACGCAGCGGGCACAGGAACGGCGAACAACGCCACGGTGGCAGTCGCACCCACCCCGGCTACTGCGACCGCTACAGGGGCCGCACAGGGCGCGACAGGAAAGGTCTCGCCGACACCCATCACGGCCACCGCCGCAGGCGTCGCGAACAACCCGACGGTCACGACCGGCGCGACCACCAATGCTGCGGCCGGTGTGGCCACCGGAACCGGCACGGCGAACGGCGCGACAAGCCGGGTCGCCCCTACTCCACAGACCGCCGTCGCTGTCGGCACCGTGTCCGCGGCATCCCTCAGTGTCCGGGCAGCGGCGCAGGCAGCGGCGGCGTTGGGGGTCGCGAACACCCCGACCATCAGTGGTCTCGTGTTCACCCCCGGCACCGCCCACGCCGCCACCATGACCACCCCGACCGGTGTTCCGGGGTCGGCCGGAGTGCCGGTCGGGGTCTCAGCCACCGGCACCGCACCGGTCGCGTTGGCAGCCGCCGGCACCGCATCGACAGGCAACGCCGCGACATCCACCGTCCCGACCGCGACAGGAGGCTGACCATGCCGTTCGATGTCGGCGACTCGGTACCCATCGCGGTCGACGTGAAGGACGCCGCCGGAGCACTCACGAACGCGTCCGTCGTCACCCTCACGATCACTCTCCCGGACGGCACCACCGCCACCCCGACCGTCACCAACCCGCCGGCCGTGACGGGCCAATACCGGCACACGTACATCCCCACCCTCGAGGGCCGCTATACGTGGCGCTTCGTCACCACCACACCAAGCACCGCTTACCAGGACGTTTTCATTACCCGCGCCGCAGCATCCCCGGCGCTGCTATCGCTGGCCGACGCGAAGACACACCTGCGGATCCCGGTCGCCAGCACCGCCAACGACGACGAGCTACGCGAGTTCCTCGAGGCGGCCACTGAGGTCATCGAGCAGCGGGTCGGGCCGGTTGCTCGCCGCACTGTCACCGCACAGGTATGGGGCGGCTGGTACAGCATCTACCTCCCGCTGACACAGATTCTCGACGTCACCGCGATCACGCTCGTGTCCGACGGGTCGAACCCGCTGGACCTCGCCGACCTGAACATCAACAGCCACTACGGCACCCTGACTCGCAAGTCCAGTGCACCGTTCCCCGACGGACTCCTCAACGTCACCTACACCGTGGGCCGGGTCTCCGTCCCGGCGAACGTGACGAACGCGGCGAAGCTCATCGTGGCGCACCTGTGGAAGACCAAGCTCGGGAACCTGCCTTCGGAACAGGGTGACGATCGCGGCTACGTCGTGACCGGTGGCGGGTACATGATCCCGTACCGGGTGCTGGGTGAGCTGCCCGACGAGACCCCGATCGGTCTCGCCTGATGGCGTCCAAGGTCGACGCGGTATGTCTCGCGCTCACCGCGATGTGGCAGGCCGCCGTCCCGCTGGACCCGGTGAACGTGGTCGACGGACCGCAGGTCAACGCGATGAGCGAACCGGAGTGGTTGTTCGTCGGGTACGACGCCGATGACCTCGACGACACCACCGAGGGCGCCGCTGCCGAACAGTCACACGAGGCGTTCCTCAAAACCAAGTTCGAGGCCGGCCAGGTCACCTGCGCTGCACTCGTCACCCGCGGCGACACCGACATCGTCGGGGCGCGGGCCCGGGCGTTCGCGATCGTGTCGGCCGCCGAGGACGCACTACGCGCAGACCTGCTGCTCGGTGGCCTGGTGATGCAGTCGTGGTTGTCCGAGCAGCGGTACATCCCGATGCAGACCGACGCGGGTGCGAAAGCCCGGGTCGTGTTCGTCGTCAGCTATCTAGCGCAACTCTGAGCGAGGAGTCTCCACTGTGGCCGCACTCACAGCCATCACCCCGACGAACGCGGGAACCCTGTCGCCACCTGCTGCCGTCGCCGCATCGGACACGGTCGCCGGGTCGATCCTCGGCCCCCGCGGCGCAGTCCTGGACATCATCAACAACGGCGCCGGCACCGACAACATCACGATCTCCGACCACGGCTCGACCAGTGCGGGCAACCAGCTGGCGAGCAACACGATCTCCGCGTCGGTCGCCAACGCGGGTGTGGCCCGTGCGTTCCGGCTCACTCAGGACCAGGTGAACCCGGCGACCGGCCTCATTACCATCACGCACTCGCAGCCGACGGGTGTCACGTACAAGCTGATCGCGGTGGGTGCCTGATGACCAACACATACAGGACGCTGTCCGACGTCGGCCGGCACTACTTCGGCGAGGGTGACCTCGAGCTCAATCTCACCGCCGACGAGGAACGCGACGCCCTCACGAACGGTCACCTCGAGATCGTCCCCCGCACCTACCGGGTCCTCTCCGACAACTACGAGGCCGGCAAGCAGGGCGAGGAGTTCGAACGGGCCTACCCGGTGGAGATCGAGGCGGGTCTCATCTCCGGTGGCCACATCGAACGCGTCGACAAGCCCGAGCCGGAGCCCAAGAAGACGGCCAAGAAGACAGCCAAGGCAGCTGAGGCTGCGGAGAGCAAGGAGAAGTAGCCGTGGCCATCACCGTACTGACCGACGCCCACATCATCATCAACGGCGTCACCCTGTCCTCGAAGGCGAAGTCGGTGACGACCGAGGACTC
>Ga0075430_100000569_pt1 | contig 28027 bp, 33 predicted proteins | sample RhiMetdeltSRZDD4_FD_75294 | JGI IMG/M metagenome (GOLD analysis project Ga0075430, IMG submission 75294) | Populus rhizosphere microbial communities from Tennessee, USA - Rhizosphere MetaG P. deltoides SRZDD4 | ecosystem: Host-associated > Plants > Roots > Rhizosphere > Soil | place: USA... | reverse complement strand
CCTGAAGCAGCATAGGAGCAACCATGCCCTATCTCGACGTGCATCTTGACGCGGACTTGGCGGTGACCCTCGACGAAGACCGTCCTGGAACGCTGGCAAAGGCGCTCGGATGCGTCAGCCAGGCGGGTATCAACATCGACGGCTACGCGGAGATTGGCGGCGTCGTCCATGTGCTGTCTCCGGATCTGCGCGCGGCGCATACATGTCTCGAGCAATCCCACTTCCGGATCGTGCAGGAACATCGCGTGGTGGTGGTGGCCGTCGCCGACGAGCCTGGTGCGGCCGCGCGCGTCTTCCAGAAGCTTGCGGAGTCGCACATCAACATCAAGTATTCGTACCTTGCGACCAGAAACCGTCTCGTGATCGCCACGGACAATTCCGACGCCGCGATCAAGGTGCTGACTACCGGCCCGGACGCTGTCACCAGACACGCGCCGCAACGGCTGGCCGAACGATGACTCTAGAAACAGAACAGCAGATTCTCGAAGTCCTCCGCGAGATTCGCGAAGCGCAGCGTCAGGCATTGGCTGTCATGGATGAGCACCGGGCCCTCGTCAAGGAGCAGATCCAGGCGTCGCGCAAGTCCGTGGACGAATCGGTCGGCCTGCAGCGGCTGGCGCTCAAGCGTCAGCGAACGGTCTTTCTTGTCGCGGTGCCAGGCATCGTGGCGTGCATCGCCGCGATCGCCTATCTGGTTCTTCGCTACTTCTAGCGTTGACGTGCAGGGACCAGATGGCGCCGATCATTCCCAATCCAAAGAAGATTAAGAGTTTCCGCTTACAGGCCGCGTTCGAAGTCTGGCTGGCCGCGAATCACGAACGCGAGACAGAGCTGTGGTTGAAGGTGCACAAGAAGGACACCGGCCTGTCGACGGTCACCTGCGCGGAGGCCGGGCGCATGACGCCGCACGGCCAACGTCAGGTGGATGCCGCCAAGGCGGACGGTCGATGGGCCGCCGCGTACGCTCCCGTTCGCAGCGCAACGGAGGCCACGATGGCGCGCGGCGAAACCATCGTGCCCGAGCGACGCCGTTGACATCGCCTCACGAATTGCTCGCGTCCTGGGAAAGCTTCTACGTCATCGTCGGCAGCTCGGCCGCAGCCCTGACCGGTCTCCAGTTCGTCGTGATAGCTCTCATCGCGGATACACCGGGTCTCGGCTCGGAGGACAGCGTCGCCGCATTCGGGACGCCGACCGTCGTCCACTTCTGTCTCTGTCTGTTCGTCTCGGCACTGCTATCGGCACCGTGGCAGAGCCTCGCGCCGGTGACATGGCTCCTGTTCGGGTCCGGCGTTGTGGGCGCGCTCTACACCCTCATCGTCGTTCGCCGTGCCCGACGTCAGACCACGTACAAGCCAGTCGCGGAGGATTGGCTCTGGCACACCATCCTGCCGCTCATTGCCTACGCCGTTCTGATCGGCTCCGCACTCGGTCTCCCACGCCATGCCGTGCCGGCGTTGTTTGTTGTCGGGGGCGTCGCCCTGATGCTGATCTTCATCGGCATCCACAACGCGTGGGACACGGTGTCCTACGTGGCTGTGCAGGATCGTTCGAAGCCGCGCGAGTGAACATGGCCACGGTCTTCCTGCTGTCTCCCGCATTCTGCGCCGGACGCCGAGCAAATATCATTCTCCGGCCCGACTCGTCGCTTCCCATCGCTATGCGCCTGCGGGCGGGTGCGCTGACCCTTGGAGACGCGTTCAGTTTCATGAGCGGGCTGTACTTCCGCGGCAAGATCAGCTACGCGCGGACGTTCGCGCCGAGTCCCGACGCGACGCTCGTCATCACGCCGACGCGGGGTTTGCAGGCGCCGGACCTGCTGATCACGGCCGACCTTGTCCGCGAGTTTGCCGCCGTCGACATCAGCTCGGGCGACGTTCGCTACCGCGAGCCGCTCGAGCGCGACCTGCAGGCGCTGGCGACCCGCATTCCGGACGCGCGCGTCGTGCTGCTTGGAAGCGTTGCCACGGGAAAGTACGTGGACGTCCTCGTTCGGTGGCTGGGGGAGCGGCTCCACTTTCCCACGTCGTTCATCGGCAGGGGCGATATGAGCCGAGGTGGACTTCTGCTAAGGCATGCCGCCAGCGGCATAGAGCTCGATTACAGCGTCCTCGAGCCCAGTGCGAAAAGGCGAGGGCCGCGGCCGCCCAAGCTCGATCCGCGGACACGGGTCACGATGCCTGCAGGAGTGCCCGAGTAAGCGGCCTGCGCTCCCCGCGCGCTTCGCTATACTGAAGCATCCCACGAGCCGACATTCCTTACAGTCCTGTTACCCATGCCAAAAATCAAGAAGATCGGTGTTCTCACGGGCGGCGGTGACGCTCCAGGCCTCAACGCCGTCATCCGCGCGGTAGTCAAATCGGCCACGAATGCCGGAGTCGAAGTACTGGGCCTCGAGGACAGCTTCGACGGTCTGATCTACCCGGAGAAGTCGCGCCTCCTGACGCCGAAAGACGTTACGGGGATCCTGCGGCTCGGCGGCACGATCCTCGGCACGGTGAACACAGGCAATCCCTTCCTCAAACCCATCGTCACGCCGGACGGCACGTTCGACTACAGCGACCGCGTGATGGACCTGTTCCAGCGCGATGGCCTCGACGCGCTCGTCTGCATCGGCGGCGACGGCACGCTGGCGATTTCCTACGAGTTCTACAAGCGGGGGATACCGCTGGTCGGTGTTCCAAAGACCATCGACAACGACATCTTCGGCACGACGAGCTGCTTCGGTTTCGACACCGCGGTCAGTTTTGCCACAGACGCGATCGATCGCCTCCACACCACGGCCGAGGCCCATCGTCGAGTGATCGTCGTCGAAGTGATGGGGAGATACGCGGGTTGGATCGCGCTGCACGCGGGCGTGGCCGGTGGTGCCGACGCGATTCTCATTCCAGAGATTCCGTACGACCTCGAGAGGGTGGCCGAGTACATCCGCGCGCGAGACGCTCGGGGAGCGCGGTTCAGCATCGTCGTTGTTGCCGAAGGCGCGAGCCCGAAGGGCGGTACTGTATCGCTCCTCCAGTCGGCCCACGATGGAACCGCGGAACGCCTTGGCGGCGCCGCCCGAGCCGTGTCGAATGCCCTTGAGGGTCTCACCGGCAAGGAGACGCGACACGTCGTGCTCGGACACCTGCAGCGGGGAGGTGCGCCGACGGCGTTCGATCGGACGCTGGCGACGCGGTTTGGCGGCAAGGCCGTGGAACTGATCCTGAAAGGCCAGTTCGGCAAGATGGTGGCGAATCATCCGCCAGACATCGTGCCCGTCCCCCTTGGCGAGGTGGTTGGGCGTCAGAAGCTTGTGCCGCTCGATTCCGACCTGCTGCTGACTGCCCGCGCGCTCGGCGTCTCGTTCGGCGACTGACGCCGGTCGCTTCGGCCTCAGTGGCCGAGCAGGTCCTGATCCTTCTTCTTCTGAAGGTCGTCGATCAGCTTGACGTGCTCGTCAGTGATCTTCTGCACCTGCTCAAGACCCTTCCGCTCATCGTCTTCGGAGATCTTGCTGTCTTTGAGCAGCTTCTTCAGGCGATCGTTGGCGTCACGGCGAACCTGACGCACGACGTTGCGACCCTCTTCGGCCTGCTTGTGTACGTGCCGCGAGAGTTCCTTCCGGCGGTCCTCGGTCAGTGATGGAATCGGGACCCGAATGACCTTGCCGTCATTTGCTGGATTGAGCCCGAGGTCCGACGTCTGGATGGCCCGCTCGATGGCCTTCATCAGCGAGGCGTCGAACGGCTGCGCGACAATCAGCGACGGCTCAGGCACCGAGAGCGACGCCACCTGGTTGAGCGGCATCTTCGCGCCGTAGGCCTCCACGTGGATGTTGTCGAGCAGGCCCACCGTAGCGCGCCCCGTTCGGACGTTCGCCATGTCCTTGCGCACCCGATCGATGGCGTGATCCATGCGCGTCTTCATTTCGTCGAACATGCCTTTGAGATCGTTGAATTCCATTACACCGTCACCGTTGTGCCGATCGGCTCACCGAGCACGACGCGGCGGATGTTCCCAGGCTCCCTCAGGTTGAAGACGACGATCGGCAGCTTGTTGTCCATGCACAGCGAGATGGCTGTCGTGTCCATGACCTTGAGCTGGCGTTCGAGAACCTGAAGGTAGGAGATCGTGGGGTATTTGGTGGCTTCCGGATGCAGCATCGGGTCGGCGGAGTAGATGCCGTCAACCTTCGTTCCTTTCAGAATGACCTCGGCTTTGATCTCCATCGCTCTGAGGGCCGCGGCAGTATCGGTCGTGAAGTAGGGGTTGCCAGTCCCGGCCGCGAAGATCACGACGCGACCCTTCTCCAAGTGGCGGATTGCGCGTCGCCGGATAAACGGCTCCGCCACGGCTCGCATTTCAATGGCGGTCACAACCCGCGTGACGACGTTCTCACGTTCAAGCGCATCCTGCAGCGCCAGCGCGTTGATGACGGTCGCGAGCATACCCATGTAATCGCCGGTCGCACGGTCCATGCCTCGAGCACTGGCGGCGAGGCCCCGGAAGATGTTGCCGCCGCCGATGACGATGGCGGTCTCGACGCCAAGGCCTTGAATCTCGCCCACGTCACGGGCGATGCGTGTGGCGACGATCGGGTCGACCCCAAACTGCTGGTCGCCCATGAGGGCTTCGCCGGAAAGTTTGAGAAGGATGCGCTTGTGAGCGGGAACGGGAGAACCCGGTGCGGGAGACATCTGGGGAATTATAGTCGGCAGGGGACAGTTGGCGGTGGGCAGTGGAACGGACGGCGTCTCAACTGCCTACCGTCCACTGCCCATCGCCGACTGACTTACTCCGCTTCCTCGCCAACCCTGAATCGCACGAAGCGACCAATCTGGATGTTCTCACCAGTCTTGGCGGTCGCCTGTGCGACCAACTGTGCAATGGTCACGTTGCCGTCGCGGATGGACGGCTGGTCGAGGAGCACGAACTGTGCGTAGAAGGTCCCGAGCTTGCCCTCGATGATCTTCTCGAGCACTTGAGGCGGCTTGCCGGAATTCTCCATCTGGGCGCGATAGATGCTCTTTTCCTTCTCGACGGCCTCGGCGGGCACGTCCTCGCGGCGTACCCACTTGGGATCCGCGGCGGCGATGTGCATCGCCACCTCTTTCCCGAGGTTCTGGAAGTCGTCTGTGCGGGCCACGAAATCGGACTCGCAGTTGACCTCGAGGAGCACACCGATTCGGCCACCCATGTGGATGTAGCTCATGACGAGACCCTGGGCGGTTGCCCGACCCGCGCGCTTGGCGGCCTGCGCCAGTCCGCGCTTGCGCAGCAGCGTCGTAGCTGCCTCAATGTCACCGTTCGCTTCGGTGAGGGCCGCCTTGCACTCCATCATGCCCGCGCCTGTTTTATCGCGGAGCTTCTTGACCTGATCCGCCGTAATCGCCATCGCGTCCTACTCCGTCCGTACAGAAAAACGCCGGCTCACCTCGAGCCGGCGCAAGATGTGTGTTCTCCGTCCGTCCCTTATGCGCCAGCAGGGGAGGGAGCGGGTTCGCGTCGCTGCGGGCGCACGGCGCGCGTAAGGCGCGCGGCGGCGTCGGCAGCAGCCGCTTCTTCGGCTTTGGCGGCGTCTTCCTCGGCGATCCGCGATTCGCGCATCTGGCGACCACCAAGGAGGGCGGTGGAGATCGATGACACGAACAGCCGAATCGCGCGCAGCGCGTCGTCGTTACCCGGAATCACGTAGTCCACTTCGTCGGGGTCACAGTTGGTGTCCACGATGCCGACCACGGGAATCTTGAGCTTGCGCGCTTCGTCCACCGCAATCTTTTCCTTGCGCGTGTCGACGACGAAGATGGCGTCGGGGAGCCGGGCCATGTGCCGGATACCCTCGAGATTCTTGAGCAGCTTGCGCTTCTCTTTCTCGTTCTTCGCGATCTCTTTCTTCGAGAGCGTGTCGTAGCGACCGTCGGTGACCATCGCCTCGAGATCACGCAACCGGCCCAGGCTGCGCTGGATCGTCGTGAAGTTAGTGAGCAGACCGCCCAGCCATCGCTGATTGACGTAGTACATGCCACAGCGCGCGGCCTCTTCGGCGATCACGTCCTGAGCCTGTCGCTTGGTGCCAACGAAAAGGACCGTGCGGCCATCGGCCGCCAGGTTCGTGAGGAAGTCCTCGGCGTCCCGAAACTTCTTTGCCGTCTTGTTCAAATCGAGGATGTAGATGCCGTTCCGCTCCCCGAAAATGAACTCTTTCATCTTCGGATTCCACCGTTTCGTCTGGTGGCCGAAGTGAACGCCCGCTTCCAACAGATCCTTCATCGCGATACCGGACAAGCTCCCTCCCTCCCTAACGTTTACTGAACTGGAATCGCTTGCGCGCGCCAGCCAACCCGTACTTCTTGCGTTCTTTGATGCGCGAATCAGACGTCAAGAGGCCTTCCTTCTTGAGCGACTTCCGCAGCTCGGCGTCGAACAGGAGGAGTGCGCGGGCGATACCCAGACGCACCGCACCAGCCTGTCCGTTCACGCCGCCGCCAGCCACCGTGGCGAGGATGTCGAACTTTTCGACGCTCTCAGTCAGTACGAGCGGTCGCTTGACCGTCATACGCAGCGTCTCGGTTGGGAAGAAGTTCTCGAACTCGCGGTGATTGATGGTGATGGCGCCGGTTCCGGGGCGCAGGAACACGCGGGCGGCGGATGTCTTGCGGCGACCTGTTGCGTAGTATTCGATGCTGGCCAATTACGCGACCTCGATGCTCGTGGGCTGCTGTGCAACGTGTGGATGATCCGGGCCGGTGTACACCTTCAACTTGCGGTACATCGCGTCCCCGAGTTTGGTTTTCGGCAACATGCCGCGGACGGCCTCTTCAACCAGCCGGCCCGGACGACGCGCGCGGACGTCCACGGCGCGCTCCTCGCGCAAACCGCCTTCGTAACCGCTGTGCCGTCGATAGAGCTTCTGTTCTTCCTTGCGGCCGGTGAGTTTGACCTGAGCCGCGTTGATCACGATCACGAAGTCGCCGGTGTCGATGAACGGCGTGTAGATCGGCTTGTGCTTACCCTGGAGCAGTCGGGAGGCGAGAGTGGCGATGCGACCGAGCACCGCTCCATTCGCGTCAATGACGTGCCACCGGCTGTCCGCGCGCTTCGCGCTGGCTACAAACGTACGCATGAGTGAGGGATTCCTTCGGTTGCACCCACTGTCACAGACAGCGGGATAGCTCTGGCACTTCCGTCCGGACGCTACTCCCTGCAGCGCTTCCAGACTGCGCCCGGACCTATAGCCGCAAACCCTGATGATACGGACGGTTGCCGGCGTTGTCAACAGGACGGCTGCCTCTGAGTGCCTACCCCTCAGCTTGGCCCCTCTTCGGCCGATAACCTACATGGCCCAGCTTCCGCGCCTCCGCGTGACGGAACCGTCAGGGTTGCACCGTTCTGTAACAGGACCCGTGGCAGAAAGTGCAAACCGGCAGGTGCGAGCTGGAGGCTAGTGGCCAATTTTCGGAGGCAATCACCAAAACCGCTGGGCTGGTACAGCGGTTGCCCCCGGGAGCGATGCCGGTTCAACGGTCGGTTAGCGAGGAGTAGGCGTGTTCCGTAAAGCAAAAACGGTAGCCGGGCTCGATATCGGGTCCAGCGCAGTGAAGGCGGTCGAGCTGAAGGCGTCGGGTAAGGGGTTCAGCGTGTCGGCTTTCGGGCTGGCCGCGCTGCCTCCGGACTCGATCGTGGACGGGGCCATCATCGACGCCGGCGCCGTGACCGCGGCCATCAAACAGGTCTTCGACAGCCATCCCCAGTTCAAGTCGAAGGACGTGTGCGCCTCGATCTCCGGTAACGCGGTCATCGTCAAGAAGATCACGCTCCCTGTCATGACCGAGGCCGAGCTGGCCCATTCGATTCACTGGGAGGCCGAGCAGTACATCCCGTTCGACATCCAGGACGTCAACATCGATTACCTCATCCTTGACCCAGGCACGGGCCCCGAAGCGCGCGGCAACATGGACGTCCTGCTGGTGGCGGCGAAGAAGGACAAGATCGGCGACTACACGAGCGTCATCGCGCAGGCTGGCCGTTCGCCCGTCATCGTGGACGTTGACGCGTTCGCGCTTCAGAACGCCTACGAGGCCAACTACGGCCTTGACCCGAGCGCGGTCGTCGTCCTGCTGAACGCCGGTGCGAGCGCCATCAACATCAACGTGCTTCAGGGCGGACGGTCGGTCTTCACCCGCGACATCTCCATGGGTGGCACCGCGTACACCGAGGCGCTTCAGAAGGAACTCGACCTCTCCTACGAGGCCGCCGAGCAGTTGAAGAAGGGGATCCCCGTGGACGGCGCGACCTACGAGGAGGCGCAACCCATTCTCCATGCGGTCAACGAGAACGTCCTCCTTGAAATTCACAAGACCTTCGACTCCTTCAAGGCGACAGCCGAATCCGAACATATCGACCGAATCATGGTCAGCGGCGGCGCCTCACGCGTCGATCGCTTCCGCGAGATGCTCGCGGAACGGTTTGGCGTAGCGGTAGAGGAATTCGACCCGTTCAAAGCCGTGCCCTGCGACCCGGCGCTCCTCGGCGAACATTCCGGTGACCTGGCGGCGAGCGCGGCCGTGGCCGTGGGCCTCGCGCTGCGAAAGGTAGGCGACCGATGATTCGCATCAACCTTCTGGGGCAGGATCGCCAGAAGAAGAAGGCGGCCGTTCCGCTGCTCGATCCCAGTCGCCGGGTGCCGCTCGGTGCGGCGCTTATCGCGCTCGTTACTGTGAGCGGAATGGGCGCGTGGTACTGGTCGCTCGACCAGACGTCGAAGCAGCTCGACACAGACATTGCCAGTACTCAGCAGCAGGCGGACCGGATGAAGCCTGTGCTCGCCGAAGTTCAGGGGTTCGAGCAACGCAAGGCCCAGCTTCAGAAGCGGGTCGCCTTGATCGAGGAACTGCGGGGAGGCCAGAGCGTGCCTGTCCAGTTGCTCGATGTCGTCAGCCGCAGCGTCCCCGACATGCTGTGGCTCACGCAGCTCGATCAGAAGAAGGCCGAGGTCCTCATCGAAGGACGGAGCACGACGCTCATCGCCCTTTCAGACTTCGTCGGGAATCTTGGCGCGTCGGCGCTGCTTCAGAAGCCCATCGAGATCGTCAGCAGTCAGGTTGAGACCGTCGCGCCGACAAATCCCCAGAACATGCCGGTTGACGTCATCAAGTTCACCGTGAAGGCGCAACTGGCACAGCCTGCCAGTGCAACACCGGAGGTCGTCAAGGCCGCCGCAGTGACGGGAGGCGCCCGCTAGCGCCTCGGCGCCTTTGCGAGCGATCGACATGAATCTCAGCCTCAGCAAACTTCCGTGGCACGCCCAGCTCGGCACGGTCGCCGTATTGGCGCTTGCCTGCGTCGGCGCGTTCTGGAACTTCTACATCGTTCCGACCCAGACCGAGATGGACGGCCGCCGCACGCGTCTGCAGTCACTCCAGGCGGAGGTGACGCGCGGCAACCTCATCGCGCGCCGTCTGCCCGAGTTCCGGCGTGAAGTCGGGTCGCTCGAAGGACAACTCGAGGTACTGCGTGCGGTGCTGCCGGAAGAGAAGGACGTTGCCGATCTTCTCAGGCGCATCCAGGCCATGGCCAACGAATCAAACCTGACGATTCGCGGCTTCACGCCTCAGGCCGTCGCCAACAAGCAGATGTACGCCGAGTGGCCGATCGGGCTGCAGATCGAGGGGACGTATCACAACCTTGGTGGCTTCCTCGAGCGCATCAGCAAGTTTCCGCGAATCATCAACGTGACGGCGATCAAGATCAAAACGAAGGACAAGCAGACCGACGCCAATACGATCGCCGCTGAGTGCACCGCGACGACGTTCGTCATGACAGAACCCAAGGCGCCAGCAGGCGCCGCGCCGGCACCGGCTGTGCGCGCGAGCACGGAGTAACCCGGATGTCATCCCGCCTTCTCGCCTTCGTGTTCGTTGCGTTCGCAGTGCCCGCGGCAGCCCAAACGCCGGGTCCAGCCCCCGTCCAGGCGTCGCCGGCATCAGCCCCGGCTGCCGCCGCAACGGCAACCGAGGTGCGCGGCTTCACGTACAACGCGGATGGACGGCGCGATCCGTTCGTCACGCTGCTTCAGCGTGGCAGCGACGTCAGTCAGTCGGCTCCCGCCACGCGCGCACCGGGTATCGCCGGTCTCGGCGCATCTGAGATCACGCTCAAGGGCACGTTAGCGAGCCAGGGGGGTTACGTCGCCATCATGCAAGGCATCGATTCGAAGACCTACATCGTGCGTCCCGGCGAGCGGCTGGCGGACGGCACGGTTCGCTCGATCACGCCGGACGCGGTGTTGATCCTCCAGCAGGTGAGGGACTCGCTGTCGCTCGACAAGCAGCGCGAAGTCCGCAAGACGCTGCGGCAGACCGAAGAGGCCAAGTGATGCACCCCCGTTCGCGTTCGACACGTGTGTTCGCGCTAGGCGCCTTGCTGGCGCTTGGCATCAGCGCCTCGCTTCTCGCGAGCGCTGCCCAAACCAACGACCTTGCCCGATTGACCGAGATCCGATCGCGCGTGGACGATCAGAACAGCATCGTCTCGATCGAAGCGTCCGACCCGGTTCCCTATGTCGCGTCGCAGCCCGATCCGCATACGTTCGTCGTGGAGCTCCGCGACGTAGAGGCGGCGGGTGTGCTCGAGCACTTCGTGCCCGACGCACGGTCGCCGATTTCGGCGGTTCACGTTGAGCACGCCCGGGCGATTGACGGCGCAAGCGTTGCGCGTGTCCGCATGACGCTCCTGGACACCATGCGCCCGCGCGTTCGCAGCGCACGCAACGTCATCTTCGTCGAGGCCGAGCGTGTCGATCGTCGCACGTTGGTTCCGGCGGTCGCGCCTGCCGCTGCAGCCGATCCGATTGCGGCGCTTCTCACGGCCGCCGAGCCCGCGCCGCTGGCGTCGCCAGTCAGCCCTGCGCCTCAGGTGGCGGCTGCGATGCAGGTTGGCGTGGCTGCGGGCACGGCTGCCCAGCGTCCCGCGCCGCCGATTCTGGCTGGGCCTCCGGCCCAACAAACCGCGCCGGCCGGGCAAGCCCCGGGCGCAACGGGCGCCCCTCGCTACTCGGGCATGCCCGTCAGTCTTGATTTCCAGGGCGCGGACCTCCGCGCGGTTCTCCGCACGTTTGCCGAGATCAGCGGGCTCAACATCGTGATTGACCCGGCGATCCAGGGGACGGTCGACGTGGCGCTGCGGGACGTGCCCTGGGATCAGGCGCTCGACATCATCCTTCGCGCCAACAGGCTCGGCTACGTCGTTGACGGCGCGGTCGTGCGGATTGCACCGCTCAACGCGCTGGCCGAAGAGGAATCGCAGCGTCGCAAGCTGGCCGACGAACAGGCACTGGCGGGCGAACTGCGGGTGATGACGCGGGCGCTCAGCTACGCCCGGGCGGCGGACTTGAGTCAGTTGCTCACGAAGACCGTCCTGTCGCAGCGGGGCAGCGTCGAAGTCGATGTCCGCACGAACACGCTGATCATCAACGACCTGCCGGAGCGTCTCGAACGCGCGACCGCACTGTTGACGACGCTCGACTCGCCGCAGCCGCAGGTCGAAATCGAAGCGCGCATCGTGCAGACTACGCGCGACTTCGCGCGCACGCTCGGCGTGCAGTGGGGCTTCAACGGAAGCGCCGCCGCGGGAACCGGCAACACGCTCCCGTTTGCCTTTCCGAACACCGGAAGCGTAGCGGGAAGAGCGGGTGCGGGCGAGGTCGTGGACCTGGGTGTCAAGGGTGCGAGCACGGCGCTGGGCCTGGCCCTCGGGTCGGTCAACGGGGCCCTCAATCTCGACGTAGCCCTCTCCGCGCTTGAGAAGGCTGGTCAGGGACGCCTGCTCTCGACGCCACGCGTGTCCACCCAGAACAACGTCGAGGCTGAAATCACACAGGGCGTGCAGATTCCGATTCAGACCGTTGCGAACAACACGGTGACGGTCACGTTCAAGGACGCAGCGCTCACGCTCAAGGTCACTCCGCAGATCACCGCGGCCGACACCGTCATCATGCGCATCGCGGTCGAGAACGCCTCGCCCGACTTCAGCCGGTCGATCAACAACATTCCGCCGATTGATACCCAGCGCGCCAACACGCAGGTGCTCGTCAGCAACGGCGAGACGACGGTCATCGGCGGCATCTATGTGAGCCGCGAACAGCAGACGCAGGACCGCACGCCGGGCCTGTATCGCCTGCCGCTGCTTGGCTGGCTGTTCAAGCGTGACTTGGTCACCGACGAGAGCCGCGAGCTGCTGATCTTTATCACGCCGCGCATTATCCGGCTGTAGGAGCAAAGACCCGTGAGACTGACGAGAACTCTCCTGATGGTGACGACGCTGGTAGCGTCGATTGCTGCGTCCGGCTGCGGCCGGACCGATCTCGGCCGCTCGCCGTCGCAGGTCGTGATTGACGCACTCGAAGCGGCCTCCGGCGCCGATCCTCAAACGTTTGGCGGCACGCTGCACTCAGATGTCGAGACATTCGTCGATTCCCAGCGAACCTTCTTTAACGATCTGGGTCGGGCGAAGTTCCATATCCAACTGCGTGACTCGGGTTCACAGTCGCCAACCACGCCTACGGGGCTGAACGGGGTCACGTTCACCCGGTATCACGTCTCATATCAACGGACTGATGGCCGCAACACCCAGGGTGTTGACGTTCCTTACGCGTTCGATTCGGCGATGACGGTTACGGTGCCCGCCTCGGGTGACGCCAGCGCTGGCTTCGAAATCGTCCGGAATATCGCGAAGAGGGAAGCCCCTCTCAAGGCGCTGGCTGTCAGCGGCGCGATCCTCTCGACGATCGCCGAGGTGACCTTCTACGGGAAGGACCTGGCCGGCAACGACGTCGTTGCGGTCGGCAGTATCGGAATTTCCTTCGGCGACTTCGCTGACCCTGACTAGGACGCGATACCCATGCACAGCTTCTTCTCAGTCCGTCTGATTCCATCCGCGATCGTCCTGGGTGTCGCCTTGTGTCTGAGCGCCTGCTCGATGGACAAGACGAAGGCGCCCTCGTTGGCGGGTCCGTCCGAATTTGCGCTGTCGATTGCGATGACAGCGACGCCTGACGTCCTCGACCGTGACGGTAGTTCGCAGTCAACCCTGAGCCTCGTTGCCAGGGACTCGTCGGGCAAGCCGCTGGCCGGTCAGCGATTTGCGCTGTGGCTGACGCCGGCAAACGGAGGCCAGCTCTCCGCGCCGGAACTCACCACGGGTAGCGATGGTCGCGCCACGGTGGTGTATACGGCGGCTCTTGCGTCGGTGGGCCTGAAGCAAGTGACTGTCAACGCCAGGACAGTGGGCGACAACTATGACAACGGCCGCACGCAGACGATGACAATCGGGCTTCGCGGCTTCGGCGAACCCGAGCTGACAAGTGGTTTCACCGTCTCGATCGCGGCACCCAAGCAGTTCGACCTCGTCACGTTCGATGCGTCGACCGCAACCGTCGATGGCGTCGTCTGCCATTCGGCGTGCACCTTCGACTGGGCCTTCGGAAACGAGGGAACGGCAACAGGCGAGGTCGTCTCCTATAGATTCCAGACGGCTGGCGTCCATAGGGTGACGTTGGTCATCACAGGACCTGGTGGTGCGTCAGTGACGAAGTCACAGTCGATCACGGTCAACGAGGGCGTGCCTCCGGTGGCCAAGTTCGCTGTGTCGCCGAGCGACCCGGCACCGGGCCAGGATGTCTTCTTCACCGCCATTGAGTCCACCGCCAAGGGCGGCGCGCATATCTCCACCTACACGTGGGACTTCGGCAACGGATCTGGCGGCGAAGGTGTGAGCGCCTCGACGTCGTATTCCGCGGTTGGCAGCTACGTCGTCGTCTTGACCGTGAGAGACAGCAACGGCCTCACGACGTCAATCAGCGCAACGGTGTCGGTCAAGATCCCAGAGTAGCTTCTCGCGTTGTCCATAGCCCGCGTGGCTTGTTCGTCCCCGGACGAGCACCCACGCGGGTTTCTTTTTTTCAGCCTACAATCGGGTCGATGCCCATGCCTCCGTCAGCAGCCCTCGCCGAACGTCACCGGCGGTTGCGTCAGGCGCTCACCACGCAGGCTGTTGACGCGCTGGTCATCACTTCTTTGCCCAACATTCGCTATCTCACCAACCACAACGGCAGTGCAGGTGTGCTCGTCGCGACAACGACGGCCATGCACCTCATCGTTCACGGCGTGTACACGGAGTCGGTTCGGGTTCGGCAGCGGACAGCCGAGGCCTGCCCGGACCTGACGCTTCATGACGTGCCGGCCTCGTACGAAGCCGCCACGCTCGACACGCTGGCTGGCCTCGGGGTTGCGAATGTCGGCTTTGAGGCCGCACACGTTTCCGTATCGCGCCACACATGGTGGGCGAAGACGATTGCCGCGCAGGGACTTGCGATCGACCTGCGTCCGACCGAGGGCGTGGTGGAAAGCGCCCGCGTCGTGAAGGATGCGAACGAAATCGACACACTCCGGAACTCCGCGGGTCGGCTCACCCCGGTTACCAGCGCGGTTCTCAAGGCGCTGCGTGTTGGCATGACGGAACGGGAGCTAGCCGGGGTGATCGAGGCAGAGATTCGGGCCGCCGGGTACGAGCGCCTGGCCTTCGATCCCATCGTCGCATCAGGTCCCAACGCCGCCCTTCCGCACTACCGTGCGGGTGACCGCGTTATCGCCGAGGGCGACATGGTGGTGCTGGACTTCGGCGGCGTCTTGGACGGATACTGCTCGGACTTGACCCGAACGGTGTCGGTGGGCGAGCCCTCGGACGAGTTGCGGCGCGTGTATGGGGCCGTGCTCGATGCCCAGCAGGCTGCAATTCAGGCGATTCGGCCCGGAATGGCGACCGCCGCGGTTGACGCGGCCGCCCGGGACGTGCTGACCGAGCGCGGGCTCGGGGAGGCGTTTGGGCATGGCACGGGTCACGGCCTGGGACTCGAGATTCACGAAGACCCGCGTCTGACCCGGGCCGCATCCCACGCTCCGACGGCACTCGAGGCAGGGATGGTGACGACGGTGGAGCCCGGCGCGTATGTGCCAGGGTGGGGTGGTGTCCGGATCGAGGACGACATTCTGGTCACCGCCAACGGATACGAAATTCTCACGAACGTGCCCCGTCACCTGCAGGTGGTCGGGTGAGTGCGTGCCTGGATTGCCCGAGCGGCCCCGGCTCTTCGTTGACGCGGCAATCCTTCTAACATGAGCCCGATGGAATTCGACGAGATCAAACAGATCCTCGAGATGATGCGCGAGCACGAGCTTGTCGAGTTCGAGCTCGAGCGCGACGACTTCAAGGTCCGTCTCAAGAAGCAGTCGGCGGGGCAGTGGACGGTCGCCCCAATGGCGACCCTTCCTCCCACCGTGCAGGCCGTGGCGGCACCGGCGGCGACGCCGGCACCCGCACCAGCACCCGACGATGACATGGAGTTTGCCGTCGTGAAGTCGCCAATCGTCGGCACCTTCTACCGCGCGGCAGAGCCTGGCGCCAAGCCGTACGCGGATGTCGGTGACACCGTGAAGAAGGGCCACGTGCTGTGTATCATCGAGGCGATGAAGTTGATGAACGAGATCAACGCAGAGTGCGATGGGACAATCGTCAAGGTCTATGTCGAGAACGGCCAGGCGGTCCAGTATGGCGAGCGGCTGTTCGCTCTAAAGCCTCTCTGAACGATGTTCAAGAAGATCCTGATTGCGAATCGTGGTGAAATCGCGCTCCGCGTGATCGTGGCGTGCCGCGAACTTGGCATCAAGACGGTGGCGGTGTATTCCGAGGCGGATGAGAACTCGCTGCACGTGCGATTCGCCGACGAGGACGTCTGCATCGGACCCGCGCGCAGCGCTGACTCTTACCTCAACGTCCCGGCAATCATCAGCGCCGCCGAAATTACGGGCGCTGACGCCATTCATCCTGGCTACGGTTTCCTCTCCGAGAGCGCGTACCTCGCCGAAGTCTGCGAAGCCTGCCATATCCGCTTCATCGGCCCGGATCCGAATGTCATCCGCCTGATGGGTGACAAGGCGCGTGCCCGTCGCGCAATGAAGAAGGCGGGCCTCCCGATGTTGCCGGGAAGTGACGGTCCGGTCGAGGGCGAGGAAAAGGCGCTCAAGGTGGCCAAAGAGATTGGCTACCCGGTGATCATCAAGGCCGTCGCGGGAGGTGGTGGACGAGGCATGCGCATCGTGCGGATGCCGTCGGAGCTGCCAAACGCGCTTCGAACCGCGCAACGCGAGGCCGAGAGCGCTTTTGGCGTGGGTGACGTCTACATCGAGAAATATCTGGAGAACCCGCGCCACATCGAGTTCCAGATTCTCGGCGACCATCACGGGAACATGGTGCATCTAGGGGAGCGCGAGTGCTCGATTCAGCGGCGCCACCAGAAGCTTCTCGAAGAATCGCCCTCGCCCGCGCTGACCGACAAGGTGCGCCGCCGGATGGGTAGTCTGGTCGTCGATGCCGCCAAGGCCGTGCAGTACACAAACGCGGGCACGTTCGAATTCCTCATGGACGGTGAGGGCAAGTTCTATTTCATGGAGGTCAATACCCGCCTTCAGGTCGAGCATCCGGTGACCGAGATGGTGACTGGCATCGACATCGTCAAGGAGCAGATTCGCATCGCGACCGGCGAGCGGCTGTCGTTCAAGCAGAGCGACGTGACGTTTACCGGTCATTCAATCGAGTGCCGAATCAACGCCGAAGATCCCGTGACGTTTGCACCGTCGCCCGGCGTCATCCACGCGTACAGCGTGCCTGGCGGTCCCGGCGTCCGCGTGGACACGTTCGTGCACAGCGAGTGCACCGTTCCGCCGCACTACGACTCGATGATCGCCAAAATCATCGTGCACGGACGGGACCGGCAGGAAGCCATCGCCCGGATGCGGCGCACCCTCGAGATGACCGTCATCGAGGGCATCAAGACCAGCGTGCCGCTGCATCTGCGGATCATCGCGGAGCGCGACTTCGTGGCGGGGCGTCTCAATACGTCGTTCATGGATCGCTTCGTGCCCAAGCCATCTGCCAGCAGTTCGGGCAGTAACACCGGTGGCAAGCTCGCCGAAAGCGCATAGCGCGCTCACCGCGCGGCCCGCATCGGATTGGCCGCCGCTCCACGCCATCGTTGACGTCGACGTCGCCGGGCGCGCGGGGTGGGATCCTTCCGCCTACGCCGCGGCTCTCCTTGAAGGCGGAGCACGATTTCTCCAGGTTCGCGCCAAGTCGCTGAATTCAAGCGATTTCCTTCGCTTGTGTGACGCGGTCGTGGCCACCGCCACGGAATACCAGGCCACCGTCATCATCAACGACCGTGTGGATCTGGCGGTGCTGGCGGGCGCGTCCGGCGTGCACGTGGGACAGGAAGACCTGTCCGTGGGCGACGCGCGAAACCTTCTTGGCCCTGAGGCGATCGTGGGGCATTCCACGCACACAGCCGCTCAGATTGCTGCCGGCGTCGCAACCTCGGCGACATATCTGGCGGTGGGGCCCGTGTTCGGGACGACGACCAAGGAAACCGGCTACAACGCGGTCGGCCTTGCGCTCATCCGCGAGGCACGTCGAGCCACGGATCGACCGATCGTCGCGATCGGAGGGGTGACGCTCGAGAACGCAAGGGCCGCGCTCGATGCGGGTGCGACGATGGTTGCCGTGATCAGCGATCTGCTCATTGGTAACGACCCGAAGAATCGTGTGAGGACGTATCTCGATCGGCTTGCCGGATGTTGAAGAGAACTTCGACAGTGAGCCGGCCGGAGGAGCTTCCCGCCGCAAGTGACGTATGGCTGCGAGGCCCCTGGCTTGCCATCACGTTGCTGCTCACTGTACTGACGATCGGAACGCTCGGGTACGTCATCATCGAAGGCTGGAGCGTGTGGGACGCCTTCTATATGACGGTAACCACGATCGCGACGGTGGGATTCAAGGAAGTACACCCGCTGTCGGATGTCGGTGAGGCGTTCACGGTCATCCTGATCTTTGGAGGCGTCGGTACCGCTTTCTACACCGCCACGCTGGTGGCCACCGTCATGGTCGAAGGTGGGCTCCAGGGGCATTTCGCACGCAGGCGATTCACCCGCATGCTCGACAATATTCAGCAGCACTTCATCATCTGCGGCTTCGGCCGCATCGGCAGCATGATCGCCCATGATCTCGCCAGGCAGGGTGTACCGTTCGTGGTCGTGGAACGTGACGCCGAGCGGATCATGACCGTGCTCGAGCGCGGGTGGCTGGGGCTTGCCGCCGATGCCAGCCGGGAAGAGGTCCTTCGCAAGGCCGGCATCGACCGCGCGCGCGGGCTCATCGCCGCCGTGGGCACCGATGCAGAGAATGTCTACACCGTGCTCACCGCACGCGTCATGCGCCCGGATTTGTTCATCATCGCTCGTGTCGAAGCCGACGATGCCGAGGCGAAGCTGCGGCGGGCCGGTGCCGACCGCGTCATCTCTCCGTATCAGATCGGTGCGACGCACATTACGCAGACCGCGTTGCGGCCCGCGGTGGTGGACTTCGTCGAGCTTGCAACAACGGCCGGACATCTGGAGCTGTCGATGGAGCAAGTCCGCGTGAACGTGTCAACGTATGTCGGGAAGAATCTCATGGAGGCCGGTCTGCGCCAGAAGTTCGGAGTCATCATCGTGGCGATCAAGCGCACCGCGGGTGCGATGGAGTTCAATCCGGCGCCGGAGACGGTCATCCAGCAGGGAGACGAGATGATCGTGCTGGGACGTCCCGAGAGCCTGAAGGCGCTCCAGGACGAGGTCGCCGCTTGAGCGCGAGAATTCTGGACGGCCAGGCTCTGGCGTCCCGCATGCAACAGGAGCTGAAGCCCGAGATTGCTGCGTTCACGGAAGCGCACGGTCGCGCTCCTGGCCTTGCGATCGTGCTCGTGGGTAACGATCCGGCGTCCGAGGTGTACGTCGGGAGCAAGCTGAAGCACGGCGCCGAGGTTGGCTTCAGGGCTGATCTCGAGCGACTGCCGGCCTCGGCAACACTTGCCGATACCCTCGCGCTCGTCGAGCGCCTCAATCACAGCGACGTGCACGACGGCATCCTCGTCCAGGCACCGCTCCCGAAGGCAATGGGCGCGGCGGCCGCGCAGCGCGTCTTCGACGCCATCGCCCCTGAGAAGGACATCGACGGTTTCAGCCCTCTGAACGTGGGGCTCATGGTTCAGAACCGTCCGGCGTTCGTCGCCTGCACACCTTCCGGCGTGATCGAGCTCCTCGAGCGCGAGGGTATTCAGATCGCAGGCCGCCACGCCGTCGTGATTGGGCGAAGCGACATCGTCGGCAAGCCGGTGGCGTTGCTGCTGTTGCACAAGGACGCCACGGTCACCGTCTGTCATTCCCGCACGCCGAACCTGGCAGAGGTCTGTCGGCAGGGGGACATTCTCGTGGCCGCTGTTGGCCGACCGGCACTTGTCACACGCGACTTCATCAAGCCTGGCGCAACAGTGGTTGATGTTGGCATCAACAAGCTGACCGACCGGGCGGTCGTAGAACGCATCTATCCCGAAGGCCACCGTCGCCGGGCGCTGTTCGAGAAGAACGGCTCTGTTCTGATTGGCGACGTCCATCCCGAGGTGGCCGATGTGGCTGGCGCACTGACGCCGGTGCCCGGCGGTGTCGGACCGCTGACGATCACGATGCTGATGAAGAATACGCTTCGCGCTGCGCAGGCGCGTGCCGCCGGCCGTCGCGGGTGAGAGGACAGGAGGCCGTCGATGCGTGTGGGTCGCGTGGCGTTAACCGGCGGAATTGCCACGGGCAAGAGCCACGTTCGCGGCTGCTTTGAGCGCCTTGGCGTACCGACGATCGACGCCGACGTGCTATCCAGGCAGGCAGTCGCTCCGGGGACGCCAGGGCTGGCGGCCGTCGTCAAACGGTTTGGCGTGGACGTCCTGGACCAGGCGGGCGCGCTCGATCGAAAGGCGATGGCTCGCATTGTCTTCAGCGACCGGTCTGCACGGGCCGCGCTCGAGGCGATCGTTCACCCGATTGTGCGTACCGCGACCGACGCCTGGTTCGGCGAGCTCGACCCGGCTACTCCCTTTGCTGTTGCCGATATCCCGCTGCTCTACGAAGTAAACCGCGAGGTGGATTTTGATGCCGTCGTGGTCGCTGCATGCGATGCCGGGACGCAGATGACCCGACTGCGCACCAGGGATGGGTTGAGCGAAGAAGAAGCGCGTCGCCGCGTCGCCGCGCAGCTCCCGATCGAGGAAAAGGTACGCCGGGCGGACTATGTCGTACGTACCGACGGCACGATGGAAGACAGCGAGCGTGCGACGGAGACCGTGTTCCAGGTGCTCCGGCGCCGCGAGTGGCCGTAAATAATCAACCGGGTTGAATTGTGGGAAGCCTCACAGCTCCCCACAATTCAACCCGGTTGATTATTTCTGATGCTTACGCCAACTGGCCGGGCACGTTGGTCGATCGCTGCCGGTAGTTGTTCTTGGCCTCGCCGACGTACTTCTCGATCGCCGCCATGTAGCGCTCGCTCGAGCCCAGGTGCGTGGCGTCGTATCCGGCATTGCGCAGGATTCCGTCCAGGTCGCTCCGGTCGTAAGAGACATCCAGGGCCTTCGCCGATTCCTGCAGACGATGTTCGAGCTCGGTGAGATCCAGCCGCTCGCGGAGGATTCCCTCGCGCTGGTTGTACTGCGGATCCCCGGCCGTCAGATTGCCGGTGAGCTGCTCGAGCATCGGGGCGCCCTTATCGCGAAGCACGGACAACTGAAACGGGCTGAGCCGGTTCTGCGCTGCGCTTCCCGCGGCAGCCGTGGCTGCAGCGGCCGTGGCCGTTGCTGTTGCCTGGGCCGATGCGGCGATGATCGCCGCGCTGATCTGGGCAGCGAGCGGCGCGAGCAATTTTTCGAAGTCGCAGGCACTCGTGTTCCCATTCCCACCGTTCATGCCCTGGGGCAACTGTGCGATGAGATCCCGGATCGTGGTGTCGATTCCTTTCGTTAACATGCGGAACTCCTCGAACATTGGAATCGCAAGCGGGATGCCAGCCTTGAGACATCGGCAAAAGGCTCGAAACCTTGAGGACAATGGGCTGGAAGGGGTCGAATTTCCGACGGGCTGGCCGGCACGGCGACAGTGACCGGGTCCGCCGGGTCTAAAGACCCGGCCTACGTACTACCCGCCGGGTCTGAAGACCCGGCCTACGTACTACCCGCCGGGTCTGAAGACCCGGCCCACGTACTAAAAGGAGGCGCACTCAGTCCAGCGATGCGAACGCCGCGCTGTCCTTGGCCGGAGCGATTCGCTCTTCCACGAAGGTGTTCCACTCGTGGCACTGCGGGCAGAGCCAGAGCAGCTCGGTGCTCCGGTAGTGGCACTTCACACAGACGTGCGGATCCAGGTAAAACACGGCATCCGTGGTGAGGGCAACGTACCGGTGTACGAGTTCGGCCCTGAGGTCCATGGTTATCAGGGACCTCCAGACCTCCTGATGGATCGCCAGGCCATGCGGGTTGTGCGCCAGCGCATCGAGCAGTAGCTCGAACGCGGCCTCTGGCTGATTGCGACCCGCGAGATGTCGCGCGAGGGCAAGCCGCGTCCGCCAGTCCTGAGGATTCTGCGCGATGGTCTGTTCGCAGTGCTCCGCGAATCGTCCATGCGCGCCAAGCGCGAGGTAGCCGCGCTCCAGACGCTCGAAGACGAGGGCGGCGCGGTGGGGCAGAGCCTGCGCAAGCTGTTCCCACGCCTCCACAGCACCGCGCATGTCCCCCTGCTCCTCACGGAGATCCCCAAGGTTCAGATACGCCGGAGCCGTCCGCTCGTCGGCTTCGATCGCCCTGGCGTACGAACGGCTGGACTGTCGCACGTCTCCGAGGCGACGCTGCGCGTCGCCGATCTCGTTGTGCAGGAAACCAAGAATCTGGTTATCGTCGAGGACCGGCTCCGGTGTGTGCGCGGCAATCTCCTCGCGCACCCGCAGGGCGTCCTCCCACTGCCGTTGCTCTTCATAGAGCTTCTGCAGGTGCAGCAGCGCGTATCGATTGCCAGGGTCGAGCGTCCGCACCTCAGTGAATGCCTCGATCGCGCGGTCGATAAACCCTGCGTGGCGGAAGTCCAATCCAAGGCAGAGCAGCACATGGGCATGCTCGATGCGCGCCAGGTTCGGCCGCTGCAGCAGCGTCTGATGAATGGTGATCGCCCGCGCCACCTGCCCCTTCTCCCGCAGCAGGTTTCCGAGAATCATCTCGATCTCGAACGCGTCGGCGTCGCTGGTTGCGACGTGCGTCAGCGCTTCGATTGCCTGGTCAACTTGTCCATGAACAAGGTAGGTGAGGCCGAGCAGATAGTGAGGCGTCTCGCGGAGGCGTCGACGGTCGATCCAGCGTCCGTCACGGAGCTTGTATCGCTCCCACGCCTTGCCGACGACGAGGCCGACAAGTAGTGCGATGAGCGATGCCAGCAGGGGAAGATAGTCGCCCATACGTCGACCTGACCTGACGGTCAGATCATCTCAGTGCGCCAGAGGTCGTGCAAGTGCACCACGCCTTCGGCACGACCATCAGCGTCTACGACGACAAGGGCCGTGATCTTCCGGTGCTCCAGGATGTTCAGCGCCTCGACGGCGAGAGTTGAACGCTGGATCGTCACCGGATTGGCCGTCATCACCTCATGGGCACTGCGTTCCAGCGTGTCGCTCGTGCGACTCATGTGCCGGCGGAGATCCCCGTCGGTAATGATTCCGGCCAGCCTGCGATCGCCCTCCAGGACCGTTGTCATGCCGAGCCCCTTTCTGGACATCTCGTAGATGACATCGCGCATCGGCGTCGCGCGCGACACGATCGGCATCCCGTCACCGGCCGTCATCAACTGCTCGACGCGCATCAGACGCTTCCCGAGCTTGCCCCCCGGATGCAGGTTCGCAAAATCCTCCTGCTTGAAGCCCTTGGCCACGAGCAGTGTCATGGCGAGCGCGTCACCCAGCGCGAGCGCCGCGGTCGTACTCGCGGTCGGCACCAGGTTCATCGGGCACGCTTCTTCGGACACACTGCAGTCGAGAACGACGTCGGCCGCCTGGCCCAGGGTCGAGCGGGCTTCCCCGGTGAGTGCGATGAGCTGAGCACCCAATCGCTTGATGGTCTCGAGCAGGCGGAGGATTTCGTCAGTTTCGCCACTGTAGGAGAGCGCGAGGACGACATCGTCTTTGTGCAGCGCACCGAGGTCGCCGTGGATGGCTTCTGCCGGGTGGAGGAAGAACGCGGGTGTGCCGGTGCTCGAAAGCGTCGCGGCGATCTTGCGGCAAATGATGCCGGACTTGCCCATGCCGGTCACGATGACGCGCCCGCGACATGCCAGCAGCACCCTCACGGCGCGTTCGAATCCACCGTCGATACGATCCCGCAAGCCGAGGATCGCATCCGCTTCGGTCTGGAGCACTCGCCGTGCGAGTGCCAAATCCAACCTCGGTTCCTGGGTCATGCCCCGGTTCCAGACGACGTCGTTGCCGTGGCGATCGGCTGGTGCACGGCGGCATGGACGCGCAGCAGCTTCGTGATCAGGGCTTCGAGATCGGCGAGTCGCAGCGCGTTTGCCGCGTCGCTTTTGGCACGGGACGGCTCCTCATGAACCTCCATGAAAACCGCATCGGCCCCTGCGGCGACGCCCGCGCACGCCAGCGGCTCGATGTACTCGGCCAGGCCAGCGGTGACACCGTCGCCGGCCCCCGGAAGCTGCAAGCTGTGGGTAACGTCAAAGACGACGGGGAAGCCGAGCGACTGCATCATCGGGATTGCCCGCATGTCCACGACCAGATTGTTGTAGCCAAACGTCACGCCACGTTCGGTCAGCAGCACCGACGGATTGCCCTCGGCCGTGACTTTCTGAGCCACGTGCCGCATGTCGCGAGGAGCAAGAAACTGTCCCTTCTTGATGTTGACGGGCTTGCCAGTACGGGCGGCCGCGACGAGAAGGTCGGTCTGGCGGCAGAGGAACGCCGGAATCTGGAGCACGTCAACGACCGTCGCGGCTTCGACCGCCTGCCCGGGTTCATGAACGTCGGTGAGGACTGGAAGGCCGGTCCGTGCCTTCACGTCGGCGAGAACCTGCAGGCCGCGTTCGAGCCCTGGCCCCCTGAATGAGGTGTTGGACGTCCGATTGGCTTTGTCAAACGACGCCTTGAAGATCAGGGGTACACGGCAGCGTGCCGCCACCTGCGCGATGGCCTCGGCGATTTCCAGTGCATGTGCCGCGCTCTCGATGACGCACGGCCCGGCAATGAACGTGAGTGGGTGACCCGAGCCAATCGAAAGCGCGCCCACGCGAACCGGAGTCACCGCGATGAGCTCTCCGCACGGTTAACGGTGACGAGCCGGCCGATGCGCTCAGTCTTATGTCGGTAGGATGCCTCGACGAAACTCGCGAAGAGCGGGTGCGGACGAAGCGGTCTCGACTGGAATTCCGGATGGAACTGCACGGCGATGAACCAGGGGTGCGAGGGCAGCTCGGCAATCTCGACGAATTTGCCGTCCGGAGACCGACCAGAGACCTTCATGCCGCCCTCGAGGAGCGCGGGCTCGTACAGGCAGTTGAACTCGAATCTGTGGCGATGGCGTTCCTTGATCAGGGACGCGCCGTAAATCCGCTGCGCCACGCTTCCAGGCACGAGCTCACACTCATAGCTCCCGAGGCGCATCGTCCCGCCGAGGTCATCCACTTCGAGCAGATCCCGAAGCTTGTAAATCACCTTGTGGGGTGCGTCTTCGGTCACTTCCGTGGAGTCTGCGCCTTCCAGCCCGCACACGTTGCGGGCGAATTCCACCGTTGCCCACTGGAAACCGTAGCAGATACCGAAGAAGGGGATGCCACGCTCGCGCGCCAGTTCCGCGGCCTTCATCATTCCCCGCGTGCCGCGCGATCCGAAACCGCCTGGCACGAGGATGCCATCGGCGTCATCCATCAGGCCTGCACCACTCTCGCGTTCAAGCGCTTCGGCTTCGACCCAGTTGAGCCTCACCTTGAGCCGATTCGCGAATCCGCCGTGATACACCGCCTCGTTGAGGCTCTTGTAGGAATCCTCGTAACCCGTGTACTTGCCGACCACGTGGATCGTGAGCTCGTCTGAAGGCGTCTTGATTCGATGCACCAGCTCCGACCACGCCTGCGTGGAGGCCTGGGCATAGGGAAGGTGCAGGTTCTTGAGAACGATACGATCCAGTCCTTCCGCTGCAAGAACGAGCGGCACCTCGTAGATCGTCTCCACGTCCTTGGCCGTGATCACCGCCTCTTCGGGCACGTCGCAGAAGAGCGCGATCTTCCGTTTGATGTCGGCGTCGAGGAAGCGATCGGTGCGGCAGAGCAGGATATCGGGCTGGATGCCGATCGATCTCAGATCTCTCACGCTGTGTTGCGTTGGCTTGGTCTTGAGTTCGCCCGCTGTGCCGATGAACGGTACGAGCGTCAAGTGAACGTAGATGGCGTTCTCCCGGCCTACGTCGAGGCGGAACTGGCGGATCGCCTCGAGGAAGGGCATGCTCTCGATGTCACCAACCGTGCCGCCAATCTCGACGAGCACGACGTCAACGTCGCGACCGGCGCCGCGAATGGCGTCTTTGATTTCGTTCGTGATGTGGGGGATGACCTGTACGGTGCGACCCAGATAGTCACCGCGCCGCTCCTTCTGGATCACCGACAGGTAAATCTTGCCCGTCGTCCAGTTGCTGTTCCGCGTCGCCACCATGCTGGTGAAGCGCTCGTAGTGACCGAGGTCGAGATCTGTTTCGGCACCATCGTCGGTGACGTAGACCTCGCCGTGCTGATACGGGCTCATCGTGCCCGGATCGACGTTGATGTACGGGTCGAATTTCTGAAGGGCAACCTTGTACCCATGGTCTTCGAGGAGCCGCCCGATGGAAGCCGCCGCGAGGCCCTTGCCGAGAGAGGAGACAACGCCTCCGGTGACGAAGATGTATTTGACCGGGCGTCCTTCAGTTCGTTCCGTCATGCCGCCTCATGTATGCGCGCGGTCGCCCGGGCCCACATTCGCCGCCTCGTGGCGGGAGTGGGCGCCGATCAAGCGCCGGACGCGGTCCAGGTCCTCGGGTGTGTCCACGCCGATGGAGTCGTGCTCGGTGAGTGCCGCGTAAATGCGATACCCGTGTTCAAGTACGCGAAGCTGTTCGAGCGATTCAGCCTGCTCGAGCGGGGTCGATGCGAGTGTAGACAGCGTCAGGAGAAACGCTCTCCGGTAACCGTAGAGACCGAAATGCTTCCAGAGCGTCGGTCGCGGTCCACGCACATGGGGAATCGGGGACCGCGAAAAATAGAGCGCCATTCCACGCGCGTCTCGGACCACCTTGACGATGTTGGGATTCATGTAGTCGTCGTGTTCGGTGATCGCCCGGCAGACCGTGGACATCTCGAGCGAAGAGTCCCTCAGAAGAGGTTCGATCGTCGCGTGAATCATCTCCGGGTGAATCAGCGGCTCGTCCCCCTGCAGGTTGATCACAATCTCGCAGTCGAGCGAGGCGGCAACTTCGGCCACGCGGTCGGTGCCCGTTCGATGTGCGGAAGACGTCAGACACGCACGTCCGCCGCAGGCCTCGACCGCGCGCACGACTCGCTCATCGTCAGTCGCGACGATGACCGCGTCAACGCCCGGCGTGGATGCGGCACGGCGATATACGTGCACGATCATCGGATCCCCGCCTATGTCGGCGAGGGGCTTTCCGGGCAGTCGCGTCGAGTCGTGACGGGCGGGAATGACGACGACTGTGTTGGGGGATTTTGACGTTCGTGAGAGGGGTTCCCGGAACGAAACAGGGAGCACGGCGAATCATAACACGGGCAAATCGCGACCAATCCTGCAGTGACTGGTGCGGTCGACCGAAATGCTAAGATACGCATGCTTTTCACCATGAACTGGAAGTCCACAGCGTTCGTGTCCGGCGCGGGGCTGATAGCCACCTGGCTCGCCAGTGTTCCATCGCCAACGACCACACTGAAAATGGTCGCGCCGCAGGCTCAACCTGCAAGCGCGCAGACAGCCGTGTCGTCAGAGATCGCGCGCGAGGCCGATCGACTCGAACGCCGCAATCGGGTGGACGGCGACTACAACCGACCGTCGCGGAATCTGTTTCGCTTTGAGGGAGTCCGGACGACCGCTCGCGCCGCGAGCGTCGCGCCAGCGCCGGTGGTTCCTTCCACGCTCGAGCCGCAGCCACTCGCGATTCATCTGTCAGGTGTCGCCATGGACCGGGTCGGGGAGAAGGACGTGTGGACCGCCATCCTCAGCACGCCGACCGGCGTCGTGCTGGCGCATCTGGGCGATCAGGTCGCACCCGGCTGGCAGATCTCAACAATCGAATCAGAGAGCGTCGGGCTTACGCGCCCCGATGGTTCGCTGCTGATTCTTCCTTTGACCGGGAAATAATCCACAACGGCGCACCTGAAGGTGCGCCCTACGTTGGGTTAGGTAGGCCGGGTCTTCAGACCCGGCGGAGTCGGCGGACCGAGAGGTCCGCCTTTTTCGTGTCACACCCGAACGATTTTCACTTCGCGGACGCCAGGCACGCCCCGAATCTCATCGAGCACCGCCTCAGAAATCGCCGACGTCTCGTCGACGTTGACCACGCCGACGGCGCTGTCGCCGGTCCGGCCGAGAGCGAAGTTCGCGATATTCACCTTGTGCTTCCCGAGCAAGGTCCCAACTGCTCCGATGACGCCTGGCTGGTCGGAATTGCGGATGACGATCATCGTGCCTTCGAGCGGCGCGTCGATGGCAATCCCGTCCACGGCAACCAGGCGGGGTACGGTTCGTTCGAACACTGCGCCTTCGGCCCAGCGCTCGCCATTCGATGTCAACAGCTTGACGGAGATCAGGCTCGTGAAATGCCGCGCGCGTGTGCTGCGCGATTCTGTGATCTCGAGCCCACGCTCCGTGGCGACCGCCCGGGCGTTCACCGGGGTCACGGCGGTGGACAGAATCGGCTTGAACAGCCCGACGAGCACCGAACTGACGATCATGTCGTTCCGGCTGTCGGCGAGTTCGCCGTAATACCGCACGCCAAGACCGTTGGCGCGTTGGTCGTTCATTTGCGCGACGAAGGCGCCAAGCCGTTCAC
>Ga0075430_100000568_pt1 | contig 28042 bp, 27 predicted proteins | sample RhiMetdeltSRZDD4_FD_75294 | JGI IMG/M metagenome (GOLD analysis project Ga0075430, IMG submission 75294) | Populus rhizosphere microbial communities from Tennessee, USA - Rhizosphere MetaG P. deltoides SRZDD4 | ecosystem: Host-associated > Plants > Roots > Rhizosphere > Soil | place: USA... | reverse complement strand
GTTCACTCCGGAAAGTCTGAGGTCCGTTCCAGTCATCTCGTCGGGCTGCTCGATGCCGAGCATTCGCAGGATCGTGGGTCCGACATCGCATAACGCGCCGCCGGCGCGCAGCTCCTCGTCCCCACCCGCGGGATCGATGACGAGGAACGGAACCGGGTTCGTGGTATGGGCTGTGTGCGGGCCGCCCGTTGCGGGATCGATCATCTGCTCGCAGTTGCCGTGATCGGCAGTGACCAGCAGGCGGGCACCGGCACGCTCCGTGGCGGCAACGATGCGCGTTAGGCACGCGTCCACCGTCTCGACCGCCTTGAGCGTCGCCGGAATCGATCCCGTGTGACCGACCATGTCCCCGTTGGCGTAGTTGCAGAGCACGAAGTCGTGCGACCTCGTCTCGATGGCGTTGCACAGCACGTCGGTGATACCCGGCGCGCTCATTTCGGGCATGAGATCGTACGTCGCGACCTTCTGGCTCGGCACGAGGATCCGCTCCTCGCCGGGGTAGGGTACCTCGATGCCGCCGTTGAAGAAGTACGTCACGTGGGCGTACTTCTCGGTTTCCGCCGTCCGGAGCGAGGTGCGCCCGTGCTCGGCCAACGTCTCGGCGACGATGCGCGCCATGGACTGCGGCGGAAAAGCGACCGGCACCGAGAACGTCAGATCGTACGACGTCATGGTGGCCACGGGTACAGTCGCGTGCTGAACCGGGAAGCCATCGAATGCCGGATCGGTGAGGGCACGAACCATCTGCCGCATCCGGTCGGACCGGTAGTTGAAGCAGATGAGAGCGTCGCCATCGCGGATGGGTGCGACGGGCTCCCCATTCTTCGTGACCACCAGCGGCTTGATGAACTCGTCGGTCTCACCGCGCTCGTACGCGGCGAGGATTGCACGGACGGGGTCATCGACGGCGGGCCCGACACCGAGCACCGCCGCATCGTACCACAGCCTGGTGCGCTCCCACCGCTTGTCGCGGTCCATGCCGAAGTAGCGCCCACCGAGGCTGGCAACCGTGACTCGGCTTGCAGCTCTCGCCATCGTCTGTTGCATGTACCCGAGCGCCGACTTCGGTAGCGTGTCACGTCCGTCGAGCAGGGCATGTAGCGCCGTGCGTGGCACTCGCTCGGCGGTCGCGAGGTCGAACAGTGCGAACAAGTGCCGGTCGACGGCATGCACGCCCCCGTCACCCAGCAGACCCATGAGGTGGAGGGTTCCACCGGTGCGCCGCACGTGGGCGCATACTTCCCGGAACGCCGGCAGGGCGAAAAAGGACCCGTCCTTGATGGCAAGGTCGATGCGAACGAGGTCCTGCATGACGACGCGTCCGGCACCGAGATTCAGGTGGCCGACTTCGCTGTTTCCCATCTGCCCTTCGGGCAGTCCAACAGCGAGCCCCGACGCGTCCAGTAAAGTGCGCGGGGCACGCGACCAGAGCCGGTCCCATGTGGGCACCTGGGCCAGCCTGATCGCGTTGCCCTCGCGCTCGTTACGGTAGCCCCACCCGTCGAGCACCACGAGGACGACGGGTCGGTGTTCGTCGTTCGCCATTGAGACGCTTGTTCCGAGTTACGTTTGGCCGAAGTTTGCGCGCACCCAGGTGGGCGTGCGGGTTGAATGTATTCGGGCACACATGGACCAACCAGCGATGCGCCCTTTCATGATCTCATACCCTCTGCGCACACCGATCCGGGTCCTGGCGTTCTCGGTTGTGGCGGCCATGCCGCTCGCCAGCCAGTCGCGCGTCAAGACACCGTCGGCCGTGCTGGCTGCGCCGAACGGTCGTGCGATCGGCAGCGTGCACCCCGGGACCGAGTTGCGGGTGATCGAGACGCGTGGTGCGTACGCGAAGGTATCCGTGGGCGGGTACGTGGAGCGCACACGGCTCTCGGCGCAACGCGGCAGTGCCTCGCCGCGAGTAGGAAACCGCGCGGCGATCGTGCGGGCGCGTGGCGCTACGACGGCGAAGAGTGTCGCGTCGCTCGACGCCGGGACGATCGTCGCACTCGGCTCGGGCACGGCTCCGAAGGGATGGGTCCGCGTATCGCGTGAGGGTTGGGTATTGAAGTCGGCGTTGGACGCGCCAGCCGTGGTCGCATCGAGAAGCTCGCCCGCCAAGCGACCTGCGAAATCGGCGCCGGCTGCTCGCCGGTCCAGTGCTGGTGAAGTCGCGACACCTGGTGGACGTGCCGGAGCACGCGCACCGATGCCGAGGGAGACGAGTGCGAAGCCCGTTATCGCGCCGGTGGCGTCGGGGGCGTCCTCCACCGCCGTAGCACCGCTGACCGATTCCACGCTCTCGCCGACGACGAACGTCGCACTTCGAGCTGCGCCCGACGCACGGCAGCTGGCAACGGTTGCGCCCGGGGCCGCACTGACGCCGCTGGCGAGAGAGCGTGGCTGGGTTCGCGTGCGGCTCGAGGGATGGGTGCCCGAGCGCGACGTCACCCTCGCCGATTCGTCGATCCGTGCCGGCGTCAGCGCGGCGGATCTCCGCGCAGACCCGCAGGGCAGTCGCGGCAAGCTGGTTCGCTGGAGTGTGCAGGTGCTCGCGACCCAGAAGGCGGATGCGCTGCGCCGAGACCTCAACCCCGAGGAGACCTATCTGCTGGCACGCGGACCTAACGAGGAAAATGCGTTGCTGTATCTTGTGGTGCCGCCAGCCCTCATGACGATTGCGAAGTCGATTCCCGAGCTCTCACAGGCCACCATCACGGCGCGCGTTCGCATCGGCCGCAGTGAGCTGGTTGGCGTACCGATCCTCGATCTCCTGACCCTCGTTCCGAAAAAGTGACGTCTCCGCCAGAACGCCGGCGACCGAGCTGGCGTGAGTTCCGCAACGCGTATCCGGGGATCGTTTCGGTTCTGCTGGTAGTGCTCGTGTCGCTCATCGCGATCGACGGGTGGCTGGTGTATCAACGCGTGCGCTACGATCGGGAGATCGCGCGGTTGCGCGCGGGCATGACCGATCAGGAGCTCAGGAAAGCCGACATGGTGGTCGCCGCGGAGCAGAATCGGATGCGGGTCACGCTCGAGCTGATGCGGCGGCAGGCGAATCTCGACAAGGAGCTGCACCTGTCGGTCGCGGTGGACAGTGGGGTGATGTACCTCGAGCGCGAAGGAGCGCTGCTGCGCGAGATGCCGATCGACGTCGGGCCGGAGAAACGCGTCGGCGTGGCGCCGGACACGCTCAACATTGCGGCACCGCGCGGGGCGAGAAAGGTCGAGCGAGTGCTCGGCGCCAAGGACAGGTGGGAGGTGCCGCGGTGGGTGTACACGGACCGCGGGCTGCCGGTCCCCGACGATCGTCTCGTGGCCGGCGCGCTGGGGACTGGCGCCATCGTGTTGTCCGGCGGCGCTGTGATCTATGCACACCCGGCTGCAGGGCCGCTGAGTGATTCTTCGTACGTGCTGCCTGGCGGGATTCGGGCGAGAGCGCAGGACCTACGGGCCATTGCGCCGAACCTGTCGCCGGGAATGTCGGTATATCTGTACTGACGACTCATTCGAGAGCCGAGGGGCGCAATGGCTGGGCAACGTGGATTCTTCGTGAGCGGGGGTCGGTCGGCGTGGGGGCTCGTCGCGACGGTGGTCGTCATCGCCGCCGCGAGCATTCTGCTTTTTTCGTCTACTGTGAGCGCGCGCTATGAGCGCGATGTCTCACGTATGGTGTTCAACGACAACCTCGGCGTCCTCGACGAGGTGAAGCAGAAGATCGGTGCGTCGACCGATACGCTGAAGCAGATCCTCGTCGACAGCACCGAGTCCGCCGCCACGGACACGCTGCCATACATCGTCGTTAGTATCGCGGATCACAGATTGTGGTATAAGCGCGGGGACCAGACGCTGTTCACGACGCAGGTAGCGACCGGGAGTGGGAAGGTTCTCGCGAAGGGCGGCGGAAACAAATGGAAATTCGAAACCCCTCGGGGGCGGCTGGTCGTCGAGAGTAAGGAGACCGAGCCCGTCTGGGTCCCGCCCGACTGGCACTATGTCGAGCAGGCCAAGAAGCGGGGACTCGGCCTCGTGCACCTGGTTCGCGGCCAGTCGATCACGTTGGCCGATGGATCGACGATCAGTGTCGAAGGGATAGAGGTTGTCCGGAAATCGCTCGACGGTACCGTGATCCCTTTCGACGTGAACGACGGGCGCGAGATCGTCGCGAACAAGAACATCATCATTCCGCCATTCGGCACCACGCAGCGCAAATACACAGGAGTTCTCGGCACGAACCGGCTCAACATGGGTGACGGATACGCGCTCCATGGGACGAACGTCCCGTCGAGCATCGGCACGTCGGTCAGCCACGGTTGTGTTCGGCTTCGGAACGAAGACATCGAGACTCTGTACCAGATGGTGCCCGTTGGCACTCCGGTGTACATCTACTAACCGCTGGGGCGGTAGAAACTGACTGTTGAGCTAGGCGAACCAGAGTTTTCGGGCCGTATTCGGGGTGTGGTCTTGCCGCCAAACCCATAGAATTAGCCACGTTAACCACTACTTCGCCGAATGGCGGAGGCTCCTTGTAAAGGGCACGCCGGTTCTCTGAACCGGCACGCAAAGCCGTGAGGTGGCGTTCGGGCGCCGCCAGTCTGGTTGCCAGGGAGGAAGTCCGATGCACGAACCGAAGTCACGTGCGCCTCGCAGGCGTGCGATTCTGAGCTGTTCGCTCGCGGCCGCGGCGCTTATGCCAGGGGCCGCGTTTGCGCATGGTCGGATTCCTCCGGCCGCGCCGGCGGCAAGCACCGCGTCGTCTGCGCCCTTGGCGTCCCTGGGCGCATCGCCGGACTCACTGTTCGGCAGAAGTGGAAAGCTGCGCTTCAGGCTCTTCAGCTCGTCGAGGCTGTTCGCGCTTCCAATCCTGGAGCGGCTGTTCGGCAATCCGGAGGCGGGTGAGGTGCGGCCCGGTGTCTACTGGGCGGCCGAAGAGATCATGGGGCGTCCCTTCGCCTTCATCTCGCTCATCCCGTTCGCCGCGAAGGACGGCGGAGCCATGGGCGACTATCGTGTCGGCTTCTGGCCCTCCGAGCGGCGGCGCAATCGATCGACACGCTACGAGAATCCTGAAGGCTTCATCGAAGTGACGCCGGAGAACCAGGATCTGTATGTCTCGGAACACTTCCGCCTGGGTGACTTCCTCACGCACGACCAGAAGAACGTCTGGCCGAAGTATCTCGTCCTCCGCGAAGCGCTCGTCGACAAGCTCGAGCTGGTGATCGATGACCTCGGCGCCCACGGGGTCCGCGTCGAGCGCATGGTGGTGATGTCGGGCTTTCGCTCTCCGCAGTACAACGCCAAGGGCGTCGGTCGCGGCGGACGTGCGCCGGACAGCCGCCATCAGTTCGGTGACGCGGCAGACGTGTTCGTCGACAACGACGGCAACGGCCGGATGGATGATCTCAACCGGGACAAGCGCGTCGACTCGCGCGATGCGCGCGTGATCATGCAGGCCATCGAGCGCGTCGAGCGTGCACACCCCGAGCTCGTGGGTGGCGCTGCGCTCTATCGCGCGACTCGGGCCCACGGTCCGTTCGCCCACGTCGACGTGCGCGGCGCTCGTGCACGTTGGGGCAGGTCGTGAACGGAATCGGACCGACCGACCTCCCGCGCGCTCGTCGTGCTTCGCGCCGAACGCCGCACCTCGCATCGCTTGCCGTCTTCGGCGCGGCGGCGTTAGGCGTCATTCAGTTCTACGAGCCACCGCATCGGATCATCGAGAGTCATGGGGCGCTCGCGGTCGTCGACAAGGGGCCGCTCGCGCTCGCGTCACGCAACGCATTCGGTCGGAGCGGTGAGGTGCGCGTGCTGTTCGCGCTTCCCGGCGACTCGGTGGAGTATCCCGTCGAGGTCCGCGGTGATCCCGCGGAGCTCGCCTACGCGTGGGTGCCCTTCGGCGACAGCAGCGTCGCAGGCGAGCTGCCCATGGATGTGCGCCCGCTGGAGTCGACGCTCGAGGCGCCCGCCTCGCCCGGCTTCTACCGCCTGGCCCTGATTGACGGCGCCGAGCGGACACTCGTCGATGGCCCGGCGCTGTCCGTCATGGTTCCGTTCTCGGCGAAGTTGGGAAGCACGCTCAACGGCTATCGCATTGGTACGTACGTCGCCGAGCGTCTCGGGACGCGTCCGACAGAGGCGCCGCCGGGCTTCGTCGAGATCGACGAGGAGATGGCCGATCTGCCGCTCACGAAGCACCTCCGGCTCGGCGACTTCCTGACGCACGACGGCCAGGACAACTGGCCGCGCTACGCTGCGCTCGACGCCCGTCTGCTCGACAAGATCGAGCTCGTCGTCGCCGAGATCGGTCGGCGGAGCGGGAAGGGAGACAGCGCACAGCTCGCGCTCGACGTGCACTCCGGGTTCAGAACGCCGATCCACAACCGGCGCGTGACTCGCGCGGCGCGCGACAGCCGGCACCAGTATGGTGATGCCGCCGACATCGCGATCGACGGAAACGGCGACGGCCGTCTCACCTTCGCAGACACCCGGATTGTGGCCCGCGCCGTCGAAGCCGTGGAGGAGGCGCACCCCGACCTCGTCGGCGGAATGGGGCTCTACAATCGTGGCGGCGCCTCGTATGTTCACATCGACGCCCGCGGCCGGCGGGCACGATGGCGAGGATGAGTCATGAACCAGTTCCTGCGCGAGCGCATTCTTCGAAAGCTCGACGCAATATCCGATGAGCGTGCGTACCAGGTGCTCGACTACGTCGAGTTCCTGGAATCGAAGTACGCCGAGCGCCAGAATCCGTCGGCGAACGTCTTCCAGCGATTCGCCGAAACGGTAGAAGACCGTCTCCGCGCGGGCCGTGTGTCGGCCACGACGATCTCGGAGACCATGAATCTCATGAACAAAGCGATGGGTGTGCTGAGCGGCGTCGCGGCTGCTGGCAAGTCTGTTGCGAACGATATCGTCGGCGCGGCGAGCAGTCTCACGACGTCGGCGACACCGTTGACCGACGGATCCGCGCCACCGCCTCCAGCACCATCGCAGGAACCGCCGGAGGCGTCTCCACCCCCACCAGCAACAGGGGAGGCTCGGTGACACCAGGCGCTGAAAGCCGACGAGAAGCACGGAGCGCGCGGGCCCGCCGCGGAGCGCGCGCCCTGCCACGCGTCGAAGATCCCGCGGACCGCCCGCGTACCGGCGCGAAGCGGACGGTCATGGACACCATTCGCCAGCTTCCGAACTACGTGCGGCTGCTGTTCGGTCTGCTGACTGACCGTCGCGTCGCGCCGATCGACAAGCTCCTCGTCGCAGCCGCCGTGACGTACATAATCACGCCGGTCGACTTCATTCCCGACTTCATCCCGTTTCTGGGGGAAGTGGACGACGTGTTCCTGCTGGTGACGGCCCTGCAACGGCTCATTGCGAACGCCGGGCGCGCCGTGGTCGCGCAGTATTGGGCTGGCCCTCCCGCGGAGCTGGCGTCGATGAACCTCCGGCACGTGCTGACGGCCGCGGCGTTCTTTCTTCCCCGGCGCATTCGGAGGCGTCTCAGGACGATCGGGCGCGGATAAGCCGCCCGGGTGCGCTGGACATGCCTGGGAGGCGCGTCTACGTTTCGCCATGGCAACCTCGACTCGATCCAATTCACGGCCCGCTCGCCCGACCAAGTCGGACAGCGGGCCGGTGCGTTTCGATGACGCGCGCCCGCACGGAATCGCGCGGGTTCGCACCGACATCGCGCTCACGTTCGACGATGTCCTCCTCGTCCCGCGACACTCCGTCGTTCATCCGAGCGACGTCGTCACCAAATCGCGGTTCACTCGCGGCATCGAGCTGAACGTTCCGCTCATCGCCGCGGCCATGGATACGGTGACGGAATCGGAGATGGCGATCGCGATGTCGCGCGCCGGCGGCATTGGCGTGCTCCACAAGAACATGTCCATCGATCGTCAGGCGGCCGAAGTCGATCGCGTCAAACGGTCCGAGAGCGGGATGATTTTGAATCCCATCAAGCTCTCGCCTGACGCGACGCTTCGCGAAGCGGTCAGTCTCATGAGTCGCTTCAAGATCTCCGGACTGCCGATCGTGGACGCCGACGACCGTCTCGTCGGGATCATCACCAATCGGGATCTGCAGTTCGAGCGCAGCCTCGATCGCCCGGTGCGGGACGCGATGACATCGACGGGGCTGATCACGGCGCCCGCGGGCACGACGCTCGAGGAGGCGGAGCGCATCCTCGGGGAGCATCGCATCGAGAAGCTCCCGGTGGTCGATGCGAGCGGCCACCTCAAGGGGTTGATCACCGTCAAGGACATTCACAAGCGACGGCAGTACCCTAACGCCAACAAGGATCATCACGGGCGGCTTCGCGTCGCGGCAGCGATCGGTGCGTCTCGCCGCGACATGGATCGCGCGAAGGCCCTCATCGACGCCGGCGCCGATGTGCTGGTGATCGACACGGCGCACGGCCACAGCGAGGGCGTGCTGCAAACGACAGCGCTCGTTCGTGAGACCTTTCCCGATGTCCAGCTGGTCGTCGGCAACGTCGCGTCGCGCGAGGGGGCGCGAGCGCTCGTGGATCGTGGCGTCGATGCGGTGAAGGTCGGCGTCGGGCCCGGTTCGATCTGCACGACCCGTGTGGTGACAGGCGTCGGCGTCCCCCAGCTGACCGCGATCTTCGACGCGGTCGAGGGGGCGGGCGAGATCCCGGTCATCGCCGACGGTGGGATCAAGTACTCGGGTGACATCGTGAAGGCACTCGCTGCCGGTGCGTCGAGCGTGATGATGGGGTCGATGCTCGCCGGCACCGAGGAGAGTCCGGGCGAATCGATCCTGCTCGAGGGCCGCCGGTTCAAGATGATCCGCGGGATGGGCAGCCTCAGCGCCATGCAGGACGGCAGCGCGGATCGGTACTTCCAGGAAGGGGAGATGTCGCCGAAGAAGCTCGTTCCCGAAGGGATCGAGGGGAGAGTTCCCTATAAGGGACCGGTCGGCGACGTGTTGTTCCAGATGGTCGGCGGCCTCCGGAGCGGCATGGGCTACGTCGGCTGCGGCACGATCGATGAGCTGCGCACGTGCAGCCAGTTCGTGCGCATAACGACCGCGGGCCTGCGGGAATCGCACCCGCACGACGTCGTGATCACGCGAGAGGCGCCTAACTACAGCGTCTGACCACCGGGATCTGCAAATCCGACCTGGGGTCCGTGGCGTACCTCGACAGAGCGAGCGAGAACCCTCGCTCAGCACCTCACCATTCGTGGACGGGTCTGAGCTCTGACGTGTGTCCGAACCGTGTGGCTCGCCTTGACAACGCTCGGAGCCGCCTCCCACCTTCCCGCCCGGTTTTAGGGATCATCATTCGGCGTAGTACGCACCGCCGACTCACCACGCATCAATCGCGGAGACCTGCGCATGGGCTTATGGTCCAAGAAGAGCGTCGAGTACCTGCAGAGTGAAGCCGCAGCAGAGGGAGAACATTCCCTCAAGCGTTCACTCGGGGCGCTCAACCTCACCCTCCTCGGCATCGGCGCGATCATCGGCGCCGGCATCTTCGTGCTCACCGGGACGGCCGCCGCCCAGTATGCGGGGCCCGCGATCGTCCTCTCGTTCGTCCTCGCCGGGTTGGGTTGCCTGTTCGCCGGTCTGTGCTACGCCGAGTTCGCGTCGATGATCCCGATCGCCGGGAGCGCCTACACCTACGGGTACGCGACGCTCGGTGAATTCATCGCCTGGATCATCGGGTGGGACCTCATCCTCGAGTACCTGTTCGCGGCGTCGACCGTCGCCGTCGGTTGGTCCGGTTACTTCACCGAGTTTCTCGGCCAGATCGGCCTGCACATCCCGAGGCAGTTTACCTCGGCGCCATTCGGCGTGGAGGGAACGCACACGCTGGTGCGATCGGTGCTGTGCGTCGACCCCACGAACAACGCGCTGATCACTGCCGGGACCTGCGACCTCTCGCGGTATCAGCAGTTCGCGGGCGTGCTGAACGTGCCTGCAATGGCGCTCGTCGCCGTTCTCACCGCGCTGCTCGTGGTCGGCATTCAGGAATCCGCGCGGTTCAATAATCTCGTCGTCTTCATCAAGATCGCGATCGTCATTCTCGTAATCGGGTTCGGGTTCATGTACGTGAACTCGGCCAACTGGTCGCCGTTCATTCCGGCGAACACGGGTGAGTTCGGACACTTCGGCTGGAGCGGCATCGTCCGCGGGGCCGGCGTGATCTTCTTCGCCTACATCGGATTCGATGCCGTGTCGACGGCGGCACAGGAGGCGAAGAATCCGCAACGAGACCTGCCCATCGGTATTCTCGGCTCACTGGCGATCTGCACGGTGCTGTACATCCTGATGGCGCTCGTCATGACGGGACTCGCACCGTACCCGGAGCTCAATGTTCCGCACCCGGTGTTCGTCGCGATCGAGAAGGCAGGTCCGTCGCTCCGCTGGCTCACGTATCTCATCAACATCGGCGCCATCGCCGGGCTCGCGTCCGTCGTGCTCGTGATGTTGCTCGGCCAGCCCCGCATCTTCTACTCGATGGCGCGCGACGGTCTGCTCCCGCCGATGTTCGGGAAGGTGCACGCGAAGTACCGCACGCCATACCTGGCGACGATCATCACGGGCTCGGTGGCGATGGTCATCGCGGGTCTGTTCCCGATTGGCCTGCTTGGCGAGCTCGTTTCGATCGGGACGCTCCTCGCGTTCGTGATCGTCAGCGCGGGCATCCTCGTGCTGCGCTACCGCTCGCCGGACCTCCATCGGCCATTCCGCACGCCGTTCGTGCCGATCGTGCCGATCCTGGCGATTCTGATTTGCGGATACATGATGTACGGGCTGCCGAGCGATACCTGGTTGCGCCTCATCATCTGGCTCGCCATAGGACTGCTGATCTACTTCGGGTACGGCCGCGCGCACTCTCGTGCGGGTCGCGGAGACTTCGGGCAGGCCCGGGCGCGGTAGCCGCCGGTCGAACCGGGCGCAGCCAGCGCCCGGTCTCGCAGGGGATTATCTTTTGCGGCGCCTCGTTCGAGGCGCCGTTTTCGTTCCCCAAGCCCTGGTCGTGCAAGCATCCAATCTGCTGAGCCCTCCACCCGCGCGTAGGGCAGCCATCGAGCGTCTCGCTGCAGAGCTGAGATCCGGGCATCGAGTGGTTCTGTCGACGCACATGAATGCCGACGGTGACGCATGTGGCTCCGTCGCCGGTCTCGCACGATTGCTCACGCAAGTCGGGGTGGAATCGCGGATCGTCAATCCGACGCCGTGGCCGGCAACGTTCGCGTTCCTGCTCGGCGACGACCTCGTGGACCACACTGCGAAGGGGCCGTCGGCGCTGACGCCGCTCGATGCGCTCATCGTCCTCGACGTGAGCGATATGAAGCGGCTGGGGGCGCTCGCGGAGGGGGTCCGAAAGCTCACTGTGCCTCGCCTCGTCATCGACCACCACATCACGTCGGACGAGCCGGCAGGCGACATCATGGTGTCGGACACGACGGCCTGCGCGACGGGCGAGCTCGTGTTCGACCTGGCCACCGTGCTCGGGCTGGAGCTCACCGAGCCCATCGCCACCGCGCTGTACTGCGCGATTCTCACAGACACGGGCGGCTTCCGGTTCAGCAATACCACCCCGCGCGCACACGCCATCGCTGGCCAGCTCCTCTCGGCTGGAGTGGATCCGGAGGAGATGTACCGTCGGATCTACGCATCCGTATCGCCGGGGAGGCTTGCCCTTCTGCGCGATGCGCTGAGCACGCTCGAAGTCGATCGCGACTACGGCATTGCGTGGATTTCGGTACCGGCGGACGCGCTCGATCGCTACGACGTCAGCTCCGAGGATCTCGAGGGGATCGTCGAGCACCCTCGCTCGATCTCGGGCACGCGGCTCGCCCTGTTTTTCCGCGACCTCGGCTATGGCAAGGTGAAGGTGTCGTTCCGCAGTACCGGTGACGTGGATGTGAACCGGTTCGCTCGGCAGTTCGGTGGTGGCGGCCACGCGAAAGCAGCGGGCGCCCTCATTGCCGGGTCCCTGGAAGATGTGCGGATCCGGGTGATCTCGTCCGCTCGCGCGTTCGTGTCGAACGGGGCAGGACCGGCCGTGGCCGGGGTGCCGGCGTGATCTTCGCACGCCGCTCGGGTGGTGACCGGGAGATCGACGATCGGATTCGCGATACGCTGCGCGAGATCCCGCCATTGCTCCACATCGAGGACGCAGTCGTGTCGCTCGTCGAATTCGATGTCATGTCGGGGACTGCCACGCTGCGGATCGAAGGCGACTGTCCCGATTGCGAGATGTCGGCAGCGAACATGATCGAAGGGATCGGCGCTCATCTGCGCGCGCGGGTGCCCGAGGTGAAGGACGTGCGCAGGATCGCCACCGAGACCAACGAATGAGCCAGACGCTGCAGGAGCGCATCGCCAGCGCCCTCGCACAGATCATCAATCCGCGAACCGGAACCGACGTCATGTCGGCCGAGATGATTCGCGACATCGCGACGACGACGGGTGGCAAGGTGCGCCTCACGATGCTGCTGTCGCCGAGCGATCCGGCTACGCTCGTAAGGGACGTGCGTCAGGCCATCGAGGGGATCGATGGCGTCGTGGACGTTCGAGTGGATGTGAAGGACGCGTCCGCGGCGAACGGCGGGCACCCGCCGCCGCCCCCTCCCGCGCCGTCGACTGCGCGCGCGCTGCCTGTCATGAACGCGGCCCCGGCCGCGGCTCCGCGGCCATCCGCCCCGACGCCGGTCGAATATCCCAACCTCGGCCGCATCATCGCGGTGTCGAGCGGAAAGGGCGGCGTCGGCAAATCCACGGTCGCCGTGAACCTCGCGATCGCACTGGCGTCGACGGGCGCTCGCGTCGGGCTCATGGACGCCGACGTCTACGGGCCTAACGTGCCGCGGATGATGGGCGTCAATGCGCCACCGCCCGTGGTCAACGAGAAGATCATTCCGCTCCAGGCTCACGGGGTGAAGGTCATCAGCCTCGGGTTCCTCATCGAGCGCGATCAGCCGGCGATCTGGCGTGGTCCGATCGTGATGAAGATCGTGACGCAGTTCCTGCGCGATGTCGCCTGGGGTCAGCTCGACTACTTCGTCGTCGACATGCCGCCGGGGACCGGTGATGCGCAGCTCTCGCTCGTTCAGGCAACGCATGTGCATGGGGCGATCATCGTCACCACCCCGCAAGACGTCGCGACGGGAGACGCGCTCCGTGGGGCGAAAATGTTCCAGCGGGTCAACGTTCCGGTGCTCGGTATCGTCGAGAACATGAGCTGGTTCGAGTGCCCGCACTGTGGGAAGCCGACGCCGATCTTCGGCACGGGCGGGGGTAAGCGTCTCGCGGACGAGCTGGAGCTTCCGTTGTTAGGCGAGATTCCGCTCTATCCGCGTGTTCACGAGGGCGGGGATCGCGGCACGCCCATCGTGGTCGCCGAACCCGAAGCCGGCGCGGCCCGCGCCCTTCGCGCGCTGGCGGAACGGGTGGCTGCTGCGTTGGAGTCTCCGGCCGCGCGGTGAGCGCGCCCGAGGGAGCGGGCCGGTCCACCGCGCGGCCGCCGGCAGCATCGCCGGCGGCCGCGTTGCCGTTCGAGGCCCACGACGGCGCGCTCCCCGTAGCCGTGCCGCCGACGCGGTACGGGATGGAGATGCTCGACGAACCGATTCCGGTCGTCATTCGTCGGCTCGCCCTGCCGGCGGTGGCCTCGAACCTCCTGATGACGATCTTCGCGTCCGTCGACGCGTTCTGGGTCGGCACCAGAATCGGCGCGCGCGGCCTGGCGGCGGTCTCCACCGCGGTGTTCTGGATCTGGATGGTCATCGCGCTCGCCGAGATGGTGAGCATCGGCCTCACGGCGATCGCCGCTCGGCGTCACGGTCAGCGCCGGAGCGATGACGCCGCCCGCGTGGTGGGCGAAGCCACCATCATCGCGCTCGCGTTAGGCGCGGTCGTCGGCGTCGCTGGCGCATTGTCGGTCGACTGGCTGTTCGCACTGATGCGGACGCCGCCCGACGTGACGGCGCTCGGGCGGTCGTACCTCCGGATCTACTTCATCGGAGCGCCGCTCATCTACGGCTACTTCGCCGTCGACGCGGCGTTCCGTGCTTCGGGCGACACGCGCACGCCGTTTCTCCTGCTGCTGGCGTCGACCGCGCTGACGCTCCTCCTCGACCCGATGCTGATTCTAGGGCTCTGGGGGATGCCGCGGCTGGGCATAGAAGGGGCCGCTGTCGCGCTGGTGCTGACGCGAGGCGGTGCGTTCCTCATCGGGATCGTGCTGCTGGTTCGTCGGGGATTATTCCGCATGCGACCCGCTCAGTGGTCCACGCTCGTGGCGCTCGCACGCGTCGGGCTTCCGACCGCGTTGACGGGGATCACGTTCTCGCTCATCTACGTCGCGCTCACGCGCGTCACGACGCAGTTCGGAACACCAGCGCTGGCGGCGCTCGGACTGGGGCACCGGATCGAAAGCTGGCTCTATACGATCGGACTGGGCTTCGGTGCCGCCGCGGCGGCGATCGTGGGCCAGAATCTCGGAGCAGGGCGGCCCGATCGCGCCGAGCATGCCGGATGGACGACGCTCTGGTACGCAACCATCCCGGCGTTAGGAGGAGCGCTCGCAGCGCTCCTGATTCCCGAACAGCTCGCGGGCATGTTCACGAACGACCCCGCGGTGATTGCCGTTGCGGTGCGGTACCTGCGCATCAGCGCCATCGCCGAGCTGACGGTCTGCGCCGAGATCGTGCTCGAGGGCGCGCTCGGGGGCGCGGGCCATACGATCCCGCCGATGCTGACGTCGACGACGCTCACTGCGCTTCGCATTCCGCTGGCGTGGTGGGCCGCGAGCCGCTGGGGTGCGGACGGGATCTGGTGGACGATCTCGCTCACCGCGGTGGCCCGCGGGATCGCGATGATTGCCCTCTGGCGCGCGGGCGGCTGGAAGCACAAATCCGTGTAACGCATGCGTCCGATCATTACGCTTCTCACCGACTTCGGAACGGCCGACGGCTACGTCGCAGAGCTCAAGGGCGTTCTGCTGTCGGTGGCGCCCGATGCGTCGATCGTCGATCTGTCTCACGACATCCCGCCGCAGGACGTGGAATGCGCGCGCCTCGCCGTCGCTCGTTACTGGCGGCGATTTCCGGCGGGCACCGTGCATGTCGTGGTCGTGGACCCGGGCGTCGGCTCCGCGCGTGCTCCACTCGCCGTCCAGAGCGATGAGCGGTTTCTGGTGGGCCCCGACAATGGCGTGCTGAGTCCGTCGATGGTCGCGGCAGGCTCCCGCGTCGTCGCGTTGCCGGTTCCGTCCGCGGCATCAGCGACGTTTCACGGCCGCGATGTATTCGCGCCCGCGGCGGCGAGCCTCGCGCTCGGCACACCGATCGATTCGCTTGGCAGCGCGTTCCAGGATCCTGTGATTCGGCGGACACCCGAGGCCCGGCGCGGACGCGATGGCGAGATCCTCGGCGAGGTGATCGCGGTGGATCGCTTCGGCAATGCGATCACGAACCTCATCGCGCCGCGTGGCGGGCGCATCGAGGTCGCCGGGCGCGTCATCCCCATCGTGCGCACGTATGCCGACGCGACCACGGGAGACGTCGTCGGCGTCGTGGGATCGAGCGGCTTCGTCGAGGTCGCCCAGCGAGACGGAAGTGCCGCGCGCGTGCTCGAGCTCACGCGCGGCACGCCGGTGACGCTACGTACGCCGCGCGCCTAACGGCTCCAGGCGTTCGATCCGTTCCAGCGAGGGAACGCCCGCCGCGGCGGCCGTTTCGATGCGTCCACCGTACAGCAGCCCCGGTCGCGGAGCGACGGCGCCGGTGCCCCGGTGAAGCTCCGAGTTGATCTCCCCGCCGATGAGGAAAACGAGCATCGAGAAGTACATCCACGTCAGCAGCACGATGACGCCGCCGATCGCGCCGTACGTAGCGTTGTAGTTCGCGATTTTCGTGACGTACACTCGGAACCCGAGCGTCACCAGCGTCCACGCCAGCGTCGTGAAGAGCGCGCCAACGAGCACCTGGCGCTTGTTCTGCCGGAGACAGGGCAGGAAGTAATAGGACAGACTCGCGATCGTCAGGAGGAGCACGAAGCCGATCGGGATCTGCAGGTAGCCTAACGCGGTCCGAACGGCGGCGCCCAGCTCGAGACGGTCGGCCAGCCACCCGGTCAGTCGGTCCCCGCCCAGGATGAGGACGGTCGACAAGAGAATCACCATGCCGGTGACGAGCACGCTCGCGACGGCGATCAGCTTCTTCTTCCACCACGGCCGCGAGTCCGTGACATCGTACGCGGTGTTCAGGGCGTCGATCAACGCGCTGAAGACGTTGGAGCCGGCCCAGACGGCCAGCAGCGCGCCGACCGACATGAGCCCGGGCGCGTTCTCGGCGTAGACCACATCCGAGATGACGCCGCCGATCAGCGACCAGCCATCGCTCGGAACGACCTGCTGCAGCTGCGATGCGAGGAGCCCGAAAGTTTCCTGCTTGTTGCCGACGAGGCTCAGGACAGGGGCAACGAACAGCAGCAGCGGGAACAGCGAGAAGAAGAAGTAGTACGCTGTCTGCGCGGAAAGCCCGAGCAGGCCATCATCGATCACTTCGCGGATGGTCCGCGTCACTACGGTCCCGGCCCGATAGCCCATCACTACCATTGCGCCACTCCACACGGTGTGTGGGTCGTCCTAGCGCAAGCAGTGTGCGAGGCGGAGCGTGGGCGCTCAGCGTCCCGTCTTGTCGATGGAGAGCTTGCCGAAGACGGTCTCTGCCGAGACAGTCAATTTGTGCCGCGCAGACCCCCAGTTCGACGAGACCCATGCCCCGTCGCGCGCGATGAGGCCCTCGTGCTCGAAGGACCCGGCAACCTTCTTCATCGTGACGCGGATGCCGACGTCCGACGGCACGTGAATGGTCACGACACCGAACGTCACCTCGACGCTCAGCGCGACGTCCTGGGTCCACTGCCCGCCAAAATCGAGCTCGACATTGCCAACGCCGGCGTCCACGCGAATATCGCGCGCATTGGCATTGGCGAGACGTTCTCCGCGGAAGCTTGCGGCACCGAGCGAGACGTCGAGCGTCGACATCGTCACCGGGTTGAGGGAATCGAATCGAAGCTTCGCTTCGCTTGCCCCGGACTCGATGTGCAGCCGGGACAGCTTGAGCCCGGTCAGATCGAGGTCGGCCTCCACGGCGCCCAGGTCGAGCGAGAGATCGAGAGGCGTCGCACGCGATAGCTCGAGCTGAAGGCGGCCAGTCTCGCCGTCCTTGCGACCCGTGAAGCGCATATCGGACTTCTGAACGCCGAGCTGCAGCTTGCGACTCCCGGCGTCGAAGGAGTGCCGGGGCTCGGCGCGCGAGGCATCGTATCGCAGCTGCATGTGATAGAGCAGCGGGCTCGCCGTTCCACGGAGGCCGAACATTCCCGTTCCGTACACGACCTCTACCGCCACTGGTGACGGGTCCGCGAGCTGTCTGGACACGTCGAGCGTCCGCCAGCTCTGAGCCGCAGCCGGCGCAGCTATGAACGCCGCGGCGACAGCTACCCCGATCGAGCTCGCAGCGTGATTCATCGCTCCCGAGCGGACGATGACGGAGTGGGGCGACGGGCGGCGACGACGCCGGACACGGGAGTCGGAGTCTGCCAAGGCGGGAGATCGTTGACGGCGGCAGCCGGAGTCAGCGTCGCGCCCGGTCGCCGAGTCCCACCTCGCGAGAGGACTGCCGCGCCGAGGCCCAACGTCGCTGCCACCCACGTGATCGCCACGGCGACGATGCGAAGCACCAACTCGACCATGGGAGCCCACGCGAATGCCGACGCGACCACCCACAGTCCCATGTAGAGCGTCACGCCGATGACCAGGGCACGAAGCGCGGCGCCGTCGCCGGAATATCGCCGGGTGGTGGCGGGCGCAACCGACTCTCCCGTGATTCTCGCCACGGCGAGGAATCCGAGGGTGACGAGGCCGGCGACCGCGAGCACGAACGCGACGATCGCGAATGGGATGAGCAGGACGCCGAGAATGGTCACGGCCAGGGCCACGATGAGCAGCGCCAGCACAGGTGCCAGCGCGAGCTGGGCGGCGATGCCGGCCCAGAACGACCGGCCGAACCGCCCCTCGAGCGACTCCGACACGCCGTCCAGGTAGCTGCCGGCGAAAACCAGAACGCCGATGCCGATGAGCACGAGGATCACGAGCCAGCTTGTCGACAGCGCCAACGCATGGCGCGTCGCGTTCACCGGGCTTTCGGTGACCGCGGCCGGGTCGGGAACATCGCCGAGCGCGCCGCTCAACTGGCGCATCTCACCGTCGACCACACCGCCGTCGACGGTCACCCTGCCTAACGCCGAGATCGCGTTTCCGGTGATGCGGCCACCGGGGTGGACGATGATGTCGCCGGCGACGGCGATGGCATCCCCGTTCACGGTGCCGAACACGTGCAGTGGACCACCCGCCGCCGCCACGGGTCCCGCGACCTGGGTGCCGGCGGCGATCGTGCGGCCGCCCATCGCGATGTTCTCGGTTGCCGGAAGACCCTTCGCCTGCGGATCGCGGCGGAACTCAGCGACGAGGTCGCGGAGCGAATCGAGCGTGGCCGTGCTCAACGTCGGCCTGGTGGTGTCGACCGCCTCGACGGCGGTAGGCTGCTGTCCTGCGGCCACCGACGGCTGCGCCGGCCTGGCGGAGTCGACGGTGGTTCGGCTTTGCGGCTGAACAGCGACGGCCTGCTGACCCGTCAGCGGTCCGGGGGGAACCGCGAGGACCAGCAGCAGGGTAGCCAGTCGCATGTATCAGGTCCGCCGGCGGCGGGCAGTGCCGACGAGGGCTCGAAGCCCCACGGCGGCCACCACGATCAGCGCGAGAAAGCCCGTGACCCCCAGCGCGGCGGTCATACCGCCCGCGCGCAGTGCGTCAACGGCGGCCGAGCCGAAGGCGTTGGCGATGGCTCCGCCGACGGCGTCGAACAGGGCTGCCCGCGCGCGTTGGCTCGCCAGCTCGAAGAAGAACAGGAACGCATCCAGTCGAACCGCCATCCAGACCGTCAGGACGGAGATGACCAATGCCAAAACAGATGTAGTCGCAAGGGCCAGGGCCCGGGCAGGTTTCGAGGTCGGAACCCACTGCTTGACCGTATCGAGCGCGGTGACGTGCCAGGGCTCGAACACCTGGACCTGGGACATGACCTTGTCGGCGAAGGTCGGCGACACGGCGAAGTGGGGGAGTCGCTCGAGCGCGTTGACCACCTGCCGAGCTTCCGCCAGCTCTGCCCGGCAGGCGGGGCAGGCCTCGATGTGCGCGATCAACGGCGCGACGCCGAATCCGGCCTCGCCGTCGAGCAGTTGATCGATTTCGTCCGGTAGTAAGTGCCTGTGTTCCACAAATCCTCCAGCCGGGCCGTACGGGGGCGTAAATGACGGGGTTTCAAGCCGAAGCGGCTTTTTCCTACCCGTGGCCTTTTACGTCCTCGAGTGCCTCGCGCAGCTCGTGCCGCGCGCGATGGATGTACGTCTTCACGGTGCCAAGAGGGAGATCGAGCGTGGCCGCGATCTCCTCGTACGATCTCCCTTCGACGTGTCGCAGCATGATGCACGAACGATACTCCGGCCGAAGACGCGCGATTGCCCGCTCGATCGCGTTGCCCAGCTCGCGCGCCTCCATTTCATCGAGCGCCGACTCCTGACGGGCGGCGAGATCGAACGATGTCGCCTCGATCTCCGCCGCGGATGAAGCATGCGGCGAGCCGTCGATGCTGACCGTGTCGAGCTGCCGCTTTCGCAGGTGATCGATTGCCACGTTGTTGGCGATCTTGAACAGCCAGCTGGAGAGCTTGAACTCCGGCCGGTACTTGTCGATGTGGTTGAGGACCTTGATGAACGTGTCCTGCGCCAGATCCTCGGAGATCTCGCGGTCCCGTACCATACGGAAAATGAGCGAGAAAACCGGACGCTCGTACCGGCGGAGAAGCTCGCGGAATGCCGCTTCTCGCCCTTGCTGGGCGAGGGTGACGACGTCGGCATCGGGGAGGTTCGCGAGGTCGAGTGATGGCGCCATGCAGGGGGCATCGGCAGCGACACGAACGCGTCGAAGCGTCGCCGGCGGTGCGAGGAAGGTATAACTTTCCGGCCGAATGCCAACAGGCGACCTCGAGACGACGGAAGCACGCGCGGCGGCAGCCGGGGGCGCCGAGAAGCGCGCCTACGTCCGTCGCATCTTCTCGGAGATCGCCCCGCGCTACGATCTCCTCAATCACCTCCTCAGCTTCAACATCGATCGCCGCTGGCGCCGCCGCGCGATCGCGCGCCTGGATCCAGGTCGCCATGCCAACGGCGTTTTCGTCGACCTCTGCGCCGGCACGCTGGACGTCTCGGCCGAGCTGTCCCGTGTGCCTGGCTTTCGGGGGCTGGTGCTCGGCACCGACTTCGCCGAGCCGATGCTGCGGGCGGGAGCGAACAAGGCCCCGCGCGTGCTCGTGGCCCCGATCGCGGCGGATGCGCTCGAGCTGCCGCTCGCGGCGAACTCGGTCGCCGGAGCCATCGTGGCCTTCGGCATTCGGAACGTCGCGAGCCTCGGCGACTCCCTGGCGGAGGTGTACCGCGTCCTCGAGCCGGGTGGCCGGTTCGTGATCCTCGAGTTCTCGACGCCACGGTCTGCGGTCGTTCGGGGAGCGTATCACGCCTACTTTCGCGGCGTGCTCCCGGCCGTGGGGCGTGTGGTGAGCGGTCACCGGACGGCATACCGCTACCTTCCCGATTCGGTCGCGCGGTTCCCGATGCAGGCGGACCTCGCGCGCGCCATGCGTGACGTCGGGTTCGTCGATGTGCGCTGGGAATCGCTCACCATGGGCGTCGCGGCGATACACTCCGGCGACAAGCCGGCATCCGGCACGTAACGCCTCGTTCTCGTTCCCTCATGACCCTCGATTCACTCTCGGAGTTCATCGGCGCCATCGACGCGGCAGGCGAGCTGGTGCGCGTTAGGCATCCGGTCGCGGCCCGTCTGGAGATGTGCGAGATCGCCGACCGAGCCATGAAGATGCCCGGAGGCGGCCCGGCGCTCGTGTTCGAGCACGTGATCCTCGACGACGGAACGCGATCGGCATTCCCCGTCGCGATCAACCTCTTCGGTTCGATGGCCCGGATGGCACTCGCGCTCGGTGTCGACGACCTGGACGACGTCGGCAAGCGCATCACGCAGCTGATGGACCTCAAGGTTCCCGACGGGATCGTCGCCAAGCTGTCGCTCATTCCGAGACTCCTCGAGGTGGCACGATTCCCCCCTCGCGTGAAGAGCGGCGCGGTCGCGTGTCAGGAGGTCGTCTGGCAGGGGAATCAGGTGGATCTGCGGAAGCTGCCGGTGATGACGTGCTGGCCGGAGGACGGCGGCCCATACATCACGCTTCCGATGGTGATCTCGCGCGACCCGAAGCGCGGCATTCGAAACGTCGGAATGTATCGTGTGCAGGTGCTGGGCCCGCGCACCATCGCCATGCACTGGCAGCGGCACAAGGTCGGAGCGGCTCACTGGCGCGAGATGGCGGAACGCGGCGAGACGATGCCCGTGTGCATCGCGATCGGCGCGGACCCCGCGTCGATCTACTCGGGCTCAGCGCCTCTCCCGCCAACGGTCGACGAGTTCATCTTCGCCGGGTTTCTGCGGAGTGCACCGGTACAGTTGGCGAAAGCGGTCACCTGCGACCTGGATGTTCCGGCGGAGGCGGAGTTCGTGCTGGAGGGTTACATCGATCCCGCGGAGCCGCTCGTGGTCGAGGGTCCATTCGGCGATCACACCGGGTTTTACTCGGAGGCCGACCTGTACCCGCAGGTGCACATCACGGCGATCACGATGCGCCGCAACCCGGTCTACGCGTCCACGATCGTCGGCCGGCCACCGATGGAAGACTATTACCTCGGCCACGCGACGGAGCGCATCTTCCTGCCACTGCTCAAGCTGACGATTCCGGAGATCGTCGACTACCACATGCCGGCGGAAGGCATCTTCCACAATCTCGTATTCGTCTCCATCGACAAGCAGTACCCGGGCCAGGCGTACAAGGTGATGAACGCGATGTGGGGGCAGGGGCTCATGTCGCTCGCGAAAGTGCTCGTGATCGTCGACAAGGAAGTCAACGTGCGCAACCCGCAGGAGGCGTGGTGGGTGGCGCTGAACAACATCGATCCGGAGCGAGACACGCGATTCACGATGGGGCCGGTCGACGTGCTCGATCATTCGAGTCGCGCCTTCACCTACGGGTCGAAGATGGGTATCGATGCGACGCGAAAGTGGCCCGAGGAGGGGTTCACGCGAAACTGGCCGAAGGTGATCGAGATGGATACGGCGACACGTGCGAAGGTCGACGCGATGTGGGGCCAGCTCGGCATCGCCACGCCACGATGATGTGGTCATGACACCGTTCCCGATGCTCGCCGCCCTGATCCAGGACCCCGGTTCCGCGCCGGCGTACGATGTGACCCGCCTCTACGCGACGCTCGCATTCATGTACGTGGTCGTGCTGGGCGCGGTGGCGTTCGTGCGCTTCCGGTTCTCGAAGCGACTGATCGCGGAGATTGCGGGCACGTTAGGTGTCTTTCTCCTCGTGATTGGCACCATCGTGTACACGGTCGCGTTTCGTGGGCTCCAGCCGGTCGAGGTCGTGATCGGCTGGGTGCTGTCGTTCGCCGTCATCGCCTGGTTCGTGCTCCGCCTCAACGCGATCATGTCGCGTCCGCTCGCGCTCCTCGAGCAGCTTGCCGGTGCCGTGAGGCGCGGAGACTGGGCGATGCTGCTGCGTAGCGACGATGGCGTCGCGAGCCAGGAGATCGGTGCGGCGCTGCGCGAGGTCGGGTCGCTGATCGGCGAGACCCGGAAGACCGCCAACGAGGTGCTTGGCGCCTCCACGGACGTGGCGCGGATCGGCGCCACCGTCGCCGATGGTGCCGGGCGCGTCACCGCATCGTTAGGCGGCGTCACCGGAGGCGTGGCGCGCAGCATGGACGCCGCTCGGCAGATCCGCCAGGCAACCGCACTGCTCGACGAGGCGGCCGGAGCAACGCACGCCTCGGCGCGAGAGGCGCGCGGGATCTCCGCCAAGGTGGAGGCGAGCGCTCAGCTCGGCGTGACACGCGCCGCGGATGCGATGGCGGCAGTCACCGATCTGGCGGCCCTGGCACGAGACCTCGTCGAACGCATGGACGGCCTTCGAACGGCATCCGGCGCGATCAGCGACGTGACAACGGTCGTGGGTGACATCGGGCGGCAGACGAACCTCCTCGCCCTCAATGCATCGATCGAAGCGGCGCGCGCGGGCGAGGCAGGACGAGGGTTCGCGGTGGTGGCCGAGGAAGTCGGCAAGCTCGCGATGCAGAGTGGCGGCTCGGTCGGCCGCATCGAGGTGCTCGTTCGAGAGATGACCGAGCGCATCGCGGATGCATCGTCACGGGTCCACCGCATGGAGGACTCGGTCAAGCGAGGCGAGCAAGTCATGCACGAGGCGGTCGCGGTGTTCCGCTCGATCGAGCAGGATGCGCGCCGCACGCTCGCCCTGGCCGAGGCGGTGCTGCGTGCGTCCGAGAACCAGGACTCGCTCGTCAGGCAGGTCAACGAAGCGTCCACGCTCGTCGCGGACGCGGCCGAGTCGTCATCGGCCGCCACCGACGAGGCAGCGCGCGCAATGCAGCACCAGCGCTCGTTGACGGAGCAGCTGCGGGAAACCGCATTCGCGCTGGAGCGATCGGCCGGGTCGCTCGGCGAGGTGGTCTCACGGTTCGGGGCGGGGAGCGGCTCGACATGACACGACATCGGGAAGGGCAGACGTTCACGGGTGGGTCACGACTCGTCCGGTACGTCAACTTCGTGAAGCTGCCGCACACCGTGTTCGCGCTGCCCTTCGCGCTGGTGGGTGCGACGCTCGCGAGCTTCGCGAACGGTGTGACCGTCGCGACGCTCGGTTGGATCGTGCTGGCGTTCACCGCGGCGCGATTCGCGGCCATGGGGTTCAATCGCATCGTGGACCGTCAGATCGACGCCAGGAATCCGCGCACGGCTCGGCGTGAGCTTCCGAGTGGGCTGCTCGGCGTTCGGGAGGCGACCTTCGCGGTGCTCGCTGCCTCTCTCGTGTTCGTCTTCTCGGCGTGGAAGCTCAACCCGTTGTGCGCCATCCTCAGCCCGGTCGCGCTGGGGTGGGTGCTGTGGTACAGCTACACCAAACGCTTCACGCATTGGTCCCACGTCGTGCTGGGCGTGGGGCTGGCGATCGCACCGGTTGGCGGATACCTCGCCGTCGCGGGCGAGTGGAGCTCGCCGTGGTGGATGCTGGTGGCGCTCGCCGCGGGCGTGTCCTCGTGGACCGCGGGATTCGACATCCTCTACGCGCTGCAGGACGAGGACTTCGACCGCGCGGAGAAGCTGCACTCGATTCCCGTCGTTTTCGGACGCCGCGGTGCGCTGTCGATCGCGCGCGCTCTCCACGTCGTGACGATCGTTTCCCTCGCGGCGGTGGGTGCCGCGGTGCCCGTCGGCTGGCTCTACGCGGCGGGGGTATGCGTCGCGGCGGGGCTCCTGCTGTACGAGCATTCACTCGTTCGCGGTGATGACCTGTCGCGACTCGATGCTGCGTTCTTCACCATGAACGGCGTGATCAGCCTAACGTTCTTCGCGTTCGTTCTGGCCGAGCGGCTCGTCGGATGATGGCGGGCGATCGTCCGATCGTCGTCGCGATCACGGGGGCATCGGGGGCGCCGTACGCCGTGCGCCTGCTCGAGGCGCTGGTGGAATGCCAGCGGCGCGTGTCCCTCATCGTCTCCGACCACGGCATACGACTGCTCGATACGGAGATGGGCATCTCGTCGGTCGAGGCGCTGCGGGCGCGCGTCGGGGCACCGCGGTGGGATGCGGTGGTGATGGCGTACGATGACCGTGATCGCGGCGCGGCGCCTGCTTCCGGGTCTGCGCTCACCGCCGGGATGGTCGTCTGCCCGTGCTCAATGGGAACGATGTCTGCGATTGCGGTCGGCGCGTCGCGATCGCTCGTCGAACGCGCCGCCGATGTCACGCTCAAGGAGCGACGCCCGCTCGTGCTGGTGCCGCGCGAGACGCCGTACAGCGCCATCCACCTCGAGAACATGCTCACGGTCACCCGCGCCGGTGCGGTCGTCCTTCCGGCATCACCGGGCTTCTATCATCGACCGCGGAGCGTCGATGATCTCGTGAGCTTCGTCGTGGCCCGCGTGCTGGACCACCTCGGGGTCGAGCATGCCGTTTCGCCGCGTTGGGGTGCTGAACCCTCCGAGTAACGTGTCTGACGGAGCGCGGTACGTCATCGGTGTCATCTCGGATACCCACGGACTCGTTCGGCCTGACGTGCACGTTGCGCTGGCGGGAGTCGAGCTCATTCTGCACGCCGGCGACGTCGGCGATGACGACATCCTCGACGAGCTCGGGCTGATCGCGCCGGTGCAGGCGGTCTATGGCAACACCGATGCGCCCGGGCGGCCGCGGCTCGCTCCAGCCATCGACGTCTCGATCGGCGGGGTGTCGATTCACGTCAGCCACGGACACGAGGTCGGTCCGCCGACGCCGGCGAAATTACTCGAGCGCTACTCGGCGGACGTGATCATCTACGGGCACACGCATCGGCCGCTGATTGCCCGCGGCGCCGATCGTCTGGTGTTGAATCCTGGTGCCGCGGGGCCACGCCGGTTCGACCTCATGCCGAGCGTGGCTCGGCTGATCATCGCTCGGGGACGCGCCGAGGCAGAGCTGATCGACCTGCGCGCCTAACGGCGGTCAGACGACGCGGAAATGCGAGGCCGGGTAGAGGTAGTCCTCGCCCGAGTCATCGACGATGCGGTAGAACGACCCGCTGCCTTCCACGCCCAGCATTTCGTAGATGCGCCCGAGCGTGAGGTCATGACACCCACCGGGCTCGTCGCAACCGGGATAGGTCAGCCACGGCCGCACGCTGATGCACTGCACGAGGGTCGTCGGTTGCCAAGAGGTCGTCATCGCTTACTCCCGGAGCTTTGAGGCCGCGAACCGTTGGCTGCGCGGCACGCTTCGAGCGAATTGTGCAAGACACCGGCCACCTAACTCATGACGACCGGGGGCGTGTTTCAGTTGCGTTGTGACGGATACTACACCGCTTGGAGGCGATCAGCCCGACGTGTGTTGTCGAGCTCGCCCGGGTTCCTTCGAAACCACGACGACAGCAGGAGCAGCTCATCGATTTCATGAGTCGGCACCGACGACGACTTCTTCTCCGGTGCCGAATAGACCGATTGGACCAGCTCTTCGACCGAACGACGATCACCCGCTGTTTTCGGGGCCGCTACTTCGGCGCGCACGCAGCCGCGACGAATGAGATATAGTCGATCGTCGCCCTCGTGACCGCGCACGTTGTAAAGAAACGTCAACGTTTCGACCGCGAATCGCAGCCTGCCGAACTGCTCGCGCAGCTCTTCGAGCCGATGAAGCTTGTCGCGAAGGTTCGCTGCGCGCTCGAACTCCATGCGGTCGCTCGCCGCCTGCATGTCGCCTCGGAGCCGCTCGATGGGCCCGTCGTCCGCCCCCTCGAGAAACGCGCGCGCCATCGCTACGCGCTCCATGTACGCATTCACCGTGCAGGCCGCAATACACGGCCCCAGACACTTTCGAACCTCGTACCGGATGCACCCCGGCGTGCGAAGCGGCTGGCCGAACAGATCCTCCTGATCCGCGAAGTACATCTTCTGCTCGAGCGAACAATCGCGCAGCCCGATCGCATCGCTCAACTCGCGCACGGCGTCCCCGATTCGCTGCGCTCCGACGAACGGACCGTAATACACGCCGCCGTCGTCGCTGCCCGCTCCGCGTACGACCAGCAGCTTCGGTGCGCTGCCGCGGCTCAACTTGATGAACGCATAGTGACGTGCATCACGTTTCATCGCGACGTTGAAGCGCGGCCGCAATCGCTTGATCGCGCGCAGCTCCGTCAGCAAAGCGGCAAACTCACTCGGCGTATACTCCCAGTCGATCGACGTCGCTTCGCGGAGGATGCGCGCGCCCTTCTCCTCGGGATATGCACAGCGGAAGTAGCTGAGCAACCGTGACCGCACGCGCTTCGACTTGCCGACGTACACGACCTCGCCGTCCGGTGAGAGCATCCGGTAGACGCCCGGACGGTCCTGAGCCGTTTCGCGCACGACCCCGCGCATCCGCGCGATGTCCGCGTCGGAGGTGGGCTGACGTCGGGCGACCTTCAGCGCTGGCATCCGTAGCAGAACACAGTGGAGCGTCCGTCGATCTCGTGGGTGACGACGAGCCGCCGACCACACCGGCTGCACGCATGGCCCTCGCGCCCATACGCCTCGAGCTGGTCGGCGAACGAACCGCGCTCACCGGCTGCATCGCGGTAGTCGCGAAAGCTCGTGCCGCGGGCGGCGACCGCGCGGGTCAGCACGTCGCGAATCTCATGGTGCAAACGCGCTGCCTCGACCGGCGTAACGGTCGCGGCCGCGCGAGAGGGATCGATCCCCGCACGCCAGAGCACCTCGTTCGCGTAGATGTTCCCCACTCCAACGAGTCGACGCTGGTCCATCAGCACACGCTTTACTGCCTGTCGCGACGCCCGAAGAATGACCGATAGTCGGTCAATGGTAAAGGCATCATCGAGCGGCTCGACGCCGAGTCCCGCTGTGTACTGCGAGAACCGGCGCTCGTTCATCAGGGCGACGGTGCCGAGCCGGCGAATGTCGCGGTAGTGAAGCGATCGACCGGCGCCGAGGACCAGCTCGAGGGTGGAATAGCGACGTTCCTCTTCCGGGAGCGCGCCGGCATCAATGAGCAGCGCGCCCGTGAACCGGGGCTGCACGACGATGCGGTCGCGTGACGAGAGATCGAGGACGATCAGCTTGGCGCGGCGCCAGGTGCGTGAGATCGACGTGCCCACCACGCGGCGGCGAAGCTGCGGGCCGGTGACTTCACGGAGCACGTCGCTCCGCGTGACCCTAACGCCGGTGATGGTGCGGCCGGAGATCGCGCGGTCGAGGTCACGCGCGATCGTCTCGGTCTCAGGTAGCTCGGGCACGCCGGGCCGATTCGCGCCAGCCGATGTCGGCGCGATACTGCTTTCCG
>Ga0075430_100000564_pt1 | contig 28137 bp, 33 predicted proteins | sample RhiMetdeltSRZDD4_FD_75294 | JGI IMG/M metagenome (GOLD analysis project Ga0075430, IMG submission 75294) | Populus rhizosphere microbial communities from Tennessee, USA - Rhizosphere MetaG P. deltoides SRZDD4 | ecosystem: Host-associated > Plants > Roots > Rhizosphere > Soil | place: USA... | reverse complement strand
AGCCTCGCCTGCCCGCCGGACACCGATCCGCCGCTCGACGAGCCGGGCCTGGTGGACATGCTGCGGCGGCGGGCGAAAGCCCTGTCGCGCGCCCGCGTCTACCCGGTGGGCGCGCTCACGGTGAAGCTCGCCGGGCGGCAGCTCACCGAGATGGCGGAGCTCGCCGAGGCGGGCTGCGCCGCGTTCTCGCAGGGCAATGCCGCCGTCGAGGACACGCAGGTCCTGTGGCGCGCGCTGCAATACGCGGCCACATTCGGCCTGCCGGTGTGGCTGCGCCCCGAGGACGCCTGGCTCGCCAGGGGCGGCGTCGCGCACGATGGCGAAGTGGCCACTCGCCTCGGCCTTGCCGGCATCCCGGCGTTCGCCGAGACCATCGCCCTCGCCGCCATCTTCGAGCTGGTGCGCGCCACCGGCGCGCGCGTGCACCTGTGCCGCATCTCGAGCGCCGCTGGCGTGGCGCTGCTGCGCCGCGCCAAGCACGACGGCCTGCCGATCACCTGCGACGTGGGCATCCACCACGTACACCTCTCGGACATGGACCTGGGCTACTTCGACGCGCAGTGCCGGCTGGAGCCGCCGCTCAGGAGCCAGCGCGACCGCGAAGCGCTCGCCGCGGGCCTGGCCGACGGCACCATCGATTGCGCGGTGTCCGACCACGCGCCGGTGGACGAGGACGCCAAGCACCTGCCCTTCGCCGAAGCCGAGCCCGGCGCGACCGGGCTGGAACTTCTGCTGCCGCTGACCCTCAAGTGGGGGATGGAACGCAAACTCACGCTCGCGCAGACGCTCGCGCGCATCAGCAGCGCGCCGGCGCGCATCCTCGGCGCGGCCTCGGGGCGCCTGGAGCCGGGCGCGCCGGGCGACCTGGTGCTGTTCGACCCCCAGGCAAGCTGGCGCGTGACGCCGGAAGCCCTGAAGAGCCAGGGCAAGAACTCCCCCTTCCTCGGCATGGAGCTCGCCGGCCGCGTGCGCGCCACCGTCGTCGCGGGCCAGGTGGTCTACGAGGCATGAGGCGCATCGCGCTGGCGCTGCTCTTGGCCGCGGGCTGCAGTTCGACGCCCGACAAGCGCCCCGGCGGCTACTACAAGGACGACGGGCCCGGAGACAGCGCAAAGCTTGCCTCGATTCCGGACGCCGTCCCGCGCCATGAGCCGCTGCACCGCTATGCCAACCGCCCCTACGAGGCGCTGGGCAAGCGCTACGTGCCCCTGACGCGGGTCGGGCCATTCGAGCAGCGCGGCGCGGCGAGCTGGTACGGCAAACGCTTCCACGGCAAGCCGACCTCCAGCGGCGAGGCCTACGACATGTACAAGATGAGCGCCGCGCACCCGATCCTGCCGATCCCGAGCTATGCGCGCGTCACCAATCTCGCCAACGGCAGCAAGGTGGTGGTGCGCATCAACGACCGCGGCCCGTTCCACGACGGCCGCGTCATCGACCTGTCGTACGCCGCCGCGCACCGCCTCGGCTACATTGCCGCGGGCAGCGCGCGCGTGCTGGTCGAGCAGGTGGTGCCGGGCGGCGCGCCGCTCGCGCTGCGCTAGGGCGGCGCTCGCATGCGCGCCGGTCCGGTCGCCGGGGTGCTGCTCCTCGCCTGCACGGCTGCGACGGCGGCGCCGCCCGTCGCGCCGCAGCTTGCCGCCCGGGCCTGGGTGCTCGCCGACCTCAGCAGCGGCCAGGTGCTGGCCGCGGAAAGGGCCGGCGAGCGCTTCGCCATCGCCTCGCTCACCAAGCTGATGAGCGCCTACGTGGTGTTCGGCGCGCTGCGCGACAAGCGCCTGGAACCGGCGGCGCAGGTGCAGGTGTCGCAGCGCGCCTGGCGCGCCGGCGGCTCGCGCATGTTCATCGAGCCGGGCCGCGCGGTGAGCGTGGAGGAGCTGATCCGCGGCGTGGTGGTGCAGTCGGGCAACGACGCGGCGCTCGCGCTCGCCGAGTCGCTCGCCGGCTCGGAAGACGCGTTCGTCGCACTGATGAACCGCGAGGCGGAACGCCTCGGCATGCGGCAGACGAGCTTCGCCAACGCCACTGGCGCCCCGGCGCCGGGGCACGCCAGCACGGCGGGCGACCTGGCGCTGCTCGCCGGCGCGCTGATCCGCGATTTTCCCGCCGACTACGCGCGCTACTACGCGCAGAAGGAATTCAGCTACAACGGCATCACGCAGCAGAACCGCAACCGGCTGCTGTGGCTCGACCCGAGCGTCGACGGGGTGAAGACCGGCCACACCGAGGAGGCGGGCTACTGCCTGATCGCATCCTCGGCGCGCGGCGGGCGGCGCTTGATCTCGGTGCTGCTCGGCGCGAGCACGGAAGGCGCGCGCGCGAGAGAGTCGCAGAAGCTGCTCAACTGGGGCTACCAGAATTTCGACGGCGTGAAGCTCTATGCGCCGGGCGAGGCGGTGAAGTCGATCGCGGTGTGGAAAGGCGCCGCCGCCCTGGTGCCCGCCGGGTTCGCGCAGGGGCTGGTGGTGACGGTGCCCAAGGGCGAGGCCGCGCTGCTCAAGGCGGAACTGGCGACGCTGCCGCCGGTGCTGGCGCCGGTCGCCAAGGGGCAGCGCGTGGGCACGCTGCGCGTCGCGCTGGGCGGCGCGCCGCTCGGCGAATACCCGGTGACGGCGCTCGCAGCGGTGCCCGCGGCGGGTTTCTTCGGCCGCGCCTGGGATACACTGCGTTTGTGGTTCGAGTAGCGAGGGCCGCATGGTTTTCCTGAACGGCAAGTTCCTCCCGATCGAGCAGGCGATGGTGCCGGTGCTCGACCGCGGCTTCATCTTCGGCGACGGGGTCTACGAGCTGATCCCGGTGTACTCGCGCGCGCCGTTCCGCATGGACGAGCACCTGGCGCGCCTGGAGCGCAGCCTCGCCGCGGTGCGCATCAGGAATCCCTACCCGCGCGAACAGTGGCGCGAGATCATCCTGAAGCTCGTGGCGCAGCAACCCTGGCAGGACCAGGCCGTGTATTTCCAGGTGACGCGCGGCGTGGCGAAGCGCGACCACGCCTTCCCGGCTGGCGTGGAGCCCACGGTGTTCGTCATGTGCAACCCGCTGGTCAACCCGCCGAAGGAACTGGTGGAAAAGGGCGCCGCCGCGGTGAGCGCCGTGGACAACCGCTGGCTGCGCTGCGACATCAAGTCGATCTCGCTCGTCGGCAACTGCCTCCTGCGCCAGGCGTCGGCGGACGCGGGCGCGGCGGAGACGATCCTGTTCCGCGAGGGCAAGCTGACCGAAGCCTCCGCCTCCAACGTGTTCGTGGCGAAGAACGGGCTTCTCCTGTCGCCGCCCAAATCCAACCTCATCCTGCCGGGCATCACCTACGACGTGGTGGTGGAGATCGCGCAGGCGACGAAGATCCCGCTCGAGTTCCGCGACGTGAGCGAGGCCGAAGTGCGCGCCGCGGACGAGATCTGGCTCACTTCCTCCTCCAAGGAAATCCTCGCCGTGGCGACGCTCGACGGCAAGCCGGTCGGCGATGGCAAGCCGGGGCCGCTGTTCCGCAAGGCCTACGCGGGCTACCAGGAGTTCAAGGCGAAGGTCATGCGCAAGGAGGCGGTCTCGGCCTGATGCCGATTGCGAACGAAGAGTCGCTGGTTTCCTACCCCACCGATTTTCCGATCAAGGTGATGGGGCGGAAACAGGCGCGCTTCGCGCACACCGTGGTCTCCATCGTGCGCAAGCACGCCCCGGACTTCGACGCCGCCACCATGGAACTGCGCCCCAGCCGCCAGGGGACCTACCTCAGCGTGACCTGCACCATCCGCGCCCAGTCGCGCGAGCAGTTGGACGCGCTGTACCAGGACCTGTGCGACCACCCCGCGGTGGTGATGGTGCTGTGATGGACGTCGCGCTCGCGCCGCGCATCAAGAGCCTCGGGCTGACCGATTACGTGGCGGTGCTCGCGCGCATGCGCGAGTTCACCGCGCACCGCGACACCGAGACGCCGGACGAGCTGTGGGTGGTCGAGCACCCGCCGGTGTACACGCTGGGGCAGGGCGCGGACGCGAAGTTCGGGCCGAAGACGGCGAACGGCATCCCGGTGGTGCAGGCCGAGCGCGGCGGGGAGATCACCTACCACGGGCCGGGGCAGGCGGTGATCTACACCATGGTGGACATCGCGCGGCGCGGCATCAAGGTGAAGACCTACGTGCAGATGCTCGAGCAGTGCGTCATCAATTTCCTCATCAGCTACGAGATTCCGGCGGAACGAAAGGCCGGCGCGCCGGGGGTCTACGTGGGCGGCGCGAAGATCGCGTCGCTGGGGATCCGCGTCACGCGCGGGCGGGCGTGGCATGGGTTGGCGCTGAACGTGGACATGGACCTGGCGCCCTTCGCCGCCATCGACCCTTGCGGGTATCCGGGGCTGAGCGTGGTGCAGGCGCGCGATCTCGGCGTGATGGGGACGGCAAAGGAAGTGGGCATTCGCCTCGCGCGCCTGATCGCGCATCGGCTGGAACATGCGTGAAGCGGGGGTGAAGGAGAAGGGCCGGGAGAAGACCGCCCGCATCCCGATCAAGATCGTGCCGCGCTCGCCGCTGGCGAAGCCCTCGTGGATCCGGGTGAAGGCCGCGAGTCCTTCCACCCGGTTTTACGAGATCAAGCAGATCCTGCGCGAGCAGAAGCTCCACACGGTGTGCGAGGAGGCGTCCTGCCCGAACATCGGCGAGTGCTTCGGCAAGGGCACCGCCACCTTCATGATCCTCGGCGACATCTGCACGCGGCGCTGCCCCTTCTGCGACGTCGGGCATGGGCGGCCGCTGCCGGTGGATGCGGAGGAGCCGGGGCATCTTGCCGGCACCATCGCGAAGCTGAAACTGAAGTACGTCGTCATCACCAGCGTGGACCGGGATGATCTGAAGGATGGCGGCGCGCAGCATTTCGTGGATTGCATCCGCGCGGTGCGGGAAAAGTCGCCGGCAACGACCATCGAAGTGCTGGTGCCGGATTTCCGCGGGCGGCTGGATCGGGCGCTGGGGATTCTCCTGGCGGCGCCGCCGGACGTGATGAACCACAACCTGGAGACCGTGCCGCGACTCTACCGGCGGGCGCGGCCGGGCGGGGACTACCTGCACTCCCTGAGACTCCTTCAGGAGTTCAAGAAGTCGGTGCCTTCGGTCCCCACCAAGTCAGGACTGATGGTAGGGCTGGGGGAGACGGACGAGGAGATACTCCAGGTGATGCGCGACCTGCGCGCGCACCAGGTGGACATGCTCACCATCGGGCAGTACCTGCAGCCTTCGCCGCACCATCTACCGGTGGAGCGCTACGTGCATCCGGAGACCTTCGCCATGTTCGAGGGCGAGGCCGGGGCGATGGAGTTCAGGCACGCGGCGATCGGGGCGATGGTGCGGAGCTCGTACCACGCGGACAAGCAGGCCGAGGAGGCGGGGGTGGCGTAGGGCTGCAACTCTCTGACATGAAGATTTACGCCTCCCCCGCCAGTTCGTTCGCGCGCAAGATCCGCGTGATGTTGCTGGAAAAAGGCATCGAGCATGAGCTCGAGCTCGTCAACCTGTGGGAGCCGAACAAGCTGCATGACGTCAATCCGCTCGGCAAAGTGCCCGCCCTTCAGCTGGACGATGGCAGGGTGCTCGTCAGCTCGCCGTTGATTGCCGACTTCGTTGACGGCACCTATCCAAGCCCCCGCTTGATTCCCGAGGACTTCGAAGCGCGCACCGAAGTCAGGCGGTGGGAGGCCTTGGCGGACGGCAGCATGGACGCGGTTGCCGCAACCCTTTACGAGATGCGCTTCCACGACGAGGCGAAACGCAGCGAAGCATGGATGGAACGTCAGCGGAAAAAATTCGAGGGCGGATTCAAGGCGCTGGAGTCGATGCTCGACGGCCGCCGGTGGTGCGTAGGGGATACGATGACGCTGGCCGATATCTCGGTCGCGTGCCACCTCGGCTTCATCAATCTGCGGGTGCCGCAATATTTCCCGCAGGACAAATATCCCGGACTCAGCCGTTTATGGAGGAGCATGGAGGAACGCGATGCATTCAGGAAAACGGCGCCGCCCCGGAGCTAGATTGTCTTAGGCAACCGGCTCGCTATGCCTAGGCAAGGTCCTCATGGAGGCAAAGGTAGTTCCCCTCAGTGTCCTTGAACCATGCCGCCTTTTCAGCGCCGAGCACGCAGACGTGGTTCTCCGTCTTCAGTCCGGGAAAGTCGTAGTCCTCGAACACCACGCCCGCGCGCTTCAATTCCTTGATGCTGGCGGCGATGTTGGCCACCCGGAAGCTGATCGCCGTATGTTCGGCCTTGGTCCCTTCCGGCTTCGGGAACAGTGCGAGGGTGCTCCCGCCGACCTTGTAGACGAATTTGCCGTCCGCGTTTAGGCCGCCCGGCTTCAACCCCAGGCATCCCTCGTAGAAGGTGCGCGCCCGTTTCATGTCCTTGACGGGCAGCATTGTCGTGACGGCGGAGTCGGACAGCATAGGGTTCCCTTTCGTTCAAGTATGAGTTTCTGCGACCATTAGTATCTCGTGAACGAAGAAACCTTACAGCCCCGCTAGCCATTGATTGGCAGCGGAAATGTCTTAGAATCCGCGCCCCATGTCCGCCGTCATCTCCATCCAGGGCCTCACCAAGACCTACGCCTCGGGCCTCGAAGCGCTGAAGAAGATCGACCTGGAGATCAGGCAGGGGGAGATCTTCGCGCTGCTCGGCCCCAACGGCGCCGGCAAGACCACGCTGATCAGCGTCGTCTGCGGCATCGTCACGCCGAGCACCGGCGCGGTGCGCGTCGGCGGCCACGACATCCTGAAGGACTACCGCGCGACGCGCTCCATGATCGGGCTGGTGCCGCAGGAATTGCACACCGACATGTTCGTCACCACCTGGGACGCGGTGCGCTTTAGCCGCGGCCTCTTCGGCAAGGCACCCAACGCGCAGTACCTGGAAGAGGTGCTGAAGGACCTTTCGCTGTGGGAGAAGCGCAACGACCGCATCATGACGCTCTCCGGGGGCATGAAGCGGCGCGTGCTCATCGCGAAAGCCCTGGCGCACGAGCCGGAGATCCTGTTCCTGGACGAGCCCACCGCGGGCGTGGACGTGGAGCTGCGCCGCGACATGTGGGACCTGGTGCGCAAGCTCCGCGCGCGCGGCACCACCATCATCCTCACCACGCACTACATCGAGGAGGCCGAGGAGATGGCCGACCGCGTCGGCGTGATCAGCAAGGGCGAACTGATCCTGGTGGAGGAGAAGGCTTCGCTCATGAAGAAGCTCGGCAAGAAGCAGCTCACGCTGCACCTGCAGGAGCCGATGAAGACGATTCCCGCCGGCCTGGCGGAGTGGAAGCTGGTGCTGAAGAACGGCGGCAGCGACCTCGAATACAGCTTCGACGGCCGCGAGGAGCGCACCGGCATTCCGGCGCTCCTGAAGCGCCTGGGGGAGCTCGGCATCGGCTTTCGCGACCTGAACACGGAGCAGAGCTCGCTGGAGGACATCTTCGTGAGCCTGGTGAGCGAGCGCGCATGAACCGCTTCAACGGCCGCGGCGTGCTGGCGATCTACCTGTTCGAGATGGCGCGCTTCAACCGCACCTTTTGGCAGAGCCTGATGGCGCCGGTGATCACCACCTCGCTCTACTTCATCGTCTTCGGCGCGGCCATCGGCTCGCGCATGAACGCGATCGACAGCGTGCCCTACGGCGCCTTCATCGTGCCCGGCCTGATCATGCTGTCGGTGTTCACCGAGAGCCTGAACAACGCCGCCTTCGGCATCTACCTGCCGCGCTTCACCGGCACCATCTACGAGGTGCTCTCGGCGCCGGTGTCGCCGCTCGAGATGGTGCTCGGCTACGTCGGCGCCGCGACCACCAAGTCGATGATCCTCGGCATGGTGATCCTCGCCACGGCGACGCTCTTCGTGCCCCTGTCCATCGCGCACCCGGCGTGGATGGTGGCCTTCATGGTGATGACCGCGGCCACCTTCTGCCTCTTCGGCTTCATCCTCGGGGTGTGGGCCAACGGCTTCGAGCAGCTGCAGTTCGTGCCGATGCTGGTGATCACGCCGCTCACTTTCCTCGGCGGCGCGTTCTACTCGATCGACATGCTGCCGGAGGCCTGGCGCACCTTCAGCCTGTTCAACCCCGTGGTGTACCTGATCAGCGGCTTCCGCTGGAGCTTCTACGGCACCGCCGACGTGGCGGTGGGCGTGAGCCTCGCCGCCACGCTGGGGTTCTTCCTCGCGTGCCTGGCGATCGTGTGGTGGATCTTCAGGACGGGCTACCGGTTGAAGAACTAGGCCGGCGCCCGCCCCTGGATCGTCACTACTTGCGCACCGCGAGGCCGTCCTTCACCCGCTCCACGCCGTTCACGCTGGACGCGACCTGCACCGCCTTGGCGCGCTGCGTCTCGTCCTTGACGAAGCCCGAGAGCAGCACTTCGTTGCGGTAGGTCTCGACGCTGACGTCCAGCGACTTGAGGTCCCTCTCGCGCAGCAGCGCGGTCTTCACCTTGGCGGTGATGAGGCTGTCCTCGGCGACGCGCGCCGCCAGGGCGCGCTCGTGCAGCGACTGGGCCATGATGGACTCGTTGGCATCCAGCCGGCCGTCGCCGTTCTTGTCCGCCTCGGCGAACGGCTTGTCGAAGTCGCGGATGTGGCGCACCTCGTCGCGCGACAGGTAGCCGTCGCGGTTGGCGTCGAGCTTCACGAACTCGGCGTTGTTCGCCTGCGGCTGCACGATGCCGGGTTGCCCGCTGGCCGGGCCGGGCCGGTTCGGCTCGGCGGCCTGCGCGAACGGGACGGACCAGGCGAGCGCGGTGACGCTCAGGATGGTGCGTGCAATGCGGTCGAGTTTCATCGTCGACTCCTTTCCTTGATTGCTTTGATTGCTGAAACGGAACGAGCCCGACACAGGGCTCGCACTGGATTGACCGCAATGCGCGTGCCAAGGTTCCGCATCATTGAAAATCAACGGCTTGGCGGAGCCGGCCGGCCGTCGCGACTGCAATTCCGTCGCCTGAGGGCGACGCTTACGCCGGCGCGGCGAGCGCGCGCTCGACGCGCGCGCGGAAGTCCTGCCAATCGGGTTCGCCGACATAGTGCGCCAGGATGCGGCCTCTCTTGTCGAGAAGATAAGAGGTCGGCGTGACGCTGACGTTACCAAAAGCCCGCGCCGCCGCGCCGTCCGTATCGAGCGCGATGCGGAACGGCAGCGCATGCGTCCGCGCGAATTCGGCCACTGCATTCGGATGGTCGTAGCTCATCGCCACCGCGACCATGTCGTAGCCGCGCGGCGCGTATTGCCTCCAGGCCTCGACCATCCTCGGCATCTCGGCGACGCAGCTGACGCAGGAGGTCGCCCAGAAGTTGACCAGCACCACCTTGCCGCGCAGGTCGGCAGTGGAGAAATTGCCGCCGTCGAGCGCGACGAAGTCCGTCCGGGGCGCCTCGGCGCGCTGCCAGATGGCGAAAGCCGCGCCGGCGGCGATTGCCACCAGGGCGAGGGCAGCGATAAGCTTGTTGCGCATGCAGACCGCCATTCTCGCCGCCTTCGCGGCGCTTGTCATGGGAGCCGCCGCGCCGGCGGCGGCGCAGCTCGAGCACATCAGCGGCCGGGAGGCGACCAATGCCCTGAAGTCGGCGCTGGAGCGCGGTTCGCGCGCGGCGGTGGAGCAGCTCGGCCGCGAGAACGGCTTCTTCGGCGACACGCGGGTGAAGATCCCGCTGCCCGAGTCGCTGCGGCGCGCCGAGAAGAACATGCGCCGCTTCGGCATGGGCAAGTACGCCGACGAGCTGATCCTCGCCATGAACCGGGCCGCCGAGGCGGCGGTGCCGGAAGCGAAACAGCTGTTCGTCGACTCGGTGAAGCAGATGTCGGTGCAGGATGCCAAGGGCATCCTCACCGGCGGCGACACCGCCGGCACGGCGTACTTTCGCCGCACCACCTCGGCGCGGCTCGCGCAGCGCTTCCTGCCGGTCGTGCGGCAGGCCACCGCGCGGGTGGACCTCGCGCAAAAGTACAACGCCTACGCCGGCCGCGGCGTGCAGGTCGGCCTGCTCAAGGCCGAGGACGCCAACCTCGACGATTACGTCACGCGCAAGGCCCTGGACGGCCTGTACTTCATGGTGGCGGAGGAGGAAAAGAAGATCCGCAAGGACCCGGTGGGCACCGCTTCCAGCCTGCTGAAGAAGGTGTTCGGCGCCCTGCAGAACTAGCTAGTGCGCCTGGTCCCAGTTGTCGCCGACGCCGACGTCGACGATGAGCGGCACGTCGAGCTTCGCCACGCCCTGCATCAAGTCACGGACTTTTTCTCGGACGTCCTGCAGTTCGTCCCCGGGAACCTCCAGCACCAGTTCGTCGTGCACCTGCATGATGAGCAGCGTCTTCCTCTTTTCGCGCTCCAGCCAGCCCTGCACCGCGATCATCGCCAGCTTGATCAGGTCGGCGGCGGTGCCCTGCATCGGCGCGTTGATCGCCGCGCGCTCGGCGGCCTGGCGCCGCTGCGGATTGGTGGCCTTGATCTCGGGCAGCCATAGCCGCCGCCCGAACACGGTTTCGACGTAGCCGAGGTCGCGCGCCTTCGCCTTGGTCTCGTCCATGTAGCGCTTCACGCCCGGATAGCGCGAAAAGTACGAATCGATGTAGGCCTGCGCGGTGGCGCGCTCGATGCCCAGATTCTGCGCCAGGCCGAAGGACGACATGCCGTAGATCAGCCCGAAATTGATCACCTTGGCGGTGCGCCGCTCGTCGGCCGACACCTCGCCGAGCTGCCTGCCGAACACCTCCGCCGCGGTGGCGCGGTGCACGTCGTGGCCGTGGGCGAAGGCGTGGCGCAGTCCCTCGTCGCCCGAGAGGTGCGCCATGATGCGCAGCTCGATCTGCGAATAGTCCGCGCTCATGATCCTGGCGCCGGCGGGCGCGACGAAGGCCTCGCGGATGCGCCGGCCCTGCGGCGTGCGGATCGGGATGTTCTGCAGGTTCGGGTCGTTGGACGCCAGGCGCCCGGTGACCGCGCCCGCCTGCGCATAGGTGGTGTGCACGCGCCCCGTCGCCGGGTTCACGCTCCTGGGCAGCTTGTCGGTGTAGGTGGACTTGAGCTTGGCGAGGCCGCGGTACTCGAGCAGCAGCTTCGGCAGCGGGTAGTCGAGCGCGAGCTCCTCCAGCACGTCCTCGTCGGTCGAGGGCTGGCCCTTGGGGGTCTTCTTCCTCACCGGCAGCTTCTGCCGCTCGAACAGGATCTCCTGGATCTGCTTGGGCGAATTGAGGTTGAAGGGCTGGCCGGCGGCCGCGTAGGCGTCCTGCTCGACCTGCAGCATCTCCTTGCCGAGTTCGTGGCTCTGCGCCGCGAGCTTGGCGGCATCGAGGTGCACGCCGTTCCGCTCCATGGCGAACAGCACCGGCAGCACCGGCAGCTCGATCGCCTCGTAGACGCGCTTGAGCTTCTCCTCGGCGGCGATCCTCGGGTACAGCGCGCCGTGCACCGCCAGGGCGCAGTCGGCGTCCTCGGCCGCGTACGCGGTGGCGCGCTCGACGCTCACCGAGGAGAACGCGATGCGCGCGGCGCCCTTGCCGGTCACCTCGTCGTAGCTGATCGTCTTCCAGCCCAGGTGGCGCTGCGACAGCGAATCGAGGTCGTGCCGCTCGTGCACTTCGAGCACGTAGGATTCGAGCAGCGTGTCGTGCGCGATGCCGGCCAGGCGCACGCCGTGGTTGGCGAGCACGTGCGCGTCGTACTTCAGGTTCTGCCCGACTTTCCGGTGCCGGGCGCTCTCCAGCCAGGGTTTGAGCAGGCGCAGCGCCGCCTCCACGCCGACCTGCTCCGGCGCCCCGGGATACTGGTGCGCGAGCGGCAGATAGGCAGCGCTGTCGCCGCAGGCGAAGGACATGCCCACCAGCTGCGCCGTCATCGGCTCGAGCCCCGTGGTCTCCGTGTCGAAGCCGGCCAGTTCCGCCTGCTCCATGCGCCCGAGCCAATCGCGCAGCGCGGCCTCGTCGCCGAGAGTGAGGTACCTGCGCCGCGCCGTTTGCGCGGGTTGCGCATTCTGCGCCGCGGGCACTGGTTCGGCGCTTGCGCCGCCGAGGTCCGCGAGCATCGTCCTGAAACCGAAGCGCTCATAGAGCGCGCGCAGCGCGCTCTCGTCGGGCTTGCCGGTGAGCTCGTCGAAGCGCATCGGCAGCGCGACGTCGCGCTTCACCGTGAGCAGGCGCCGGCCCTTGGGCAGCCAGTCGAGCGCCTTCCTCAGGTTCTCGCCGACCGCGCCCGCGACCTCGCCCGCGTGCGCCATCACCGCGTCGAGCGACCCGTACTGCTGGATCCATTTCGCCGCGGTCTTCGGGCCCACCTTGTCCACGCCGGGCACGTTGTCCACCGCGTCGCCGGTGAGCGCCAGGTAGTCGACGATCTGCGCGGGGGCGACGCCGAACTTCTGCCGCACGCCCGCGGGGTCGAGGGTCTCGTTCGACATCGTATTCACCAGCGTCACGTCCTCGTCCACCAGTTGCGCGAGGTCCTTGTCGCCGGTGGAGATCACGGTGCGCCAGCCGCTGCCCTTCGCCTGCGCGGCAAGCGTGGCGATGACGTCGTCGGCTTCCACGCCCTGCACCGCCAGCACCGGCCAGCCGAGCGCCGCGACCGCCTCCTGCAGCGGTTCGATCTGCGCCGCGAGCGGATCCGGCATGGCAGGGCGGTTGGCCTTGTACTGCGGATACTCGGCGTCGCGGAACGTCGGGCCGCGGGCGTCGAACACGCAGGCGCGCGCCTCGGCCTTGTGGTCTCCGGCGAGCCGCCGTAGCATGCTCAGCACGCCGCGGATCGCGCCGGTCGGCTCGCCGCGCGGGCTCTTCAGTTCGGGCAGCGCGTGGAACGCCCGGTACAGGTAGGACGAGCCGTCGACGAGCAGGAGCGTCTTTTGCGGGGCCTTCCCTGACACCGTGAGCAAGGAAACGTGAGCGACGACAAGCTGCAGAAGCCCGCGCAGCCGGCGCACGCCATCAGCGCGCGCGAGGCATGGCGGGTGTTCGGCATTATGGCAGAGTTCGTCGAGGCGACCGAGCGGCTCGCCAACATCCGGCCCGCGGTGTCGCTGTTCGGCAGCGCGCGCGTCGCGGCCGGCACGCACTACTACCGCCTCGCCGAGGAGGTCTCGCGCCTGCTGTCGGACGCGGGCTTCGCCGTGATCTCCGGCGGCGGACCGGGCGTGATGGAAGCCTCCAACAAGGGCGCATTCGCCGGGCCCTCGCCGGCGGTCGGCCTGAACATCGACCTGCCGCGCGAGCAGCACTCCAACCAGTTCCAGGACATCAGCCTGCGCTTCAAGCACTTCTTCACGCGCAAGGTGATGTTCGCCAAGTTCGCCACCGCCTACGTGGTGCTGCCCGGCGGCTTCGGCACGCTCGACGAGCTGACCGAGGCGCTGACCCTGGTGCAGACCGGCAAGACGCGCAGGATGCCGATCATCCTGATGCACGAGCCGTTCTGGCGCGGGCTGATCGGCTGGTTCCGCGAGCGCCTGGTGGCGGAGAACATGATCGACGCCGGCGACATGGAACTGCTGCAGGTGATCGACTCGCCGCAAGCCGTGGTGGATGCGATCTTCGGCTACTACGAGAAGCGCGGCTTCGAGCCCTCGCCGCAGGAGCGCGAGGTCCTGCTCAACCTCTAGTCCTGTAAAATCGCGCGCATGCGCCGTCTCCTCGCCCTCGCGCTGCTCGCAGTGGCCGCGCAGGTCGCGGCCCAGACGCCGCGCCCGCCGCCAAAGCTCGAGCCGCTGCCCGAGCCCCCGCCGCCTGCCCTGCGCGAAGGCGCCGCGGGCGAGCCGGCCGTGCGCATCACCCCCGGCAAGCAGGACAAGGTGGAGAAGGCCGTCGTCGGCGGCCGCACGATCCTCAAAGTGACCCCGCCGGGAGGCAAGCCGTACTACCTCGTCGAGGCCCCGGGCGGCTGGCAGCGCCGCGATTCGCTCGACGACGGCACGCGCGTGCCGATGTGGACGATCTACAGCTTCGACTGACCGGGCGCCGCCGACTTGTCGGTCTACACCCCCGTCGGCAAGGCGCAGCTCTCGTCCTGGCTGCGCGGCTACTCGGTGGGCGCGCTCGAGCGCCTGGAGCCGATCAAGTCGGGCATCGAGAACACCAACTACTTCGTCACCACCACGCAGGGCCGCTACGTGCTCACGCTGTTCGAGCGCCTGCCGGCGGCCGAGCTGCCGTTCTACCTCGAGCTGATGGCGCACCTCGCGCGCCACGGCATTCCCTGCCCGGCGCCGGTGGCGAGCCTGGCGGACGCCTACCTCGGGACGCTGAACGGCAAGCCGGCGGCGCTGGTCACGCGCCTGCCCGGAAAATCGCTTGAGCGCCCCGGCGTCGCGGAGTGCCGCGAGCTCGGCATGCTGCTCGCGCGCATGCACCTCGCGGCGCGCTCCTATGCCGCCTACCAGGACAATCCGCGCGGACCGCGCTGGTGGCGCGCGGCGGCCGCGGACGTACGGCCCTTCATCGACGCGCCGCGGCGCGCGCTGCTGGAGGCGGAGCTCGCGTTCCAGGCGCGGCACCGCTTCGCCGAGCTGCCGCGCGGGCCGGTGCACGCGGACCTGTTCCGCGACAACGCGCTGTTCGAGGGCGGGCGCATCTCCGGCGTGTTCGACTTCTACTTCGCCGGCGTCGACTGCCTGCTCTACGACGTGGCGGTGTGCGCCAACGACTGGTGCCTCGCCGACGCGGAGCGCGACCGCGGGCTCGAGCCGGCGCGCACGCGCGCCTTCCTCGAGGCCTACCATGCGCTGCGGCCGTTCGCCGCGCCCGAGCGCGAGGCCTGGCCGGTGATGCTGCGCGCGGCGGCGCTGCGCTTCTGGCTCTCGCGCCTGCACGACCTGCACCTGCCGCGGCCCGGCGAGCTGGTGCACGCGCACGACCCGGAGCATTTCCGCGCGGTCCTCGAGCGGCGCATCGCCGCGGCGCCGCCGTGGATCGGGGCGCAGTGAACTCCCGCGTCGTCGCCCCGGCGCGCGGCCTGCGCTGGCTTGCCGAGGGCTGGCGCATGTTCCGCGCCGCGCCGCTCGGCTGGCTCGCCCTGGTGTTCGGCTACTGGCTGGCGATGACGGTCCTCAGCCTGATCCCGCTGGTCGGGCTGGTGGCGGCCTCGCTGCTGGTGCCCGCGTTCTCGGTGGGGTTCATGGCGGCGAGCCGCGCCGCCTCGCTCGGCCGGCCGCTCGAGCTGCCGATGCTGTTCGCGGGCTTTCGCGAGCGCGTGCCGGCGCAGCTGGTGCTGGGCGCGGCCTACTTCTTCGGGCTGGTGGCCGCGATCGGCGCCTCGGCGCTCGCCGACGGCGGCATGCTCTCGCGCTGGATGCTGACCGGGCAGCAGCCCGCGCCGGAAGCGGCGGGCGCCGCGCCGCTGGTCCTCGCGATGGGCGCCGCGCTCCTGGTCTACGCCCCGGTGATGATGATGCTGTGGTTCTCGCCGCTGCTGGTCGCCTGGCACGCCATGGCGCCGGCCAAGGCGCTGTTCTACAGCTTCTTCGCCTGCTGGCTGAACTGGCGCGCTTTCCTCGCCTACGGATTCGCGGCGCTGTGCATCGCCTTCCTCCTGCCCGCCGGCGTGCTGCTGGTGCTCTCGGCGTTCGCCGGCGCGCAGCGCGCCTCGCCGCTGGCGCTGCTGCTGCCGCTGCTGCTGATCCTGCTGCCCACGCTGCTGGCGAGCTTCTACGCCAGCTACCGCGACGTGTTCGAGGCGAAGGAAGGCGGCTAGGAATGCGCGCGCGCCCGCTGCTGTAGAGTACGCGCCGATGAGCGAGTTCAAGCTTCCCGGCATCGATCCGGCGGCGATGCCGGAGTTCGCCGACGCCTCCGGCTGCAAGGCCTGGCTGGAGAACGTGCCGCTGGCCAACGTCTCCACCGCCCAGCACCAGCTGCTGGTGCAGATGGCGGAATTCAACCGCTATGCCTGCGGCGCGCGCGAGAGATTCGGGGCGCTGGAGGCGATCCGCGAAGCGGTGAGCTTCGTGCAGATCGAGCAGGCAAAACGTTTTACGAACCGCGCGCTGCCGATGCTGGAAGCCGAGGCCGCGGTGTTCGAGGACACCATCGAGCTGTGGGAGCAGATGCGCCTGGGTTACCTGCGCTGCCTGGAGGCCGACGACGCCGCGCTGCGCGCCGAACGCGCCCTGATCTGCCAGCGCGCGCTCGCCTATTCGGGGCTGCGCATGTTCCACTACTACCGCGCCTACCGCCAGGTGCCGGGGCGCGACTGGCTGGGCCTGCACCGGGTATACGCCCGCGCCGAGAGCCTCGGCGTGGCCGACGAGCCGGTCAAGGACTACCTCAACCGCGACGTGCACGACACCTCGCCGCGCATCGCCTGCATGCGCGCGGTGCTGATGGGCATGTGCAATCCGAACGAGCTCGGCCCGCGCCAGCTGACCTTCGTCGCGTACCTGCTCGAGCGCTGGGCCGACAAGGTGGAGGTGGCCAAGGCGCCGGTGGACGACGGCGAGCTGCCGCCGCTGGCGCTGGACCTCGCCGGCGAGCGCTGCGCCGAGCGCGGCGCGCCGCCGGGCGCGGCGCCGCGCTACCTCGACACGCGGCGCCTGGCGAAGAGCCTGCGCAACCGGGTCGCGCTGCTGCGGAAGGGCGAATCGCCTTCGCGCCTCGCGCTGGGCGAGGATTGCGTGCAGCCCTCCTGCGAGCAGCTGCTGGTGTTCCTGTACCGCCAGTGGTGCCAGGCGCGCCTGCCGCGCAGCGCCGAGCGCTCGCGCGTCGACGACGCGGTGCAGGCCTGCACCGACATCGCGGCGATCCACTACTACATCTCCGGCAGCGTGTTCCGCGGCGCCACCAGCTTCAAGGAGCTCACCGCGAGGCAGCGCGAGGAGATCGCCACCTTCGGCCGCGTCAGCACGCGCGACGAGCAGGATTTCGGCGTGGCGCAGGACTTTCTCCTCGAGCACTGGCAGCTGGAGGACGAATCGGCGCAGGGCCTGAAGATGCTGCGCCGCGCCGGCACGCCGGGGCGGCGCATGGCGCACGGCCAGCTGGTGGGGGTGCGGCCCGCCGACGGCAGGAATTTCCAGCTCGGGCAGGTGCGCTGGCTGATGGCCAACGACGCAGGCGACCTGTACTGCGGCGTGAAGCTGCTGCCCGGGCTGCCGCTGGCGGCCGCGGTGCGCGGCGTCGGCCTGGGCGCCGCCGAGGAGCGCTATGTGCAGGCCGTGGCGCTCGCCGCGGTGCCGGCGCTCGAGGCGCCGCCCACTTTGGTGACCGCGCCGGGCTGGTTCAAGCCCAAGCGCGTGATCGAGGCGGCGCTCGGCAAGCCGCTGCGCGTGCGCCTGCTCGAAGTGCTCGAGCGCGGCACCGACTTCGAGCGCCTGTCCTACGAGGTGCTGCCCGACTAGCGCGGGGTATCATCGTCGCGCCATGCCCACGCCGACCGAGATCAAGCTGCACCAGCAGTCGCGGGTCCTGGAGCTGACCTTCGACGACGGCCGCAGCTTCCGGCTGCCCTATGAGTACCTGAGGGTGTTTTCGCCCTCGGCGGAGGTGCGCGGGCACGGCCCCGGCCAGGAGGTGCTGCAGGTCGGCAAGCGCGACATCGAGATCCGCCACGTCGAGCCCGTGGGCTCCTACGCCATCCAGCCGACCTTCTCTGACGGACATGCGACCGGGATCTATTCCTGGGAATACCTGTACCAGCTGGGCCTCGAGCAGGAATCGCGCTGGTCTGGCTATTTGAGGCAAATGGAGGCCGCAGGTGCTAGCCGTTAGAGAAAGCCTGCGCTCACTTCATGGCTGAAACCGACTTCGGTTTCGAGCGCATCGCCGAGGGCGAGAAGCGCGCGCGCGTGGGCGGCGTATTCGACCGTGTGGCGCCCCGCTACGACCTGATGAACGACCTGATGTCCCTGGGCCTGCACCGGCTCTGGAAGGCGTTCGCCGTGGGCGTGGCGCGCGTGCGGCCGGGGGAACGGGTGCTGGATGTCGCCTCCGGCAGCGGCGACCTCGCCCGCGCCCTGGCGCGCCGCGCCGCGCCCGGCGGCGAAGTGTGGGTCAGCGACATCAACCGCCGCATGCTCGAGCGGGGGCGCGAGCGCCTCACCGACGCCGGCTGCCTCCTGCCCGCCGTGCAGTGCGACGCCGAACGCCTGCCGTTTCCGGCGGCGAGCTTCGACTGCGTGAGCGTGGGCTTCGGGCTGCGCAACATGACGCGCAAGGACGCGGCGCTCGCCGAGATGGCGCGGGTGCTCAAGCCCGGGGGCCGCCTGGTGGTGCTGGAGTTCTCCAGGATCTGGAAGCCCCTGGAGAAACCCTACGACCTTTACTCCTTCCGCCTCCTTCCCTGGCTGGGGGGGCGCGTCGCCGGCGACGCCGGCGCCTACCGCTACCTCGCCGAGTCGATCCGCACGCACCCCGACCAGCGCGCGCTGGCCGCGATGATGGAACGCGCCGGCTTCGGCGCGGTCGAATATTTCAATCTCAGCGCGGGCGTCGCGGCCGTGCATCGCGGCGTGAAACTGGAGTAGCATCGCTGGACGAACTGATGAAGGGGGGAGCGCAAGTCATGGGCAAGGTCTGGCTGGGAATTGCGGCATTGGTCCTAGGTTTCGCGGTGGCGCTGCCCGATGCGGAAGCGCGCCGCCTGGGCGGCGGCCGCACGCTCGGCGCGCAGCGCAACATCACCGCCCCGCCGCCGGCCGCCGCGCCCGCCAAGCAGGCGAGCCCCGCCGCGCCCGCGCAGCAGGGCAGCCGCATGCTGCCGATCCTCGGCGGCCTGGCGATCGGCGCATTCCTGGGCGCGATGTTCGCCGACCACCCGATCATGTCCACGCTGCTCACCGCGATGCTGGCCGGCTTCCTCGCCTTCGTCGCGCTCGCCGTGTTCCGCGCGCTGCGCGCGCCGCAAAGCGCGCGCGCCGCGCCGCAGCCTTTGCAGTACGCCGGCCTGGGCAACGAGACGGTCGCCGCACCGCCGCCTTCGCAGTCCGCCGGATTCGACGCGCGCACCTTCGGCGGCGGCGCCGCGCCGCGAGCCAACGTGCCGGCGGGCTTCGACGTCGCGGGGTTCCTGCGCGCCGCGAAGAGCAACTTCATCCGCCTGCAGATCGCCAACGACAACGGCAATCTGGAGGAGTTGCGCGAAGTCACCACGCCGGAGATGTTCGAGGCCCTGCGCCAGGACACCGCCGCCGGCCAGCAGACCGACGTGGTCACGCTGAACGCCGACCTGCTCGAGGTGGCGACCGAGGGCGCGCGGCACTGGGCCAGCGTGCGCTTCACCGGACTGGTGCGCGAGGCCCCGGGCGCCGAGCCGGCGGGCTTCGAGGAAGTGTGGAACCTCGCCAAGCCGGTGGACGGCTCGACGGGGTGGGTGCTCGCCGGCATCCAGCAGATGCACTGATCCCTCTATACTCATGAGAAGGGCCACCCTAGGGTGGCCCTTTTTGTTTCTATGGTGACGCTGGAAACCCCCTTCCTGCTGGCGCTCAACCGCCTGCTCGACGCCGAGCCCTGGGCGCGCGAGCGCCTGGCGCCCCACGCCGGGGAGAGCGTGGAGTTGCGCGCGCCGCCCCTGCCGGCGCTGCGCTTCGCCATCGCCGCGGGCGGGCGCCTGGCGCCCGGCGGGGAGGCGAGCCTCAGCATCACCCTCGGGCCCGAGGCGCTGCCGGCGCTGGCGCGCGGCGAGGAGCATTTCATGCGCAGCGTGAAGATCGAAGGCAATGCGCGCCTCGCGCAGGAGGTACTGCACCTTGCGCGCCACCTGCGCTGGGATTTCGAGGAGGACCTCTCCCGGCTGCTCGGCGACGCCGCGGCGCACACCATCGCCGGCGCGGTGCGCGACTTCGCCGCGTGGCAGGCGGACGCCGCGCGGCGCCTGGGCGCGGCGTTCATGGAATACGCGGTGGAGGAAGGGCGCCTGCTCGTGCCGCGCGCGCAGTTCGCCGCGCACGCGGCAGCAGTGTCGCGGCTGCGCGACGCGCTGGAGCGCCTGGAAAAGCGCCTCGAGCGGCTCGCATGAGCCGGCTGCTGCGCATCCTCGCCGTCGCGCTGCGCTTCCGGCTGTACCGGTTCCTGCCGCGCTTCGCCCGTGCCGGCGACCCGGATCGCTCCGTGCGCCTGCGCCGGGCGCTGGAGGCGCTGGGACCGATCTTCGTCAAGTTCGGGCAGGTGCTGTCCACGCGCCGCGACCTCCTGCCGCTGGACATCGCCGACGAGCTGGCCAAGCTGCAGGACCAGGTGCCGCCGTTCCCGGCCGCGGAAGCCGCCGCGGAGATCGAGAAGGGCATCGGCAGCAGGATCGAGGACGTGTTCGCCGAGTTCGGCAGCGCGCCGGTGGCGAGCGCCTCGGTCGCCCAGGTGCACCTCGCGCGCCTCAAGGACGGCCGCGAGGTGGCGGTGAAGGTGCTGCGCCCCGGGGTGGAAGACGCGATCGCCAAGGACGTGGCGCTGCTCGAGACGGCGGCGGCGCTGGTGGAGCGGCTGTGGGCCGATGGCCGGCGCCTGAAGCCGCGCGAGGTGGTGGCCGAGTTCGCGCGGCACCTGGCCGACGAGATGGACCTGATGCGCGAGGCGGCCAACGCCAGCCAGCTGCGGCGCAACTTCGCGGATTCGCCCCTGCTCGCGGTGCCGCAGGTGCACTGGGAGTGGTGCTCGCAGCGCGTGATGGTGATGGAGCGCATGCACGGCACGCCGGTGTCGCAGGTGGACGCGCTGCGCGCCGGGGGCGTGGACATCCCGCAGCTCGCGCGCGCCGGCGTCGAGATCTTCTTCACCCAGGTGTTCCGCGACGGCTTTTTCCACGCCGACATGCACCCGGGCAACATCTTCGTCGGCACCGAGGGCGCGATGCGCGGCAAGTACGTCGCGCTCGACTTCGGCATCATGGGCACGCTCACCGAGGTGGACAAGAACTACCTGGCGCAGAATTTCCTCGCCTTCTTCAACCGCGACTACCGGCGCGTGGCGCAGGCGCACCTCGACGCGGGCTGGGTGCCGGCGGCGACGCGCGTGGACGAGTTCGAGGCGGCGGTCCGCGCGGTGTGCGAGCCGATCTTCGCGCGGCCGCTGAAGGAGATCTACTTCGGAAAACTCCTCTTGCGCCTGTTCCAGACCTCGCGCCGCTTCGGCGTCGAGATCCAGCCGCAGCTGGTGATGCTGCAAAAGACGCTGCTCAACATCGAGGGGCTGGGGCGCGAGCTCGACCCGGACCTGGATCTGTGGCAGACCGCCAAGCCCTTCCTCGAGCGCTGGATGGGCGAACAGGTCGGCTGGCGGGGCCTGGTGCGCACGCTGCGGCAGGAGGCACCCTACTGGGCGGCGACGCTGCCGCAGCTCCCGCGCCTCCTGCACCGCCTGCTCGCCGAGGACCGCGTCGGCGGCCTGCAAAGGGCGATGGAGCGCCTGGCGGAGCAGAACGCGCGCCGCAACCGCCTGCTGGCGGCGCTCGCCGCCCTGCTTGCGACCGGGCTGATCTTGTTTATTATTGCGGCGCAATGCTGATCGCCTCGGTCGTCGTCTATCTCCTGGTCACCATCGCGATCGGCCTGTGGGCGGCCAAGCGCGTCGCCAATTCGAAGGACTTCCTGGTGGCCGGGCGGCGCCTGCCGCTTTACATGACCGTCACCACGGTGTTCGCCACCTGGTTCGGCGCCGAGACCGTGCTCTCGGTGTCGGCGACCTTCACGCGCGACGGCCTCGGCGGGGTGATCGCCGATCCCTTCGGCTCCTCGTTCTGCCTGGTGTTCGTGGCGCTGTTCTTCGCGCGTGCCTTCTACCGCATGGACCTGCTGACCATCGGCGATTTCTACCGCAAGCGCTTCGGCAAGCCGGTCGAGGTGACCACCAGCCTGGCGATCACCGCGTCCTACCTGGGCTGGACCTCGGCGCAGCTCACCGCGCTCGGCCTGGTGTTCCATGTGCTCTCGGGCGGCGCGCTCACCCTGAACGAGGGCATCCTGCTCGGCGCGGCGATCGTGCTGGGCTACACCATCTGGGGCGGCATGTGGTCGGTGGCCTGGACCGATCTCTTCCAGACCGTGGTGATCATCGTCGGGCTGTGGATCGTCGCCCTGCTGGTGGCGGACATGGCGGGCGGCACCGGCAAAGTGATCGCCGCCGCCGCCGAGGCCGGCAAGTTCAGCTTCTGGCCGGAGGGCGGCGGCAAGGAGTGGCTCGCCTTCGCCGCGGCCTGGGCGACGCTCGCCATCGGCTCGATCCCGCAGCAGGACGTGTTCCAGCGCGTCACCTCGGCGCGCGACGAGTCGACCGCGGTGAAGGGCACGCTGATCGGCGGCGTGGTGTACTTCGCCTTCGCCTTCGTGCCGATCTTCATCGCCTACGCCGCACTGGTGGTGGACCCGCAGCTCGCGCAGCTGTTCAAGTCGGACGACGCGCGCGAGATCCAGTTCATCCTGCCGCACTTCATCCGCGACCACGTGCCGGTGTGGGCGCAGGTGATGTTCTTCGGCGCGCTGCTCTCGGCGATCCTGTCCACCGCCTCGGGCGCGCTGCTCGCGCCCACGGCGCTGTTCACCGAGAACGTGCTGCGGCCCTTCTACGGCAGCATGGGCGAGCGCCAGTTCATGCTCACCCTGCGCATCGTGATGGTGTGCTTCACGCTGGCGGCGCTGCTGTTCGGCCTGAACTCGAAGAGCACCATGTACGAGATGGTGCAGAACGCCTACAAGGTGACGCTGGCCGGCGCTTTCGTGCCGCTGGTGGCGGGCCTGTTCTGGAAGCGCGCCACCGCCGCCGGCGCCATGACCTCCATCCTGCTCGGCCTTTCCACCTGGCTGCTGGCGGAGGCCTTCGCCGCCGACGGGCTGTGGCCGACGCAGTTCGTGGGCCTCGGCTTCGCCGTTCTCGGCATGGTGGTGGGGTCGCTCGCCTCGCAGCCGGCGCACCCGCACCCGGCCTAGGCGATCCGGTGCGCGGCTCGCCGCTCGCGCGACTCCTCCTCCTCGTCTACCTGGGGCTCGTCGCCTACGCCTCGCTCTATCCCCTGTCCGGCTGGCGCGACCACGGCCTGTCGCCCTTCGAGTTCGCACTGGCGCCCTGGCCGCGCCACGTGCTCGCGGTCGACGTGCTCGCCGACGTCCTGGGCTATATGCCGCTCGGCTTGCTCGCCGTGCTGGCCATGCAACCGCGGCTGCGCGGCCTGCGCTCGGCGCTCGCTGCCACGCTCCTCGGTGCGCTCCTGTCGCTCGCGCTGGAAGCGCTGCAGACCTACCTGCCGGCGCGCGTGCCCTCCAATGTGGACCTCCTGTGCAACGCCGCGGGCGCGCTCGCCGGCGCGCTGGCCGGGCTCCTGGCGCTGCGCTGGACTTCGCCCCTGGGCGGCTGGCGCGCGCGCGCCTTCCTGCCCGGGGCGCAGGCCGACCTGGGCCTCGCGCTGCTCGGCCTGTGGCTGTTCATGCAGCTCAATCCGGCGATGCTGCTGTTCGGCGGCGCGGACCTGCGCGACCTCCTCGCCGGCCCGGCCGGGCCGGCGCGCGCGCCCGAACTGTTCGTCGCCATCGAGGCCCTCACCGCAGCCGCGAATCTCGCCGCCGTGGGGCTCCTCGCCTCGGCCATCGCGGCGCCCGGCGCCCCGGTGCGCGCCATGGTGTTCGCCCTGACCCTCGCCGCGCTGGCGGTGAAGACGCTCGCCTTCGCCATCATCCTGCGCGCCCAGCACAGCTTCGCCTGGCTCACCCCCGGCGCCGCGCAGGGGCTCGCCGCGGGGCTGGCGATCGCGATGATCGCGGTGTCGCTGCCGCGCGTGGCGCGGCTCGCGCTTGCCGCGGTTCTGCTGATGGCCGCCGCGGTGCTGGTGAACTTCGCGCCGCACAACCCCTACCTGGCGGCGATCCTCAAGCTCTGGCAGCAGGGGCACTTCCTCAACTTCAACGGCCTGACGCGCCTGGTGTCCTGGCTGTGGCCGCTCGCCGCCATCGCCTTCCTCATCTTCGCCGCCGCGCGCCGGCGCGACGAGGCGCTGCGGTAGAATCCGCCCCCCATGACGTATTACGCGCGCCACGTGTTTTTCTGCTGCAACCAGCGCGATCCCGCCGAGGGCCGCCCCAGCTGCAACGCCAAGGGCGCCTCGGCGATGCGCGACTACGCCAAGCAGCGCGTGAAGGAGCTGGGCATGGCGGGCGAGGGCAAGACCCGGGTCAACCAGGCGGGTTGCCTGGACCGCTGCGAAGAGGGGCCCTGCATCGTCGTGTACCCCGAGGCGGTCTGGTACACCTACGTCGACAAGGCCGACGTCGACGAAATCGTCGAGGAGCACCTGCGGCACGGCCGTATCGTCGGGCGATTGAGGATCTGATGCGCGCGGCCACGCGCCGCGAGTCGGTCGCGGGGCCGGCCGGCCGGCTCGAATGCGCGGTGGACGAGCCCGCCGGGACGGCGCGCGGCGTCGCGCTGATCGCGCACCCGCACCCGCTGTTCGGCGGCACCCTGGACAACAAGGTGGTGCAGACGCTGGCGCGCGCATTCGTCGAGCTGGGCTACGCCGCCTGGCGGCCGAACTTCCGCGGCGTGGGGGCGAGCGAGAGCGTGCACGACGAAGGGCGCGGCGAGGTCGAGGACCTCGCCGCGGTGCTGCGCCACGCTGGGGCGGTGAAGCCGGTGCTGGCCGGGTTTTCCTTCGGCGCGGCCATGCAGGCGAAGCTCGCCGCGCGGGTGGACTGCGAGCGCCTGGTGCTGGTGGGCGTCGCGGTGACCAAGGTCGAGCTGCCTGCGGTGCCCAAGGGGACCCTCCTGATCCACGGCGAGGCCGACGAGACCATTCCGCTCGCCGCCGTGCTCGACTGGGCGCGGCCGCAGGAGCTGCCGGTGCTGGTGGTGCCGGGGGCCGATCATTTCTTCCACCACAAGCTCCCCGCGCTCAGAACCGCGGTGACGGCCAACTGGAAATGAGGCGCGCATGCTCTGGCTGAAGTCGCTGCATATCGTGTTCATGGTGACCTGGTTCGCGGGCCTGTTCTACCTGCCGCGGCTATTCGTCTACCACGCGCTCGCGCAGGACCCCCTGTCCAGGGAGCGCTTCACGGTGATGGAGAGGAAGCTCTTCTGGGGCATCATGACCCCCGGCGCCGCGCTCACCATCGTGTTCGGCGTCTGGCTGTGGCTGGGCTACGGGTTCTCCGGCGCCTGGCTCCACGCCAAGCTCGCGCTGGTGGCGCTGCTCCTCGCCTACCACGCCTGGTGCGGCAAGCTGATGCTCGACCTGCGCGCCGGGCGCAACACGAAATCCCACGTCTGGTTCCGCTGGTTCAACGAGTTCCCGGTGCTGGTGCTCTTCGCGGTCGTGTTCCTTGCGGTCTTCAAGCCGGCCTGAGGCTTTCTTCGCCCCCTGCCCGCGGGGGCTGGAGGCGCTGCTCGCGAAGGAGCTCGCATCCTTCGGCGCGCGCGCGCCGGAAGTCACTTCGGGCGGAGTGGGGTTCTCGGCGAACTGGGAGACCTGCTACCGGGCGAACCTGTGGTCGAGGATCGCCTCGCGCGTGCTCTGGCGCGTGGCCGAATTCGACTACCGCTCGGAAGACGACATCTACGCCGCGGCGCGCGCGGTGAACTGGTTCGAGCTGTTCGACGTCAACCGCACGCTGCGCGTCTACGTCACCGCGCAGAAGAGCCCGGTGAAGAGCCTGGAGTTCGTCACCCTGCGCGTGAAGGACGCGGTGTGCGACCGCTTCCGCGACGACGTGGGGCGCCGGCCGAACGTGGAGCGCGCCGACCCGGACGTGCGGGTGCACGTGTTCCTGGACGAGAAGCGCGGCGCGCTGTACCTGGATACTTCCGGCGAGGCGCTGTTCAAGCGCGGCTGGCGCATGCAGACCGTGGAAGCGCCCCTGCGCGAGAACCTCGCGGCGGGGCTGGTGATGCTCTCGGGCTGGAAGTTCGAGGAGCCCCTGCTCGACCCCATGTGCGGCGGGGCGACGATTCTGGTGGAGGCGGCGGCGATGGCGCGGGGGCGGGCGCCGGGGATGAAGCGTTCGTTCGGCTTCGAGAAGCTCGACAGCTTCAATGCTTCGCTGTGGAAGGCGCTGCGCGAGGAGGCTTCCAGCCCGGCGCAGAAGGCGCCCCGGCTGCAGCTCTTCGGCAGCGATTCGGATGCGACGGCGCTGACGGCGGCAAGGCGCAATCTCGGCGCGGCGGGGGTGGAGCGCTGGGTGACGCTGGAGGCGAGCGATGTGCTCTCGCGCAAGGCGCCGGCGGATTCCGGCGTGATGATCGCCAACCCGCCCTACGGCGAGAGGATCGGGGAGAGCGAGGAGTTGTCGCGCTTCTATCCCAAGCTGGGGGATGCGCTGAAGCGGAACTTCGCCGGGTGGAATTGCTACTTCTTCACCGCCGACCGGAGGATGGAGAAGCTGATCCGGCTCTCGACGACGCGGCGCACGGTGCTCTACAACGGGCCGATCGAGTGCCGGTTGTTCGAATTCAAGGTGGTGGCGGGAAGCAACCGGCCCTAGCGCGCCGGCTCAGGGGAGCGCTGTTCGCGTTTCTGTTTCGCGGCCATGGTGCGCTGCTTTCGCTTGTAGGACTCGAGCTCGCGGAAGGCGACGACCTGCCGGTTGCGGTAGGCCGAGTATTCGGCGATGTACTCCGCCGTGCTGGCGTAGGGGCCCGCCAGGTGTCCCGGGCGCTTCGAGTCGGCGAAGAAGTAGTGCTGGCCGCCGCGCGTGAACGCGGCGAGCCAGTGCATTCGCAGGGTGTTGCCGCCGATACTGACCGGAGAGAATTCGATCATCAGGTAATGCGCTTTCAGCTCCGGGGCAATGCGCTGGAGCGTCTCCACTGCGAAGCGGCTCAAGTCCACGCAGATGCCCGAGGGCGCGCTGAAGAACTCCTCGGCCTCGTGGATGTGCACTGGGCCGGAGCGGCTGCGCTGGCTCTCCGAGAGCATCATCGCCCTCGACATGTCGTACTGGAACTTCGCGCCGATCCAGGCGTTGACGTCCTCGGGGGTGCGCCAGGCTTGCAGGGCCTGCGGGTAGGAGGCAGCGTCCTTGAATTCGGCGGTGCGGGGGCGTTGGCCTTCCGGCGCATCCGAAGCCGGGTCGGCCCTCTGTGGCAGGTCGCTGCAGGCGGCCAGGGCGGCGAACAGCAACGGCGCCAGAACTCTGCTCAGGTCGCGCGATTTTTCCACAGCGTCATCATCTCACGCAGGTCCGTGGGCTGTTTTTCGATCTTGACAGCGTCCGGCGGGAAGACGAACCAGGGCTGCGCGCTCCTCGTCCAGATGTGCGCGACGGGCTTGAGCCAGGAAGTGTCGTCCAGCGTGCCCGGGCGGACGACCGCGAGGGCGGCGTGCTTCGGCGGCTCCGACCACAGCCGCGTGCTGCATTGCGCGCAGATCCTGCCCTGCCGGGGGCTGCCGTCGGCACCCAATGAGCTGTGCACGGCTGCTTCGCCCTTCGTCACTTCCACGGCGGATCTGCGTACCCACATGGACAAGCCGAAGGCTGCGCCGGTGCGCTTCTGGCAGTCGGTGCAGTGGCAGGCGTAGACGGTGAGGGGTTCCTCGGTGACGCGGTAGCGGGTGGCGCCGCAGAGGCAGCCGCCGGGGTAGGGGGCGGGCATCTACCCGCCGGCCATCGCCGCAATGATCGACACGACGGAGATCGCGATCGCTGCGATACACAGGCTGCGCAGGATCCTGCGCTCCATCGCGGCATTGGCCGATGCCTGCTCGGCCGCGGCGACGACTTCCTTCAGCTGCGCGGCAAGTTGCTTGATCTGCTCCGCGTTGCCTGAGGCTGCAGCCTGGAGCTCAGCAATCTGCTGGTTCAGGAGATCGGTCTGGGTCGGCAGCCCCTCGACCTTCTTCCGGGTGAGCACGGGCTTCACCACGCCGATGATCGAATCGAGGTTGTCGAGGACCAGTTTTCCGACGGCGAACCAGGGCACGGCCATGGGACTTCTAACGTTCCGGTTTTGGCGCGCGCGTGTAGGTGCGCAGCGCCGGACACGCGTCGCACAACAACCGGCGGTTAGGTTGCAAACGCCGCGTCATGGCTGCGTTTGATTGCTAGTCATTCGATGTAGTAGCCGACGAAGCAACAGATAAAGAACTACGACCAGACCTGTCCCGAGACCGACTAGCCATGGACCCCAAACCAAGAAGACATCAGGGCCGAACATCGCGTAGTAGAAGCCCATAGGCACGCAAGCGGCCCCCAAGAAGGACGCTACGAGAAAGGCGAGATCTTTTTTCTT
>Ga0075430_100000558_pt1 | contig 28279 bp, 16 predicted proteins | sample RhiMetdeltSRZDD4_FD_75294 | JGI IMG/M metagenome (GOLD analysis project Ga0075430, IMG submission 75294) | Populus rhizosphere microbial communities from Tennessee, USA - Rhizosphere MetaG P. deltoides SRZDD4 | ecosystem: Host-associated > Plants > Roots > Rhizosphere > Soil | place: USA... | reverse complement strand
TCTCCGCGACCTGCACTGCGAGCTGGGCCAGGGCTTCTACCTCGCAAAGCCGCTGGGGCGCGACGAGGCCCCGAAGGCCCGCAGCCTGTTCGACTTCGCCGGCGTGGAGTAGTTCGTCCCCGCCGCCGTCAGCCGCCTCTGGGCACGGGCGAAAACCGGGTGGGTAGGGCAGTGCCCGGGCGACCGCGCTGACTTTCCACGTCACAGGGGAAAAGTCAGCGCGCATGGCATGAGGGGTCGATTTGCTACCGCCTCGGTAGTCAAGCGACCGCGCCTGCGCCACCGCACCGCGTACCCACCAGGTTTTCGGCCCCGCCGAGCGCCGTACGGGCGCCCGCCCCTACCCCCACCCGGTTTTCGGTCCCGCCGAGCGCCGTCCGGGCGTCATGAAGCGCGCGAGTTTTCCCGCTCCAGCAGCCGATTAAACGCGGAAACCGGCGGTTTGGGGCCTGCACCCTAGAACAAAGGTCCAAAACCCCCACAAAGAGTTGCCGGGGTTCTTTCCCTCCACGATGGTGGAGTTCGGCCCCCCGCCGAAGACGCAGCGAAGCAAGAGCTGCCAGGTCAGGACGGGCCGCTGGATGCCCCCCCTTCCCCCGAGATCGACACGGAGGTTGATCCGCGTGACCTACTCTGCCCCCCCGCTGCGCATTCGCTGGGGTTTCAGCGCCTTCAGCGCTGTTGCTCTCCTGATCGCAGCCGTCTCCCTTTCACTCGCCATCGCCAAGGCGGGCGCCCCTGCGCCCACCAGCGACCTGCCCGCCCCGGCAGCGACGCTGGACGGCGGCGCGAGCCCCGCACTCGTGAAGCTGGCCAGCACGAAGCCCGCCACGCAGGTCGAGGCGATCGTGCAGTTCGAGACCGGCGTCAAGCCGAGCACCTCGCGCGAGCTGGTGCGCACGGCCGGTGGCCGCGTGACCGGCGACCTGCACGTGATCAACGGCCTCGCGGCCCGCATGACCGCTTCCGAGGCGAACGCCCTCGCGTCGCGTGACGGCGTCCGCGCGGTGTCGCTGAACGCCGGCGTCAAGTCGCAGGCCCGTGGGTTCCGCAAGGCAGCCCAGCAGTCCGGCATCGACGCCTCGGAGCTCGCCACTTCGTACAACCAGTCGCTCACGTCCGACCAGGCGTGGGGCACCTACGGGACCGGCGAAGGAGTCGGCGTGGCCGTGATCGACACGGGCATCGCCGAGGACATGCCGGACTTCCAGGTCGCCAAGAACGGCAACGGCCGCGGTCAGTCCCGCGTCGTCGCGACGGCGGTCACGAACCCCGAGGCCAAGACGGACTACGACAAGTACGGCCACGGCACGCACGTGGCGGGAATCATCGCCGGCAACGGCAACAACCGGCACCACCGGGACGCACTGGAAGGCCAGTACGTCGGTGTTGCTCCTGACGCGAACCTGATCTCGGTCAAGGTCGACGACGACCGGGGCAACGCCACGATCCTCGACGTCATCTACGGCCTGCAGTTCGTGGTCGACCTCAAGGACGAGTACAACATCCGCGTCGTCAACCTGTCGCTCGAGTCGAGCGTCGCGGAGTCCTACAAGACGGACCCGCTCGCCGCGGCAGCCGAGGCGGCCTGGTTCAGCGGCATCGTGGTGGTCGCGGCCGCCGGTAACCGCGGATCCGACCCCAAGGCCGTTTCCTACGCACCCGGCAACGACCCGTTCGTGATCTCCGTCGGCGCAGTCGACGACATGGGCACGAGCAAGCTCAGCGACGACAAGCTGGCCTCGTGGTCGAGCCGCGGCAAGACGCAGGACGGTCACAGCAAGCCGGAGATCCTCGCCCCCGGCTCGGGCATCGTCTCGACGCTCGCCCCGAACAGCGAGTTCAAGTCGATGTGCCCGACCTGCATCGTCGGCGGCCAGTACATCCGCGCAGGCGGCACCTCGATGTCCGCGCCGATGGTCTCGGGCCTCGTGGCGATCATGCTGGAGAACCGCCCCACGCTGTCGCCCGACCGCGTCAAGGGCATGCTGATGACGAGCGACCGCAACGTCCCGGGCGTGGGCGACGAGGCCTACGCGCTGGGCGCGCTGAAGTCGAACTCGACCTACAACCCGAACGCAGGCATCGAGCCGAACACGTTCGTCGACCCGGCCACCGGCAAGATCGACTACGCGCGTTCGCGCTGGAGCCGGTCGCGCTGGAGCGGCGCGGGCATGAACCGCTCCCGCTGGAGCTGTGACTGCTCCAAGACGACCAACGGCAGCATCGACCCCACGCGCTCGCGCTGGAGCCGGAGCCGCTGGTCGACCAGCTGGACCATGTAACTCCTCCCCCGCCCCTCGGCCCGGACAGCCGGGCCGAGGGCCCCAACTTCCTCCCAACACGAAGCACCCTCCCACATAAGCAGTACTCCCACATAGCAGTACCTCCCTCCCCCACTCACGGCCCGCGCAAGCGGGCCGTGAGCCGTTGCGGAGGATTTCCCGAAGGCCCTCGGACACCCGTTAGGGTCGGCGCGTGAATTCGCTGAACGGAACGCCGGCGGCGCCGGTCGCATCGGCGCACGTGTTCCACTACCGCTCGCCGCGCGACGCGGCGCGCAGCCTGATGCGCGATCGGGCCGTGCTGGCGCGCGCGGACGGGTTGCTGTTCCGGCGGCTGGTGTTCGTGGGCTCGGCACGCCGGGAGGGATTCACCATCGGGCTGGTCGACCCGCGGCGCCAGATGGCGATGTGCGTGTGGGAGGACGAGGCGGCGCTCGCCCGGTTCCAGCTCCAGTCGCCCATCGCGCGGGCGTGGCGGACGCGGACCGACGAGTACTGCGAAGTGCTGATGCGCCCCTTCCGCACGCACGGCACCTACCGCGGACACGAGCCGCTCGCCGGGCTGCCCGCACAGCGCCCGGGCAAGGGCCCGGTCGCGATGTGGACGTTCGCGAACATCGCGCCCCGCCACCTCCTGTACTTCTGGCAGGGCATCCGGCGGGCCACACCGGTGCTGTTGGAGTCGCCGGGCCTGATCGCAGGCATCGCGGGCCCCGAGCACATGTACCGCGGCGCGATGACCTTCACGATCTGGGAGCGGGCGGAGGCGCCGCTGAGCTTCGCCTACCGGCGGCCGCCGCACCGCGAGATCGTCAAACGGGTGCGCGCGGAGGGTCGCCTGATCGACTCGATGTTCATCCGCTTCGAGCCGTACGCGGCGTCGGGGAGCTGGCCGGGGTACAGCGCGTTCGCGCCGCGGTTCGACGCGTTTGCGCGTGGCCTCGAGGAGTCCCAAGAACCGGTAGGTACAGGAGCGGCCTGAGCCGAACTTTGGCCCGTCCGTAACACCTGTGGTTACGCGCGGGACAAAGTTCGCCGGTTAGGCCGAGTAGGCCATGGCGAGGCCCGGCCGCGGCCAGTCGACCGCCACCAGCTTGCCGGCGCCCGACAGGGTCACGTAAGCCGTGCGCAGGTCGTCGCCGCCGAAGCACACGTTCGTGACGAACAGGTCGCCGCACTCGACGAACTCGACCACGGAGCCGTCGTCCGGGCTGAGCGCGGTGACGCCGCCGGAGCCGAGCGTCGCCACGCACACGTTGCCGTCGCCGTCCACCCCCAGCGAGTCGAGGAACTGGAAGCCGGGCAGCCGGGCGAGCAGCTCGCCGCCGTGCGGCAGCAGTCCCTCCGGCACGGTCACGTCGCCCGGCCCGGCGACTTCCCAGTGCCAGACGCACGCGCTGTAGGTCTCCGCCACGTACAGGCGGGATCCGTCCGGCGACAGGCCAACCCCGTTGGGGGAGTCGAGCGGCGGCACCACCTCGCGGACCGAAGAGCCGTCGGGCTGGGCGTAGAACACGCCCGTGCGGTCGGCGGTGCGATGCTCGCGGATCCCGTGGTCGGTGAAGTAGAAGCCCCCGTGCGAGTCGAACACGAGGTCGTTGGGCGCGCGCAGCGGGCGGCCGTCGCACTCCTCGTAGATGACCTCGACGGCGCCCGACCCGAGGTCGATGCGCTCGATCCGGCCGCCGCTGTAGTTGCTGGGCGGCTGGCGCGGGACGAGGATACCCTCCATCCCGGGCAGCTCCAGGTAGTCGAAGGCGGCGCCGTTGTTGCAGACGTACAGGTTGCCGTCGGGCCCGACCGCCGCACCGTTGGGGCCGCCGCCCGGACGCGCGACCTCCTCCTTGGACCCGTCTGCCGCGACGCGCGTAACCGCGCCGCTCGCGATCTCGACGACGATCACGCTGCCGTCGTTCATCGCCACGGGCCCCTCGGGGAACTTCAGGCCCGTCGTGACCTCTCTCAACTCCGCCATCGCCCCTCCTCTCGGGGGCGCACCATATCCGAGGACGGCGCGCGGCTGGGCTAGCCGCTCTTGACCGGCAGGGTGAGCTTCACGCTCGTCGCGTCGACGAGCCCCGCGACACGCTGCGGGCCGTACACCGACGTGCCCGGGATGATCTGGAGCTCGTAAGACGAATCGGCCTCGACGCTCGCCGCCACCCCTTCCAGGTCGAACGTGGCAGTGTGCGGCAGGCCGTCGAGCACGAGCCGCAGGGGCGTGACCACGTTGCCGACGACGAGGTTGCGCTGCTTGTCGACGATCTGGGCGTAGACGGGCGCCGACGAGCTGGTGCCCAGGCCGCTGTACGACAGGGTCAGCTTGGGCGCTCCGACGACCTGGCTGCCGGCGGCCGGCTTCGTGATGGGCAGGTGCAGCCCGAGCGGGCTGGGCGTCGCCGCGATCAGCGCGCCGGACGACCCGGCGTCGGGTGTGATCGGGATCAGCCCGGCGCCCTGCGCCGCAGGCGTCTGCTGCACCGGCGGCGGATAGTCGCCGGCGACACGGATCTGGCCGTCGTCGGCGACCCACTCGAACGCCGGGCCGGTGGAGACCGGCTTGTGCCGGAGCCAGCGCTCGAACCACCGGATCGTCTGCTGCTCGACCCACAGCGGCGGGCCGGCGTCCGTCAAGCAGGCGCCGTGACCGCCGCAGAACCAGATCATCTTCCGCGGGACGCGGTTGGCGCGCAGGATGCGGTAGTTCGCGATGGCCTCGTCGAGCGTGAAGAGCGTGTCCACCGTGCCCTGGATCAGGAGGGTCGGGATGCGAATCCGCTCCACGAGCGCACCGGGCCCGCGGGAAGCGAACCACGCCACGTCCTCATCGGAGAACTGCCCGTAAGCGAGTCCCGAGGTGTACGCGCTCGTGATGTGCGGGTCGAGGTTGCCGGTCTGGCCTGCCGGCAGGCCCGGGATCGTCGATCCCTCCACGCCGAGCCCGAACAGCGCCGTTCCCCAGCCGGCCTTCGGAGACTGGGCCTTGTAGAGGCTCGTCACCAGCGAGTGCCAGGCGATCACCGGCGCGATCGCGTCGAGACGCGAGTCGAGCGCCGCCGTCACGAGCTGGATCCCGCCGCCGTAACTGGCGCCGGACATCCCGACGCGGGGATCGCCCGCGCTGTCGAGCTTGGCCTCGGGCTGCTCCGCGACGTAGCTGATCAGCGCCTGGACGTCACGGCCCTCGTACTCGGGCGAGTCGACCTGGACCGTGCCACCCGACTCGCCGAACCCGCGCGGGTCCCAGGTCAGGACGTTGTAGCCCGCCCGCCGGAGGGGCCCGACGCCCGTCATGCCGAACAGGTCGCTCGACGCGCCGTTCTCATCGGTGTCGCGGCCGCTCGACCAGCCCGGGCCGATCAGGACGGTGGGTGCCTTCGCGCCCGCGGGAAGCCCGGCCGCAGGGAAGAAAGACGTAGCGATCGGCGTGCCGTCGAACGACGTGACGATCTCGTCCCGGGCAAGTGCCGCCGGCGAGAGACAAGCGGCCAGCAGCAACGCCACGACCACCGAGATCGCCCCACGCACGGACCTGCGCTGCATCACGTTTCCCCCTTGCACCAAGAGTTGCCTGACCGATGACCGACGCACAACCGGGTCAGACGGCGTCCTACCCGCTGAGACGCCTTGTTGAACCGCCATTTACAAGCGCCCGGCCGGGCATGGAGACGCTGCCGTTCATACGTCCGTGGAGACAGTTGTTTCAGAAGGGCGGCCGAACGTCCGATAACGAGCGCAGAACCGATTTGCCGACGCCCGCGGGTTTCGGATCCCGCGCACGAGGCACGACGTGATGGAGGAGAGAATGGGACGGCTGTTGATGCGTATTTCGACCCTGATCGGCGCGATGGGAGTCGCAGCCGCGCTCATGGCCCCCGTCGCTGCCCAGGGCGCGGTCAGTACCACCGGGTACCGGATCACCTCGGACCTCCCGGCCTTCCCCACGATCCCGAGCCCCGGCCCTTCGTCCTTCCAGGCTGGGGCGCTCGTCGACGCCGGCTCGTACTCGGCGTTCAGCTACCCGAGCGCGGCCGAGGACATCAAGACCGCCCGCACGAACTTCGCGGCCGGCCTGCTGGGTAATCCCGAGTCCGTTCCCAAGTGCTCCGAGGCTGCACTGCAGGCGTTCGGCGCGGGGTGTCCGGCGGGCAGCCAGATCGGCACGTCCCGGCTCGACGTCAAGCTCGCCAGCTCCGGCACCGTCGTGACCGGGTTCTCGGGCGTGGTCTACAACGCCGAGCCGCTCGGCAACGAGCCGGGCCGGCTGGGAGTCGTGACCGCCTCGGCCGGGCTCGTGTCCTCGATCCCGTTCCACATCACGCCCCGCGGCAACGGCGACTACGGCCTCACGGGGACGCTCGACAACATCGCCGAGCTCGACGCCGTGAACCTCGGTCCCCCTCTGGGCGTGCAGAATCTCCACGTCCACGCCTTGTCGTTCGTGCTCAACGGCGCATCGAACAACTACGTACGCAACCCGACCTCGTGCAACTTCAACCTGTCCACAGGCGAAGCGGTCGGGTACGTCGACCCGACGGTCGAGGCCGGACCGCCCTTCGGCTTCAACACGATCGGCTGCGAGACCGTGCCGTTCCGGCCGGGGATCTCGTTCGAGATCGGTGACCGCGGCTCGACCGCGTTCAACAAGTACCCGCCGGTCGTGATCAAGATCACGCAGCCGAACGGCGACGCCGACCAGCGCGGCAACAAGATCACGCTGCCGGTCGAGCTGAACACGAACAACCCCGCCTACAAGACCTGCACGCAGGCGCAGGCCGACTCGGACACGTGCCCGGCGAACTCGCAGTTCGGCGGCGTGGTCGCGAAGAGCCCGTTCCTGGGCGAGGAGCTGAAGGGGCCCGTGTACCTGATCCAGCAGACCGGCACCTCGCTGCCCGGCCTGCTGCTGGACCTGAAGGGCCGCGTGCACGTGAAGATCCAGACCAAGACGACGTTGATCAACAACAAGCGGATCCAGTCGCTGGTCCTGAACGCGCCCCAGCTGCCCGTCTCCGAGCTGCGCGTCGCGCTCAACGGCGGCCGGACCACCGGCGTGTTCCTGAACCGCGAGGACCTCTGCTTCAGGGGCGACTCCAGCTCGCGCTTCAACGACGTCAACTCGCTGGTCAAGTTCTACGGCCACAACGGCACGACTACGTCCGATGCCACGGTCGAGGCCAAGGTGAACGGTTGCGGGCCGGGCGTCACCGGCCGCATCACGGGTGCGACGAGCATCCGGCCGAGCGTGCGGGTGAACGTGAAGAAGCACCCCGACTCGCCGAACTACAAGGAGCTGACGGTGTCGCTCAGCGACAACCTCTCGTTCGTCGAGAACCGCGTCAACCAGGGCGTCGATACGTCGGCGGACGCTTCCGTCGAGTTCGTCAACCGGCGCACGCTGCGGGTCTTCGGCCTGCCGGCAGCCGGCGAGGACGAGATCGACCTCAGCTTCCGCCAGGGCGCGATCCGGGTCAGCGAGCGCTCTCAGATACTGCTCAACCGCGGCCGTAGCCGGCGGTTCAGCGTCAAGGTGAAGCAGACGCCGGTTTCCGGCTCCGCCACCTCGACGCGGGCCCGGTTCAGCGCCCCCGGCAGCTAGCAGCCGAGCTCAGCCGCGCCGGTCGGCGGACCCGCTGCGCACGCGCGGGTTCTCGACCGGCGTGAGCCGGGCCTCGATCTCCGCGCGGCGCGACTCGAGGAACGGCGGCAGCACCAGGCTCTCGCCGAGGTGCTCGAGATCCTCGTCGGCGGCGAAGCCGGGGCTGAACGTCGCGAGCTCGAACAGCACACCGCTGGGCTCCCGGAAGTAGATCGACCGGAACCAGAAGCGGTCGATCACGGGGGTCGGGTGGCCGCCGGCGGCGATCACGCGCTCGCGCCATGCCAGGTGCTCTTCGTCGTGCGACGCCCACGCGACGTGGTGGACGGTGCCGGCGCCCTGCAGCCCGCGCTGCGGCGGCGGGGAGTCGTAGGCATAGAGGCTGCCGCGACGCTCGCCGCGCGCCTCCCAGTCGCTGTCCCGGGGCTCGAAGGCCAGCGCCTCCTCCAGCAGCGGCCGGCTGCGCTCGGGGTCGGACGCATAGGCCCGCACGCCGTCGAAGCCCTGGAGCGCCAGCTCCTCCGGGATCTCCGGGTGCTCGGCGACCAGCGGCGCGTCGGAGCTGTCCACGACCGCCAGCTCGAGGCCGAGGCCCTCGAAGTCGGTGAAGCGGAGCCGATCGCCGTCCCGCGTGGACTCGTATCCCTCGTCGCGCAGCCGCTGCGCCCAGAAGTCCAGCGCGTCGCTCGACGCGACCCGCCACGCGATCCGGTGCACCATGCCGTCGCCCGCCCGGCCGACGGGCACGCCGGGGAACTCGAAGAAAGTCAGATCGGCGCCGGGGCTCCCCTGCTCGTCCGCGTAGAACAGGTGATAGACGCTCGGGTCGTCCTGGTTGACGGTCTTCTTGACCATCCGCAGCCCCAGAACCCGCGCGTAGAAATCGACGTTCCGGGGCGCGTCGGCGGTGATGCACGTGATGTGGTGGATGCCCTCGAGCTTGATGCGTAACTGTTTAGCAGAGTCCTTCCGAGACCCAGGACTCTCATCTCGGCTCATCTCCGTCTCAGGAGAAAGGGGCACAACCTGTTCGTGGGCACCATACGGATGGCGGAGGTTTGACCGGCATGCTTGACGACGCGCAGGAAGTGGGGCGACTGGGAGCCACATTCCAGGCGGCGGTGGAGTTCGGCCTGCCCGACAAGGAGATCTGGGCCACGATCATGGAGGTCTGCAACCGGACCTCACGGGACCTCGACGGCAGCGACCCGCTCGATGAACTGAGCGCGGCGCTGGCGACGAGGATCCTCGAGCACGAGCGCAGCGCCCACTCGCACAGCTGAGAACGAGCGGCGGCCGCCGCGGCCCGTGCCGCGGCGGCCGCATTCCTTGCCCAGATATTCCCTAAGTGGCGACTGCCGGTGCCTGCGTGCGCTCCCTGCGGCTCTTCGCGAACTTCAGGTAGAGCGACGGCAGGACGAACAGGTTCATCACGGTCGAGGTGACGAGGCCCCCGAGGATGACAATCGCCATCGGGTGCTCGATCTCGTGACCGGGAATGCTGCCCGCAACAGCCAGCGGAACCAGCGCCAGGCCCGTGGCAAGCGCCGTCATCATGATCGGCGCGAGGCGCTCCTTCGCACCGCGCAGCACGAGCTCCGGCCCGAAGGGCATGCCCTCCTTGTGCTCCAGGTGCTGGAAGTGGCTGACCATCAGGATCCCGTTGCGCGCTGCGATCCCGAACACCGTCAGGAATCCGACCAGCGAGCCGAGCGACAGGATCCCGTCGCCGAGCTTCACGGCAAGCACACCGCCAACCAGCGCCATCGGCAGCAGCAGGAACGTGAGCGCCGCAAGGCGCACGCTCCCAAAGGCCGCCTGCAGCAGCAGGAAGATGGCGATCGCGGCCCCGATGCCGAAGGTGTTGAGGCGGTCCTGAGCGGCGTTCAGTTCCGTGGACTCACCCAATACCTCCGCGTGGTAGCCCGCGGGCATGTCGATCTCCTCCAGCCGATCCTTGACCGCATCCACGGCCGAGGTCAGGTCGCGTCCCTCCACGTTCGCGCCCACGTCGATCCGGCGCGACTGCTGCGTGCGCTGGATGTGGTTCGGCGTCGGCTGGATGCGCACGTCGGCCACCTCATCGAGCTTCACACGCCCACCGCCGGGCGTGTCGATCTTGAGGTTCTTCACGTCCGACACGCTGTCCCGCGCAGACGGGATGCTCCAGACATGCACGTCGTAGGCCTTGCCCGCGTGGAAGATGTCGCTGACCTCCTCGCTCGCGAATATGGCCGACGTCTGCCTGCGCACATCACCCGGTTTGAGGCCGTACTTCCGTGCCTGGTCGAGCTCGAGCTCGACGGTCACGTGCGGAAGATCCTCGGCGAAGTCCGGGCTCACGTCGATTAGGCCGTCGACGTCCCCGATCTTCGCTGAGATCTCGTCGGCTTTCTTTCGCAGGACGGGCAGGTCCGGTCCGAAGATGCGCACCACGATCGATTCGCTCGTACCCGTGAGGACTTCCTTGATTCGCTCACGCAGATAGGTCTGAACATCCCGGTACAGGCCCGGATACCCCTCGACTGTGCGATGCACCTTGGCCAGTGTGTCGTCGTAGTCGACGTCCTTGTCGACGCTGATCCAGTTCTCGCCGAAGTACACGCCGTACACCTCGTCCGACATCAGCGCCTGGCCGATGTGCGAACCACAGTTACGCACGCCCGGTATCTCGCGCAGGTCCTTGCAGGCCCTGATCGAGATGCGCTTCTCCTCTTGCGCACCCGTGGAAGGCTCGGTGAGCCAGTGCATGAGGAAGTCGCGCTCCTTGAAGTTCGGCAGCAGCTGCGACCCGAGGCTCGGGTAGATCAACGCACCGGCGACCAGGCACACGGCCGCCGTGATCATCGCCGGACTCGGCCGGCGGATGACCCGCGTCAAGATTGCGCCGTAGCCACGCTTCAGCACGGACAGCAGTGGCGACTCATTGCTGCGGAACTTGCCTCGCGACAGCATCAGCAGGCAGAGCGCCGGCGTGACCGTCAGTGCGACCAGCATCGAGACCAGTACCGCAAGCCCGTACGAGAGCACCAGCGGCTGGAAGAACGAGCCGGACAGTCCCTCGAGGAAGAACACCGGCACGATCGCGACGACGTTGATCAGCGTCGCATAGGTGATCGCGCTTCGCACTTCGACGGAAGCGTCGAGCACCACTTTGAACGTCGATACGTCGATGCCGTCGTTCCGCGCTTGTCGCAATCGTCTGACGATGTTCTCCACATCGATGATCGCGTCGTCGACCACCACCCCGATGGCGACCACTAGGCCGGCGAGCACCATCACGTTGATGGTGGTGTCGCGTAGGTCGAGCACGAGGATCGCCGCAATCAGCGAGAGCGGGATCGCGATCAGGCTGATGAACGCCGTGCGGATGTCGAACAGGAACGCGGCAATGATCAGGATCACGAGCAGGATGCCGATCAGCAGCGCCTTCGTGAGGTTGTCGATCGACTGCTCGATGAACGTCGCCGGGCGGAAGATCGTCGTGTCGACCTCCATGCCCGGGAGTCCTGGCCGCATCTCCTTGACCGCGTCCTCGACGCCCTTCGTGACCTCCATGGTGTTCGCGCCGCGGAACTTCTGCACGATCAGCAGCAGACCATCGCCGTCGTTCACGACACCCTCGCCCCAGACGGGCTGGTGGTCGGTCTTGACAATTCCGAGGTCCGAGAGACGCACCACGCGACCGTCGCGCTTGAGGACCGGCACCTTGCCGAGCTCGTTGTCGCCGACGATCGGCTGGACGTTCTCGATGTTCAGCCGCTGGCCGTTGCTCTCCACGAATCCACCGGTGCCGACGAGGAAGCTGTCCGTGTACTGGAGCACTCCTGCATCAACCGCGTTGGAAGCCGTTTCCATCACGCGGTCAAGCGAGATCCCGTGACGGGCGAGCTTTGCCGGGTCCACCTGCACGTGCCGCTGCTTGAGGCGCTCGCCGTAGATGTCCACGGCCGCCACGCCGGGCACCCGCAACAGGTGCTGGCGGATCTTCCAATAGGTGACAGCGGACATCTCGATCAAGTTCAGGTCCTGGGACGAGAGCCCGATCTTCATGATGCGGCTGGTTGCCGACAGTGGCGGCATCATCCACGGCGGTGCTGCCCAGGTCGGCAGGTTCGGCGCGACCTGCGCCATGCGTTCCTGCACGAGCTGGCGTGCCCTCAGCTCATTGGTCCCCTTGTTGAAGATCAAGCGGATCGCCGACAGCTGCGAGACCGACTTCGACCGGATCTCCTTGAGCCCGTCGATTCCCTGCAGCTGCTCCTCGATCGGAACGGTGATGAATTCCTCGACCTCCTCGGAGGAGTTACCGAGTGCGATCGTCTGGATCTCGACCTGTGGTGGCGCGAACTCCGGGAAGACGTCGACCTTCGTGTTCGGGATCTGTGTGACGCCGAAGACCATCAGCGCCGTGGCGGCGAACAGCACCAGCCAACGGAACCGCAGACTCCTTGAAACGATCCAACGCATTAGCCCTGACCCCCCCGTGCCCTAATGGGCTGCTACTTCGAGTTCTACGCCGTACACCTCGGCCGTCCCAACAGTCACGACCTGCGTGCCGGCGGCCGGGCCGTCGGACACGATCACGTCCTTGCCATCCACGCGCTCCACCTTCACCGGAGCACGCAGATAAGTGAGACGCTTCGGGCTGGTGTAGACGAACGTCTTGCCCTCAGGGTCGTAGATCAGCGCCGCGTAGGGAACGACCTTCTTCCCGCCCTCCAGGCGCACCTTCTCCGTCTCGAGGCCGGTGCGCTCCGCGCCTTCCTCCGTAAGCTGCACGCGCTTGAGGTCGTCGTTGCCCTTCACTGATTCGAGCTTTGCGGGCTCGTAGCCCGTGGCCGTCTCCGTCTCGACCTCCTTGCAGGCCGAGACGGACAGACCGGCGACCACAACGAGTCCTGTCGTCAGCAGTCGTGTGGTTCGCTTCCTCAAGACGCCTTCTCCTTCTCCGAGTCGGTGGCCGGCGTCGCCTCCTGCTTTGCCGGCAGCGGATCGCCGTTCGCACCCGCGGGTGCCGCGGCGGCCTCTGGGCTGACGCCTGCCCACCTGTGCATGAGCTCGTCCTCGGGCGCCAGGCCCGGCTCCGTCGGCGTCGCATAACGCAGGTAGAGCGCCGGGAGCACCACCAGGCCCAGAAGGGTCGTGGTGACGAGACCGCCCACGATGACGATGGCCATCGGGTGCAGGATCTCGAGCCCCGGGGCGTTGCCGGCGACGATGAACGGGACCATCACCAGCGCGATTGCCACGGCGCTGGTCACGATCGGGCCCATCCGCTCGAGGGCACCGCGCTGCACGAGGTCGGGCCCGAAGGCCTCGCCCGCGCGCTCGAGGTCCTGGTAGCGACGGATCAGGAGCATCCCGGTCCGCGCAGCGAGCGCGAACAGGGCGAGGAACCCGATCATCGAGCCGAGTGTCATCTCGGCTCCGTCGACCAGTGCCGCCAGCACCCCGCCCAGCAGGGCTGCAGGCAGCGTCAGGAACGCGAGCACCGCCAGCCGCCAGCCGGAGAACCCGGCCTGCAGCAGCAGGAAGATCGCGATCGCACAGGCAAGCCCGAACGCGATCATGGAACCGGACCCGATCTCGCTGCTGGTCGTCTGCTTCAGGACCTTCGCGTGGTACTCGAGCGGGAAGGTCGTGCCCTGCAGGCGGTCCTCGATGTCGCTTGCGACGGAGTCGAGGCTGCGCCCGCTGACGTCTGCTTCCACGTCCAGACGACGCGAAACTTCGTCCCGCTGGATCGAGAGCGGAGTCTTCACGACCCGCACGTCAGCCACCTGGCCGAGGCGCACGTGGCCGCCACCCGGCCGGTCGAGGAGCAGGTTGCGAACGTTCGCCACGCTCTCACGAGTGCTCGGCTCGCCCTGCACGATCACGTCGAAGACCTTCTGGCCCTCGAACACGCTGCCGACCGTGATGCCCTGCAGCAGTGCTGCTTCCGCGCGACGCACGTCGCCGGGCTTGATCTGGTAGCGCTGTGCCTTGTCGAGGTCGACTTCGATCTCGACCTGCGGCTGTGAGACCGGCTGCGTGACTCGCGGATCGACGACACCGTCGACCTGCGAGACGAGCTGGCGCACCCGCTCGGCCTGCCGGGCCAGGACGTCCTGCTCCTGCCCGTAGACCCGGACGACCAGTGGCTTGTCGGTGCCTGTGAGCACGTCCAGGCCGGAGCCCCGGTTCGGGTTGTTGCCGTCGTCGAGAGCGCCAACGTCGCGGATCTTCTGCGAGGTGTAGGTGGTGACGTCATGCTGGACACCACCCGTGGCGCTGACCGTGTCCTCGATGGACGCGAGCGTCTTGTCGTAGTCCGCGCCGGAGTCGATGCTGACCCACACCTCGCTGGAGTTCACGTCGACCCGCTGGTCACCAGTGACGGCACGACCAACGTGACCGCCGACGTTGTCCACGCCGTCGAGGCCCCTCAGCTCGCGGCTGAGGTCCGAGGTGATCTGCGTCATCCGCGGGTTGGACGTGCCCGGCTCGGCGTCGAGCTTGAGCAGCACGTCGCGGTCCTTGAATGTCGGGATCACGGACTTGTCCTGGAGCGCGAACGCCAGGACTGCGATTGCAACTGCCGCACCCGCGGCGATCATCACCGGCCCGGGCGAACGGATCGCCCGGCCCAAGAACGCCCCGTAGCGAGGCGCGATCCGCTTCAGCACCGGGGACTCCCGGCCCTCGGTGGATCCCACCGAGTAGAGCATCAGGCTGAGCGCCGGGGTCAGCGTCAGAGCCACCAGCATCGCGGCGGCCACGGCAAGTGCGTAACCGATCGCCAGCGGCTCAAAGAATGCGCCGGGGCGGCCCTCCATGACCACGACTGGCACGATCGCGAGCAGCCCGATCAGCGTCGCGTACGCCAGCGGGCTCCGCATCTCACGTGAGGCATCGAGCACCACGTCGGCAACCGAGCTGCCGGTCCCCGCAGCGCGCTGCTCGCGCAGGCGCCGCCCGACGTTCTCCACGCTCACCACCGCGTCGTCGATGACGACTGCGAGGGCGACCGCCAGGCCTGCGAACGAGATCGCGTTGAACGTTTCGCCCAAGATGTCGAGCACGACTGCCGCGGCGACCATCGACACGGGGATCGTCACCACCGCGACCAGCAGGGTGCGCCACTGGAACAGCAGCGCAGCCAGGCCGAGCGCGAGCAGCACGCCCGCGATGATCAGCATCATCGTGATGTTGTCGGTGGCGTCCTCGATGAACGTCGCGGGCCGGAACACGGACGTGTCGACCTGCATGCCCCCGAGACCCGGCTTGAGGTTCTGGAGCGCGTCCTCGACGCCCTTGGTGACCTTGAGCGTGTTCGCGCCCGGGAACTTCTCCACCACGAGCATCAGACCGTCCGCGTCGTTGACGACCGCGTCGCCGATCAGCGGCTGGTGGTCGACCTTGATGTTGGTGACTTCGCCCAGCCGCAGGCGACCGCCGCTGCCCTCGACCGTGACCTTGGCCAGCTCGGCCGGGTCCGCGATGTCGTCGAACACGTTGCGCACCTGGAACCGCTGGTTGGGGGTCTCGACGAATCCACCGGTACCCGGGGTGGATGCCTCGAGGAAGCTCACCGGTGACGCGACCTGCGCGTTACCCGCGGTGCTGATCACCTGGCTCAGCCGCACGTTCTTGTCGCGCAGCTCCTCCGGATCGACCTGCACTTGGATCTGCTGGTCGCGCATGCCGAAGACCGACACGTTGGCGACGCCCGGAACACCCATCAGTCGTGGGCGCATCGTCCAGCGTGCGATCACCGACTTCTCGATCGGCGAAAGCTTGTCCGAGGAGAGCCCGACCATCATCACCCGGCTCGACGACGACAGTGGCTGCAGCATCGTCGGCGGTTTGGACACGTTCGGCAGGGCGTGCGCCTGCGTCAGCGGCTCCTGGACGAGCTGCCGTGCCCGGTAGATGTCGGTGCCCTGCCTGAAGACCAGGGTGATCGACGAGAGGCCCGGAAGCGACTCCGAGCGGATCGTCTCCACTCCCTGGACGCCGTTCAGCAGGTCCGCCTCGAGCGGAACCGTGATGAGCTGCTCCACCTCTTCGGCGGAGAGCCCGAGCGCCTCGGTCTGCACCTCCACGTAAGGCGGCGTGAACTCAGGCAGCACGTCGGTCGGTGCATCACGCAGCTGCGTGATGCCGACGATCATGATGCCGGCCGCGATGCCCAACACGAGCAGCCTGAACCGCAGGCTCGCTCCGACGATCGCTCGAATCATTGCTGGATACCTCCCTTGGCAGCGATCCCCCGATCGCCCCTGCCGCGGCCGAGCCCCATTAGCGCCTGGCCTTCTTAGCCTTGAACTTCACTATCACTGTCCCGGAAGTCGTTCTTCCGGCCTTCGGCTTGGACGAGGAGAACCTCCCCTTGCCGCGGATCCTGTACTTGCACTTGGCCCGCTTCAGCTTGCGCCTGGCCTTCTTCACATTCAGGCCGCGTAGTTTCGGCACCTTGCACTTCTTCTTATTCGAAGTCGCTTGAGGAGTCACCGCCAGAGGGGGCGGAGGCGGGATGAAGGGCGCGGCGACCGCGATGCGGCCGATCCTGTTGCCTGCGAACTCCGCGAACCAGAGATTCCCGTCCGGCCCTGGCGCGATCGCGCCAGGTGCACTGCCGGGAGTCAAGGTGAACTCGTTGGTAATCGAGCCCGAAGCGGTCATTCGCCCGATCCTGCTCGGGCCCGTCTCCGTGTAGTAGATCGCCCCGTCCCGTCCGGTGGCGATGCCGGAGGGCTCGCCGCTGCCGGCGGGAAACTCGTTCGTGACGACGCCGGTGGTGGAGATTCGCCCGATCTGGTTCTTCAAGTGCTCGGTGAACCACAGCGCGCCCCCGGTTGAGGTGATCCCGGATGGGTCACTGCCGGCAGTCGGGATCCCGTATTCCGAGATGCCCCCACCAAGCGTGATCGCCCCGATCTTGTGGTTCGTCGACGTGGTCGGATTGCTCGGGTCTGAAGCCGTGAACCACAACCGGCTATCCGGGCCGACGGTGATGTCGCCGGGACCGTTTGCAGTCGGAAGGTCGAACTCCGTGATCGAGCCGGCCGTCGTAATCCTGCCGATCTGGTTGGAGGTGTTCTCGGTGAACCAGAGGTTCCCGTCGGGCCCAACGACGATCCCGTCCGGTGCGCCTCCGCCAGGAACCGTGAACTCCGTAATCGCCCCGCTCGTCGTGATCCGGCCGATCTTGTTGCCCGAATACTCGGTGAACCAGAGGCTTCCGTCCGGTCCGGCAACGATCTCGGACGGCAGGCTGTTCGCGGTCGGAATGTTGAACTCGGTGGTCAGCAGGCCACCGGTTGTCATGCGCCCGATCCGGTTCGCGGTCTCCTCGGTGAACCAGATCGCTCCATCCGGGCCCGCTGTGACGCCGGACGGGCTCCCCGTGGCGGGAAACTCCTCGATCGCGAGCGCCGTCGAGGAAAGTGACAGCACCGCGCACGCACAGATCGCGACAGCGATCAGCGCGCGGCGAAGCGACCGCGTCAAAGCGCTTCCTTTCCGAGCAGCCCCTGCTCGATGACACACAGCATGGCCACGGCGCGAACGCCATTGATACCGACACCAGCCATGCCTGCCCTCCCTGTAGGCCCCACTCGAGTCAAGCCCTGACCCGAGCCCTGCAAATCGACTACGAGGGCGACCCTAACCAGCGGCGATTATGAAAGTCAAGTGGAATTTCGTGAAGGATTTGCGGGCTGCAATCCGACTTGCACTTCTCTTTTCTTGTCTTTTCCTTTGCTCCCAGTTTCGTCTCATCGGCACACAGGTTGATCTCATGTTCCACGTGTACCTCTAGCGCCCCATGCACTTCGTGCGACACTCCCGCGGCCGCCGATGGCCGGCGTCTTTCATCGCATTGAATAGGACTGGCGCGACCCCGGGTTGCTCGTTAGACTCGATCTCGATTGGCCAGCAACACTCGATGGTGCAGGGAGCGATGGTGGAGTTGCAGGGAGGCGCGCCTCATTGTGGGCGCATGGGGCCTGGCGAGGAAGGCCGGGGGGCATGGGAATAGGACGTCGTAACCGAACGGTCTTCATCGGCCTGGGAGCCGCGGTGCTGCTTGCGGTGTGCGCCTGGGTCGCCGGCGCGCAGATCAAGTCCCCGGCGCAGATCGCCGCGGAGACCGCTGCGCCCGACCCCTCTTCGATCACCGTGCCGGTCGAGCGGCGGGTGCTCTCCAGCGAGGTGATCGTGCGTGGCACCGTCCGCTACGGCTCGCCTCAGCCGGTCGTGCTCGCCACCTCGACGCTGAAGCAGAACAGCGCCGCGAGCGGCGGCACCGACATCGTGACCACGCGCCCGCGCCGCGGTGCGCGAGTCGGGGAGGGCAGCCTGGCGATGTCCGTCTCCGGGCGACCCGTCTTCGTGCTGCGCGGGGGCCAGCCATCCCATCGTGACATCCAGCCGGGCAGCCGCGGCCAGGACGTGCGCCAGCTGGAGACCGCCCTGGCCCGCATGGGCTTCGCGCCCGGCAGGGTCGACGGCCGCTACGACGGCGCCACCGGGTCGGCCGTCGCGCGCTGGTACGAGCGCGCCGGATGGACGCCATTTGGCGCGACGGACACGCAGCTCGACCAGCTGCGCGCGGCGCGGGCCGCGGCGTCCGCCGCGCGTGACGCCTACCTGCAGTCGCAGATCACGGCCCGGGGCGCGACCCCGGCCGAGATCGCGCAGGCCCGCATCGACCTTCAGACCGCGCGCGACGCCGTGGTAACAGCCGAGCACGACCTTTCGTCGCAGGCCCGCTCGGTGGCACTGGCGCTCGCCAACGAGCGGCGCGACAACGCGCTGGCGGCCGCAGACACCGCTCTCAAGCGCGCAGCGGTGAACAAGGCCCTCGACGCACAGGTGGAGGCCCAGCGCAACCTCGCGACGGCTCCGCCGGACACCACGCCCGCCGAGCTCGCCGCGCTCCAGTCCGCGGTCCGCGCGGCGACCGACGACGTCGCGGTCGCCCAGGCCGACCTCAGCGCATCCGCCTCGTCCACGCGCGCCACGCGCGCGGCCGGCCGGGACGCCGTGGCGAAGGCCAGGGCGGATCGCCGCCGGGCCGAGCGGGCGCTCCCGAATGCGCGCCGCCAGGTACGGCTGGCGACTCAGCGCCTGCGCATCATGAAGAACCCGGCGAACAACGACCTTCACCGCCTCGTGATCCAGGCCGCGGGCCAGGAGGCGCGCAGCACCCAGCGGGAGGTCTCGCGACTCGCTCGCAGGATCGGCGTGTCCGTCCCGGCCGACGAGGTGCTCTTCTTCAACACGCTTCCGCTGCGCGTCGACTCGGTGCGGGTCCGGCGCGGCGACCCTGTTTCCGGCCGGGTCATGACCGTCAGCAACTCTCGCCTTGCGATCGACTCGTCGCTGTCGCTCGCCGACGCCAAGCTGGTGCGGCCGGGAGCGCGAGTCACGATCGAGGAGCCCGACCTCGGGATCAAGACCACCGGGGTAGTGAGCCAGGTGGCCGACAGCCCGGGCACGCACAAGGTCGAGCAGGGGCGCGTCTACGTGGCGATCACGCCGCGCAGCGCCCCCGCCCAGCTGGTCGGTGCATCTGTGAAGCTGACAATCGCCGTCAAGAGCACCGATGAAGCGGTGCTGTCGGTGCCGATCACCGCGCTGACCGTCGGGGCCGACGGCAACTCGCGCGTGCAGGTGCAGCGCCGCGGCGGGGGCAGCGAGTACGTCTCGGTCGATCCGGGCCTCGCGGCTCAGGGCCTCGTCGAGATCAAGCCCGTGCGCGGTGCGCTGAACGCCGGCGACCTCGTGATCGTCGGCAAGCGCGACGGCACGGCCGGCTCAGGCGCCCCGCCCGCGTCGAACGCGGGCAACGGCGCGACGGGCGGCTCCGGCTCCACAGGGTCTACGGGCTCCACCGGGTCCACCGGCTCCAATGGCTCCAACGGCTCCAGGGGTGCGACCGGCGCGACCGGCTCGACGGGCGGCTCGCAGCGCTCCGGCGCCACCGGCGGCACGTCGCCGGGCTCCTCGGGCGCGACCCCCTAGCCCATCGTCCATGGTGGCCGAGCCTTCTCCCGAGACCGGCACGCTCTCGCAGCACGTTCATGCGCCCGCCGCGCCGTGGGAGTCGTCAGGCGTGCCCGCCGCCGAGACGAACGGCAAGCAGCCGGTGGTCGAGCTGCGCGGCGTGCGGCGCGTGTTCGGCAGCGAGCCGCCCGTGGAGGCGCTGCGCGGGATAGACCTGACCGTGTTCAAGGGCGACTGGCTGGCGATCGTCGGCCCCTCCGGGTCCGGCAAGTCGACGCTGCTCAACATCCTCGGATGCCTCGACCGCCCGACGGAGGGAACCTTGCTGATCGACGGGATCGACGCGGCCGGCCTCAGCGACGAGCAGCGCGCCTCGGTGCGGGCCCGGCGGATCGGCTTCGTGTTCCAGACCTTCCACCTGCTCGGCCACCACACCGCAATGCAGAACGTGATGCTGGCCGACGTCTACGGCGGCGGTGTCCGGGAAGGGCGCGAGGAGCGCGCGAAGGCGGCGCTCGAGCGGGTTGGCATGGGCCACCGCCTCGACTCGCTTCCCACCAAGCTCTCCGGCGGCGAGCAGCAGCGCGTCGCAATCGCCAGAGCCCTCTTCGGGTCGCCTGCGTTGCTCCTGTGCGACGAGCCCACGGGGAACCTGGACACGGCGAACACGAAGTCGGTGCTGGAGCTCTTCCACGACCTCGAGAGCGACGGGCTCACGCTCGTCGTGATCACGCATGAGGACGACGTGGCCTCCCACGCGCGCCGCGAGGTGCGCATGGTCGACGGCCGCCTCACCGAGGTGGAGCGGTGAAGCCCGGTCGCCTGTTCCGCGCCCGGCGCCGTGAGGAGAAGCCGAAGGGCCCGCTCCCCGACCCCCACATGCAGCTGCGCGACCTCGTCTCGGAGGCGGCTGCGGGGTTGATGGCGAGGCCCGCGCGCGTTGCGCTGACGGTGCTCGGGACCGTGATCGGGGTGGCCGCGCTGGTCGCGACGCTCGGCCTTTCCAAGACCGCGGGCAACCAGATCGTGGGCCGCTTCGACCAGGTCGCCGCCACGGACGTGGTGGTCACTCCCGTCCCGGCCGCGCAGCGCAGCGGCGGCGGGGCCGTGAACGTGATCCCCTGGGACGCCGAGGCGCGGATGAAGCGGCTGAACGGGGTGGCAGCGGCCGGAACGCTCGCCGAGGTGAACGTCCGGGGTGACCTGGTGCGCTCAGTCCCGATCAACGACCCGCTCGGCAACTCGGAGGTGCAGCTTCCCGTGAGGGCCGCCTCGCCGGGCCTGTGGCGCGCCGTCCGGGCCGACCTCGTGGCGGGCCGGTTCCCCGACCGGGGCCACTCCGCGCGCGGCGATCGAGTGGCCGTGCTGGGCGTCAACGCCGCCCGCCGCCTCGGGATCTCGAACTTGGACCAGCAGCCGGCGATCTTCGTCGGCGACCGCCTCTATCAGGTGATCGGCCTGGTGGGTGGTGTCGAGCGCCAGGTCTCCCTGCTGGGCTCGCTCACGATCCCGAACGGCACCGCGCGCCGCGAGTTCGGCGTCGCCGCGCCGAGCTCGGTACAGATCGAAACGGAGATCGGGGCCGTCGAGCTGATCGTGCGCCAGGCGCCCGAGGCGCTGAATCCCACCGATCCGGCCCTGCTGCGAGTCGCGGCGCCGCCCGACCCCGAGCAGCTGCGCGGCAACGTGGAAAACGACCTCAACGCGCTCTTCCTGCTGCTCGGCGGCGTGTCGCTCCTGGTGGGCGCGCTCGGGATCGCGAACGTGACCCTCGTATCGGTGCTCGAGCGCGTCGGCGAGATCGGCTTGCGCCGTGCACTCGGAGCCGCGCGCCGTCACATCGCCGCGCAGTTCCTGATCGAGAGCACGGTCATGGGCCTCTTGGGCGGGATCATCGGCGCGAGCCTCGGGATCCTCGTCGTGGTCCTCGTGGCGGCGAGCCGCACGTGGACACCGGTATTGGATCCGCTGATCCCCTTGGCCGCACCGCTGATCGGTGCGCTGATCGGCTTGCTGTCCGGCACGTACCCGTCGCTGCGCGCCGCGGCGATGGAGCCGGTCGAGGCGTTGCGAGCAGGCACAACTTGACGCGACAGACGGCAGACCAATGGATATGTTCAATCGGACCAAGCGCCGGCAACTGAGATGCGAACTGGGAGGAATTACATGGGCTTGCTGCGTCACCGGCTTCTAGCCATGGCGCTCATGACGGTGGCAGCGATCGGTATCGCCGCTTGTGGCGGCGACGACAAGTCTGCCGAGCCACCGCAGGAGCTCGAGGACACGATTGGGTTCGGCGGCGACAGCGCCAAGGAGGTTCAGGCGCGCGTCGAGAACCGCATCGGCGAGTGCATGCGAGCCCAGGGCTTCCAGTATCAGCCGGTGGACCCGTTTGCTGCGCAGCAGGCCGTCACCGGTAAGGCGCGCATCACCGACGAGGAGTTCACGCGGCAGTTCGGCTACGGGATCAGCACCCTGTTCGGCAAGGGCAACCAGCAGTCCGACCCGAACGAGCGGATCCGCAGCAGCCTCTCCTCGGCCGACCGCGCTGCGTACGACCGCGCGCTCGGCGGCGACAATCCGGGCGTGACCTTCGCGGAAGCCGTCGACTCCGGCGACTTCAGCGAGCTGGGCGGGTGCACGAAGGAGGCAAGCGACGCGGAGTTCGGCGGCGCCGCCGTCCTGAACCAGCTGGTCGAGCGCCTCGACGGCCTCGACGAGCGCATCATCCAGGACCAGCGCATGGTGCAGGCCAATGAGAAGTGGTCGGCCTGCATGCAGGAGAAGGGCTACCGCTACGAGGAGCCCGACGCGATCGACGAGGACATGACCGAGCGCTTCCAGGCAATCGCGGGGTCAGGCATCCGGCCGGGGACATCGACGATCCCGCCCGGGACGAGCTTCGACCGTGCGGCGCTGACCAGCCTCCAGCAGGAGGAAGTCAGGATCGCCAACGCCGACCTCGACTGCGAGAAGCAGGAGATCGAGCCGGTGGAGCGCGAGGTGCGGCCTCAGTACGAGGATCAGTTCCGCAAGGAGAACCAGCAGCTGCTCGCCCGGGTCAAGCCGGCGACGGCGAACCAGTAGACCCCAGCAGGAAGGATTGGAAGTGCTGCGTTACAGACTGGCCGCCGTGCTTGCGGCGATGATCGTGATGGCCCTGCCGCTTGCGCTCGGCGCGTGCGGCGGTGACGACGAGGCGGAGGCCGACGCGAAGCCGGCCGTGCACTCCGACTTCGAGTCCAAGAACTTCACGGACTCGACGAAGATCGACAACAAGTACTCGCCGCTCGCTCCGGGCATGCAGTTCGTCTACGAGGGCCGCTCCAACCGTGGGCAGGGACGTCTCCCCCACCAGGTGATCTTCACCGTCACGGACCTGACCAAGGAGATCAACGGCGTGCGGAGCGTCGTGCTCTGGGACCGCGACATCAACAACGGCAAGCTGCTCGAGGGCGAGCTCGCGCTGTGGGCGCAGGACGACGACGGGAACGTGTGGCTGATGGGCGAGTATCCCGAGGAGTACGACGAGGAAGGCAAGTTCGAGGCCGCCCCGGATACGTGGCTGGCCGGAGTCGACCGGGCCGAGGCCGGCATCATGATGCGGGCCGACCCGAAGACGGGCACGTCCACCTACCGCCAGGGCTATGCGCCGACGATCGGCTTCGGTGACGTGGCACGTGTCGAGAAGACTGGGGCGCGGGACTGCGTCCCGACGGGCTGCTACGACGACGTCGTGGTCACGCGGGAGACCAATCCCGAGGAGCCGCAGGACGGCTTCCAGCTGAAGTACTACGCGCCGGGGCTCGGCAACACCCGGGCGGCGCCACGCGGCGGCAAGGAGAAGGAGATCCTCGTGCTGATCAAGGCGCGCAGGCTCGGCGCCGCGGAGATGGACGATGTGCGCCGCGAGGCACTCAAGCTGGACAAGCGCGCGTACCGCTCCCAGAAGGACATCTGGGGCACGACGGCGCCGGCCGAGCAGCGGTAGTCGTTTCCGCATACCTCGAGCTGCCCGGCCGAGCCGAACTTCGTTGGTCCGTTCACAACAGGTGGGACCGAATCAACGAAGTTCGCGAATTTCCCCTGCCCGCCCGGATGTAAATCTCCTTCCCAAGTAGGTTGATTTCGGGCGCCGCTCCGCATTAGGATCGGCGCAACCGGGTGGATTCGGGGCACAAGGACGCCCGCGACAGGCTGTCGCGGGAGCCGTTGGGCAGGGAGCCGTTTGAGGCAGAGCAGGATGCGAGGCAGGGTGCTGGGGGTGGCTGCGCTGGCAGTGGTGGCCACGCTCGCGCTGCTGCCTGCGAGTGCTCCGGGTGCGTACGACCTGAAGCTCAAGCGCTACCCGTACCTGACGGACCTCGTCGGGACCTCGGTGATGGTCAACTTCGGGACCGACATCACCTCGACCAGCGCGATCGTGAAGTACGGCCCCGTCGGGAACTGCACCGCGAGCACCGCGACCGCGACCCGCACGTTCATCCTCGTGAACGGCGTCTCGGAGTACCAGTGGAAGGCCCAGATCACCGGTCTCGCGCCCAATACGCAGTACTGCTACCGCCCGTACTTCGGCAGCGCACAGCTGGACCTGCTGGGCACCGATGCGAGCCCGGTCTTCACCACTCAGATGCCGGCGGGATCCAGCTCGCCCTTCAAGTTCGCGGTCTTCGGCGACTGGGGCAAGGTCGGGGCGGCCGGGAACCCGAACCAGGCCAACGTGATCTCGCAGATCGCGGCCAGCGGCTCCCGGTTCGCGGTGACGACCGGCGACAACGCCTACGAGGCCGGCAGCCAGAAGGACTACGGCGACCTGTATCAGACGGGCAGCAACACCAGCGCCGTCTTCGGACCCACCTTCTGGAAGGTCGCGGGCGCATCCCTGCCCGTGTTCCCGACGACCGGCAATCACGACTACAACAACTCGATCATGCTCACGAACTGGCCGCAGGACACGGCGGTGTCCACGTCAGGCGGCCGCTACCAGACCGACAACTACTCGGGCCAGAACGGCACGACTGCGGCCGACTATCCGAGCACCTGGTACGCGTTCGACGCCGGGATGGCGCGCTTCTACGTGCTGAACACGGCGTGGGACGACACCAACCTGGGCACGGCGACCGCCTTCGAGAACGACTTCGACTACCACTGGGGCCCGAACTCGCCTCAGTACCAATGGCTCGCGAACGACCTGGCGGCCAACCCCCGGGCGCTGCGCTTCGCCTTCTTCCACTACCCGCTCTATTCGGACAGCAGCGAGTCGACCGGTGACTCGTTCCTGCGCGGTTCGACCTCACTCGAGGGGCTGCTCAAGCTCTACGACGTGACCGCGGCCTTCAACGGCCACTCGCACAACTACCAGCGCAACCTCGCCCCTGCGGGAGGCATCCCGCAGCACGTCACAGGCGGCGGGGGCGCAAACCTGGAGTCGATCGGCCTGGGTGGCTGCGGCAGCCTCGACGCGTACGGCATCGGATGGTCCAACACAGCCAACGTCGGGAGCGCATGCGGCGCCGCCCCGATTCCGGCCACCAAGGACCGGGTGCACCACTTCCTGCTGGTGAGCGTCAGCGGCACGTCGGTGACGGTCACGCCCACCGACGAGCTGGGACGGACCTTCGATCCCGTGACGTACAACGCCCCGGCCCTCAACGCCAACCTTTCCCTGACGCAGACAGACACACCGGACCCGGTGCTCGTGGGGCAGCAGGTGACCTACAACCTGACGGTCGGCAACGCCGGGCCCCGTGCCGCCACGGGCGTCCAGTTGACAGACACGCTGCCCGCGGGTGCGATCTTCGACTCCGCCACCCCGTCCCAGGGCACGTGCTCGCAAACCGGCAGCAACGTCAGCTGCCAGCTCGGGACGATCGGCAACGGCGCGAACGCCACGGTCCAGGTCAAGGTCCGCCCGCAGTCGACCGGCACCGCGACGAACGCAGCGACCGTCTCCTCGAACGTGAACGACCCGAGCACCGGCAACAACAGCGCCAGCGCCCAGACGACCGTCAACCCGTCCGCCGACCTGGCCGTGACGAAGACCGACAGTCCCGACCCTGTCGCGCAGGGCACCGAGCTCACCTACACCGTCGGCGTCAGCAACGCCGGGCCGTCCAGCGCGACGGGCATCACGCTCACGGACACCCTGCCCGCGGGAGTGACGTTCAACTCGGCCACGACCACCCAGGGCAGCTGCTCGCAAGCCTCCGGTACGGTCACCTGCTCCCTGGGCACGCTTGCAAACACGGGCAGCGCGACCGTCACGATCAAGGTCACCCCCCAGTCGGTGGCTACCCTCACCAACCAGGCCAGCGTGACGTCGCTGACGGGGGACCCGAACACGACCAACAACGGGGCCAGCGCCCAGACGACGGTCAATGCCTCCGCAAACCTTTCCCTGACCAAGTCGGACGCACCAGACCCGGTGCTGGTCGGCCAGCCACTCACGTACACGCTCACGACGCAGAACGCCGGACCGTCGAGCGCGCCGTCCGTCCAGCTCACCGACACGCTGCCCGCCGGCGTCACGTTCACCTCGGCCACGCCCTCGCAGGGCACCTGTTCCCAGGCATCGGGGACCGTCACCTGTGCACTGGGGACGATCGCAAACGGTGGAACCGCGACCGTGACGATCGTGGTCGCGCCGCAGTCCCAGGGATCGATCACGAACACGGCAAGCGTCAGCTCCAGCGCCACCGACGTCAACCTGGCGAACAACTCGGCCAGCGCCGCCACGCTCGTCGACCCGGTCGCGGACCTCGTCGTGACGAAGTCCGACTCGCCCGACCCGGCGCTGGTCGGCCAGCCGCTCACCTACACCGTCGGCATCCAGAACTCCGGTCCGTCGAGCGCTCCGAGCGTGTCGATGAGCGACACGCTGCCCGCCGGCGTCACGTTCAACTCGGCCGTTCCGTCCCAGGGAAGCTGCTCGCTGTCGGCCGGCACGGTGACGTGCCCGCTGGGCACGATTGCGAACGGCGCGAGCGCCAGCGTCCAGATCACGGTGACGCCGCAGTCCACCGGCTCGATCACGAACACCGCCAGCGCGTCCTCGACGATCAGCGATCCGAACAACGCGAACAACTCCGCCAGCGCCGCCACGCTCGTCGACCCGTCGGCAGACCTCTCGCTGACCAAGGGAGACTCGCCCGACCCGGTCCTGCAGGGCAGTGAGCTGACGTACAACCTCACGGTCGCCAACGCCGGGCCCTCGAGCGCGACCAGCGTCGTCGTGACCGACACGCTGCCGTCCGGCGTCACCTACAACTCCGGCCTCGCTTCGCAGGGCAGCTGCGTCAACTCGTCCGGCACGGTCAGCTGCTCGCTGGGGACCATCGCCAGCGGAGCAAACGCGACGATCCAGATCAAGGTCACGCCTCCGGCAACGGGACAGATCACCAACCAGGCCAGCGTGGCTTCCGCGGTCAGCGACCCGAGCGCCGCGAACAACACCGCCGGCGCGGTCACCAACGTCGATCCGATCGCCGATCTCTCGCTGACCAAGTCCGACTCGCCGGACCCGGTGGCCTCGGGGCAGCCGCTGACCTACACGCTCGGCATCCAGAACTCGGGCCCCTCCAGCGCAGCCGACGTGACGGTCACCGACACGCTCCCCGGCGGCGTCACGTACAACTCCGCCAACCCTTCGCAGGGAACCTGTTCGCAGGCAAGCGGCACGGTGACCTGCAACCTCGGCAGCCTCGCCAACGGCGCAAGTGCGAGCGTGGAGATCGTCGTCACGCCGTCCGCTGGAGGCTCGATCACGAACCAGGCGAGCGTGTCCGCCACCACCGCCGACCCGGCGCTCGTCAACAATGCGGCCAGCGCGGTCACCACGGTCGACCCGGTGGCCGATCTCGCGCTGACGAAGTCCGACTCGCCGGATCCCGTCCTGTCGGGCGATCAGCTCACGTATGACCTCGATGTGCACAACGACGGGCCCGCCAGCGCGACCGGCGTCTCCCTCACGGATGCGCTTCCGGCAGGCGTGACGTTCGTCTCCGCCACGCCCGCGCAGGGCAGCTGCCTGCTTTCGGGCAGCAACGTGATCTGCGCCCTCGGCACGATCGCCAACGGCGCAACGGTGAACGTGGAGATCAAGGTCGACGCGGGCGCCCCCGGAACGGTCACGAACAATGCGACGGTGCTCTCGACGGCGACCGATCCGAATACCGTCAACAACTCCGCGCAGGCGGTCACGACGATCCGGCCTGTCGCCGACCTGTCGCTGACCAAGTCCGACTCGCCGGACCCGGTGCTCGCGGGCGAGCTGCTCACCTATGACCTGGACGTCTCCAACGGCGGTCCCCACGACGCGCCCGGGGCGACCGTCACCGACACCCTGCCGGCCGGCGTCACGTTCGACTCAGCCACCCCGTCGCAGGGCACGTGCACAGAG
>Ga0075430_100000556_pt1 | contig 28333 bp, 30 predicted proteins | sample RhiMetdeltSRZDD4_FD_75294 | JGI IMG/M metagenome (GOLD analysis project Ga0075430, IMG submission 75294) | Populus rhizosphere microbial communities from Tennessee, USA - Rhizosphere MetaG P. deltoides SRZDD4 | ecosystem: Host-associated > Plants > Roots > Rhizosphere > Soil | place: USA... | reverse complement strand
CGACGGAGGCGCCGCTCTCCTCGCGGTCTGCGGCGGCTACCAGCTTCTCGGTCGCGGCTACCGCGGCCGCGACGGCTCGTTCATGCCCGGCGCCGGGCTCTTCCCGCACGAGACGGTCGCGGGCGACACGAGGATGATCGGCGACGTGCTGCTCGAGTGCGAGCTGACGCCGGGCTCACGGCAGCAGCTCGCCGGGTTCGAGAACCACGCCGGCCGTACCGTCCTCGACCACGGCGCCGAGACTCTCGGTCGCGTCGTCTACGGCTTCGGGAACGACGGCCGGTCCGGGCGCGAGGGCTGCCGGGTCGCGCGCGCGGTCGGCACGTACCTTCACGGCCCGCTCCTTCCTCGCAACCCCTGGTTCGCCGACTGGCTGCTCGCCCAGGCGCTCGCGCATGCGAGCGGCGCCGACCCACCCGCTCTCGAGCCGCTTCCCGACGACCTCGAGCGCGAGGCCTTTCGTGTCTCAGCGAGCCGCGCCCGTGACCGCGGAGGGCGTGGCTGAAAGGACGCGGTCCACGGGGCACCCCAGCCCACCACCCACTGCGAGCGTAACCACGAAGTCCTCACGCGTGGCTCGCGGATCGCGCCGGATGCGTGCCGAGTGTCGGCGTCTCGCGCTCACGGCACCCACATCTCGCCGAGGTACACCGCCGGATCGCCCGGCTGCCAGCGCTGCAGGAAGCGCTGGATCGGCGGGTGCAGGGCAATCGCGTCGAGCTCCTGCAGGCGGAAGGCGCGGTGCCCGCGGATCGCCTCGTCCTGCGAGACGACGTCCTCGAGCGAGCCGCTGACGTCGGCCGCGAAGATCACGTGCACGACGTGCTTCCGCGTCGCGCTGGCCGGAGGCGCGATCGAGTCGACGAGAGCCACCGGCCCCTCCAGCGGAACCTCGGTCCCCTCGGGGAAGAGCCCGGTCTCCTCCCAGAGCTCCCGCCGCAATGCGTGCAGGAGGCTCTCGCCGCCCCGGACTCCGCCGCCCGGGAGGAGCCACACCTCGCTGTCACCCTTCTCGTGCCGGAGGAGGAGAATCCTCCCGCGCCAGCGGAGGATGGCCGAGACCCGAAGCCGCGGCTCCTGCATCCTCAGTGCGCCGACGACCCGAATCCGCGCTCGCCGCGCGAGCTCGTCGCCAGCTCGTCCACCTCGATGAGCCGGACCGCGGCGACCGGGGCGATCACGAGCTGCGCGATCCGCATCCCGGGCTCGACGGTGAACGGCTCTCGCGCATCCGTGTTCAGGAGCACGACGGCAATCTCCCCCCGATACCCGGGGTCGATGAGGCCTGGCGAGTTGACGACTCCGATCCCGTGGCGAGCGGCGAGCCCGGAGCGCGGCTGCACGAAGCCTGCATAGCCGTCGGGGATCTCGACCGCAAGCCCGGTCGGGACGGTCGCCCGCTCACCGGGCGCGAGAACGACCCGCTCGCACGAGGCCAGGTCCATGCCCGCGTCGCCGGCGTACGCCTGCTGTGGGAGGACAGCATCGGCGCGCAGCCTCCGGATCGCGACGTCGATCACCGCGCCGAGGCCTCGACGCCCGTGTCCTCGGCGACGAGGAAGCGCGCGAAGCGGGCGACCTCAGGACGCGGGAGGCGGGCCCGGATGCGGACGCCCTCCGGGGTGTCGTGGCGCTCCGTGATCGGCGCGCCGAGCGCGTACAGGCCCGCGAGAGCGCCTCCGTGCTCGTACGGGACGAGGAGCCGCACGTCTTCGAACCGGTCGGAGAAGAGCTCCGCGATCCGGTCCCGAAGCGCGTCGAGCCCCTCCCCCGTGCTCGCGGAGATCTGGAGTGCACGGGGGAAGGCGTGCGTCATCCGTCTGCGCGCCAACGGGTCGAGGAGATCGATCTTGTTCAGTACCAGCTCGACGGGCACGTCGTCCGCGCCGATCTCGCCGAGCACCGACTGCACCGCCGCGATCGTCTCGGAGAGGCGCTCCTCGCCGAGCGAGGCGTCGACGACGTGGAGCACGAGGTCGGCGACGAGCGTCTCCTCGAGCGTCGATGCGAATCCTTCGACGAGCTGCGTGGGCAGCCGCCGGATGAAGCCGACCGTGTCGGTGACGAGGTAGCGCTTGCCATCGTGCTCGAACGCCCGCGTCGTCGGATCGAGCGTCTCGAAGAGGCGGTCGTCGACCGACGCCTCCGCACCGGTGAGAGCGTTGAGGAGGGTCGACTTGCCGACGTTCGTGTAGCCGGCGAGCGCGATCGTCGGCGCGGTCGTCCGCCGCCGCTCCTTCCGCCGCGTCGCACGCTGTGCGCTCAGACTCTGCAGCCGCCGCTTGAGGACCGAGATCTGGTTCCGTGCGAGGCGGCGGTCCGTCTCGAGCTGGCTCTCGCCCGGCCCCCTCGTCCCGACGCCGCCGCCCAGGCGCTCCAGGTGCTGCCACAGGCCGCGCATGCGCGGGAGGTTGTACTCGAGCTGCGCGAGCTCGACCTGGAGCTTCCCCTCGGCGCTCCGGGCATGCTGGGCGAAGATGTCGAGGATGAGTTGCGTGCGGTCGACGACGCGCGCCTTGAGCGCGTCCTCGAGCGCGCGCTGCTGCGTCGGCGTCAGCTCTTCGTCGGCGATCACTACCTCCGCGCCGGAGTCCGCGTAGGAGGCCTTGAGCTCGACGAGCTTCCCCTTCCCCACGAACGTGCGCGGGTCCGGACGGCTCCGGTGCTGGACGAGCTCCGCCACGGGGACGACGCCCGCCGTGCGCGCGAGCTCGCGGAGCTCGGCGAGCTCTTCCTCCCCGTCGACTCCCTTCGGGAAGACCCCGACGACGAAGCCGCGCTCCGGCTCCGCCCCGGGTGCGGGATCGGGCTGGCGCGCGGTCACGGGGGGATTATGCCCCGGTAGGCTCCTCGCGTGACCGCGCTCGCTGACCGCCTCGCCGCGCGGACGCTCGAGCTCGTCGACATCCACTCGGAGAGCTTGCAGGAGCACGCGATCCGACAGCACCTCGTCGCGCTCGTGCCGTCGGCTCTCCGTGCCGAGTGGATCGGGGACGAGGCTGCGTTGTTCGTCCCCGACCGGCGGGCGGGGGTCCCCCTCGTCGTGCTCGCGGGCCACTACGACACCGTGCCCGCACAGGGGAACATCCCCGGGCGCATCGAGAACGGCACCGTGCACGGGCTGGGCGCGAGCGACATGAAGGGCGGGCTCGCGGTCGCGCTCGAGCTCGTGCGCGACCTGGCCGAGACGGGCCCGGGAGCGCTCGACGTCGCGCTGCTCCTCTTCGGCCGCGAGGAGCTCGGGGCCGAGCAGAACCCTCTCCCGGCGCTCTTCGCCGGGTCGACAGCGGTGCGCGACACGGCCCTCGCGATCCTCCTCGAGCCGACCGACGGCACGATCCAGGCCGGCTGTCTCGGAAACCTCGTCGCGCGGCTCGCCGTTGCCGGTCGAAGCGGCCACTCGGCGCGGCCGTGGCTCGCCGACAACGCGATCGAGCGCGCACTCGAGGTCATCGCGCCCCTCCTCGCGCTCGACCCCCGGCCAGTGCTGATCGAGGGCCTGGAGTTCGTCGAGGTCGTGTCCGTGACGCGGTTCGAGGCGGGCATCGCCGACAACGTCATCCCGGGCGAGGCCACGGTCACGCTCAACCTCAGGTACCCGCCCGACCGCACGCCCGCGGAGGCGGAGAGGTATCTGCGCGGCCTCGTGCCCGAGGGCGTACGCCTCGAGGTCGTCAGCGTGTCCCCGCCGGGCCACGTGGTGACCACCTCGCCGCTCGTGGAGTCGCTCCGGGCTGCCGGGAGGCTCGGGGTCGAGCCGAAGCAGGCGTGGACGAACGTCGCGGACTTCACGGCCGTCGGGATCGACGCGGTGAACTACGGCCCGGGCCACACCGAGTACGCGCACCGGAGCGACGAGCTCGTGCGGATCGAGGCGCTCGTGGAGGCGTACGAGGTCCTGGCGGCCTTCCTCCACGGGCGGGTGCGCGAGGCGACGGCCTGATGGACGTCGCCGGGCGCATCGACGAGCTCTGGGAGAGCGGCGAGCTCGACCCCGGCCCGATCGAGGAGGCAGTGGGCCTCCTCGATCGCGGAGAGGCGCGCGTGGCCGAGAAGCGCGACGGCGAGTGGGTCGTGAACGAGTGGACGAAGAAGGCGATCCTCCTCTACTTCCGCCTACGCAAGGTCGCGCCGATGGACGTCGGGGGCCTTCACTTCCTGGACAAGATCCCGGTGAAGTCCGACTACGCGGAGCGCGGGGTGCGTGTCGTGCCGCCGGGAGTGGCCCGCTTCGGTTCGTTCCTCGCCGAGGGGGTCGTGCTCATGCCCGGATACGTCAACATCGGCGCGTGGGTCGGGCCGCGGACGATGGTCGACACCTGGGCCACCGTCGGCTCGTGCGCGCAGATCGGGGCCGACGTGCACCTCGCGGGCGGCGTCGGCATCGGCGGCGTTCTCGAGCCTCCGCAGGCGCGCCCGGTGGTGGTCGAGGACGGCGCGTTCCTCGGCTCGCGAGCAGTCGTCGTCGAAGGGGTCGTGGTCGGCGAGCGAGCGGTGATCGCGCCGCACGTCGTCCTCTCGGCGTCGATCCCGATCATCGACGTCACCGGCACCGAGCCGGTCGAGCACCGCGGCTACGTCCCTGCGCGGTCGGTCGTCCTCCCGGGCACCCGGCCCAAGGACTACCCGGCCGGCCGGTACGACCTGCCCTGCGCGCTGATCGTCGGCGAACGCAGCGCGTCCACCGATCTGAAGACCTCGTTGAACGACGTGCTGCGAGAGTTCGAGATCGCGTCGTGACGCGGTTCGTCGAGATCGCCCTCTTCACGGACGTCGTCGACGCCACCCGGGCGTTCTACGAGCGGCTGCTGGACGCGCGGCCCGAGGCCTTCTGGCCGGGCGGGGCGCTCTTCGCCGCCGGGGAGGTGAAGCTGCTCGTCCACGAGCGGGGTGCGGCGGCGGAGGACTGCCCGCCGAAGGAGGATCACATCGCCCTCGGTGTTGCCGACCTCGACCGAGTCTGCGCGGCGCTGCACGCGGACGGCATGTCCCTCCTCGTCGAGCCGCGCGATTTTCCGTGGGGCCGTTCCGCGTACCTGCGCGACCCGGACGGGCGGCTCGTCGAGCTCAGCGAGTCGGCGTCGGCGCCCTGACCGCTACGAGACTGTCTCCCCCACCGCGATCTCGACGACCGGACCGTCGATGATCGCGCGGCCCTCGCGGATGTCCACGGTGACCGTGCCGCCGGGCAGGTGCACCCGAACGGGGCTCTCGCACCAGCCGTGCGTCACGGCCGCGGCTGCCGCGGCTGCCGCGCTCGATCCCGACGCCAGCGTCTCCCCCGCTCCGCGCTCCCAGACGACGACCGTGAGGTCCCCGGGCGCGTCCGTGCGCACGAGCTGGACGTTCGTCCGCTCGGGAAAGCGCTCGTGGCGCTCCACGACAGGACCGAGTCGCAGGAGCTCCTCGCGCTCGGGCTCCCGGCGGAAGACCGCATGTGGGTTTCCGACCGAGACGGGTGTGAACTCGAGGCGCTCGCCGTCGAGCTCGAGCGCCTCGGGCCGCCCGACCTCGACCGGCCCCAGATCGACCTCGACCTCGTTGCCGTCGACGCGCGCAGAGATCAGCCGCTCCCCGAGCCGCACGCGGGGAAAGGCGACGCCGCTCCGCCTCGCGAGCCAGAGCGCGGCGATGCGCACCCCGTTTCCGGAGAGCTCGGCCCGGGAGCCGTCCGGGTTCCAGACGACCACGTCCGCCTCGGCGCCACGCACCTCCGCGATCTCGAGAATGCCGTCGGAGCCGATCCCGTAGCGGGCGTCGCACAGGCGGCGGACCTCCTCAGGGACGAGCGGCGACGCGAGCTCCGCCCGCTCCACGAGCAGGTAGGCGTTACCGAGCGCGTGCCACTTCGAGAATCGCACTGGCCACCTCGTCCGGGGGTCGGTTGGCCTCGATCATGACGATGCCTGGGATACGCCGCATCCACTTGCGCTGGTAGGCGGCGTAGCGGCGCGTCCTCGCGACGATGCGCTCGTATGCCTCGTCGGCCGGCAGCTCGACGAGCTCCCGCAGGCCGAGCGCCTTCTCCGCGGTGCGGGAGACGGGGCCGGCGAGGGCGCGCTGCGCCTCCTCGACGACGCCCCGGTCGAACATCTCTCTCGCACGGGCCTCGATGCGCAACCCGAGCGTGTCCGTGGACAGCTCGAGGCCGGCCACGAGCGTCGACCGGCGCGTGCCTGCGGACCACAGGCGGTCGTCCCGGGGCACGAGCGACGCGCCCGCCTCCGCGAGCTCGAGCGCGCGCACGACGCGCCGGCGATCGTTGCGATGGACGACGGCCGCCGCCGCCGGGTCGAGCTCGGCGAGGCGCTCGAACGCGCCCTCGGCGTCGGCGTCGTAGACGGTCTCCCAGCGCTTCCTGTCGCCGGGCGCCGGCGCCGGCGGGATGCCCAGGTCGACGAGCGCGGCACGGAGGTAGAGGCCGGTCCCGCCGGCGACGACCGCGGACCCCAGCGCTTCCACGAGCTGGTCGATCGCCACGTGCGCGAGCGCCGCGTACTCGCCGACGGACATCCCCTGCGCCAGGTCCCGGATCGCCACGAGGCGAGTCGGATGGCTCGGCTGGTTCGTGAGGATCGGGAGGCCGCGGTACACCTGGAGTGCGTCGGCGGAGACGACCTCGGTGCCGAGCCGTGCGGCGAGGGCCTCGGCGACCCCGGACTTGCCCGAGGCCGTGGGGCCGAAGACCGCAACGACCTCAGGCGGCGGCGAGAGCGACCGCACGGCCGCGAAGCGTCGTCGAGGTGGAGCTCTCGATCCGGACGTCGACGAGGTCCCCCGGGGATGCGGAGCCGGAGAAGTTGACTGTCGTCCCGCGCCGCGTCCTGCCGCGCAGCAGCCCCGCGCTCGTCCTGCTCGGGCCCTCGACGAGCACCTCCTCGAGGCGTCCCACCCGCCCCGCGTTCCGTTCGGCCGCGCTGCGCTGGACGAGCTCGACCAGCCGCTCCAGGCGCTCGTGCTTGACGTCGTCCGGCACCTGGCCGGGCAGGCTCGCCGCCTCGGTACCCGCCCGCGGCGAGAAGATGAACGTGAACGCGCTGTCGTAGCCGACCTCCTCGACGACTGCAAGGGTCTGCTCGAAGTCGTCCTCGGTCTCGCCGGGGAACCCGACGATGAGATCGGTCCCGAGCGCCAGGTCGGGGATCGCGGCACGCAGGCGCTCGACGAGCCGCAGGTAGCGCTCGCGATCGTACGTCCTGCGCATCCGCTTCAGCACCCGCGAGGACCCGGACTGGAGCGGGAGGTGGACCTGCTCGCAGACGGAGGCACACTCGGCCATCGCGTCGATCACCGGCTCGCGGAAGTCCTTCGGGTGCGGGCTCGTGAAGCGGATCCGCTCGATCCCTTGGATGGCGTCGCAGGCGCGCAACAGCGCGCCGAACTCGGTGCGCAGCCCCGGGGCGAGGTCCCGTCCCCAGGAGTTGACGTTCTGACCGAGCAGCGTGACCTCTCTCACCCCGTCGCGCGCGAGCGCGGTCACCTCGGCCACGATCTCACCCGGTCGTCGGCTCTGCTCGCGCCCGCGCACGGCCGGGACGATGCAGTACGCGCACTTCGAGTTGCAGCCCATCGAGACCTGCACCCAGGCCTGGAAGCGCCGTTCCCGATGCGCCGGGAGCTCGGCGGCGAAGCTGTCGTGCGATCCGAAGCGTCCCCTCGGGACTGCATGCCCGCCCGCCTCGATCCAGTCGCCCAGGTGCGGGATCGACCCGGGCCCGAACGCGACGTCGACGAACGGGTAGCGCTCGAAGATCTGCTCGCGCTGGGCCTCGGCGTAGCATCCTCCGACGGCGACGACGAGGTCCGGCTGCTGCCGCTTCCGGGCGGCCGCGTTCCCCAGGTAGGCGGCGAGCCGGGTGTCGGGCTTCTCCCGGACCGTGCAGGTGTTGAGGACCACGACGTCCGCCTCCTCGGGCCGGACCGCCTCACCGAGCCCGAGCGACTCGAGCATGCCCTTGATCCGCTCCGAGTCGTGGGCGTTCATCTGACAGCCGAAGGTGGTGACGTGGTAGCGCCTCACGATCGCGCAAGTGTAGATCGCCGCCTCAGCGCGCCCACTCCGCCAGCTCGTGGCGACCCTCGCGCTCGCCCCAGGCGTCCCGCTGCTCGACGACGAGGCCGTGCTCGTCGAACCGCAGCAGCGAGGTGCCTGCGACGGTCTGGATCGACCCGTCCCGCGCGGTGATGACGCCCCACCAGTCGACTGCGCCGCGATCGTCCTGGACCAGCGGCCGGCCGAACCGGCACTCCGCCTCGGCCTGGTCCGCGAAGGCCCAGCGGACGTACTCCTCGGGGCTCTCGTGCTGTCGGAAGGGATGGGAGTAGAAGCGCGCGTCCGCTGCGTACAGCGCGGCGATCGCCTCGACATCCGCAACCGGCCAGGCGCGCGTCCACGTCTCCGCCCAGCGCCGGGCCGCTTCGGACGCGTTCACGAGTGCGCGGGCCTACTTGGCCACTTCGATCGCGCGCGACTCGCGGATGACGATCACCTTGACCTGGCCCGGGTACTCGAGCTGGTCCTCGATCTCCCGTGCGATCTCGTGCGAGAGGAGCACGGCGCCGTCGTCGTCCACCTCGGTCGGCTCCACGATCACCCGGATCTCACGGCCCGCCTGCAACGCATAGGCCTTCGCTACCCCGTTCTTCCGGGCTGCGATCTCCTCGAGCGCTGCGAGTCGCTTGATGTAGTTCTCGAGGCTCTCCCCGCGTGCCCCGGGGCGCGAGGCGGAGATCGCATCCGCGGCGATCAGGAGCACGGCCTCCACGGTCTGGGGCTGCACCTCGTAGTGGTGGGCCTCGATCGCGTGCACGACGCCCTCGGACTCGCCGTACCGTCTCGCGAGCTGCGCCGAGATGAGCGCGTGCGACCCGTCGACCTCGTGACTCATCGCCTTGCCCAGGTCGTGGAGGAGCGCGGCCCGCTTCGTCGTCTTGACCCCGGCTTCGAGCTCCGCGGCCATGATCCCGCTCAGATGGACGACCTCGAGCGTGTGCTTGAGGACGTTCTGCCCGTAGCTCGTGCGGTAGCGGAGTCGGCCGAGGACCTTGACGAGCTCCTCGTGAAACTCGCCGCAGTTCGCCTCGAACACTGCTTGCTCGCCCGCCTGACGAACGTGCTCTTCGAGCTCGGCCTTCGACTGGTAGTACATCTCCTCGATCCGGGCGGGATGAATCCGGCCGTCCTCGATGAGCTTGTCGAGCGTCATGCGCGCGACCTCGCGCCGGAGTGGGTCGAACGAAGAGAGGACGACCGCGTGCGGCGTGTCGTCGATGATGAAGTCGACGCCCGTGAGGTGCTCGAGCGCCCGGATGTTGCGTCCCTCCCGTCCGATGATTCGCCCCTTCAGGTCGTCCGAGGCGAGCTCCACGACGGAGACGGTCGCCTCCGCGGTGTGGCTCGCCGCCACCCGCTGCAGCGAGTCGGCGACGAGCGCTCGCGCCCGGCGTCTTGCGTCGGCGCGAGCCTCCTCCTCGAGCTGCCTGACCTCGCGCGCGAGCTCGTGCCTGACGAGATCCTTCGATCGCTCGAGGAGCTGCTGCCTCGCCTCGTGCACCGTGAGGCCCGAGATGCGCTCCAGCGCTGCGAGAGCGTCGCGCTGGGTCTCGCGTAGCTCGTCCTGGAGCGCCTTCACGTGCACCTCGCGGTCGCCGAGCCCCTGCTCCCTCCGCTCGAGATCGACCAGCTTCTCGTCGATCTCCTCTTCCTTCTGGCTGGCACGCTCCTCGATCTTCACGATCTCGAGCCGCCGACCCTGCACCTCGGCCTCGATCTCCGCGCGAAGCGCCACGGACTGCTCCCGGGCCTCGACCTGCGCCTCGCGCCGGATCGAGTCCGCCTCCCGCTCCGTGTCGGCGAGGATGCGACCTCGCTCGGCCTCCGCCGTGCGGACGCGCGAGCGCGAGAGCCCGATCAGCAACACCGCTGCCGCGACCGCTCCGACGACGATTCCGATGAGCGCCGCGACGGCGGTGAGCATGCGAGCCTCCGTGGAGGTTTCGGTTTCCCGCGGCATCGCCACGGGAGCTCACACCCGGCATCCGGCCTGCACGGCCGCGTCCGGACCCTGCGCACGAGCCTCAGCTCAGGCGGTTCCGCCCCTTCTGGGCCGAGCGAGCGGCCTGTCGGTTCGGTCGTCGAGAGTGTCGGTCGAGATCACGGGGTTCAGAAAGCGTCACGAGCAGGAGAAATGTCGGATGAAAGCAGGATCATCCTAGCTCGTCGCTCGACCGGCCTGCAACGGCTCCCACGACGTCGTCCCCGAACCCCTTCCCGCTCAGGTACCGGGCCGTCCGCGCACCGCCCCCGCGCCGCTCCACCACCGACCTGGCCCGGTCGAGCTCCGGCTCGAGCGCGCCGAGCGCCTCCTCGGCGAGGTCTTCGGAGATGCCGGCCGACGCCAGCTCGTGCCGGATCAGGGCGTTGCCCGCGCCACGGCTCGCGAGTGCGGAGGCACGGCGTTCGGCGTACCGGCGGTCGTCGACGAGACCCGTGCGGCGGAGCGTCGCGAGCGCCTCCTCGCGCACGACCTCGGCGACCCCACGTGCGGCGAGCCGCTGGTCGAGCTCGCGCTCGCTCCGGTCCCGCACGCGGAGCGCGCGGTACGCGACTTCGAGCGCGTCGGTCGTCGACGGATCTGCCACGAGCCTACGCGTCGACGACGGCGGGCTCCTGGGCCTCCTCGACCTCCTCGACCTCGAGCGCCCGCTCCTGCGGGCCGGCCGTCGGCAGCAGCCTGGCCGAGATCACCTGCTCGTCCGGCGCCTCCGCCTGGATCCGCTGGAGGATCTGCTGTACGAGGTCGGGGTTCTCGGCGAGGAACGCGGTCGCGTTCTGTCGCCCCTGGCCGAGCCGCTCGTCCCCGAAGCTGAAGTAGGAGCCGGCCTTCTGGACGATCTTCTTCTCGAGCGCGACGTCGAGCACCGTCCCCTCCCACGGGATCCCGGCGCCGTAGACGATGTCGAACTCCGCCTGCTTGAAGGGCGGCGCAACCTTGTTCTTCACCACCTTGACGCGGACCCGGTTCCCGATCGCCTCCGCGCCCTCCTTCAGCGTCTCGATGCGGCGGATGTCGAGTCGGACCGAGGAGTAGAACTTCAGCGCGCGGCCGCCCGGCGTCGTCTCCGGGTTGCCGAACATGACGCCGATCTTCTCGCGGAGCTGGTTCGTGAAGATGCAGATCGTGTCGGTGCGGTTGAGCGTGCCGGCGAGCTTGCGCAGCGCCTGGCTCATCAGGCGCGCCTGCAGGCCGACGTGTGCGTCGCCCATCTCCCCCTCGATCTCCGCCTTCGGCACGAGCGCCGCCACCGAGTCGACGGCGACGACGTCGAGGGCGCCGGAGCGGATCAGGAGCTCCGCGATCTCGAGCGCCTGCTCACCGGTGTCCGGCTGCGAGACCAGGAGCTGGTCGATGTCGACCCCGATCCGGCGCGCGTAGGCCGGGTCCATCGCGTGCTCGGCGTCGATGAACGCGCAGATCCCGCCACGGCGCTGCGCCTCTGCCATGACGTGATAGACGAGCGTCGTCTTCCCCGACGCCTCGGGCCCGAAGATCTCGACGACGCGGCCGCGCGGCAGCCCGCCGATGCCGAGGGCGACGTCGAGCGCGAGCGACCCGGTCGAGACCGCCCCCACGGCGACCTGCGGGCGGTCGCTCATGCGCATGACCGACCCTTTTCCGAACTGGCGCTCGATGTGCCCGAGCGCGACGTCGAGCGCTTCCTCGCGGTTCATGCGGTCAACCTCCTCGTGTGCGCAAGACCGGAAATCCGCTAGCGCGGAGTTTCCGGCCGCGCGAACATCCCTGAAGCCGGCCGCTTTGCGGCCGGGCCGCTGCGTCTGATTCAGGCGTCTGTTGGATCATGTCGGGGTGCCTCCGTTTTCTCCTAGCGGACACGACTCGAGGATCTCGTAGCGCGCCCCTGACGGGTGCAGACGCGATAGGAAAGCAGCGGCGCCGGACGGAGCGAACGCCCCGACGTCCGGCACGGGCGGTCTGAGCCGGGGGCGTTCGCGGAACCGGAGGACCGTGACGTGGGGCAGCCACGGCCGGTTCTCGCGCTCGTACACTCCGAGATCCTCCAGGCGCTCGTGCAGGCGCTCGGCGAGCCCCGTCGCCTGCCCGCTCCGGTCCTCGAGCACGAGCATCCCGACCGACCGCGTCTCCCGGTAGCGCACGGGCTCGAGCAGGAACGAGCGAGTGCGGGCAGCCTCGCCGCGGAGGGCGTCGAGGATCGCGTCGAGCTCCGACCGCGGGCGGGAGCCGAGAAAGGCCAGGGTGACGTGGAGGCATTCGAGCCGCCTGTCCCGAGGGAGGTGCCGATCGCCCCACCGGCCCAGTGCGGCGACGACGTCCAGGGGGAGCTCCAGCGCGAGGAAGAGCCTGAGCCGCTCATCTCCCTCGACGGTAGCGCCTCCGCTCACGCGGATGTGTGCCGGCTCTCCAACAATCGACGCACGAGGTGGAGCGCCGAGGCCGTCGCGCGCCCGCGCACCATCTCGCGGTCGCCGGGAAGCTCGCTCCGGCGCGCCTCGGCCCCGTCCGGGCCGGACGCGTGCACGAACACGAGCCCGACGGGCTTCTCGACGGAGCCACCGCCAGGCCCCGCCACGCCCGTCACCGCGACCGCGACGTCCGCACCGAGACGCTCCCGCGCTCCGTCGGCCATCGCCTGCGCGGCCTCGGCGGACACGGCGCCGTGCCGCTCGAGGACCTCGCGTGGGACCCCCAGCCCGTCCTCCTTGGCGCCGTCCGCGTAGGCCACGACGCCACCGACGAAGACGTCGCTGGAGCCCGGGACGCTCGTGAGCCGCGCCGCGACGAGGCCACCGGTACACGACTCCGCCGTCGCCAGGGTCAGGCTCCGTCGGCGGCAGAGCTCGAGCACGATCTCGGCGATCGACCGTTCGTCCTCGCTGAACAGGTACTTCTCCAGCCCGTCGCGCAGCGACCGTGCGACCGCGGCGCCGCGCTCCTCGGCACCGGGCTCGACGACGAGGTCGACGTGGATCTCGAACTCCCGCGCGCAGATCGTCGCCTCGACGCCGTCCCCCTCCCCTCCCGCCCGCTCGAGCGCCTGCGCGACCGCGGACTCGGGCGTCCCGAAGAAGCGCAACGCGAGACGCTCCCGTGCGGGGGCGCGCTCGAGGACGTGGCGCACCGGCTCGGTCTCGAGCGCGCGTGGCCACAGGCGCTGCAGCTCCGGTGGAGGGCCGGGCAGGATCACGACGGCGCAGGAGCCGGCCTGCAGCACGATGCCGGGCGCCGTGCCCGCGAGGCCCAGCGAGATGCCGCCCTCGGGCAGGGTCGCCTGCTTGCGGACGCCGGTCGTGAAGTCCGTGTACGGCCTGCGCAGACGCTCCGCGATCGTCCGCGAGACGCCTTCGATCTCGCGCTCGAGCTCCTCGTCGACGACGAGCTCCTTCCCGGCGACGCGTGCGACCATTTCGACGGTGCGGTCGTCGTGCGTCGGCCCGAGGCCGCCGGAGACGAGGCACAGGTCCGCCTCGAGTCCCTGTGCCAGCGCCTGCTCGAGGTCCTGCGGCCGGTCGCCGACGATCGCGATCCGCTCGGGGTCGAGGCCGAGCCGCACGACCTCGGCGGCGAGGAAGGGGCCGTTTCGATCCTGGCGGTCGCCGCGCACGAGCTCGCTGCCCGTCACGACGATCGCCGCCCGCGGGCGGGGCGTCAAGGCAGCGCCGGGACGATCCGTCGCGCCGTGACCGAGAAGGTCGAGCCGGCGGGAAGCTCGGTCTGTCGACCGCCCAGGCGAACCGAGACGTTCGCGGGCCTGGCGAGCGCGAGGTGCAGGCGCCGACCCTCGAAGGACTTGCGCTGCCCCTGCTCGAGCGTGCCGCTGTACACGAGCCGGCCCGACGCGGAGCCTGCCCGAACCTCCATCCAGGAGTCCCCGACCGTCGCCCGGACGGCGAGGCGGGCTTCCCCGGCCGCCTTCGCGGGCCTCGTCGCCGTCTGCGGCTGCGTCGCGAGCCTGGGAACCGTCTCGCCCTCGGGGCCGCCGAACCGCCAGGCCGCGATCACGAGCGCCGTCACCACCGCGATCGCGACGAGAGCGAGGACGGCGATGCGGGACTCGCGGTCCTGCCGGTCACGCCGCGGCGGGGGCACGCGTCTCGCGCGGACCACGACGTCGTCCTCGCCGACCGCAAAGCGCGAGTTGTACTCGTCCACGAAGGGCTGCCCGTCGAGGCCGAGCGCGGCCGCGTAGGAGCGGAGGAAGCCGCGCACGTACGTCGGCGCGGGCAGGACATCGAAGCGCTCGTCCTCGAGCGCCCGAAGGTACTTCGGCCTGATCCGCGTCAGCTGCTCGAGCTCGGGGAAGTCGAGCCCCTGGCGCACGCGGGCGTCGCGCAGGCTGGAGCCGATGTCGAACACGCGCCGGACAGTGTAGAGGCAGTTCCCGGAAGTGACGAGCTACCGCGTCCCGGCATACTCGAGGAGACCGTAGACCGCGACCGCTACGAGCCCGGCGGCTGCGAGCCCGAGCCCGAGGAGCCCGAGCACCCTCCCCACGCGCGCGGCCGGCTCGCCGCTCGGGCGTCCGAGGGCGAGCGCGCCCAGACGCCGCGCCCGCGTGGCCAGATGCAGGGCGAGGAAGCCGAGCGCGGCGCCGATCGGGATGGCGAAGCCGGCGTGGAGCAAGTCGTAGGAGTCGCTGAAGCGCGTCGCGTAGATTGCGGCGGGGAGCGCCGCAGTGGACGCGGCTCCGCTCACCAGGGCGCCCCAGGCGGAGCGGTTCCGCATCGATCGCGCCACGCTACTGCTTCACGTACGGCTTGCCGACCGCGGCGGGCGGGATCGAGCGCCCGATGACGCCGGCGACCGCGACCAATGTGAGCGCGTACGGCATCGCCTCGAAGAGCGTGGAGGCGGACGTCGAGTACGTCTGCAGGGCGGCGGCGAGGGCGCTCGAGAAGCCGAACAGGAGACAGGCGGCGGCGGCGCCGAACGGCCTCCAGCTTCCGAAGATGAGCGCGGCGAGCGCGATGAAGCCGCGTCCGGCGGTCATGTTCTGGTCGAAGGTCTCGACGAAGCCGAGCGACAGGTACGCGCCCCCCGCCGCGGCGAGCATGCCCGAGAGCGTCACGGCGCCGTATCGCGTCGCGTAGACGTTGATCCCGACGGTGTCCGCCGCCCGCGGGTGCTCGCCCACCGAGCGAATGCGGAGCCCGACCGGCGTCTTGAAGACCACGACCCACACTGCGAGGACGAGGACGAAGCCCGCCCAGATCATCAGGTTGAGGTCGCCGAAGACGTCGTCGAGGAAGCCGCCGATCCCCGGGATCTCGTCGAAGAAGCCGATCGACACGTTCGGGATCGCGGAGATGCCGGTCGGCGTCCCCTCGTCCCCGTAGATCTTGATGAAGAGGTACGTCGTGAGCCCGAGGGCGATCAGGTTGATCGCCGTCCCGCCCACGATCTGGTCCGCGCGCAGCGTGACCGAGAAGAACGCGTGCAGCAGCCCGAAGGCGCCGCCCGCGAGCACTCCGATGAGAAGGCCGAGCGCCCAGTGCCCGGCGACGTCGGCACCCCAGATGGCGAAGAACGCGCCCGTCAGCATCATCCCCTCGAGGCCGATGTTGACGACGCCCGACCGCTCCGAGAAGAGCCCTCCCAGTGACGCGAAGAGGAGCGGCGTCGCGTACCGGAGCGCGGCGCCGAAGAGCGCTCCCCACACGACGACGGTCTCGAGGTTGCCGACGCTCGACCGCGTCGCGAGATAGCCGATGAGGATGCCGATGACGCCCGCGGCCATCGCGTACCCCCCGATCCGCCGCTCGCCTCGGATCCACGAGCCGAGGCCGATCGTGAACGCGAAGAGCCCGATGACCACGGGGACGACAGGGCTACGGATCGTGATCGGCGGGAGCGCGCTGAGCGCCGCGGCGACCCCGACGAGCACGCCGATCCAGGCGACGGCGCGCCAGCCGTGCGGCAGTCGGTTGCCGAGGCGCCTCACGTCGACGTTGCTCCCGCAGCCCTCGTGCGCGCGCGCCGGAGCAGGAGGAGGATGACGAACTGGGCCCCGACGAAGAGGACGACGAGCCCCTGGATGATGATCGCGAGGCTCGAGGCGAGATCGGGCGGGAAGATCTCCGGGTCGAGGTTCCTCGAGGCGGTGCCCGTCTCGAGCGCGGCGAAGAGCAGCGCGGCGAGGCCGACGCCGACGGCGGTGTTGCGCCCGAGCAGGGCGACCGCGATCCCCGTGAAGCCGATCGTCGATCCCTGGATCTGGGTGACGTCGAGGCGGAACTGCCAGCCGAGCGCGTCGAGCGAGCCGGCGAGGCCCGCGAACACGCCCGAGATCGCCATCGCGAGGAAGTAGTTGCGCGCGACGCTGATGCCACCGTACCGCGCTGCGTCGGGATTGAAGCCGACGGCTCGCACCTCGTAGCCGAGCGTCGTGCGGTTCAGGACGAAGGCGTAGACGACGAGCGAGACGAGCGCGACGAAGAGCCCGATGTGGAGGCCCTGGAGGAGCGGATCTCCCCAGAAGACCGGGAGCTTCGCCTTCTCCGGCACGTCCGCGGAGGACGGGAGCGCGTCCGACTCCTCGGTCTGGAACGGGCCGCCGATCCCGAACAGGTACGAGGCGACCCAGATGACGATCCAGTTCAGCATGATCGTGGTGATGACCTCGTGGGCGCCGACGGTGCCCTTGAGGAAGCCCGCGATCCCGGCGACGACCGCGCCGGCGAGCATTCCGGCGAGGATCGAGGCGACGATGAGGAGCGCGCGTGGGAGGTCGACCAGGTCCGGCAGCTCGGTCGCGACGAGGATCGCGGCAGTCGTGCCGGCGAGGTACTGGCCCTGCCCGCCGATGTTGAACAGGCCGCAGCGGAACGCGAAGGCGACTGCGAGCCCGACGAGGACGAGCGCCGTCCACAGGATCAGGGTCTGCTGGAGGTTCGCAGCCGCGAGCGAGGCGATGTCGTCCGTGTTCCACGGGAACCAGACGCTCGCGTCCGAGAACGGTACGCCGATGTCGTGGCTGCCCAGCTCGAAGAACCAGGAGAGGCCCGACCCGCGGAAGATCGCCCGGTAGGTCTCGAGCGTGTCCCCGAGGTCCCGCGTCGTCAAGTAGACGACGACGCCGCTGATGAGGAAGGCGAGGAGGACGGTGATGATCGGCGCGAGCACGCCGTCCAGGCGCTCGAGCCAGTGCCTGCCGGGGCTCGCGTCGCCGGGCGCCGGGGGCGGCGGGGACTCGACCTGCGTGACGGTCACCTGTCGGCCTCCCCCGCTGCCGTCAGCGGGACGCGAGTGGTGGTCACGCCGCGATCTCTCGCTTCCCGCCGCCGGTCATGGCGACTCCGAGCTCCTCCTCGGTCGCGGAGGGCGAGAACTCGCCGACGATCTCGCCCTCGTAGATGACGAGGATGCGGTCCGCGAGAGACAGGACCTCCTCCAGCTCGAGCGACACGAGGAGCACGGCGCGGCCCTCGTCACGCTCCTCGACGAGGCGGCGGTGCACGAACTCGATCGCGCCCACGTCGAGGCCGCGGGTCGGCTGCGCTGCGATCAGGATGCGGGGGTCGCGGTCGATCTCGCGCGCGAGGATGACCTTCTGCTGGTTCCCGCCCGAGAGCGCCCCGCCGGCGGTCTTCGGCCCCCCGCCGCGGACGTCGAACTCCGCGATCAGCCGTCGGGCTCGCTCGAGGAGTCGCTTCGGGTACAGCCAGCCGAGCCGGGAGTACGGCCGCTTGCGGTAGTCGTGCAGGCCGATGTTCTCGGCGAGCGTGAACTCGAGCACGAGCCCGCGCCGTTGCCGGTCCTCGGGGATGTGGCCGACTCCGAGCTCGAAGTGCTTGCGTGCGTTCGCGCCGGTCACGTCCCGGCCCTCGACCACGATCCTGCCTGCGTCCGCACGGCGAAGGCCGGTGAGCGCGTCGATCAGCTCCGTCTGGCCGTTGCCGTCGACGCCCGCGATCGCGACGATCTCGCCGGCGCGCACCTCGAACGAGACTCCGCGAACCTGCTCCAGGCCGCGGTCGTCGCGGACGTGCAGGTCCTCGACCGTGAGCAGCGGCTCACCGGGCTGGCTCACGCCCTTGTCGATCCGCAGGACGACGTCGCGGCCGACCATCCTGCGTGCGAGCTCCTCCTCGGTCGCACCGGCGGTCGGGACCGTCTCGACCTTCTTGCCGCGGCGGAGCACCGTGACGCGGTCCGCGATGTCGAGGACCTCGTTCAGCTTGTGGCTGATGAAGATGATCGACATCCCCTCACGCTGCAGGTTCCGCAGGATCCCGAAGAGCTCGACCGCCTCCTGTGGCGTGAGGACGGCCGTGGGCTCGTCGAGGATGAGGATGTCGGCCCGGCGGTAGAGCGCCTTCAGGATCTCCACCCGCTGCTGCTGGCCGACGGTGATGTCCTGGATCTTCGCGTCCGGGTCGATCGCGAACCCGAACGAGCGGGCGAGCTCGCTCACGCGCTCGCGCGCGGCGCCGTAGTCCAGCAGGATCCCGTCGCGTCGCGGCTCGACCGCGAGGACGATGTTCTCGGTCACGCTCATGACCGGGATCAGCATGAAGTGCTGATGGACCATCCCGATCCCGCGCGCGATCGCGTCGCCGGGCGAGGAGATGCGCACGGGCTCGCCACGGACGAGGATCTCGCCCTCGTCGGGGGTGTACAGCCCGTACAGGATGTTCATCAACGTCGACTTCCCCGCCCCGTTCTCGCCGAGGAGCGCGTGCACCTCGCCGCGCCGGAGGTCGAAGTCGATCCCGTCGTTGGCGACGATCCCGGGGAACCGCTTCGTGATCCCGCGGAGCTCGAGAACGACTTCCGGTTCGCTCATCGCCGGGCGATTCTACGGGCGGAACCGGAGCGATTCCAGGGGTGGGGGCGATGCCCCACCCCTGGATCGCCGAGCGTTAGTTGACGGCCTTGAACTTGATGATCGCGCGCACCTTGATCTTGCCCGCGCCGATCTGCTTGCCGATCGCGTTCGTCTTCGCGACGAAGCTCTTCTTGACCTTCTTGTTCACGGAGCCGAGGCCGACACCGTTGTTCTTCAGGCTGTAGAGGTAGTCACGCCGGGACTTGAGCTTGCCCTGTTCGGCGAGCTTGGTGATGGCGATCACCGCGTTGTCGACGCGCTTGAGCGCGCTCGTCAGCATGTGGCTGCCGAGGTAGAGCTGGTCGGCGTCGACGCCGATGCCCCAGATCTTCGCCTGCTTCGCGGCGGTGAGGGCTCCGAGCCCGCAGCCCCCGGCGACCTGGAAGATCGCGCGCGAGCCCTTCTGGATCTGGCTGAGCGCCGTCTCCTTGCACTTCGCCTGGTCCGAGAAGGTCGGGTCGTTCGCGTAGTTCGCGAGCACGCGGATCCGCGGGTTCGCCTTCTTCGCGCCCTGGATGTAGCCGCTGATGTACTTCACGATCGCCGGCACGTTGTTCGCGCCGACGGCGCTGATGATCTGCGGCCCGCCCTGGCTCTTCAGCTGGAGCGCGGCCAGGTAGCCGACGAGGTAGCCGGCCTCGTGCTCGGCGAACACGACGCCCGTCGCGTTCTTCGGCTTCTTCGCGTAGAGCACGTACGGCTGGTCGATCCCTGCGAACTGCTGGTTCGGGAAGCGCGGCGCGACCGCGTTGATCGCCGTGTAGTTCAGGAAGCCGACCCCGAAGATGAGGTTGTAGCCTGCCCGACCCGCAGCGAGCCCGTTCGGGATCCGCTCGGCTTCCTTCTTCGTCTGATAGACGCGGGTCTGGATGCCGAGCTGTTTGCCAACCGCGATCCGACCTTCGTTCGCGAGCTGGTTGAACGACCGGTCCTGCAGGGTCCCGATGTCGGTGAAGATCGCCATCTTGAACTCCTGCTTCGGGCTCGCCCCTGCGGAGCTGACGACCATCGCCGCCACCACCGCAAGCGCGAGCACAGCGCCGATCGCTGTTCTGCGTCCTCTCACTTGCCCTCCTTAGAAATGGACTGCCGCCCTACTTGTGACGCTGGATTGAACCGCAAGTTGGGCGGCCGAGCAAGTGTGTAAAGACCGGGTTTTCGTGCGGTCGACTACGGAGGCCGCGGACCGGCTCAGACGCTGTGGAGCTCGGTCTCGGACACGAGTACGCGCCGGGGCTTCGACCCCTCGTAGCCGGAGATGATCCCGCGGCGCTCGAGCATGTCGATCAGCCGGCCCGCTCGCGTGTAGCCCACGCGCAGGCGGCGCTGGAGCAGGGATACCGAGGCGGTCTGTGTCTGCACGACGACCTCGATCGCCTTCTCGAGCAGCGGGTCCTCGTCCGGGTCGAAGTCGGCGTCCTCGTCCCCTTCCTCGAACGGGGCCTCCGGCGCCTCGAGGAGGGTCTCGTCGAGGTCCTGGCCGCGCTGCGCCCGGCACTGCTCGACGACGAGTGCGACCTCCTCCTCGCTGACGTACGCGCCCTGCAGGCGCTGCAGGCGCGAGGTGCCGAGCGGCTTGAACAGCATGTCGCCCTGCCCGAGCAGGCTCTCGGCGCCCGCGGTGTCGAGGATGACCCGCGAGTCGGTCTGGCTCGAGACGGCGAACGCGATCCGCGAGGGGACGTTCGCCTTGATCATCCCCGTGATCACGTCGACCGAGGGCCGCTGCGTCGCGAGCACGAGGTGGATGCCGACCGCGCGCGACTTCTGCGCGAGGCGGATGACGCAGTCCTCGACAGCCTGCGGCGAGACCATCATCAGGTCGGCCAGCTCGTCGATGACGACGAGGAGGTACGGCAGCGTGTCCTCGCCGCGCGCGCGGAGGGCGCGGTTCGCCTCGGGAAGGCTGCGCGCACGCACGAGCGAGAGCCGCTCGTAGCGCCGCTCCATCTCGGCGACGACGTTGTGCAGGACGGTCGCCGCCTCCTTCGGGCTCGAGACGACGGAGGTGAGGAGGTGCGGGATCGACTCGTAGTAGCCGAGCTCGATCCGCTTGGGGTCGATCAGGATCATGCGTACCTCGTCCGGGGTGGCGCGCAGCAGCGTCGAGGTCAGGATCGTGTTGATGCAGCCGGACTTCCCCGATCCGGTCGTGCCGGCGATCAGGAGGTGAGGCATGCGGGCGAGGTCGGTCCAGACCGCGTTCCCCGAGATGTCCTTGCCGAGCCAGACCGCCAGCGGGCTCGCGGTCGCCGGGAGGTCGTCGTAGATGTCGCCGAGCGTGACGAGCCGCGGGGAGAGGTTCGGGACCTCGACGCCGACCGCCTGCTTGCCCGGGATCGGCGCCAGGATGCGGATCTCCGTCGTCGCGAGCGCGTACGAGAGGTCGTCCCGAAGTGCGGCGACCTTGGAGACCTTCGTCCCGGGTGCCAGCTGGAGCTCGTAGCGGGTCACGCGCGGCCCCGAGATCTGGCCCGAGACCGTCGCCTCCACGCCGAACTCACCGAGCGTGCGCACGAGCAGGTCGGCGACGCGCGCACCCGCGTCTTCCTTCGTCGCCGCAACGGCGGACGAGCGCTGGAGGATGGAACGGTCCGGGAGCCGGTAGTCCGCGTGCTCCGAGGACGTCTCGAACACGCTTTCGACGCCCTCCCTGTCGGCCGCCTCGTCCGGCCGCGTCGGGACGAGCGGCAGCGCCTCGCCGAGTGGCGGCTCGCCGACGACGTCGGGAAACGCCTCCGCCCCGTCCAGGAGCCGCCGCGGCGGCCGCTCGGGCGCCGGGGGAACGTCGAAGGTCTCCTCCGTCTGCGACTCCTGCGAGGGCCAGTCGAGGGCGGCGCGGGCCTCCGAGCCGGCGTTGCGGATGACGTGTCCGGTACGGCGCAGGATCGCGCCCGTGGAGGCGCCACTGACGAGGAGCGCGCCGGCCAGCAGCAGTGCGCCGCCGACGATCGCCGCTCCCGTGTCGCCGATCAGACCCGCGAGCACGCCGCCGAGCGCCAGCCCGATCCAGCCGCCGCTGTCCTTTCCGAGCAAGGTCATGAGGCCGAGGAACCCGACCCCGAACCCGAGCCGGAAGGGCCGGACCTCGAGGAGGTCGCTGCGCGCAAGCATGAGCCCTCCCACTCCCAGCAGCGCGAGCGGAAGGAGGTATGCGGCATCCCCGAGGACCGCCTCGAGCGCCTCGGCGAGCCACGAGCCGACGGCGCCGCCGTCGAGGCCCACGTAGAGGATCGCGGAGAGGACGAGCCCGAGGGCGGCTAGCGCGAGCCCGAGCAGCTCGCTCTCGTGCTGCGAGCGCGCTCGCCTCGTCCGCTTGCGCACGCGCGCGGGGACGCGTGGCCGAAGCGGCCGCTTCTTCTTGCGGGCAGCCATGCCCGCGCGATTCGACGTCGAGCGCTGCGCTCCTTCGGCTCAGCCGCCCGGACGGCACGAAGCCTGCGACCGTCGCGGCCGGACGACCGCGGAACGGCCGTGGGGCGCGATCGTGCCGCAGACCACCGTCACGAGGGTGCGCGCGCCCGCGCTTCAGCGACGACGCGCTCGGCGTCCGCCCGGTTCCCGTAGCCGTGCGTCTCGACCTTCGCCTCCTCGAGGTCCTTGTACACCTGGAAGAAGTGCTCGACCTCGTTCCGCAGCTCGGCGGGGATGTCGTGCACGTCCGAGACGCGCATCCACGCGGTGTCCTTCAACGGGACACAGATGATCTTCTCGTCCGGCCCTTTCTCGTCGGCCATGTGGAAGACGCCGACGACTCGGACGCGGATCCTGCAGCCCGGGAACGTCGGCTCCCCGACGAGCACGAGCGCGTCCAGTGGGTCGCCGTCCTCGCCGAGCGTCCCCTCGATGAACCCGTAGTCGGCCGGATAGGCCATCGACGTGAACAGGCGCCGGTCGAGCACGATCGCGCCGAGCTCCTCGTCCAGCTCGTACTTGTTCCGCGAGCCCGAAGGCACCTCGACGAAGACCACTACCTCCTCGGCCACGGGCGGAGGCTATCGTGGCCCGGCGTGGCCGGCGTCCGCGAGAAGGTGCTCGAGTTCGCGCTGTCGCTCCCGGAAGCGACGGAGGACCATCCCTGGGGCGAGGACGTGGCGAAGGTGCGCGGCAAGATCTTCGTCTTCTGCGGCCCGCCGGGCTCGCGTCGCATGACGGTGAAGCTCGACGAGTCCCACGCCCACGCGCTCTCGATCGACGGCGCCGAGCGGACGGGGTACGGCCTCGGGGCGTCGGGCTGGGTCACCGTTCCCCTTCGGGCCGAGGGCGTGAGCATCGCGCTGCTGCGCGACTGGGTCGAGGAGAGCTACCGGATCGTCGCGCCGAAGCGGCTGCTCACGGCGCTCGACGCACGCTAGGCGGCGAGCGCGCGCAGGTCGTCGACGGTCGAGCCGAGCAGCGTGTCGCGAAGGTCGAACAGTCCGGCCCAGAGCGACGAGCGGTCGGGAGCTGCATCCAGGGTCGCAGCCGTCGCGAGGCCCTGCAGCGCGCGCACGAGCACGGCGAGCTCGAGGTAGACGGCCGCGACGCGGTTCGGGCAGGCGCGCACGCCGGCCCGGTCGAGCACCGGACGCCATTCGACGAGCTCCCCCGGTCCCGGGCCGGCGTACCAGGAGCGGCCCTCCGCGAGCTCCGGCTCCAGCTCGAGGAGGTAGCGCGACAGCGGCTGCTCGAGCCCGGCGAGCGCGGTCTCGACCCGGTCCGCCGCGCGCCGGAGCGCCGCCTGGCGCCCTCCCGCGGTCGCGGGGACCGCGTCCCCCCTCCCCCAGCGCTCGAGGAGCCGGCAGAACGCGAGCGCGGCCACCTCGCAGGCGCGGAGCTGGCGCACGAGCCGCGCGGCGGTCAGCTCGCTCGCGGCGTTCCCCTCGATGACCGCGTCCCAGCCGGCCATCGCTAGACCTCGATGACGACGGGCAGCACCATCGGCCGCCGCCGCGTGCGGTCGTAGACGATCTGGCCGACCGCGTCGTGGATGTGCTCCTGCAGGAGCTTGATCTCGGTGGCGTGTTCGTTCGCGAGCTCGCGGACGACGCGGTCCGCCTCGTCGCGCAGCTCGTCGAGAAGCTCCTCGGACTCGCCGAGGCCACGCGCGATGAGCTCGGGCGGGGCGATCTCACCGCCGTTGGCCGAGCTCAGCGTCGTGACGACGATGAGGACGCCGTCGTCGGCGAGCCGCCGGCGGTCGCGGAGGGCGACATCCCGGACGTCCCCGACGCGCAGCCCGTCGACGAAGGTGATCCCCGCGTCGACGCGGTCGACCAGGCGAGCGCCTCCCCGTGCGAGCTCGACGACGGAACCGTTTTCGGCGATGAGAATCCGATCGTCGGGGACGCCCGCCTCGCGCGCGAGCTTGGCGTGCGCCGCGAGCATGCGGTACTCGCCGTGGATCGGCATCACGTGGCGCGGGCGCAGCAGCGAGAGCATCGTCCGCAGCTCCTCCTGGCAGGCGTGGCCGGAGACGTGCACGGGCGCGATCTCCTCGTGCAGCACCTCGGCGCCGGCGCGGGCGAGCTGGTTGATCGAGTCGTGGACGCGGAGCTCGTTGCCCGGGACCGGCTTCGCGGAGATGATCACCGTGTCGCCCGGCTCGATCGTGAGCGCCTTGTGGTCGCCGTAGGCAATGCGGGTCAGCGCCGACATCGGCTCGCCCTGGCTCCCCGTGCAGAGCACGAGGACGCGGCCCGGCGGGAGCTGGGACGCCTCGTCCGGGCTCACGAGCGCGTCCTCGGGCAGCGAGACGTACCCGAGGTTGCGCGCGATGTTGAGGTTCTTGCGCATCGACCGGCCGATCACGGCCACCTTCCGCCCGCACTCGACCGCGACGTCCGCCGCCTGCTGCATGCGATGGATGTTCGAGGCGAACGAAGCGACGAGGATGCGGCCGGAGCGGAGCGGGAAGAGCGCCCGGAACGCCTCCCCGACGAGGCGCTCGGAGCCGGTGTTCCCGGGCCGCTCGGCGTTCGTCGAGTCCCCGAGGAGGAGGTCGACGCCCCGGTTCCCGATGTCCGCGAGCTTGCCGACGTCGGTCTTGAGCCCGTCGACCGGCGTGTGGTCGAGCTTCCAGTCCCCGGTGTGGACGACGCGCCCTGCTCCCGTCTCGATCACGAGCGCGACCGAGTCGGGGATCGAGTGCGCCACGCGGACGAGCTCGAGGCGGAACGGCCCCAGCTGGAGCGGGTCGTCGCCCGGGCTCGCCTCGACGAGCTCTGTGGACTGCCCGACCCCGTGCTCGTCGAGCTTCGACTTGACGAGGCCCAGCGTCAGCCGGGTCGAGACGACCGCCTCGACCTCGACCTCGCGCAGGAGGTACGGAAGGCCGCCGACGTGGTCCTCGTGCCCATGCGTCAGGACGACCGCACGGACCTTGCGCCCCCGGAGATACCCGACGTCGGGCAGGAGCAGGTCGACGCCCAGGTGCTCGTCGCGTGGGAACGCGAGGCCAGCGTCGACGACGAGGATCTCGCCCGCGGTCTCGTACACGGTCATGTTCTTGCCGACCTCGCCGAGGCCGCCGAGCGGGATGATCCGCAACGCTTCGCTCATCTCCTGAGTCTATGCGCGGCTACAACGGGAACACGTCGACGGCGAACAGATCGCCGTCGACGCGCTCTGCGTGCATGGCGACATCGCCCTGCCCGTCCGCGAGCGCGTCGAGAGCAGGAAGCGCGCGGTCCGCCTGCTCGTCGCCGACCGTCAGCGTCCGCTGGCCGTTGACGACCGTCAGCTCGACCTGGTCGGCCCCGACGCCCGGGAGCTCGACGATCCGCACGGCCTCGGCGACCGCGGTCCACACATCGCCCTCGTTGCGGGCGGCCGCGGCCCGATACGGGGGCGCGACCATCTCCTCGAGCTGGCTCGCAACGGGACCGAGCGAGCCGTCCGGCACGTCCTCGGTGACGACGAGCGTCCCGTCCTCGAGCGCCACGAACGTCACGCTGTCGCCGGTCAGGTCCGGCGCGTGCGCCGCGACGGCGGAGTCCCAGGTCCGGCCCGGCCCGACGCCCATGACGCCCGGAATCGCGGCTCCGGCACCGAGCGCCGAGAGCATCTCGTCGAATCGCGCCATCTAGGCCGCGGCCGGTTGCAGGAGGCCCAACCGCTCGAGGCAGCCGCGCACGGCCTCGCGCTCCTCCTCGCTCGCCTCGACGAGCGGAAGGCGGACGCCCCCTACCTCGTGGCCGAGCAGGTTGAGCGCGCACTTGATCGCGATCGGGTTGACGACGACGCGCAGCAGGTCGATCGAGGGCGCCAGCTCGCGGTCGAGCTCGCGCGCGCCGTCGGCGTCGCCGGCGCGGAAGCGCGCGACGAGCTCCTTGACCTGCGGGCCGACGACGTGCGTGTGCACGCAGACCCCGCCCCTGCCGCCCACCTCGAGGAAGGGGAGAACGAGGTCGTCGTCGCCCGCGTACAGGTCGAGCCCGAGATCGACGATCGCCCGCGCCTGCTCCACGTCGGGGTTCGCCTGCTTCACTGCCCGCACCGTGGGGATCTCGGCGAGCTGCGCGATCGTCTCGGTCTCGAGGTTGAGGACGACGCGGCCCGGGATGTTGTAGACGACGACGGGCAGGTCCGAGACCGCGGCGATCGCCTTGAAGTGCTCGACGATCCCCCGCGCGGGAGGCTTGTTGTAGTACGGCGTGACCACGAGGAACCCGTCGACCCCGATCGCGTGCGCTCGCTCCGTCAGGTGCACCGAGTGCTCGGTCGCGTAGGTGCCGGTCCCTGCGACGATCGTCGCCCGGTCGCCGACCTCGTCGACGGCCGCCTCGTACAGCGCGAAGCGCTCCTCGTCCGACAGCGTGGGCGACTCCCCGGTCGTGCCGGTGACGACGAGCCCGTCGGAGCCGCTGTCGACGAGGTGCGACGCCAGGGCGCGGAAGCGGTCGAGGTCGAGCGACAGGTCCGATTTGAACGGTGTCGCGATCGCGGTAAGGATCTCGCCCAGCACGCGCACCCGATTCTACGAGACAGGGGGATACGGATGCTCAAGGAGTTCAGGGACTTCCTGATGCGGGGCAACCTCGTCGAGCTCGCGGTCGCCTTCGTCATGGGCCTCGCGTTCGCGGCACTCGTGACGTCGTTCGTGGACGACCTGATCATGCCCATCCTGGCGATGATCTTCGGCAAGCCCGACTTCAGCGACCTCACCTTCACGATCAACGACGCCGTCTTCCGCTACGGCGCCTTCCTCACGGCGCTGATCACGTTCGTCACGACCGCGGCCGCGATCTTCTTCTTCGTCGTCAAGCCGATGACGGCGCTCATGGCGAGAATGAGCAAGCCGACCGACGAGGAGGTCACCGACGAGGAGCGGCGCCACCAGGAGCTCCTCGCCGCGCTCAGCACGCGCTCGTAAGGGCTCAGTCGTTCGGGGCCTGCGCCGCGTCGACGAAAACGCGGCGCATGGCCTCGTCCAGGAAGACGAAGCGGATCTCGTCGAACCGACCTTCGAACGGCGTCACGGCGGCGACGGCGACCGGCGCCGCCAGCTCGGGCGGGTAGCCGTAGACCCCGGTCGACAGCGCGGGGAAGGCGATCGTGCGGCAGCCGAGCTCCTCGGCCACCTCGAGCGAGCGGCGGTACGCCGAGGCGAGGAGCTCCTGCTCGCCCGCTTCTCCCCCGCTCCAGACCGGCCCGACCGCGTGGACGACGTGGCGTGCGGGCAGCCGACCGGCCCCGGTCGCCTTCGCGTCGCCCGTCGCGCAGCCGCCGAGCCGGGCGCACTCGTCGAAGATCTCGTCCCCACCGGCACGACGGATCGCACCGCAGACGCCGCCGCCGGGAGCAAGCGCCTCGTTCGCGGCGTTCACGATCGCGTCGACCTCCTGTGCCGTGAGGTCGCCGACGACGAAGGTGATCACAGCAGCGCGTCGAGCCCGACGGTGAGCCCCGGCGGGAGCTCACCCGCGCGCTCGAGCGCGAGCAGCACTCCGGGCACGAACGCCTCGCGCGAAGTCGTGTCGTGCCGGATCGTGAGCGTCTCCCCCGCCCCGCCGAAGATGACCTCCTGGTGGGCGAGGAGGCCCGGGAGGCGAACGGAGTGGATCGTCGGCTCGGTCGCCATGCGCGCGGCGGTCGCCTTCGCGGTGCCGGAAGGCGTGTCGACCTTGGCCTCGTGGTGGAGCTCGACGATCTCCGCGCGCGGGAATGCCCGTGCCGCCTCCTCCGCGAAGCGCATCATCAGCACGGCCCCGCGCGAGAAGTTGGGCGCGTGGAAGCAGCCGACGCCCGCCTCGCGGGCCGCCGCGTCGACCGCCTCTGCATCGAAGCCGGTGGTCCCGATCACGACCGGGACGGCCGCGGCGAGGCAGCGCTCGACGTTCGCGGCGACGGCGTCGGGGCGCGTGAAGTCGACCGCGGCAGCACAGCCGTCCAGCTCGTCCGTGCGCCCGTCGACGACCTCGTGACCGGCGGCCTCGAGGGCAGGGACGAGCACGGCCCCCACCCTGCCGCCCGCCCCGAAGACGGCGAC
>Ga0075430_100000555_pt1 | contig 28350 bp, 25 predicted proteins | sample RhiMetdeltSRZDD4_FD_75294 | JGI IMG/M metagenome (GOLD analysis project Ga0075430, IMG submission 75294) | Populus rhizosphere microbial communities from Tennessee, USA - Rhizosphere MetaG P. deltoides SRZDD4 | ecosystem: Host-associated > Plants > Roots > Rhizosphere > Soil | place: USA... | reverse complement strand
TCGGAGATCGGCGCACGTCTAGCGGCGGGCCACCTCGTGGCGCTCGACGATCCGATCGCCGCGAGCGGCTTTTCGCCGGAAGAATTTGACCGCTGGCGCTCGGCGGGGCTGTCGTACCTCATTCCATGTGTGTCGAATGAAGGAACGATCGCTGTGCTTGCGCTCGGTCGCAAGGAATCGGGTGAGCCGCTGAATAGCGAGGACACGGCGCTGCTCGCCACCGTTGCCGGTCAGATGGCTACGGCACTCGAAAATGCTCGCCTTTATCGACAGCTCCACGTGAAAGCGCTGGAGCTGGATCGATTGCGCGCGTTCAACGAAAACATTCTCGAATCGCTCGATGACGGGTTGCTGGTCGTCACGCTCGACGATCGGATTGTGCGGTGGAATCGGGCGCTCGAACACTTGTACGGCGTCCCTCGCAGCGAGGCAGTGGGGCAGACGCTGGATCGGGTGCTCGATCCGGCAGTGGTCGAGGCGATCAGAGCAGCGCGACGCGACACTCCCAAAGGTACCCTGCTCTCGCGCATCAGCCTCGCTCGCCGGGCCAGCGCGGCACCGACGATGATCGTCAATCTCGCGGTCGTGCCGCTCCGGGCCGCTGAAGGGCGTATTCAGACCACCGTCGGCACGATTGTGATCGTCGAGGACATCACACGACGGGTCGAGCTCGAAGAGCAGCTTCAGATTTCAGAAAAAATGGCCTCGATCGGCCTGCTGGCTGCCGGTGTTGCGCATGAGGTGAACACGCCGCTGACGGGGATCTCCAGTTTCACTCAGATGCTTCTCGAAGGCTCGGATCCCGAGGATCCCCGCACGCGGCTGCTGGAGAAAATCGAGCGGCAAACGTTTCGCGCCGCGAAGATCGTGAATGGTCTGCTGAATCTGTCGAGGCCCGCCGGTGCGGCTGGCGGTGAAATGGGTCCGGTCGATCTCAACGCCGTAGTCAATGACGTACTGTCGCTGCTGGAACACCAGCTCGAGCTGCAGCACATCAAGGTGCGGCGCGAGCTGAGTGACGAACCCGTGATGGTCAGCGGCTACGAGCACAAGTTGCAGCAGGTGTTCTTGAACCTGTTTCTCAACGCGAAGGATGCGATGCCCAAGGGCGGTTGGCTATCGGTCAACACGTGCCTCAAGGACGGCAGACCCGTGGTGGAAGTCGCCGACACGGGAGCAGGGATCCCGAGCGAATATCTTGCGCGCATCTATGACCCGTTCTTCACGACAAAGTCCATGGGTCACGGAACCGGTCTTGGCCTCTCGATTACCTACGGAATCGTTCGCGAGCATCTCGGTTCGATCGAATGCGAGAGCGCCGTCGGCCACGGCACGCGATTCATTGTCAAACTGCCGCCGGTGGCCATGTCGACGGGGATTGCACCAGCTGCCGGGCCCCGGGCAGCACATTCGTAACAAGGTTTTCCATGCGACGCAATGCTTCCATTCTGGTTATCGACGACGAAGAGATCATGCGGGAGATTCTCGAGGCACTTCTGACGCGCGAGGGTTATCAGGTCCGTCTTGCATCGACGGGAGCAGAAGGAATCGAGCTCGCTAAATCAATCCCGTTTGATATCGCGATTGTCGACCTCATGATGCCCGGCATAGACGGCATGGCCACGCTGGAGGAGCTGAAAAAAGCCGATGACGAGCTGCCGGTGCTGATGATCACGGCGTTCGCGTCGGTCGAGACCGCGATCACAGCCATGAAGCTCGGCGCATTCGACTACATCACGAAGCCTTTCAAGAACGATGAAGTCCTGGTCGCGGTGCGTAACGCGGTGGAGCGTCGCCAGCTGAAGGCGGAGAACACGGCGCTTCGACAGACGCTGCAGGCCCAGCAGGAGCATTTTGCAGGGATCATCGGGCGTAGCGCTCGCATGAAGCAGGTATTCAACCTGATCATCCAGGCTGCGCCGAGCCGTTCGACCATTTTGATTACGGGCGAGAGTGGAACAGGCAAGGAACTGGTCGCCAGGGCCATCCATGCGCATTCCGCCCGCGCCGACCGTGCATTTGTTACGGTGAATTCAGGAAATCTGCCGTCCGATTTGCTCGAGTCAACACTCTTCGGCCACGTGAAAGGCGCCTTCACGGGTGCGGTCTACCCGAAAAAGGGTTTGTGTGATGTTGCCGATCGCGGCAGCATCTTCTTCGACGAGATCGGCAACATTCCGCTCGACACGCAGGCGAAGTTGCTGCGCGTCATGCAGGAGCGTGAGTTCATGCGACTGGGGGGAATGGAAACGATCAAGGTCGACGTGCGCATCATCGCAGCGACGAACTGTGACCTTCGTGAGATGGTGGGCACGGGCAGATTTCGCGAGGACTTGTACTACCGGCTGCACGTCATCAACATCTCGCTCCCGACGCTGCGAGAACGAAAAGAGGATGTGCCCGTACTTGCACAGCATTTTCTCGAAAAGTACTGCCGCGAAAACGACAAATCCGGGCTCGAGCTGACACCCGACGCGCTCGATATGTTGATGGATTACGACTGGCCCGGCAACGTTCGCGAGCTCGAAAACGTCATCGAACGCGCCGTGGTTCTCTCGACAGGTCCACGGATTGGCGCGGATCTGATTCCCGAGCAGGTGCGGTCATCACCCGCATTTCACATCCCGAGGTTCGTAGTACCTCCTGAAGGCATTTCGTTCAAGGACGTAATAATGAGCGTCGAGAAACGTCTCATTGAGTCGACGCTGGAAGCGGCCGGAGGTGTGCAGAAGCGCGCGGCTGAACTGCTTCGAATCAAACCGACGACGCTGAACGAGATGATCAAGCGCTACGAGATTGGACCGCGCCGAAAGAAGAACGGCGAGCCCGACGCGGCGATGTCGGACGGAGAGGCCAAGAGCACGGGTCCATCCAGAACGCGCCCGGCCTTTCCAATCAGCGAGCTTACGCGGGACTGAGCATCAGGCTCACACAGCTTTTTTGCACTGGCACAACACCAGCGCATCACCCGACATCACGACCCGGATGTCGTGGAACCCGGCATCGGCCAGGGCGCGAGTCTGTTCCTGTTCCGTCATGAACAACGCTGCGCTGCGCGGCAAGTTGTCTTCCGGTACGCGGTCCGCTATGAGAAAGGGCGCGTCCCCTGCGAGGAGCCCGCGAACTTGTCCGTACAGCTTCGGCACATGGCGTTTGTGACGGACCTCGTGCACCGCTTGCATCGACACGACCGCGTCGTAGGGCGCCGTCAGACACCGCGTCCAGTCTTCGGATCGGAAATCGGCGTTCACGAACTCGGCGGACGGAAATCGGGCGACGCGGTCTCGACTCATTTCGAGCATCGGCTCGGAAAAATCCAGCAAAGTGTACCTTGCGATCGCGGCGCAATTCAGCAGCACCTGCTCGGCCAGCAACCCCGGCCCAGATCCTAATTCGAGCACCCGTGAGCCGGGCGCGAGCAGCCGGAGCTGATTGACGATGGCGCGCCGCATGTGAACGCGGAGGGGTCGCTTCCGGTCTGCAGCTTGAGCCCATGCCTTGGCATCGCTCGGGTTTTGCAGGTCTTCCGAGTACGGGACATCCGCTTCGGTTTCCGAACTCACGGCTTTCGGACGCGCATCATCAGACGCTCGAATCGACCCAAGACTGCATCCCATCGGTGATTGAGCCGGATGTACCGACGGCCGTTCTCGCCCAGGCGCGCGCGCAGCCGTGCGTCGTTCATCAGCAGTCGCAGAGACTCGATGAACTCGTCGCGCGTGGCGTAGTACAGGCCAGCATTTGCTCGGCGGCAATAGTCTGCCGCGGCCGCATTCCTTGCACTGGCGAGCACCGGCGTGCCCACAGCAAAACTTTCGAGCGCCGCGATCGCAGCCGGATCGTCCGGCTCCGGCGCGACGGTCACATCTGCCGCCTCGTAGGCGATCATCCGCTCTCGCTCGGGCAGAACCCCCCCCATGCGGAGATGGTGCTGTTCCGGCACTTTCATCAGCTTGGCGCCCATCAGCACCAGCGTAGTGGTCCCGTTGCCCGACGCGTACGCGTCGAAATATTCCAGCAGTTCCTCGCAGCCGTTGTTCGGCTGTACGCGTCCCGCGTAAAGCACGAGCCCTCCGTAAAGGCGGTGGCGGCGTCGAAACGGCACGCCGCGACCGGCAAGGTACTCGGGCGGTTCGACTTCCTGTGAGCCCTCGTGCTGGTCAGGGTCGCCTTCCGACATGTCGTCGGCAGGATCCTGCTGGTGACGGGGGTACGTCTGCTGTGCTGGAGCCTCGATTCCGAGCCCCACGACCTCGTCCGGCGTTGGCAGTCGAAAGAAGCGTTGCGTCTGATGGCGTTCGGCTGCCGACAGATAACCGATCGCCTTCACCGAACCCAACAATTCCGACCAGATTCCGAATCGCAGCGCCGGATCCAGCCGCAGGCACGGGAACAGCACGCTTCGTTCAGGAGCAATGGCCAGCCCAAATACCGTGGTCGGGTGATAGAGCGAGAAAAACACGAGCGCATCGTAAGAGCGGTGCTGCCGCTTCAGGTATTCAATCAGGGCCGGCGACGTTGGTCCCAGCCGCCGTACCCATTCGTGTTCGTCCTCGCGGCCCTGGGGCATCCCGAACATTCGCGTGGAAAGATGGCGGAACGCCGTACGGTCGTGCTCCTGGTTTACAGCGAATCGGCGCACAAGAACGCTGCGCATGCGGTCGGCGCCTTCGGGGTATTCGTTCCTCCACGTCCGTGGATCCCGTGCACACGTTGTGAGTACGTCAACATGATGACGTCCGCTGACCTGCTCGGCGAACAGGCGACACACGTGTTCCGGCCCACCCGCGATGTCGGCACCGTATCGAGGGGTAATGAACGCGAACTTCATGCCTGTGCCTCGCACGCCACGGCGCTGCGCTCCTCGGCACTTGCGTCCTCGACGTCACTGGTCACCGGACCGGACGGAAGTCCAGCCACAACGTCGATCGCCGGCGGCACGTCGGCGCGATGGCGGGCGAGCCATCCCGGCATCGGCTCCATCTTGTGGGCCGGAGCCTCTGATTTCAGTTCCTCGAGCATGTTGAGGTACTTCCGTTCGATCACGGGCCAGGCGTAATGCCGTGCGAAATAGCTGCGGCCGTGTTCGCCGAGCCGAGCGACGAGCGACGAGTCCTCGAGAAGGCGATCGAGCACGGCATCGAATTCGGCGGAGTGCTCGTAGTACAAGCCGGCGTTGCTTCGCAGGCATTGACCCAGCAGCACATCACACCGCGCGTTGGCTACTACGGGCCGGCCGAGTGCCCAGGCTTCGAGCGCAACCATCGAAAGACTTTCGTAGGGGGACGGCATCACGAGGGCTTCTGCGCCAGCCATTACGTTGAACTTGTCCGCATCGGTTACGAAACCGAGGTGGTGGATGTGCGGATGTGACGGAACCGGCAAGTCGCCTTTTCCGATCAGCACGAGATCTATATGGCGTCTCGGACCTTCGAGATAGTGGATGAAGAAATCAAAGAGCTGAGCGCAACCTTTGTTGGCATCGATGCGGCCCACGTACACGATAAACCGGTTGTTAAGTCCGAACTTCTGCCGGGCTCGTGCGGGCTCTACGTCGACCGGGATGAACGAACCCACTCCGACCACTATACCGGGCACATCGTCGTTGCGAGAAACGGCCTGGATTGCAGCACGCTCCTCGGGGGAGTTGTACATGATTCCGCGAACGCCGCGGAAAATTGGCTGGAACATCGAGACGCCCAGCGCCGGTTCGCGTTCGGCTGTCGGAACGAGCACGGCGCGGTCGGCTGCCACCCGCGCGCCGTAATAGGTCTGATAGTACCGCGCACAGAACAGCAGGGCGAAGTCGAACTCCGCGACCGAGCGTCGAAGCCGCGTGATCAAACCCGGGCTGACCGGGCCCTGGCTCTCGAGCCACTCGAGCTCCTCGTTCAACGTGTGCACGCGCCCGAATACACGCTGCTGCCGGAGTCCGAAGTCGTTCAGATCGCGCTCACGCAAGACCGGAAATCGTTCTACGGGAACGCCGTTGACGTATTCGGTCCCGGATGGAAACTCATTTCGCCACGTCAGGTAGTCGCGCGCGCAGGTCGTCAGCACTCGCACGTCGACGTGAGCGGACAATCGTTCGGCGATATATCGCGCATGCAGCTCGGCACCACCGCTGATGTCGGCCCCGTATCGCTGGACGACTATGGCGAGCTTCATTCACTCTCGCGCGTCTGAAAGACCAACCTCACTGATCCGAGCGATCGGTATCCGGCGGTTCGAAAGACCCTTGCGAGGCCTCGGTCGGTGTCGTCTGTTCTTCGGAGATGACGGCGGGCGGAACAGGCGCTTCAGGCTCTCGAGGCGACGGGATCGGGGCCAATTCCCGGTCTTCGCTCCGGAACTCCCGGTCTTCGCTCGCCGTGAGGTTGTCATCCGCGGTCAGTTCGCCCATCGGGCTTTGCGGCACAGGCGGTATCGAACCGGTATCCGTTGCTGCGGGCGCAACATCTCCGGCGATCCCCTGCTCGACGGGCATCGCTGTGGCTGCGACGGGCGCAGAGGCGGCGGGCGCCGACGCCTCTCCTTGCGGAATGCCACCGCGCCGTCCACGTCGTCGTCGCCGCCTCCGTCGGACGCTTTCCATCACTGGAGCTTCGGCACCTTCCGCCGGTGTAATCGGCTCTGACGAGGCCGGCTGCGACGCAACCGTGTCCATGGATCGTGCCGGAGCACGTCCAGACTGAGCTGTGCCTTCGATGCTTCGAACTCTGCGGTCGTTGAAGTCGATGCGTGCGTTCAGCGATTCGATGCGCATGGACAGCGCCTGGAGCTCAAGGCTCACACGCGAGACATCGGTCACGACACGCTGCAGGATTTCGTAGTGGAGTGCGTTCCATTCCGTCTGGCGGCGGTCGCGTTCCGCTTCACGCTCAGCCGCCTCAACGTTCAGGCGCGCCTGCAGGTGCAGCGCGCGGATGAGCGGATTCGGGTTGAAAAAGAGCTTGAGAAGTGGATTGAGCAGCCGCCGGATGAAGCGCAGAACCGTACGAGGCGAATCGTAGATAGTTGTGTGGTCGAAGGTATAAACGGGTTCGCTCGATGGTTTTGGTGCGGCGGTGGCCGTTACGGCTCCAGCGCTGCGGCGCAGCCCTTCCAGCAGCGACGGTTTGATGGCGCGAGGGTCGAGGATGGATTCCAGGCGTCGAGCCGCCAGATCTTGAATCTGCTGATTGGACAAATCGATACCCTGACGCTGGGCGATTCGGGCGCGAATATCCCGCATGATCTGCTCGACATCGACTTGGTCTCGGCCACCCTGCACCTGTTGCGGCGGTGTTCTTCGCTCGATCCCGCGCCGATCGGGACCGCGCCGGCCGCGATGAAAGTGTCCTCGGCGCCTTTCCTGATTTTGATCCATCGATTCAGTACTTTCTGAAAAGGGCGCCCCACTCCGTGCGCATGAAGGACCGGATGCGCGACTGGCCGATTGTCGGGTACCAGAATGCGTCGTGGTAGACGTTCGACGCAAAAGGCGCCCAAACCATGAGCGGCGAATGCAGCAGGAGCCGCTCCAATGGACGTAGAAACCCTTTGCGAATCATCTGGTCGCCCCAGATTACGAGTGAACGCCGCGTTTCGAAGCCGAAATGTTCCTGCGACACGTCGTCGCCCGTCAGCTCGATGTCACGAGGATCGGCGATGCCCAGGCCTCGTTCGTGGGCCATCCGCAAGAACGGAATTGACATCGGATCGAAGCCCATGAGCCTCGCTGCAATCGCGTCGATTGCGACGGAATCGGCTGCGGCGAGGATCAGGTTCTTGACACGAGGAATCATCGTGCGCGGGCCGGCGCCGTCGCCAGCGACCGTGCCGTCCATCACGGTGAACACCGCCGGGTGCAGCTCGCGCTGCATGTACAGGAGATCGACGAGCACTTCGTGCATGTACTTATGGGCATAGTGCCGCACCTCGCGCAGCAGGCCGCCGAACGAGTTCTTCACGGACCCGGTCATCACGGCGTGGCCGTGAGTCTTGACAGTGGGCATGTGCAGGATCTGCTTCCCCGGATATATAGCGGGAATCTGGATGCCCTCGGGAAAGATCTCGTTGAGTTTGAGGAGTGGGCTCTTGAAAGGATAGACCTGCCACTCGACCTCCGGCAGCGGCGTGAACGTCAGGCCGAATCGATCGAGCACGCCTTCCCAGCGGTTGTTGCGGCATCCCTTGCGCGGATCGGTGACCACCGTGCGATTTTCGATGGGTATAAGCCGGCGCTGCTCGAACCCGTCGCGCAACATCGTCGTAATCACCCCGTCGACCTGCCAGGGCTGCGACGAACACGACGGGAAGTATTTGGTCCAGGACAGATTGAGCTTGAGCAGCGTGTCGCGATCGCGCGTCAGAACGTCGCTGTATCCGGCCAAGTGCATGACACGTCCGTAATCCTCGATTACGGTCTCCGGGCGGGTTCGGACGACGGCGACGCGCGCGGTTCGGGTGCGCGGCCGATCTGTCGGCGGGACGGGAACGTCTATCACAAGGGGCATAATCAGCGGCCCACGGGCGAATACATCAACAACATCACGGCCCACGCCCATAGTGCCACGCATAGCAACAAAGGCCGGTCCGTGAGAAACATCTCGGCGGGACTTCCCCCGCCGAGGCGCTGATGCACTAAATAGAGATATCGAAAGATTCCGTACAGCACAAACGGAACCGTGAAGACGAGTCGGGAAGTTCCCAGCCGCTGGGCGGTGTCGGCGCTCGTCGCAAAAATTGTGTAGGCGATCAGCGTGGACGCTGTTACGACCGCGATCATCTGATCAAGGAGATAGGGACTGTAGTGTTCGAGGCTCCGCCGGTGGCTGGAGGCGTCCTCTCCGAGGAGAACGAGCTCGTGACGCCGCTTGCTGAGCGCGAGGAAAAGAGCCAGGAGCGTCGTACACACCAGGAGCCATGATCCAATGGGAACGTCCACTGCAATGGCGCCGGCGACCGCCCGGAGCACGAAACCACCCGCGATCGCGAGCACATCGACGATGACCATGTGTTTGAGCGTCGTGGAGTAGAAGGAAAGCAACCCCACGTACGCCGCCGCAATTCCCGCGAGGCGGGGGCTCAAGAGCCAGGCTGCCCCTATCGCGCCGGCGATCAAGATGGCGGCGCTCCACGCGCCGGTGCCGATATCAAGCTGTCCCGATGCAATCGGCCGGGTCTGTTTCAGGGGGTGACGCCGATCGGCCTCGCGATCCCAGATGTCGTTGAGGAGATAGGTTGCGCCGGACAGTGCGGAGAAGATCGCGAATCCGGCCATAGCGGTGATGACCGCGCCGACCTCCAGTAATCGGCCGCCGAACAGCAGACCGGCGAAGAGCAGCAGATTCTTCGTCCACTGCTCGGGACGAAGCGACGTCGCGAGGAGCGCCGTTTTGGAGCGCCGGACCTCGCGGCGTGACTCGGTGATCACCGACGATCAGACGTTGGCGGAAGAGGCAAAGCTCCGAACGGCGTCCGCTTCACTATCGTAGGTTTCGAACACGGTCAGCAGCTTTGTAATCGACAACAGATCGGTGATCCGTTTAGTCAGGCTCAGGAGTTTGAGGCTGCCGCCTTGCCTGCTGACTGTCGTATACGTCCGCACGATTTCGCCCAGGCCAGCGCTGTCGATGTAGGGAACGCCCGCCAGGTTCAAGACCAGTTTTCTGCGCCCTTGTGCGACGAGGCTGTTGACCTTGTCCTTCAGAATTTCATCGCCGTCGCCGAGCGTCATTCTGCCCTTCAGGTCCAGAATCGTGACGTCGCCAGCTGAACGTTCCTCGATCTGCATGACTCTCCCTCGATGATCGCGCTTGATGAAAATCGCGATTCTAACATACGGAAAAACAAGGGCCAGGCGCGACGGCCTGGCCCTTGTCAGTCGGTGTCGACGTGCGATCGTGGAGTGCGCGTTGCGCGAGCGCTAGACGCCTCCAGCACCGGCGAACTTCCGCTGCTGAAAGCACTCCTTGCAGAACACGGGACGGCCCTGCGTCGGGCGGAACGGAACGGTCGTCTCTTTCCCGCAAGCCGAGCAGGTGGTGTGCGTTTCGACACGTTCACGTGCTACGGAGCCCGATGTCATCCGCGTGGCGCGTTTGGCCTTACAGCCTTTGCATCGTTTCGGCTCGTTTTTGAACTGCTTATCTGCAAAGAAAAGCTGCTCACCGGCCGTCCAGATGAATTCCGCGCCACAGTCCACACACCTGAGGGATTTGTCCTGGAACTCCATCGGTCGCCACCTCGTGCTCGATCACGCCGGCGCGCTATTCCGTTTCGCGTCGGAGCTTTTTTCGGTTCCGCTTCCGCGCCAGCGCCTGCTTGGCCCGACGCTTATCACCCGGCTTCAAATAGAAGGAGTGCTTCTTGATGTCCTTGATGATGTCTTCCTGCTGAACCTTTCGCTTAAACCGACGGAGGGCGCTCTCGATCGACTCGCCTTCCTGTAGCTTGACTTCAGCCACGCCTTAAAACACCCCCTCACCGGCCTACGGACTCCACTGTGACGGCCTTTAAAAAACGTCGAATATGCTAGGCTATCACGGGCAGGCGCGGATTCTAGGCGCAACCCGGCGCTACGTCAACGAAATAGTCGCCACCAGTTGCACTGAGTGCGCGCACCGGCCGGCCCGCTCTACTGGACGCCCCACGGCCCCGGCTGCCAACCTCTTGTCCGGCAGGTAATTACCCCCGATTTTCATGAAGATTCTCGTCATCGGCGGCGGAGCCCGGGAGCATGCGCTCGTTTGGAAACTGGCCGCCGAACAGGGCGTCTCGGAGGTGCTTTGCACACCAGGAAATCCAGGAATTGCGGGCGTAGGGAGATGCATTACGGGTGACGTGGCCAACACGACAGGGCTGCTCGAAATTGCGACCCGCGAGAAGGTGGATCTGACCGTCGTCGGTCCCGAGTTGCCGCTCAGTCTTGGCATTGTCGACGTGTTTACCGCCAACGGGTGTGCGATCGTCGGTCCGACAAAGAACGCGGCGGCGCTCGAATCGAGCAAGGCGTTCGCGAAAGATTTCATGCATCGCCATCGCGTGCCGACCGCGCGATTCGAAATCTGCGATTCGGCGGCCGCAGCACATGCGGTGATCGCGAGCGGCGCTCTCGGTTATCCCATCGTGCTCAAGGCAGACGGCTTGGCGGCCGGCAAGGGTGTGGTGATTGCCGCCGATCGCACCACGGCCGATCAGACGGTCGAGTTGGCAATGGTCAACCGCGTTTTTGGTGCAGCGGGTGATCGCCTTGTGCTTGAAGAATGCCTTGTCGGCGAAGAGGCGTCCTATTTCGTCGTGGCCGACGGCACCACGTTCGTACCGCTTTCATCTGCGCAGGATCACAAGCGGATCTTCGACGGCGATCGTGGTCCGAACACGGGAGGCATGGGAGCGTTCTCGCCGACACCTCGAATGACGAGTGACGTCGAGCGACGCGTCGAGACCGATATTGTTCGTCCAGTCCTCGAGGGCATGGCGCACGAAGGCCATCCGTACCGCGGATTCCTATATGTCGGCCTCATGCTCACCGCAGCGGGCCCGAAGGTTATCGAATTCAACGTACGTCTCGGCGACCCGGAGGCGCAGGTGCTATTGCCGCGTCTGGACGAAGATTTGTCTACAGTACTTGTTGCGGTGGCGGAAGGTGCCCTGCCGTCGCGGCAAGCGCGTTTCCGTGCCGAGCCGCGTGTCGGCGTGGTGTTGGCATCAGCCGGCTACCCGGACCATGCGGAGACCGGCAAGATTATCCACGGCATCGAAGATGCAGCCGGCATTCCAGGTGCGTTGGTGTTTCACGCGGCTACGCGACGCAGCGACGACGATGTGATGACAGCCGGCGGGCGCGTGCTTACAGTCGTCGGTTCCGGAGGCGATTTCAGAGACGCGATAGGGGTGGCCTATCGCGCCGCAGCGCGGATTCGATTCGACGGGATGCAGTTCAGGTCCGACATCGGCCGTAAGGCGCTCGATGAATTCTGACCCTTTGAAGTACGCCGTCGTCACGTTCGGCTGCCGTGTCAATCAGGCTGACTCGCTGCTCGTCGAAGACGACCTGCGTGCACGAGGAGCTACGGCCGTGCCGCCAGAACAAGCGGACTTGGTCGTCGTCAATACCTGTTCTGTCACGGCGAGTGCCGACCAGAGCGCTCGCCAAATCATTCGTCGTATTGCGCGCTCGAACCCGTCGGTCCGCGTGGTTGTGACCGGATGTTATGCGACGCGCCGTCCGGACGAAGTAGCCGCGCTGCCAAACGTCGTCCGCGTCGTTGCCAATGGCGCCAAAGACGCGCTGGTCTCCAACATCGCCCAGGATATTGGTCTCACGACTGCGGAAAGGTTCAGCGACGGCGACGGTCCATGCGGCCGCACGCTCGAGCCCGGGACCGCAGGCCGAACAGCTCTTATGTTGCGTGTACAGACTGGCTGCGAGGAGCAATGTAGCTACTGCATAATTCCGCAGACGCGGGGCCACAGCCGCTCACGCACACTCGGCCAGGTCATCGATGACGTGCGCCGCGCCATTGCCGCTGGTTACAAGGAAATCGCGATTACAGGCGTGCATCTCGGATCGTATGGCCGAGACTTGCATGACGGCTCATCACTTGCGCGTCTGGTCCTTACGCTTGCGGAGATCGATGACGACGTGGTGTTCCGAATCAGCTCTTTGGAGCCCATGGATTGCACCGATGACATCGTAGAGATCGTCGCGTCCTCATCGCGGCTTGCGCCACATTTTCACTTGCCGCTGCAAAATGGCTCTGACGACATGCTGCGGATGATGCGGCGTCCGTACACCGTCTCGTTTTATGCTCGCCTGGTTGATCGCATCAGGAGGTTAATTCCCCACGCGGCCGTCGGATCGGACATCATCGTCGGCTTCCCTGGGGAAACATCGCGTCATTTTGCGGAGATGGTGGTGACGCTCGAGAAGATGCCGCTCACGTACCTCCACGTCTTCCCGTACTCCGACCGGCCTGGCACACCTGCGTCGCAACTGCGCCCAAAGGTGGACGGGATGGAAATCCGCGAGCGTGCGCGGCAGGTTCGCGAAATCGGTGAGCGTATGACGCACCGCTTCCGGCGTTCACAGTGGGGTCGCGTTACACGTGCACTGACGGTGGACGATGGCAAATCCGTCGTGACGGTGAACTACCTGAAGTTGCGTCTCGATGCACAGTACCCGCGGAATCAGTGGATTGGTGTGCGCGTTATGGAGGATTTGCGCGGCGAGCCTGTCCCGCTGGTAGCCGCAGACCTTTAGTCAGAGCCTCCGGAACGCGCGTCGCCCTAATAACGAAAATGGCAAAGCGTAAGGCCACACGACGCAAAAAGACCGCGGCTGGTTCGGTGGGACTGTCGGCGCAGGAAATCTGCTCCGGAGTCCCCCAAAACCAACTGGCAGCTCAAGTTGTCGCCGATGGCGGCACCGTCGTTGGGTCGTATCGCGATCCACTAGGCGCCACACTCGTGCTGCTGGTCGCGCTGCCGATCGATCGTGTCGAGCCAACGCCGTATCAAAGAGACCCGTCCGACGCCCACGTGAAGCGCTTGATGACGGTTATCGAGAAGGTTGGCCGCTTCCTCGATCCGATCGTTGTCATTCGTCATGACGGGAACTACTGGACGCCGAACGGGAATCATCGGCTTCAGGCGATGCGCAAGCTTGGGGCCAAAAGCATCGTGGGATTGCTGGTCCCCGAACCGGAGGTGGCCTTCAAGATCCTCGCGCTCAACACGGAGAAGGCGCACAACGTCAAGGAGAAGTCGCTCGAGACGATTCGAATGGCGCGCGCGCTCGCCGAGCAGAAAGCCGGACGGGAGGTCGATTACGCCTTCGAGTTCGAGCAGGCGCCCTATCTCACGCTGGGTGCGGCGTACGAACAGCGACGCAGCCTGAGCGGCGGGGCATATCACCCAGTCCTGCGTCGAATCGACGAATTCCTCGAGGAAGCGATGCCAAAGGCGCTCCGCGAACGGGAACGCCGTGCGGCAAAGGTGCTCAAGCTCGACGATGCGGTTACGAAAGTTGTGGCCGCTTTGAAGGCGAAGGGTCTCACGAGCCCCTACCTGAAACCGTTCGTGGTCGCTCGTGTGAACCCGATTCGCTTCTCCAAGTCCACCCAGTTCGATTTCGATGAAGTGATTGACAAGATGACTGCCTCGGTGGGCAGGTTCAACGTCGATCGAGTGAAACAGGAAGATGTAGCGAAGATCGGAGGCGCGCCGCCGCCTGAGGATTGATGCGGTTACCGCATCAACACCGCCATCTGTTGTGCTGCCGTTTTCTTCGATCCCCCCTCGACAATCAGCTGGCCACAAGCGGCGCGAATGTCGCGCCCGCGGCTCTTCCGGACCGACACGGTCAGCTTGCCATCGGCCAGGATCTCCGCGAACCGGTTGATCTGTTCGTCCGAGGGCCGCTCATAAGGGATACCTGGCGCAGCGTTGAGGGGAATCAGGTTTACCTTGGATTTAATGCCCGCCAGCAGCTTTACGAGCCGATGCGCGTCCCCAGGGGAGTCGTTTACTCCGGCGAGCAGCACATATTCGAATGTGATGCGGCTGCGCTTCTTCAGAGGAAAGCGCCGGCATGCGGCGAGAATCTCCTGAAGCGGGTACTTGCGGTTCGGCGGTACCAGGGCGGTTCGCGCTTGATCAGTGGTGGCGTGTAGTGAGATCGCAATGTTCGGCATCAGCGGTTCTCGAGCGAGGCGGTCGAGGCCGGGAACAATACCGACAGTCGACAACGTGATCCGTCGAGGCGATACCGCAAGGCCATGCTCCGAATGGAGCATGCGCAGTGCCTTTACCGTGTTGTCGTAGTTGTGAAGCGGCTCGCCCATGCCCATCAGAACGATATTGAACGCTCGATCCAGCAGCCCGGTGGCGGTAGCCAGCACGCGGACCTGCCCGGCAATTTCTCCAGCGGTCAGGTTGCGCACGAGGCCCATCTTGCCGGTTAGACAGAAACCACACGACATGGCGCATCCAACCTGCGTCGAAATACAGAACGTCATTGCCGGTGTGTCGGGGATGAACACGGCCTCGATTTGACGTTTGTCGGCCAGTTCCAGGAGGAACTTACGGGTACCGTCGATTGAGACCTCGTCCTTGACTATGCGGGGCGTCGTGAGCACGAACTCGGCTTTGAGCATGGCGCGCAGCGGTCGCCCCAGGTCCGTCATGCGATCGATATCCGACACGCCATGTTTGTAGATCCACCGGTAGAGCTGGCGTGCGTGAAACGGCGCCACGCGGAGCGAATCGAGTTGCGCTTCGAGCTCTTCGACCTCGAGCTCCGCGAGATCCTTCGACGGATGAGTCATGCTATGTCTCGCATTTTGTGCAGGATGCGAGCATTCGATTGTACCAGCCGCGCCGCGCCGCATGCAGTGACAGCCCGCGTGATATCATGATTACGTTCTTCTAATTACCTGTCTGTCAATGGTTTGCAGCGGGCCCTTCCGCGCGGACCGGGGCGGACGCGGCCCGGGGACCACGAGTGGTCACCACTGAATCCTGAACATCTGTGGCGGAAACAACGATCGTTCGCGACGTGCTTCCCAGCGGTCTCAGGCTCGTCACCGAGCGGATGCCGCACGTGCGCTCCGTGAGCATCGGCGTATGGCTCGCGCGTGGCTCGCGTCACGAGCCTGCCGAGCAAAGCGGCATTGCACATTTTGTCGAGCACATGCTCTTCAAGGGCACTGCGACACGCAGCGCCGAGGACATCGCGCAGACCATCGACTCGATCGGCGGTCAGATGGATGCGTTTACAGCAAAGGAATACGCGAGTTACTACATCAAGGTGCTCGATGAGCATCTCTCGCTCGCGGTGGATGTGCTCTCGGACATCGTGATGCGTCCTGCGTTCGACGCGGACGATATCGAGCGCGAAAAGAAGGTCGTTCTCGAAGAGATCAAGATGGTCGAGGACACCCCCGACGACCTCGTCCATGAGCTCTTCACGGAGCATTTCTGGCGTAATCACCCGTTGGGCCGCCCGATTCTGGGTACGAAGGAAACCGTCGAATCGCTGAATGGTGAATCGTTGCGGCGCTACTTCTCGGGCGCCTACAGCTCGCCGAATTTGATTGTCTCCGCCGTCGGCAATATCGAGCACGCACAGGTGCGCGACCTGATCTCCCGCTTCTTTGAAGGCCTTCCGTCCGCGAATCTGCCGCTGGCCGAACGCCCGCCCAGGGTCGTACCAAACATCCTGATAAGGGACAAAGAGCTCGAGCAGAGCCACGTGTGCCTGGGTACGGCCAGCTATCAACAGGATCACGCGGACAGGTACACCAGCTACGTGCTGAACACTGTCCTCGGCGGTTCGATGAGCTCCCGTCTGTTCCAGAACATCCGCGAGAAACGCGGGCTTGCCTACGCCGTGTTCAGCGGTTTGAGCGCATATCGGGACGCTGGATCGATGACGATCTACGCCGGTTGTGCGAATAATGCGGTCGGCGAACTCATCGATCTGGTCATTACTGAGCTTCGAACTCTCCGGGACGAGCCCCTGTCGGACTCGGAACTGCGCCGCGCCAAGGATCATCTCAAAGGCAGCTTGATGCTGAACCTGGAGAGCACCTCGAGCCGCATGTCTCACCTGGCACGGCAGGAGATCTACTTCGATCGTCAGTTCGGGCTCGACGAGACCCTCGAAGGAGTAGAACGCGTCACATCCAACGACGTAAAGCGCGTGGCGAGAGATCTGTTCGCCGATGGCGCGCTGGCTGCGACGGTGCTGGGCGCGGTGAATGGTTTGGAGCTACCCCCGGAGAAGCTATCACTCGCATGATCCCGCGTTACACAGGGGCCGAGATGGGTCGCATCTGGAGCGACCAGCGGAAATACGAAACCTGGCTCCAGGTTGAAATAGCGGCAGTCGAGGCGATGGGTCACACCGGGATCGTCCCGCCTGAAGCCGCGCGCGATATCCGCCAGCGGGCGCGCATCGACATCCGCCGAATCGAGGAAATCGAGCAAGTCACGCAGCACGACGTCATCGCATTTACGACGGCGGTCGCGGAACAGGTCGGCGCTGCGGCCAGGTGGCTCCACTTTGGCCTGACCTCGTCCGACGTGATCGACACGGCCCAGGCTCTGCAAATGCGAGAGGCGTGCGATCTCGTACTTCAGGGTCTTGCCGGTCTGATGCAAGCCGTGCGAAGCCGAGCGGAGGAACATCGGCACACACCGATGATCGGCCGGACGCACGGAGTCCACGCGGAGCCGATGACGTTCGGGCTGAAGCTCGCGCTCTGGTACGCGGAGCTCGAGCGCGACGTGGAACGTGTCCGACGTGCCCGAAGTACCGTGTCGGTCGGCAAGCTTTCGGGCGCGGTCGGAACCTTTGCGCATCTTCCGCCTGCGATCGAAACGGACGTGTGTCGCAGCCTCGGGCTCGAGCCGGCGCCGGTCGCTTCTCAAGTGATTCAGCGAGACCGGCACGCGGAGTTGCTGTCTGCGCTCGCAATCACCGCCTCTTCCCTGGAGAAGTTCGCGCTCGAAATTCGAGGGTTGCAGAAGACCGAGATCGGCGAGGTGGAGGAACCGTTCGCAAAGGGACAGAAGGGTTCTTCGGCGATGCCTCACAAACGAAATCCGATCGGATGCGAGCAGATTGTCGGGCTCGCGAGGCTCGTGCGTGCGAACGCCGGCGCCGCGTTCGAGAACAACGCGCTCTGGCACGAGCGCGACATTTCGCATTCCTCGGTCGAGCGCGTGATTCTGCCCGACAGCTTTATCGCCCTCGACCACATGCTGCGCCGGCTTACGAGAATCGTGAAGGGTATGGTGGTGTATCCCGATCGCATGAGAGAGAATCTCGAACGGTCGCGAGGTGTGGTGTTTTCCGGCACGGTGCTCCTCGAGCTCGCCAGGCGGGGCGTGTCTCGCGAGCAGGCTTACGAATGGGTTCAGCGCAATGCGATGCGCTCGTTCAGCGAACAGCGAAGTTTCAAGGCATTGCTGCTCGCGGACCCGGATGTGACCTCGGTGCTGACTGCTTCGGAAATCGAGCGTGCGTTCAGCCTCGACGAGCAGCTTCGGCACGTCGATCACATATTCGAAAAGGTGTTCCAGGAGGTGACCGTCTGATGCGCGCTCGTGTGTTCGTGACCCTGAAACCCTCGGTGTTCGACCCGCAAGGCACCACGGTGGCCGAGGCGCTGCACACGCTGGGTTATGCCGCCGTGAGGGACGTCCGGCAGGGCAAATACTTCGAGCTGGACATCGAAGCCGGAACGCAGGATGAGGCACGTCGCGTTGCCACCGAGGCCGCAGATAGGTTGCTGGCAAATCCGGTGATTGAGAGCTATCGGATTGAAATCAACGCCACGTAGGCCCGACTGCTTCAGCAGCCGGTGTTAAGGGTTTGAGGTATCCATGAAATTCGCCGTCGTTGTGTTTCCCGGATCCAATTGCGACCACGATGCCTATCACGCCGTCAAGCACGTGCTCGGCCAGGATGCCGAGTTCGTTTGGCACAGAGATGCAAGCCTCGCCGACGCCGACGCCGTGATCCTCCCCGGCGGCTTCGCGCATGGTGACTACCTTCGGACGGGTGCGATCGCGCGGTTTTCCCCGATCATGCGCGAAGTACGAACCTTTGCCGACGCTGGTGGTCCTGTACTCGGCATTTGCAACGGATTCCAGGTACTGCTTGAGGCGGGACTTCTGCCAGGAGCGATGCTTCGCAACCGCAGTGTCAGGTTCCAGTGCGAGCACGTGTTCGTGAGGGTCGAGCAGACCGACACACCATTCACCGTGGGATGCCATCGGGGGCAGACTTTGAAGATCCCAATCGCGCACGGTGAAGGCAACTACTACGCCGAGCCTGAAACGATAGAGCGACTTGAACGAAACAGGCAGGTCATTTTCCGGTATACGAGCGCGACAGGCGATGTCACCGACGAGGCCAATCCAAACGGCTCTGCAAACAACATAGCGGGGTTGTGCAGCGACCGTCGCAATGTCGTGGGGCTGATGCCTCATCCGGAACGTGCATGCGAGCTGCAGCTTGGCAGTGCAGACGGGCTCGCGGTGCTCGAATCGGTCGTGAAGTATGTGACGCAGGGAGCCGTCGCGGCGGCACGATGAAAACCTTGTCCGGAACTCCAGACCCCGAACTGCTCGAGCGGCATGGACTGACGCGCGACGAGTATCAGCGCATCGTCGAAATGCTTGGGCGCGAGCCCACCTTCACCGAGCTTGGCATTTTTTCCGTCATGTGGTCCGAGCACTGCAGCTATAAGAGCTCGCGGGTCCACCTCAGGAAGCTCCCGACGACCGGCCGCCGCGTCGTACAAGGTCCGGGCGAAAACGCGGGCGCGGTGGACATCGGCGACGGCCTGGCGGCCGTTTTCAAAATCGAATCGCACAATCATCCTTCGTTCATCGAGCCCTACCAGGGCGCCGCTACTGGCGTGGGCGGCATCATTCGCGACATCTTCACGATGGGAGCGCGGCCGATCGCGCTCTTGAACTCACTGCGGTTCGGGCCGCTCGAGGATCCACTGGTGCGGCGGACATTCTCGGGTGTGGTTGCAGGTATCGCCGGATATGGCAATAGCATCGGGATCCCGACCGTTGGCGGCGAGATTGCGTTCGACGAGAGCTACACCCGCAACCCGCTGGTCAACGTCTTCTGCCTCGGCATCGCGAAATCAGAAGAAATCATGAAGGCCGCGGCGTCTGGCGCCGGCAATCCCGTGTACTACGTCGGAGCCAAAACCGGACGCGACGGCATTCATGGTGCGACGATGGCGTCGGCGGAATTCGACGACAAATCGGCGGAGAAGCGTCCGGCGGTGCAGGTAGGCGACCCGTTCATGGAAAAGCTGCTCCTCGAGGCATGTCTCGAGGTCATGAAGACCGATGCCCTTGTGGGCATTCAGGACATGGGTGCCGCCGGCTTGACTTGCTCAACGTGCGAAATGGGAGCGCGCGGGGGGGCCGGCATTGCGATTGACGTGTCTCTGGTACCGCAACGTGAGACGCGCATGACGCCTTACGAGATCATGCTGTCCGAATCGCAGGAGCGCATGCTGCTCGTGGTCAGGAAAGGGCGCGAACGTGAGGTCGAGCGGATCTTTGACAAATGGGATCTGCACGCCGTCCGCATTGGCGAGGTGACCAACGACGGTCGCCTGCACGTCAAAGAGCGCGGCCAGACTGTTGCGGAGATCCCGACTGCAGCGTTGACCGTCGGCGCGCCAGTATATGAACGTCCAATGACGGAGCCGGCCTATGTCGCGGAAGCCGCACAACTGGCGCTCCGGTCTCTGGGCAAGCCTCCCGCGCCCTCCGTGGTTTTCACTCGACTGCTGGCCTCACCGACGATCGCCAGCAAACGCTGGGTCTATCGTCAATACGACCACATGGTGCGCACCAATACGCTCGTGATACCGGGTATGGGCGCAGGTGTCGTTCGTGTGAAGGGCACAGGTCGTGCGCTGGCGCTGTCGGTCGACGGGAACGGCCGCTATGTTTATCTCGACCCGTTCCTGGGTGCGCAGCTGGCGGTGGCCGAGGCTGCTCGGAATGTCGCATGTGCCGGCGCGGAACCGGTGGGCGCGACCAATTGCCTGAACTTCGGCAATCCGGAACGGCCTGAAATCATGTGGCAGTTTGCGCGTGCCGTGGACGGATTGGCAACCGCGTGTCGCGCCCTGGACATCCCCATCACAGGTGGCAATGTAAGCCTCTACAACGAAACGGACGGACGAGCCGTGCTCCCAACGCCGGTGCTCGGTGTGGTCGGCATCATTGAAGATGACTCGCGCGTCGTGCGGCGAACCTTTGAGCGGGACGGCGATCTGATCGTGCTTCTGGGGACGAGCGCTAACGAGCTTGGTGGAAGCGAGTACCTGAAGACGATTCATGGCCTGGTGCGGGGTCGTCCGCCTGCTTTGGACCTTGGTCTGGAGGCTGCTTTGCAGCGTTTGATCGTTGAGGCCATCGCGCAGGGCCTCATTCGATCGGCGCACGACTGCGCGGAGGGCGGCCTGGCGATCACGATCGCGGAGTGCTGTTTCGACACGGGCCTCGGAGCGCTCGCCGACCTGCCGGCGGTGGATGTCGACGCGGCGGATTTCTGCGACATCTCCACGCTCTTCAATGAGTCGGCGTCGAGAGTTGTCGCTTCAGCGGATCCGCAGACAGCTGAGCGGCTGGTACAGCTGGCGGCGAAGCGAAGTGTTCCGGCGCGAGTGATCGGCCGCGTCGGAGGCGACAGGATTCGGATTGGTATCGACGGGCGCGCCGTTATTGACGAGCCCGTCATCGGAGCGGAACGAATCTGGGCCGATACGATCGGTGCGTTCTTTGAATCGCAGCGGGCGATCGCATAAAGCCGTACACTAGAGGCCTCAGGAATCAGGCCCCAGGCCTCACTAGGCAACGTGGTTTCAACCTGATCCCTGAACCCTGGGGCCTGAGGCCTCTGATTGATGGACAAATTTCGCGAAGAGTGCGGCGTCTTCGGAATCTTCGGCCACGGTGAGGCGGCCAATCTCACCTACCTGGGGTTGTACGCATTGCAGCATCGTGGCCAGGAAAGCGCTGGGATTGCTGCGTCTGACGGCGGCCAAATTCGTCTGCGCAAGGCGATGGGGTACGTCAACGAGGCATTTGACGCCACCGCGCTTGCCAATCTGCCCGGAAATCTTGCCATTGGTCATGTCCGCTATTCGACTGCCGGTGAGAGCAAGCTTGCCAATGCTCAGCCCATCGTCATCGACAGCGTCCACGGCCAGTTTGCGATCTGCCACAACGGCAACCTCGTGAATGCGGGCGAGGTCCGCGAGATGTTGGTCCGTCAGGGTGCCATCTTTCAGACCAACAGTGATACCGAGGTGATCGTTCACCTGTACGCACGATCCCGGGAAGAAGCCGGTGAAAGGGCTATCGTCGACGCGATCTCGCAGGTACGCGGCGCGTTCTCATTCGTGATGATGACGCCTAATCGGGTATTCGGCGTTCGCGATCCGAACGGGTTCCGTCCTCTCGCGCTCGGCAAACTCGGCGACGCGTGGGTGCTGTGCTCCGAGACCTGCGCACTCGATCTGATTGGGGCACAATACGTCCGGGACGTCGAGCCTGGCGAACTGGTTGTGTTGAGCGCGGCAGGGATCAAGTCAGTCAAGCCATTCGCTCCGGCGCCGCAGGCGCAATGTGTCTTCGAGCATGTTTACTTTGCGCGGCCCGACAGTTACGTGTTCGGCGAGAGCGTGAACGAGATTCGGACGGAGTTCGGCCGCCGGCTCGCGCGCGAATCTGGCGTTGATGCCGACGTCGTCGTGCCGATTCCGGACTCGGGCGTGTGTGCTGCCATTGGGTACTCCGAAGCCTCAGACATCCCCTTGCGGATGGGACTGATTCGCAATCACTACGTCGGCCGTACCTTCATCGAGCCACAGCAGTCGATTCGTCACTTCGGCGTCCGCGTGAAGCTGAACCCCGTGCGCAGCATCCTCGAAGGGAAGAGAGTGGTGCTGGTGGATGACTCGATCGTGCGTGGGACCACTAGTCGCAAAATCGTCCGCATGGTGCGAGGCGCCGGTGCCCGGGAAGTTCACATGCGCATCAGTTGCCCGCCCACTATCTCTCCGTGCTTTTATGGCGTCGACACACCGAGACGGACCGAATTGATAGCCGCGACGCATACGCTCGAGGAGATACGCAAGTACCTCGATGCGGACAGCATCGCGTACTTGAGTCTCGATGGGCTGACTGGCGCCGTCAGCGGAGGGCGAAGCCGTTATTGCACGTCGTGCTATACGGGTGTTTACCCTGTCGCATTCCCGCGGGACGAAGCGGCATACCTGCAGCTTGCGCTCAAGCTCAACCCCGAGCCAGAGCCGCTCGAACCCGTCGACGTCGTGTTCCCGTCGCTGGAAAAGGATTCAGTCGCGAGCTAGTTCCGTGTCGTCACGCTTTGTGATCGCGATTCTCATGGTCGCCTCGGCAATCCACATTGCCGCAGCGCAAAGCAGCGCTCCTGCGAGCAATCTAAAAAGCAACATCGACACGCTTTCCTCTTTTGACTATTCCTCGCGGATGAATGCCGCCCGTGCACTCCGGCGAGTGGCCCCGGCGGAGGTCGTGCCGGCACTCATCGAAGCGACACGGCGCCACGCCGACGAGTTCGTTCGTTATCGGGCACTCATTGTCCTTACGTCGTTCAACGATCGCGGCACGCAGGAGCTCATGCGGACGCTTCTGCAGGATCGCAACGATCGGGTCCGGGAGGTTGCATACCGGTGGTTTGAACGAAACCCCGAGCCGGCGCTCGGTCCATCGCTCCTTGCGGCGCTCAACACGGAGCAATCGGAGTTCGTGCGGCCGGCCCTGGTTCGGGCGGTCGCGGCGCTCCCCCCAAACGATGCGGTGCGCCGCGCACTCGTTGCGGAGATCGGCCGCGGGTTCGATTTTTTCCGCAGTGCCGTAATCGATGCGTTGGGCGACTATCGCGCGACGTACGCAGTCGATGCGATAACTGCGGTCGCCCTCGCCGATGGTCCTCTTCAGGACGACGCCGTGCTGGCGTTAGGACGGATCGGCGATCGACGTGCGCTCGTCACGCTGTCGACGCTCACGAACACCTCAGGTGATGTCGCCGCGGCGCTGCAGGCTGCCCAGTGCATGCTGGGCGATACTTGCGCGCCGAGGATCGAGTGGTTGGCGACGACGGCGCGGAGCCAAACGGTCCGGCCCGAGGCCGTACGGGCCGCCGTTGCTGCACTTGGCGCGATCGCGCAGCAAGACGCGGCCGCAAGAACGGCGCTATTAGCCCTCGCGCAAGACGGGTCCGAACGCGTCATTCATGAAGTTGCTCTCGCATTCTCGGGCATCGCGCTCCGACGCCCCAACGACGTTCTTACGTGGCTCTCCACAGCACCTGAGGGTGAGCGTTCAAGAGTCATCGAGCTACTCCGCGACGGTTTCGAGAGTCTTGAGGAGGATTTCGCGGAAGAGCAGTTCTTTGCAACGATGCGCGCTGCGTATTGGAAGGAAGCCGAAGGCTCGTCGGCGCGCACCCTTGTCGCTACGCTAATAGAGAAGCTGGAATTCTAAGATGGATTACAAAGCTGCCGGCGTTGATATAGACGCCGGCAACGAAACGGTGAGGCGCATCCGTGGCCTTGCCCGCTCGACATTCACGTCCGGTGTGCTGTCCGACATTGGATCGTTCGGGGGTCTTTTTCAGCTGGAGTCTGGGCGATTCCGCGAACCCGTCCTCGTGGCGAGCGCGGACGGTGTGGGCACCAAGCTGAAGGTCGCCTTCATGACCGGCCAGCACGGGACGGTGGGCACCGACCTGGTCAATCACTGCGTCAATGACGTTCTCGTGCAGGGGGCGGAGCCGCTTTTCTTCCTGGATTATCTTGCGACGGGTCACCTCTCGCCCGTGATTGCTGAATGTGTCGTTGGGGGCATTGCGTCAGCATGCCGCGACAATAGTTGCGCGCTGCTCGGCGGTGAAACTGCGGAAATGCCGGGGTTTTACGCCGACGGTGAATACGACCTCGCCGGCTTTATCGTCGGGGTTGTTGACCGCGAGCGGCTTATCAGCGGTCGTCACATTCTCGTAGGCGACGTGCTCGTTGGTGTTCCGTCGTCGGGTCTGCATACGAATGGGTTCTCGCTTGCCCGGAGCATTGTCTTCGATCGACTTGGGCTCACTGTAGACACCCGCGTGCCGGAGCTCGGTCGCACGGTTGGGGAGGCGCTGATGGAACCGCATCGCTCCTACCTGCGATTCGTGCGGCCGTTGCTCGACGGAGGTCGGATCAAAGGCATGGCGCATATTACCGGCGGTGGAATTACCGAGAACCTTCCGCGAGTGCTGCCCCATGGGACGTCGGCGGTCGTCGACGCTTCCGCGTGGGAGATCCCGCCGATTTTCAAGTGGCTTCAGCGAAATGGTCAGGTGCCGATTGACGAGATGATGCGCACGTTCAACATGGGCGTCGGTCTCGTGATCGTGACCGCGCGCGACAAGGCCGAGGCGCTGCTCGAGGAGTTGGCCGCACGAGGTGGCCGTGACGCGAGGGTCATTGGCGAAATTGTCCCTGGCGAGCCGCCCTCGGTCAGCTACGTCAACCTGCCCTGAAAATGGACCCCGCTGGTCGTCATCGCCGACTGGGAGTTCTTATTTCCGGTCGCGGGAGCAATCTGCAGGCGTTGGTCGATGCGACCCGGAACGGCGGCCTCGACGCCGCAGTGGTGGTGGTGATCTCGAATCGGCCAGACGCAGCGGGTCTCGAACGCGCACGTCGGTCCGGCATCGATGCGATCGTCGTGGATCATCGAGGATGGCACGCACGAGACGACTACGATGCTGCAATTCTCCAGGAGCTGACGAAGCGCGATGTTGGTCTGGTTTGTCTGGCAGGCTACATGCGCCTCGTTGGCCCCGTGCTGCTCAGCGCGTTCCCGAATGCGATTCTGAATATTCATCCATCGCTACTGCCGGCCTTTCCCGGGATGAATGCCCAGCATCAGGCAATTGAACATGGGGTCAAGGTGAGCGGGGTAACCGTTCACTTTGTGACGTCCGAACTCGACGGCGGTCCCATCATCCTGCAACGCACGGTCCCAGTGCTCGACGACGACACTCGCGACGCGCTGGCGGATCGGATCCTGGAGGTGGAGCATCGCGCGTATCCGGAAGCGGTGCGGATCGTTTTGGCCGGGGGATGGCGAATCGACGGGCGACGGTTTGTCAGGCCTGCTGACGCCGCTTCAGTGTGACGACCGCAACTTCAGGGGGGCAGTTGATCCGTACTGGAACATAGACGGTTCCCACGCCACGACTCACGAAGATCGACGTATTCTGGCGTGATCCAAGCCCCGCGAGGATCGGAAACCGGCGCCGCGCGACTGCGCCCAAACCCGGAATGACAACTTGTCCGCCGTGCGTGTGTCCGGATAACATCGCGGGCACGTCGAGCGCGGCCGCCTCGGTGATTCGCCGGGGATCATGCGCGAGTAGTAGCACGGTATCCGCCGCTTTGCGCAGTACCCGAGCCACGTCCTCGAGTCTTCGAGTCCAGAATCGCACCCCGGCGAGTTCGAGCCGTTCGCCGCGGAGCTCAATCCGTGTCCTCGCGTCCTTGAGGACTTCTATGTGTTGCGCTTCCAGTGCCGCCGGCATGTCGCGGTCGTCGTCGTGGTTACCCAGGATCGCAAAAACCCCGTGAGGTGCCCTGAGGGGCGCCAGCAGCTCGGCAACCGGTTGAACGAACGCTCTGTCACCGAACGTGACGTAGTCCCCTCCCAGTACGATGAGGTCCGGTTTTTGTTCGAGCACCAGCCGGACGGCGTACGCGACGTCGGCCGCAGGAACGGTCCCGCTGTGATGGATGTCCGTCAGAAATCCGATGCGGAGACCATTGAGCGCAGCCGGGAGGCCTAAGACGGGCAGCACGACTTCGGTGGTGCCGATCTGGTGCCGCTCGTACGCAGTCCCGTAAACGGCTGCTCCGCTGAGAGCTCCAAGCCCGGTAGCAGACAGCCCCTTGATCGCCGCGCGACGACTGACCAGCATCGCCGGTTTATAGTAGCGGCTGATGGACCTGTTCGGCGAGTTGGAGTGGCGGGGGCTAGTTTACGGTGCGACGGAAGGCGTACGCGGCCTCCTTGCACGAGAGAAGATCACCGCCTATATCGGCTTCGATCCGAGCGCGCCAAGCCTTCACGTGGGATCGCTGCTCGTAATGACCGCGCTCGGCCATTTGCAGCGGCACGGCCATTCGCCGATTGCGGTGGTCGGCGGTGGCACGGGCCTCATCGGCGATCCCAGCGGCAAGACAGCCGAACGACAGCTGCTGACTTGGGAGCGCGTCGAAGAAAACGCTAAGGGTATTCGCGCACAGCTCGAACGATTTCTCGACTTCGAGCACCCCACAAATCCGGCTCGGCTGGTGAACAACGCTGATTGGTTGACAAATTTGAGCGCGATCGAATTCATGCGCGACGTAGGCAAGCACTTCAGTGTGAATGCAATGCTAGCGAGGGATTCGGTGAAGCGTAGGCTCGAAAGCGAAGAGGGAATCACCTACACGGAGTTTAGTTACTCGCTTCTGCAGGCGTACGATTTCGTCGTTCTCTTCGATCGTTTTGGCTGCACACTGCAGATGGGCGGAAGCGATCAATGGGGCAACATCACCGCCGGCATGGATCTTATACGCCGGCTGCGTGGGGGCAAGGCTCACGGGCTGGTGTTGCCGCTAGTGACGACGTCGTCAGGAACCAAGTTTGGAAAGACCGAGGCCGGAGCAATCTGGCTCGATCCCCAACTGACCAAGCCCTACGAGTTCTATCAGTTCTGGTTCAACACAGACGACCGTGACGCCGTCAGATACCTTAAGTTCTTCACGTTTCTGGACGCAGGGCGGATTGCGGACCTCGAAGCCGCCACCGTACAGGAACCTGAGAAGCGTCACGCCCAACTGGAATTGGCTCGTCAGGTAACTACGCTCGTTCATGGAGACGCCGCTGTGCGCGACGCGGAAGCCGCATCCCGGAAGCTCTTCGGCGGAGACGTTGCCTCGATGTCCGTGAAGGAGCTCCTCCAGGTGTTCCCTAACGTGCCTTCGTCTACAACGACATACGTCGCCGAGGGATGGCCGATTGTCGAACTCTTGTCATCGGCAGGCGTGGCGAGTTCGAAGAGCGACGCGGCTCGATTGATTCGAGGTGGCGGAATTTACGTGAACGACCGGCGCATCACCGACGAGAAGCTCCGGCTTCGTCCAGATGAGGCGATCGAAGGACAGCTCTTCGTTGTTCGAAAGGGCAAGAAGGACAATTACCTCGTCCGGATCGTTCGTTCGTCGTAGGCTGAGCGTGTCTGCCAGTCGAGTCCTCGTTGTGTCGGTTGACATCCAGTAGCTCCTCCCGTAGTCTTAGTAGGTTCGCCTGACGGAAACCGGTCTGACTCATGCGGGCGCCAGCCCGACGGTGTTTGTGGTTTCCAGTGCTCGAGCGGCGGACACTTCTTGGACTCTCCGTAAGTACCCCACCGAAAATGGGTTGACAGTGCGGAAGGTCGATAGTAACCTTGAAAGGTTCCCCTAAAAACGGTCAGAGATGGCCGGTCGGAGGGGGCGTACGGCGCAGCAGGCGTCGGCGCATCCGGTTCTTTGAAAACTAGATAGTGCGTGCAAGCACAACGGTCTGGCAGAACGCCTCAACAGCGTTCCGCTGGAAAAAGTCTCGCTGAATCTTGCTGAAGTGCCAACAGGCGCGAAGGCGGAGGAGGCGGACCCGTCGAGTGTCAGCTAGTCTCGTCCGTCGTCGCACCTCGGTGCTTCGGCGAAACGGGACGGCGGCTCCGGCGAACCCCGCTTA
>Ga0075430_100000554_pt1 | contig 28367 bp, 20 predicted proteins | sample RhiMetdeltSRZDD4_FD_75294 | JGI IMG/M metagenome (GOLD analysis project Ga0075430, IMG submission 75294) | Populus rhizosphere microbial communities from Tennessee, USA - Rhizosphere MetaG P. deltoides SRZDD4 | ecosystem: Host-associated > Plants > Roots > Rhizosphere > Soil | place: USA... | reverse complement strand
AACCCCATGCCCATCGAGCAGGCGCGGGACTTGGTGAGCCGACTCGTTCGGGCTTGGCTCGACTCGCTCGCGTGAACGGCGGCTGGCTCGCGGGATAGCCGACGACCACCTCCAGCAGCGAACGGCTCCGGTGCGCGGATCTGCCGCGGTCCGGTCGTCACGGAGCGCGCGCGTCGCTTCGCTCGCGCTTCTCCTTATCGGTGCGGGGTTGATCGTGGCGTCCGGTCATGCCGCTGGTCGCTCGCCACTTTCGGTGACGAGCAGTCTGGCCCAATCGCGGTTCAGGTGGACGTGCCGATGAGCGTGCGTCACCTGGTGTGGTCAGGTGGTCGCACGGCCGTTAGCAGCAGCTGCGATTCGGGCGGCATGTCGACGGTTATGCGTGCCGATGTGAGCGGCCGCCACGCGCGTTGGGGGGAGATCGTTTCGAGATGTCAGATCGTCTGTCTGATGTAGACAGCCACCGGCGAACCGTGGCGAACGGGCTTGTGCAGCGGCGGTCCCTCTGCTTCGAGGACAGCCTCCACCCGTTCCACGTAGAAATCCGCGACTGCCGAGGGCGTGTCCCACACGTTGACGTTGGTAACGGTCTCCGCGTCGCTGGCCCATGCAACGCTGCTCACTAACGTGGGCGGCGGATCGGTGAACAGCCGCAGGCGTTCGGTCCAACGCTGCCACTCGCCGCGCGGCGCGGTGATGGTCTCCACGAACATGTCAGCTCCTAGCCGTGCTCACTAGTGACATTCACTAGTGAACTCCGCTAGCATCGTCGGTGCCATGGAGCCTGTCAAGACATCCGTCCGGCGCGAGCGAGCCCGGGCCACCCGAGAGCGCATCCTCGCCGTCGCCTACCAACTGTTCGCGACCCGCGGCTACCTGGCGACCACGATGCCCGACGTCGCGGCGGCCGCGGGCGTCGCGGTGCAGACGGTTTACTTCGTCTTCCACACCAAAGCGGTCCTCCTTGAACAGGTGTACGCCACTGCCGTTCTCGGTGCCGACCAGGTCCGCCCAATCGACTCGAAGTGGTACCGACAAGCCGTCACCGACCCGAACCCAAACCAGAGCCTGGCCACCATGCTCACCGGGGTACTTTCGATCGCCGCACGGCTGGCCCCGCTCGCGGCGACCATGGAGACGATCGACGACCCCCAGGTCCGCGCGGTCCAGACCGAGAAGGAGGCGCTCCGGCGGCACCTGCACCGCAGCTACGTCGAGCACCTCAAGAAGACAAGGGTCCTCCGCCGCGAACTCACCGTCGACACCGGCACAGATCTCTCCCTCGGCCTGTGCTCCCCGGCGCTGTTCCACCAGATGACCGTCAGGCTGGGATGGCCGGCCAGGCGCTGGAAGGCGTCGCTGTACGACCTGCTGCGCCACGCCCTGCTACGCCCTGACCTCACCGAGGCCGAGTGACAGGTCGACGCATCACTATCGCAATGTCGCTGATCTGCCGCGAACGAGGCGCGGTGCTCCGTACACGTCCGCCCCAGGAGGTGACCGGAGGTTATGCCACGTTGGGTTCGAACGTGGGCTGTGTTTGTTGTTCGTGTGCGCCGCTGGCCCGCCATTCCAGTGCCTCTGGGATCTCGTGGTAGGCCAGCAAATGTTGGCCGGCGATCTGCTGGAGTAGATCACGTACCTGCGAGGGGTCGGCGTAGAAGAACTCGCGGCGGAGATTAACTTGGTTGACCCGTTGGTCGCTGAGCGCCGCGTGAAGTCTGGCCTCCAGTCCGACAGCGTCTTCGCTGAAGATCAAGGCATGGGTGTCGAACCGGAACGGTACCGACGCATCGCCGAGTTCTCGAACACGGTCCTCTGGATCAAGCCTGCGGGTCATGCCAATTTTGACCATGTGCGGACCGAATGCGCCGATATTTGATATGACATACACGTAGCCTGCGCGGATATTGGCCTCGCGGGCTTCCACACCAGCGATAGCCTCGCCGATCTCTTGGAGCTTCGCGCTGATGTCCGCGGCTCCCGCCATATCGCCTTTCGCGGTGAGCTTGGCATGCGCGGCGAGATAATGCGCCTGCTCCTTGGCCAGGCGAGCCTTCTCGCGCTCAAACTCCATCGCGGCGGCGCGTTCCTCGCGCTGACGCTCGCGTTCCTCGCGGATGCGCTCCTTCTCTTCGTCAACCTTTGCGCGGTAGTCAGCGGTGAGGGCGATCTCCTGTACGCGCAGCCGATGATAGTCGGGTCCGATCTGAATACTCATGGTCCTGCCAAGTCGAGCGATGCGACGCCCCGGGCCAGGTCAAGGGAATCCGATGCCGGCTGAGCCAACACGGCGACGTTCGGCCGGCTACCGGCCACGGTCGGTCCGATCCGGCAAGCGTCACCTCACGGCGGCGCGGCCTCGCCGAGGCGGGCGACACGCGGCGTGCGCCAGCGTCCGGCTTCCCCGACGCCAGCCTCGCGCCCCGCGCCGCGGGGATCCGCACCTCATGGCACATCCCCGCGCCGACGGGTGGTCTCCGCCGCCCAGCACCAGGTGTGATGGCGCAGTCGCCTCACCGACGCGAAGGAGTGTGCGCCGTGGCCCAGCCCGACCCCCGACGAGACCCTCATCCACCACCGCGTCGACGAATGGGCCGTTGGCCACCTGCGCCCGGCCCTCGGCCGGCGTCCTGATCACCTGCCCGTGCGTGTCCTGGTCGCCGAGGCACCGGGCGGAGAGATCGCCGCCATCCAGGTCGTCTGTGACGCGGACGTCGTCGATCAGGCCGCCCTCGGCGCCGGCCCAACCAGCCGGTCGCGGGCCGGCATACCGTTATGGTTCGAGGTCAGCTGCGAGTACCCCAGCGGCGTCTACCCGGCGTCCTGAGCATTCGACCGGTCTGTTTCGACCGAATCCCGGCCCGTGCTCGACCGACCCGCCATGATCATGATGTGGGGATTCGGGGGTCCCTGCCCAGGCGCATCGACCCGATGCTCGCCACCGCCGGGCCACTACCGACCGGATCGGGCTGGGCCCATGAGGCCAAGTTCGACGGCATGCGCGCGGTAATCTACGCCGCCGGCGACCGGTGGCGGCTGCTCACCCGCAGCGGCCGGGACGCGACCGAGGCAGTGCCCGAACTTGCCGTCATGCCCAGCCTCGTGCGCGGCCGGCCGGTGGTGCTCGACGGCGAGCTGGTCGCCCTCGACCCGGCCGGGGTGCCGCGGTTCGCCCGGCTGCAGCGTCGCATACCGGTCCGCCGCCCGACGCCGGCGCTGCTGGCCGCCGCCCCTGTCCGGCTGTACCTATTCGACCTGCTGCACCTGGACGGCCGCGACACGCTCGACCTGCCCTACACTCGCCGCCGCCAGCTCCTGGAGGAGCTGGATCTGGACAGCGTGCCGGTGCGGACCCCGCCCACCTTCCCCGACGCGGGCACCGACCTGCTCGCCGCCGTCGAGGCCACCGGCCTTGAGGGCGTGGTGTCCAAGCGGCTGGACTCCCGGTATGAGCCGGGCCGGCGTAGCCGCGCCTGGATCAAGACGCTGGTCCCGCACACCACCCGGGCGGTGATCGTCGGCTGGATACCTGGTCTGGGCCGCCGCGCCGGCGGCATCGGCGCCCTGATCCTGGCCGCCTACGACGCTGGACGGCTGCGATACATCGGCCGGGCCGGTACCGGCCTCACCAACGCCGCGCTCCGCGAACTCGGCGCCCTGCTGCAGCCGCTGACCCGGGCCGAGCCGGCCGCCGACGGCGTGCCCGCCGACGTTGCCCACCACGCGACCTGGGTGGAACCGGTCCTGGTCGCCCAGGTCGCCTACCGCACCGTCGAAGCGGACGGGCTGCGGCACCCGTCATGGCGCGGCCTGCTCCCTGGCATCGACCCGCGCACGGTTCGGTCGCCCCAGATGTAGATTCCCGCTCACCAGCCGGCCGTCTGGTGTGGATCCTCTGGCGCGCACGGCGCGCCTCCGCCAACCTCGGCCAGCGAAGGACGGCTGCGGTCTGCTGGTAGGCCCGTCGCTGGCCGCCTGCGAACGCTGTGGTGACGGACGGTGAGAGGTGCGTCCGGACCTTGCAACTTTGTCGTAGGTGGCTGGTAGACGATCAACCGGTAGTCGCGCGCGGACTCGGCGCGGCGTGGTCCGAACGGTATGGTCATCCGCCAGGATCAACGACGACGGGCACGTGCCGAGCGCCGGGAGGAGGCGGGATGACCGGGGAACCGGTGGTACAACCGGCGCTCTTCGGCTTCGGGCCAGCAGATCCTGATGTGGCTGGAGCGCGGCCCGGCGTGGGAACCCTGCGGGTGGTCGATCTTTTTGCTGGAGCCGGCGGGCTGTCCGAAGGCTTTCGCCAGGAGGGTTTCACCATTGTCGCGGGCACGGACATCGACCCCGACGCGTGCGCCACCTATGCGCTCAACTTCCCCGGCGCTCAGACAACCTGCGGTGACATCCGGGATCGCGACGTCCACAATCGGGTCGTGGCAGCAGGCCGCGGGGCAGACGTCGTGGTGGGCGGCCCGCCGTGCCAGGCGTTCTCCCAGGTCCGCAACCACTCGCGGATTATCGATGACCCGCGTAACTCGCTGTACCGGGAGTTCGTCAAGACGGTAGACGAACTCGCACCGACCGTGTTCGTCATGGAGAACGTGCCCGGCATGGCGCAGATGGGCGTCCTGGAGCAGGTTAAGGAGGACCTGGAGCTCGCCAGGGCATACGCGGTCACGGCCCGCGTACTGGACGCGGCCGACTTCGGCGTTCCCCAAACGCGCAAGCGCATCGTGTTTCTCGGTGTTCGCCGTGAGCTGGGCGTCGTTCCCACACCGCTGCTCGGCACCGAGGCAACGTCTCAGCTGGCGCTCGTCCGTCGCGACAAGGGCAAGTACGCGATTGAAGGCCGCGGCGACAACGCCGCCCGGCTCCTGCATGCCTTGCGCGATCCGGACGACCTGACCGTGGTCACCACCGCGCAGGCGATCTCCGACCTGCGGAGCCTGAAGACCGGCCGCCGCGACGAGGACATCGCGCTGGTTGACCTTCCCGAGCCCGAGTCTGCCTACCAGCACCTCATGCGTAAGGAACTCGACGAAACACTTCGCAACGTGAGCGTTCCTCGCATCAACCAGGACACGGTCACCCGTCTGCGCGGCATCCCGCCCGGAGGCAACCATCGCGACCTGGCGGATGAGCTCACCGTCCGGTACATCAGCGGCCAGAGATGGGGACCCAGCACCGACACCGGCAAGCTCGGCCGCGCCCACTTCTATGCATACCGTCGCCTCCATCCCGGGATCTGGGCATGGACCCTGAATACGAAGGCCGACTCTGCCTACCACTACAAGCACGCGCGAGCACTTAGCGTCCGCGAGTTCGCCCGGCTCCAGTCCTTCCCGGACCACTTCGTCTTCACAACCGACCCTCGGCGTGGGGACCTGCCTGGGCGAATTGACGGGGGCCCGGCGCACTCGCGGTACCGGCAAGTCGGAAACGCCGTGCCCCCACTCCTGGCGGCAGCCATGGCACGGGAGGTAGCCGGGCTAGTCGGCACGGCGCGCCACCGGGCGGGCGCCAGGTAGCGCCTCCGCAGTGACCGGCCGGGTTGCCATCGTCACGCGAGGCTTGGGTGTCCATCCCGCGGCGCCTAACGCCAGGAGCACGCGATCAACGACGGCTTCGGGCGATTCCTTGACCTCGAAGTCCCAGCAGCGGACGACCGTCCAGCCCGCCCCATGCAGCGCGGCGTCGGCAGCCCGGTCCCGTTCCCGGTTGCGCGCGATCTTGTCCCGCCAATAGGGCGATGCCCGTGCGGGGTCAAAATGATCAGGGTGCCCGTGCCAGAAGGCGCCGTCCACGAAGACTGCCACCTTCCATCGCGTGAATGCCACATCCGGCCGGCCCGGCACGGCTTTCAGGTGTAGCCGGTACCCGGTCGCGCCAGCCGCGCGCAAGCCCACCCGGACCGCCAGCTCGGGCCGCGTGTTCTTCGAGCGAATCGCCGCCATCACCCTGGAGCGGCCCGCCCGGCTAAGGTGATCCGGCACGTCGGTGAATTCCGTCCGCGACCGCCGCAAGGCCAGCGAGCACGCGGTCCATCATGCCCGAGTCAGCGTCGGGGCCACGGCCACGTGCTCCTGGCTGGCAACCGTACCCGGCGTCGGCACCCGGGCGGCGCGCTGCGTGAGTCGCGGCTCGACCCGGCCGATCAGTTGTACCCGTAAACCGGCGGCCGGCTGCACACCCGGGCAGGGGCGCGCAGCGGTCCGCCGCGCCAGATAACAACCCAGTGAAAGACGGGCACGCTAGCGGTTCGGTCTGGCATCCCGCGGTATAAGCGCTATCAGCCACGATTCAACACTCTGGATTCTTCCGTTTGCTATGTGCTTCCTGGTTCGCGCTATGCCACCGTCGCTCCTGTCCTGGGCCGGCGGAGCGTATGCAGCGAGCAAGGCTGCGGGGCTGACATGTACCACGGTCTGGAAGAGGGGGTGGACGTCGCGGGTCCGTTCGGATACCGAAGCCATCCGCGCAGGGTCGAATTCGTTCGTCAGGAGCACGTAGTCGAATGGCCGGTTGTTGGAGCGCAGGTTCATGAATGCCGTGTGCTCGTTGGGGAACTGCTTCTCGCGGTCGCTGCGGAAGGACCACTTGCACGTGACCAGGGTCCTGTGCTTGTCAGACTTCCTGACAAGGGCCAGATCTACTTCCTGCGTGTCCTCGCCTTCCTTCGGCGGGTAGAACCCGGGGAGGTCATGAAGCTTGGGCCGAATGCGGATATCGTAGGATCGCTGGATCGCCGAAATTCTCTGCAGTATGGTGGCCATCGTGTCTTCAAAGCCCTGGCCGACGATATTTTTCCGCTTATTTTCCTGGCCCACGTAAAGCCGGACGCTAGCCGCTAGGTTCCGGAGGCGCTCCGGGTCGGGAAGCTCGCGAAGCCATGGCGCCAGGTGCCGGTTAACGAGATCTATGAGTTCCGGATCCTCACCCGGCAGCGGCAACTCCTCCGGCGCATAGACCTGCCTCTGGGACTCTGCGATCGCGGCGGAACGCTCGCGCTTGGTCGCCGCAAACGCAGCGAGGTCTGTAACTGCCAGCGAGAACAGCACGTCGATCTCGACGCCAAGAGTGCGCGGGGTCACGCCGAACTCATGGGCGAGCCACGTATGAAAGGCCAGGGACCGGGCATACCAGGGCCGCCCTGGCTGACACTTGTCTGACTCGTAACAGTGGGCAAGGCCGACCGTCGGGTGGATCCATAGCAGCAGGCGGTAGATATCGCGCCACGCGCCACTGGGCGTGACAGGCGTCGGCCGCCCATCGAAGTACCGGCCGAGGAGCCTCATCCGGTTTTCATGGCCGAATGCGCGTTCTACGAGCTGCTCGGGCGCCTCCCCGGTGACCTTATCGCCGGCCACGACGCTGCCCTGCCGTCGTACCCGGTGCACCGGCTGAGCCCGCGCCAATGGCAGGCTCGCCACCCGTGGTGCGGGATTGATCCAAGCCGCGACGCGACGAGGGCTTCGACATCACAGAGATACGCTATCGAACTCGCCTCACCAGAGTCAGGCCGTCCGCGAGGGCGCCATGCCACGCCGCTACGAAGCGGCAACCCCGATAGGCACGGGCAAGCCCGGGATCGGCGCGCATTCCAAGCGACCATGCCTGGCGGTCGGGGGCGACAAGATGTCCGCCCACCGCAGGTACAGGCGGGCCCCCCGCGGCGGCTGTCGGCGAGCGCGCGCCGCCCCCGGGGCCCGACCCGCGTACGGTGCACCCGCCGTAAACGTTCCGCACGCGTCGCCTGCCAGCGCATTCCTGTCGTACCCCGCACCTATGGTCGACATGCTGCCGTCGAGGGCGACGCTCACGAGGCACGCGCTGAACACGACCGACCGCACGCGGGGGAACGCAATGACTGTCCCGGCGATCAGACCGGCCGTGATCGCGCGGCGGATGCCAAGCGCGCGGCGCTCGGCCACGATCTCCTTCGTCCTCGCCGGGACGGAAGGCTCTCTGACCACTGGGACCCACCCGGACGGGCACATCGGCGAGATCGTCCTGCGGATAGGCAAGCAGGGCTCCGCCCTGGCCGGGCTGGCCGAGGCGTTCTCCGCGGTGACCTCGCCGGCCCTGCAATCGGCGTCCCGGTGGCCCTGATTGCCGATCAGCTACGCGGGCTACGGTTCGAACCCGCCGGTCCGACCGACGACGAGGACATCCCGCAGGCAACCTCGGTGATGGACTACGTCGCCCGCCGGCTCGCTCTTGACCACCCGACCGGACCCTAGCCCACTTGGCTCGTGACGCAAGGCCGACGCCGTCTGGGTACGCGCGGGCTGCGTGCACGCGGAACAGGCGGAACCGCCCTTGACCTCGGCCTGGGCCTAGCGGGTCCCTGGGCGAGCGACTCCCATGTTTAGCCTCCTCACGACGTTTCGGGATGGAACCTCGCCGCGACACGCCGGGGCCGAGCCTTCGCGTTTTCCTGCCTCAGGTGAGGAAGGATTTCCGGAAGTGGGAGACGAGCCGGAGGGGGATCGGAATGCTGCAGGATATCCCGGTGATCAAGGGTGACGGGGTCGCCGACAGGCTGGCCGAGCTGGGACTCAAGGCCGAGATCCTGGAGTTCGCCCTGCGTGGTGCGGATGCCGAGGCCCGCACCTATACCGAGTTGGATCCGCCGAACATGCAGGGCATGGCACGGTACTCGCGCACGGTGCGGCTGCTTCGCGAGCAACTGCTGCCGCTGGGCTGGTCATACGACAACCCGCGTAACCTCGCCCGCACCGTCAGCCCGGACCGGCAGGTAGCGATCATTGCCACGCTCGGCGACGCCGCCACCGGCCTGCCAGGCGTGCGGCCCTCTACCCGGTATGAGAAGGGCATCGCCACGGTCGAGGCCGTCAGCCGCAACTTCATACAGCTGGCCCTGCCGATAGACCTCGGTGACGAGCCAGCCGACGCCTACATCGACGGAATCGCCACCTGGATGCTGCTCTATAACGTGACCGAATCCGAGATCAGGGCGGAGCTGTCGCTGCCCGACTCGATGGTCGACGGCTATATCGACACGTGGATGGAACGGATCATCCTCGCGGCCATCCCGACCGAGGCCACACCCACGGCCACTGCCGGGCCTGCGGCCGAGCCAGAAGTCGCCGTCACCCGCCGCGCCGGATGAGCAGGGCTGCAACCGGCCCCGGCACGCTGACACCCAGCCGGCTCACGCTGGCCCGCAAGCGCCGCGGCCTGACCCTGGTCGAGCTGGCCACCGCCGTCAGGCTCAGCGCGCGCAGCCTGTCCGCCTACGAGAACGGCAGGCAGGAGCCCAGCCCGGACACGCTGCGGCGGCTGGCCGGCGCACTCGACATACCGGTCGGGTTTCTTACCGCCAGCGACGTTGACGAGATCCCCGTCGACGCCATCAGCTTCCGGGCACTTAGCAAGCTCACGGCCGGGCAACGCGACGCCGCCCGCGGGGCTGCCCGGATCGCCCTCCTGCTCGCTGAGTGGATCGAAGACCGCTTCCACCTCCCCGAACCCGACCTGCCGTCCCTGCCCAGGCTTGACCCGGAGACCGCCGCCGAAGTCGTGCGCGCCCGGTGGGGACTCGGCGTTGCGCCACTCGGGAACCTGGTGCGGCTGCTGGAGGCCCACGGAGGCCGGGTCTTTTCCCTTGCAGCCGACTGCGCCGCGGTCGATGCCTTCTCCTTCGTCTGGCGCCAGGTCCCCTACGTCCTGCTCAACGCCACCAAGTCCGGCGAGCGCGGGCGGTTCGACGCCGCTCACGAGCTCGGCCACCTCGTCTTGCACAGCGAACACCGCGTACCGCACGGCCCCGACGCCGAACAGGACGCCAACAGCTTCGCCGCCGCCTTCCTTATGCCCCGCGCGAGCGTCCTGGCTCACGGCCTCGCCGGCGCCACCATCGACCGCATCCTCACCGCGAAACAGACATGGCGCGTGTCCGCCATGGCATTGACCCACCGGCTGCACGAACTCGGCTTACTCACCGACTGGGGCTACCGCACCGCCTGCGTCGACCTGTCCCGGCGGGGCTATCGCACCGCCGAGCCCGGCGGCATCGCCCGCGAGACCTCACCCCTGCTCGAGACCGTCTTCCACACCTTGCGCGCCGAGGGCACCAGCCCTGCCCAAATCGCCGGCGATCTAGACGTCACGACGGCCGAGCTCAATCGCCATGTCTTCGCACTGGTACCCACCGTCGTCAGCGGTACCGCTGCACCGGCTCCACCGCAGCGGCCCAAGCTCACGCTAATCAGGAGCTGACGGTCGTCTTGCCGTTGCACTGCCGCTCCAGAGCCCGCGGCGGTCACCGGAACCAAATCGAGCACCAGATTCCCGAATCTATCGAACGACATAACTAACGACTCACGACACCGGCTCTAGGCAACCAACCCCGACGGATGAACAACGCGAAACGACCCCTGGGGACAGCGCGGGCCCACGTTACTGCACTCGTATCCTCAGACCGGTCGAGGTGCGGAACGTGAATAGAAAGCGGAGGCACAGTGAGCGAGGCCGAAGCCTCGTCGTACATGGCATGGAACGACGCCCTCGCCGCCCGCTACTTTCACCCGGAGGCGGCGGGCCAGCAGGTATACCTGTACGTCACAGAGGACGTGATCAGGGACGTTGGCCGCCCGCTCGGAGGCGGGGTTGACGAGTTCATCGCCGCTGTCCGCGCCGGCCCGCCGGGAGCGACGCGGTCGGGCCACTGCCAGCGCGCGTTGCGATCGGCGGAGGGGTGGCGCGAACGAGGCCTGGCCTACCCCCCGTACGTGGCGTACCTCGCCCTGTTCGTTCTGGCGGGAGGCCATGAGGGCGCATTCGCTGCCCACGCCTACTACCCCCGACTGTGGGAGCTGCTCGGCGAGCGGGGAGAGGGCAGCCCGCCGTCGTTCGACCGGATGATCGAACTCTGGGACGACCTGGAACGGTGGTCGACGCAAGACCTTGATGGCCAGCTTGGCATCTTCGAGGCGCGGATCGTTGGGGGGTGGGTCCACGTCGGCCTGCCACTCGCCCAAACGGTGCTCACTGAGGCCGAACGACGTGCGCTACCGAAGGTGTTCGCGGCGGCTCGGCTTGATCCGGACGCGCCATCGTCGACCCGGGACCTTCACCGGGCCGTCGTCCAGTACGGCCGGCCGGTGTTGCGGCCGCGGACGGTGTCTGCGGTCGAACGCGGCTCCGAGGCTTTCAAGCGCGCGGTCCTCGACGTCATTGCCGGCGACTACCTTGAATGGGATGGTCAGGTCCCTGCCCCGACTGGTCCGAGCCAGCGGCATGAGATCCAAGCAGCGCTACGACTGTGCCTCGCGGTCGACCGGGTGGCTGGCGTCGCAAGGGCGCGCTTGCGTTGCCACGCGAGGGTGGAGTTCCCCGACGAGGGGCTACGCCTCGAAGGTGCCGGCGCGCCGCTGCGGGGCGCCGAGTACCTACCAGGCTGGTCCCACCCCGTGTCCGACATGGCGACCGGGACCGAGTTCGTGCCGCCCGAGGACGCCTGGCAGGCCGGGCTGGTGCTGGCCGACCTGCAGCGGGGGTGGCACGCGCGGCTACGGCCCGCCAGGATCCGGCCCTTCGTCAGTGGCGAGGCCGAAGGGCTACCCGGCCTGGTGGAGCAACCCGGGTTGCCGCAGCGCCGGCCGTTCTACCTCGCGTTCCGCGCGGAGGACTGGGCCCGGCTACAGCCGTGGGCCGAGGAGGACTGCACCGGCTGGCGAGAAATCCCGATCTCCTCGGGCTTGCCAAGCGGTTGGCGACTGGCGACGGTGGGCGAGGCCAGGACCGACCGCGGCCCAAGCATCCTCGACCCACGAGCGGCCTTTCCCGACCGGATTGGCGCCCGGCTTGCCGGCGGCATCCGCAGCTCGGCCGCCGGCAACACCTTCTTTCCATTCGCGCCGCCGCGCCTTGTCGTAGACGGTATCGGCCCGGCGGAGGCCGTGTATTGCCAGGACGGCGTCCTCGATGAGGACAGGCGCACGCCCGGTACTTACACGCTTCCAGGCGATCTTCCTACGGACACCAGGATCGCCATCGAGATCCGGCGCGGCGAGGAGACGATCCGCCGTCTCTCCCTCTACCTAGCCACCGGCGTCTCCTGGCGGCTTCACACTCCGGTCGCAGCACTGGACAGTTGCGGGGAGCCGCTGGCAGACGCATCCTCGCCCGCAGGTATCGCCGGTGCCGCGGTCGCAGCCGCCGCAGAGCCGTTTCGGCACGATCTCCTCCGAACCCCAGGCCTGAGTCCCGCCGCACGCAAGATCTATTTCATCGGTAACACGCCGGGCGCTGTCGCCGTCTGGCCTGCTGAGCCCCTGCCCCCATGGAACCCTGTCTGGGCCGTCGCCTTCAATGATCATGGCCGGCCGCTGTACTGCGGAACGTCACTTGCGCAAGTGAGACCCACGGCGGGGCGGGCCGGCAGCCACCGGCAGGCGAAGACCTGGCGGCAGGTGCTTTGGCGGTGGCGCAGGCGGATCACGCCGCCGCCCGACCAGCCGTTCAAGGCGCTGTGGCGGGAATACCGGGAGGCCGCCCGTGACTCCTAGCCCCGGCGACGCCCTGCTCTACGCCGTGTCAGCGCGGCGCAATATGGCGTGGAGCTCGTTCAAGGCGGCGGTCGACGCGATCCATCCACCGGGCGGTAAGGCTGCGGAGGAGATGAGGTACGTGCGTTCCGGCGCCGCCGACGTCGGGGACTCGCTCGGGCATTGGGACATCGTTCCGGACCAGCAGAACGCGACCCGCATCTGCGCGGCACCGGCAGTCCTCGCCCGCCTGCCCTGGCCGGGACTGCCGCGCGCCGTCCTATGCGGCTCGCGATCGCCCGACACGGTTTCGGAAGTACTGGCGGCGGGTGCGAGGCAAGGCAAGGCAACGGTTCGCGCCACCAGGCAATCGGCCCGCCATCCTTACGCGCCAGCCCGGGTGGACGTCGTAGCCGGCACCGACGATGGCCTCGCGGCACTCGTCGGCGACCTGGGCATCCGCGTTGCGATCGAGCCTCCGGCCTGGGGGCTCGCACAGGCGTGCTGCACCGTGTCCGCATACCTCGCGTCGCTGGACTGGCAACCCGACGACGGGCTCGACTGGCCTCGGCGAGACTTCGATCCCGGCCGGCTGGCATTTGGCCCCCCGCGGGCAAGCCGCGACCGCGAGGCGTTGCGGCTGAGCACGTACGCGCATCCGCGGGGCTGGTGGCATATTGACCGGCTGCACCGCGAGGGGCAGGTGGCGAGCGCTGATCGTTCCTGGGGCCGCTACGCCGTGCTGGCATCCGCTGGCATCGATGTCCTGCGATACGACCACCGCAATGGGACCGTCACCGTGCCGCGCCAGGTGCCGCTGCCCAAGCTGGCGGCGAGGTCGTTCGCCCTGTGCAGCGGCCAGCCGCCCGCCGTCGTCCCGGGTGAGGGCCTGGGAAATCACAGCTACACCGGCGTGCCCCAGTGCGTTGTCCAGGCGCTCGCGGCCCGGCTAGGACAACATGTGGGGTTAGTTCCCGTTGCGTAGGAGGTTGGGCCTGTGATCGATCCGATCGGGGCGCATTCGAGCGTTGCGGACGGCGTCATTTCCTATGTCCGCACCGCCTTCGGGACGCAGTTCCCCAGCCTGGAGCAGGAACGCGCCGCGCTGCTCCGCCAGCCCGGGGTGCTGTCGCAGGAGCCGTGGATCGAGCCGCTCCCGCGCTACGAGTCAGCTGGCAAGACCATCGACCAGCTCGACGCGAGCGACCTCCCGGGCCTGTCGCCTGCCGCAGCGGCCGACTTCAGGCACCTCGCCGCTTGCGGGCTCGTCGGCGGTTTCCCGCTGCATCGCCACCAGGTGGAGATGCTCGGCAAGGCGCTCGCGGGCCAGAGCTGCGTCATTACCGCCGGCACCGGCTCCGGGAAGACAGAATCGTTCCTGCTTCCGCTCTTTGCCTACCTTGCGGCCGAGTCGGGCGGGTGGGCGGCTCCCGGTACGGCTCCGGATCACCTTCATGACTGGTGGCGCAGCGACGAGTGGCGCGACCAGTGCGTCCCTCTCGCCGGCAACCAGCGGCGCTGGAACCGCTCGCTGCGGGTGCCCCAGCGAGGCCACGAGCAGCGCCCGGCGGCCGTGCGCGCGCTCGTGCTCTACCCAATGAACGCCCTTGTCGAAGACCAGCTGAGCCGGATGCGCCGGGCCCTGGACTCCCCGGCCGCGCGGGCGTGGCTGGCGGCGAACCGTGCTGGCAACCGGATCTACGTGGGCCGCTACAACGGGCTCACCCCAGTACCCGGCCACGAGTACCGGCCCCCCACGAGCGCCGGCAGGCGCAGCCCGGACGCCGCCAAGATCGAGCGGCTTGTCGCGGCCATGCACGCGGCCGAGCGAGCAGCGGCGGTCGCGGAGGAGTATTCGGCTCAGTCCGGGAAGGAGGACGTCCGCTACTTCTTCCCGAGACTTGACGGCGCTGAGATGTTCTCCCGCTGGGACATGCAAGACACGCCGCCTGACATCCTGATCACCAACTTCAGCATGTTGAGCATCATGCTGATGCGCGACGCCGACGCACGCGTCTTCGAACTCACCCGCGAGTGGCTCAAGCAAGACGGCAGCGTATTCCATCTCATCGTTGACGAGCTCCACCTCTACCGGGGAACGGCCGGCACCGAGGTCGCCTACCTGCTCCGCCTGCTGCTACACCGCCTCGGACTTGAACCTGGCCACCCCAAGCTGAAGATCCTGGCGTCATCCGCCTCGCTTGAACCAGACGACGCCGACAGCCTGGAGTTCCTCTCAGCGTTCTTCGGCCAGCCGTGGGACGCCAGCGATGTCGTGCCCGGCTATCCCGCGCCGCTGCCGGCGCCCTCATCAGGCACCTTGGACCCCACCCCGTTCGCCGACCTTGCTTCCGCGCTCGATACGAATGACCCCGCAATGATCGAGACGGCGAGCGGCGCTGCCGCCGCAGCGCTCGGCCCAAGCGCGGGGTCCACCGGTACCGAACGCCTCAACGCCGCCATCAATGCCCGCGCAGGGGAGCTCGGCGCCCGGATGATAAGCGCCTGCGCGGCCGGTGGCGCGGCGCGTGCCGTGCCGCTCAGCACCTTTGCCGTGTCGCTGTTCGGGGACACGCCAGCGGCACCGGCCGCCGCCCGAGGATTGCTCTACGCACGCGCGGCCAGCGAGGTGACCGGCGCGCCCACGACGCTCCCCTCGTTCCGGTTGCACTGGTTCTACCGCAATATCGAGGGGCTGTGGGCGTGCACGTGCGCCACCTGCCCGGGAGGCGACCACCACGACGGCCGCACCGCGGGACAGCTCTTCCTCGACTCAAGGATCCTCTGCGAGGCCAAAGAGGAACGCCACCGGGTCCTGGAGCTGCTGTACTGCGAGCAATGCGGGACCACTCTGTTCGGGGGCTGCAGGATGCCGCTAGCCGACGGCGGCGGCCTGGAGATGCTGACGGCCGACCCCGACATCGAAGGCATCCCCGATCGCCAGGCGGCACGGTTCGCGGAGCGCCGCACGTTCTCCGAGTTCGCGATCTTCTGGCCGGCCGGCGGCAAGCTCCTCCACCACGACGCTGGCCGGTGGAGCCAGCCGTCGCTCATCCCGGGCATGACGGCCGAAGGCCGGTGGACGCCCGCCTCGCTAGACCCGCTGAGCGGCAGGGTACGACTCGGCCCTCCAGCATCCGGGGCCTCCGCTGCGCGTGGCTACCTCTACACGCTCCGCGGGGCAGGACCGGATGCCGTTGCCGCGTTGCCCGCCGCCTGCCCGGCATGCGGGGAGAACTATGCCCGCAGGCGGTTCCGCAAGTCGCCAATCCGCGCGTTCCGGACCGGCTTCTCGAAGCTCACCCAGCTGCTGTCAAAGGAGCTGTTCTACCTCCTTCCGGGAGACGAGGGCGAGTCGCGGAAGCTCGTGCTCTTCTCCGATAGCCGCGAGGAAGCCGCATCACTGGCCAACGGAGTCGAACGGTCGCACTACCTCGACCTCGTCCGCGAGGCCCTCTACGACGAACTGGCGACGATCGCGCTCGGCGAGCCGCTCCTCCTCAGAGATCTTGAGGCACCTGGCGGGCAACCCTCGCCGCAGGCTGTCCGGTTCGCAGCAGCCCACCCGGGCGCAGCCGAGAGGTTACGCGGCCTCTTGCGCAGAGCAACAACCCCGGTCCCCCAGCTTGACGACCCAGAGATGACGGCCGTGCTGCAGGAACGGCAGGCAGCGGCACAACGCGAGATCGATGCCCTGCGGGAGCGGGAGACCACCCGAACCGTGCCGTTGCGGCACCTCTTCGAGGGACCACCCGCCGACCCGACCGCACCAGGCTCGCTCCTGCTACGACTGAAGGCACTGGGGGTGAATCCAGCCGGCAACGAGGTTCTCTACCAGGACTACAAGTTCGACGGCACCTGGCACCGGTGGACCGAGTTCTTCGACTTCTCCCAGCCGGGCGCCGGCTGGCGCGCCGGCCTCTCGCCGGATGCCCATGACAAGCGGGAGAAGCTGCGCGCAAAGGTCATCGCGGAGATCTGCGGCGTGCTCTTCAGCCGCCTGTACTTCGGTTTCGAATCCGCTGGCCTCGGCTTCGTGCGCATCGACGTCCCACCGGCCAGGATGGCCGAAATCGCGGCCTCGTGCGGTGCGCAACCCGAGGTGTTCGCGAGCATCTGTGACGCCACGGTCCGGGTCATGGGCGCGCTGTACCGCTACCGGCAGGAGCCGCAGGAGTACCCGCTGGACCAGTGGCCCGACTGGCAGAGTGCCCGTGCCCGCTTGCGAAACTTCGTAAAGCGGTGCGCTGAGGTCAACCAGCTAGGCGAGATGGCAACCCTGAACGCCGTGTGGCAAGCGATCTGCCGAGACGGCGGCCACTCCCACCTCATCCTCGAGCCTCGCCGGCTCAACGTCCGGCTCGCGCTGCCGGCCGACCCAGTGTGGGTGTGCACCTCATGCAGGCGTGAACACCTGCAGACCTCCGGTGTTTGTACGCACTGCGACGCCCGGCTCCCCGACGCGCCGGCCGAGACGTGCGCCGACCTCCACGGGCGGAACTACTACGCACGCGAGGCCGTCGACCTGCGACAGCCGTTGCGGCTGCACACCGAAGAACTGACCGCGCAGTCGGACGACCAGGCAGAACGCCAGCGACTGTTCCGGGACATCGTGGTCGAGGTTGACCGCCAGCCCGAGCGGCCTCTCGTCCGGCAGGTCGACGAGATCGACATTCTCAGCGTCACCACGACGATGGAGGTAGGGATCGACATCGGCGGCCTGCAGGCGGTCGTGCTGGGAAACATGCCCCCGATGCGCTTCAACTACCAGCAACGCGCGGGCCGCGCCGGCCGTCGCGGGCAGGCATTCGCGACAGTCCTCACGCTTTGCCGCGGGCGTAGCCACGACGAGTTCTACTACCGCCACCCCGAGCGGATCACCGGCGAGAAGCCGCCCGTCCCGTTCCTATCCATGTCGCGGGTCGAGATCGCTGAACGAATCGTGGCCAAGGAATGCCTGCGCCGCGCCTTCCTCGCGACCGGCGTGCAATGGTGGGAGAGCCCGATACCCCCGGACGCCCATGGCGAATTCGGGCTCGCCGCCGACTGGGCCGCCGACCCTGCCCGCCGGCAAGCCGTTCGGGACTGGCTGCGCACCTCGCCCGAGGTTGCGGACGTCGTCTCGGCCATCGGGAGTGGCCCCGGCGCGCCGGCTCCCGACGTCCTGGAATCGTTCGCCCGCGACATCCTTTACGGCCGCGTTGATAGCGCCGCCACGAACGCCGAGCTCACCGGTGCGGGTCTCGCCGAACGGCTGGCCGAGGGTGCAATCCTCCCGATGTTCGGGATGCCATCGCGCAGCCGGCTGCTGTTCCACCAACTCCGGCCGGGCTCGGAGACCCCGAGCCAGATCGACCGCGACCTGGACCTGGCGGTGACGGAGTTCGCGCCCGGCTCCGAGCGGACCAAGGACAAGAGGATCCACCTGCCGATCGGGTTCACCGCCCCCTATCTGTACCGCAACGGGCGATGGGAACCGGCCGCCAGCGAGCCGCTCGCCGGCCGGCGGTGGATGGAACGCTGCGAGCAGTGCCACTTCACGCGAACGTCGGACAACGAACCGAACGACACGGCCTGCCCGGAGTGCGGCTGCGCGCCCGACAGCCAACCGGCGTTCCGGATCTTCCAGTTTGCGGTACCGCTGGCATTCCGAACCAGCATGCACCCCGGCAAGGACGCGAAGGAAGAAGGCGAGCCAGTCTCCACGGGCGTCGCAAGCCTCGCAGAATCCGACCCGCTTCCCTGCTCACAGGTCGCCGGAACCAACAGCGCCCTGGCGCACTCGACCTCCGGCCGGGTGTACCGGATCAACGACCGACGGGGGCAGCTGTTCCGCGGCCAGCTCGGCACCACCACCCGAAGTGGCCAGATCCTCGAACACCAATGGATCGACAGCCGTTTCCAGGCCGAGGACGGCATCACCTTCACGCCGGAGGAGCCGCCCGAGTCCGTCGCCATCGCGGCGCCGAAGACGACAGATGTCATTCGTATCCGCCCCCACTCGGTCGCGGCCGGAGTTAACCTCGACCCGCTTGCCTCGAACGGGGCCGTCAAGGCGGCGTACTCCTCGGCAGCCTTCATCCTCCGGTCCCTTGCCGCGGAGATGCTCGACACCGACCCCGACGAGTTCGACGTCAGCAACGTCCGCCAAGTTGAACTGACCGGCGGGCAGAAGGCTGGCGAGATCGTCCTCAGCGATCACCTCGCCAACGGGGCAGGGTTCGTGGCCCGCATCTACGAGCGATGGACTGCCGTCCTGGCAACCGCCACCAGCACGACGGCACCGCCTAACACGTTCATCGGCGCGCTCACCGCCCCGGACCACCGGCTCGCCTGTGATTCCTCGGGGTACGACTGCCTGCGCCAGTACCGCAACATGAGCTACCACGGGCTTCTCGACTGGCGGCTTGGACTTTCGCTGCTGCGCTGCCTCGCCGACGTATCCTTCGCCGCAGGCCTCGATGGCGACTTCACCGCCCCGGACATCGAGGGCTGGCTAGCGTTCGCGGCCGGGCGGCGGGACGCATTCTGCGCGACGTTCGGCTGCACGCCGCACGACTTCGGCCCGCTACCCGGTTTCCGCGTGGGCGGGCACGAGGTGCTCATCGTGCACCCCTTGTGGGACACCCACCGCCCACAGGGATTACTCGCCGATGCCCGCGCGGCCGCCGGGCCAAACCGGCCCAAGTACCTCGACACGTTCAACCTCCTCCGCAGGGAGAGCTGGTCCTACCAGCGCCTCGGTACGTGACCACCCGTCCAACCGGTCACCTCCAGCCGGCAGCAAGCCGAGGCGCGCGCGTCTAACTGCTAAGTACCCATCGGGACCCGGCCCGGCAGAAAGAAGATCATTGCGGCGCCACGACTAGCGTTTGGCGGCCGCTGTCCGGCCCTTGACGCGGCTGCGCTTGGTGTCGGAGGTAGCCGTGCCGGTCGCCTCCCCGCCGGGTGCCGGCAGGTGGCCCGGGCGGGGCACGATGACGACATCAATCACGTGCTCCAGGTCGAGCAGGGCGGCGGCGGTGATGTCGTGTTCTTGGGGTGAGGCCGAGGCGTCGTAGATGAACACGACGATCTTCTGGTACGTGGCTCGTTCCTTGAGGTAGGCGACGGAGTCTTCGATGACCTCCTTTTCGACCTTCTTAAACTCGGTGGCAGAGCGGACGTACTTGATCTCCACGAGGACGCCGAGGCGCGGCAGGCCGAAGTCTGACCGGTAGGAGCTGTGTCCGAACTTGCGCAGCGGTTCCTCATCGACCAGGTCGTCGAAAGCGCCGCGCAGAAGGAGCCAGACAATGTCCTGGACCTCGCGTTCGGAGTTGATGGGCCAGCGGATCGGGTCCTTGACCTTGTCCGGGTCGTCCCATCGCCAGCGTCGCATTGCCGGGGTGAAACGGCGCAGGACCACGCCGACGTGGCTGCGGTTCAGCACGGCGCTGTCGATGCTCGCGTCGATGATGTGACCGGCCGCGGCCCGAAGCAGTGCCGCGTCGGGAACGGAGAGCTCAGCCACGCGGGTACTCAGTAGCCCGGTGAGGATCCGTCGCTGTACCCACCCCAGGTCGGTAGCCGGGCCGGGCAGGCGCGCCGTGCCGGCCACGGTCACCCAGTGGGCCAGCGCGAGGACGATGGCGTCGTGGCTGCCCGCCAGGTCGGTGAGCACGGATGCCTCTGCGGTCAGCATGCCGCGCACGTGCCGGCGAATCAGGTCCAGACGTGGACCGCCGACGGGAGCTCGATCGTTGTCCAGGACATCGCGCAGCCATTGACGCACCTGCGGTAGCTGGTCGCGTACGACCCCGGCGGCGAGGGCGATACCGAGGAGCTGGCGAGGATCGTTCAGGAAGGTCACCCCGTCGGCGGGGTATGGATCGCGCCGCATGAGGTGGGTCAGGCCGGCGACGAGCCGTGTCCTAGCGGTGCCGGCGCCGGCCGTGTCGAAGTGGGCCAGGCCGTAGCCAAGCACGGCCAGCTGGGGAGCGTGGGTTAGCTGGCCGGCGTGCCCGTCGAGCCAACGGCCGGCCAGCGGGCTGACCTCCCAGGCGAGCGGGATTGGGCTCGTCGCGAGCACGTGGTACGCGAACAGCCCGTCGAGGCTGCCCGTACGGTTCGCTGAGGCGATGCGGTGTTCGAGCGCGGCCATCTGGTCGGCGAGGTGGCCGGCAACCAGCCCGGCGGCGTCGGTGTCGGAACCGGTCACAGGAACCACCGGCTGGTCCGGAACGCGGTGGAGATGATGTCCGCGTTCCAGTTGCGCACGTGCCGGAGCCGACCGAGCAGCGACGCGATCAGGTCCGAGTACATGATCGTGACTGGCAGGCTGGACGGGTAGAACCGGCGCCACGACAGCGCGGTGAACCGGAACGCCTGGCCGGCGAGGTAGTCGAGGTCGGTGAACGTCGACGCCCGGTGCAGCTTGAGCAGCAACGGCCTTGGCAGGCCGTGCGTGGGCAGCTTCACGTCATAGGGGCCCGAGACCGTCAGCAGGACCTCGGTCGGGCTGAGGTTGACCGCGTAACCACGACGCGGGAACCCCTTGCCCTTGGGCTGGCGACGGCCGGAGGGCAGGCGCCAGTCGCCGACACCGGGAGCGGCGGTATCCATCAGGGACCAGTCGTGCTCGTCGCCGACGTGCACGAACGCGAACTCCACCGACCGGAACTCGGCCAGCAACCCGGTCACCAGCCGCTTGACGGCGTCGGCCTCGGTGTCCTTGAGCGCCTTGAACACATGAAACACCAGCCGGATCGCGTCGTCCGGCTGCCAGGCGTTGCGTTTCTTCACGTCGTCGATGCACGCCCGCAGCGCACGCAAGAGCTCCTGCGGGTACTGCTCGTAGTCGGCCTCCCGGGACAGGTTCGACAGGAGGTAGTTGCCGTCGGCGCTGAAGACCGTGGTGATGCCCACGACCCGTTCCGGGGTGCTGAACCGGCTGGGCTTGACATGGGCGCTACCGATCCCGATGACCAGCTCGTGGGCGATCGTCCGGGGCGCAGCGATCACGAACGGGATGCCGCCGAGCTTGGCGTAGCACTGCAGGGCCATGCTGTCGAGCACGTAGGCGGGATCGCCGCCGCGGATGGTCTCGACCTGCATCTCCTGAACCGCAACGCCCTGCCCCATCAGTGTCGACTTCGACACCAGGTACGGGCTCTCATCGCCCTGCAGGTGCTCCTGCTCCTCGCTGGTGACCACTATCGCCAGGTGCGGCTTGTCGGTTGCCTGCGCCACCGCGAGACATGCCTGTCGGTACGCCGCGGCGTCGCGCGGGCCCGCCTCGAAGGCCTCGATAACCACGTCGCAGTCGGTGAGCCGGTACTTGCGCGCGAATCCCTGCGTGAACACCTTCCCGTCGGGCACCCCGCGGCGGAAACGATCCATGAAGACCTCGACGTTGCCCTGATACGCGCGAGGTGTCAGCACCACGATCCTCGGCCGGCTGGGCGAGAAGAACTGGGAATCGAACGGGCCGAACTCCACAAGTCCCTTTTCCGCCGACCGGTGGGTCTTGTCGCCGCCGGGGTCGAAGACGAAGGTAGGTTCGTCGAACCTCCGCCAGCGCACCGCTGGCGTACCGGTGCGCGGAGGTGCGCTTCCGATCGGCTGCCCGACCTCCACCTCGACGCCGTTAGCGATCTTGAGCGGGACGCGCTCCGCCAGCCTGTTGGCCAACGCGGTGATCCGGTTGAGGCGGCCGTCCGCGCCGGTCAGGCCGTACTTCTCCTCCTCGAGCATTTCCAGCACCCGGGCGTGCTGCCCGCCGGTCAGGGCGGCGACCACGTCATGGAAGGTCTCCCGACGAGCCTCGACCCACGCGCCGCCGGCGTCGACCTCAGTCACGTTGCGGGTATCGCGAAGGTAGAGCCGGCCGTCGTGGATGGAGTCGATGGCGCCGACCAGCCGGCGGTAGGCACGATCGTCGAGATCGGGGTTGAACGGCACCTCCCCGGTCTCGGCGAGCACATAGCGCCCCTCCATGGCGACGCCGAGCTCAATCAGGTCGGCCACGGTCAGGTCGATCTCGGACCGGGTCTTCAGCCCGACCATGATGCCCGGCTGTTCCGATGGCCCTGACGTCCGCGTGTCCAGCGTGTACTGCGGATAGACGTGCACCCGTGCGAGCGCCTCGCGGTGCGTGCCCGCACATGGGATGAGCAGGTCATGGCGGGCATAGCGGGAGATGAAGCTCGGCCGCGAGAAGGAGCGCAGCTTGTACCGCATTGCGATGACCTCGCGAACGAGCGCCTCCCGGACCAGCCGCATGGTCAGCTCCCGATGGTCGCTGATCGCAAACTTCTCCTGCTCACCAACCTCCGGGGCCTTCGGCACGAACGGCACGCACACAATCCGGTCACCGTCGCGGCGGACGGCGTGGGTGTCTTTCAACTCCTCTCGGAGGCCGGCGAGCTGCTCTTTCGCCTCGAACGCCAGAACGCCGGCCCGAAACGTCTGGCCGAAGAAACGGACCGGGAGGAAGTTGGCCACCAGGTTAGGCGCCGCGCGCCGCGGAGGGGTCGGGATGCCGTGCACTTGGAACTCCTTGAACACCCACCGGCGATGCCGGAAAAGCTGCCCCTCGTGGCGGCCGGCAACGGGGCGCCAACACCGGTCCGTGGCCCAGCACGATGACTGGGCTGCACACCAAAGCTACTCACGAGGTACGACACTCCCGCCCGCGCGTACATCCCGGGGTGAGGATCCGGCCGTAGGGGCATCGCGACACGAGCCGAAGGAACCGCAGGTCACCAACACGCGTCCCTATGCAGGCGTCACCCGAAAGGGTGGACGCCACACCATCACGCCGAGAGCTCGGAACCGTTGCGGGTCATCCCGGATGCTGCACCAGTTGCGGCGGGTGAGGTGCAGCGTCTCGTCCTGCCGCGGGTGACGCTTGCCGAGCGTCCGGCCGAGTTGGGCCAGCCGGCCGGTAGGAAGGGCGAGGACACCGACGACGGAGAACGCCTCGAACAGGACCAGCGCGTACCACCCGACGCCGGGGACTCGTTGGACGAGATGCTCGTTGACCCAGGCACCGTCCGGGTTGGCCAGGTACCGGACCTGGACCTTCTCGCCATCGGGCAGGATGAGGTCGTAGCCGGCCCGCACTCGGCTGGTTGCCAGCGCGGCGCCGGTGAGCGCAGCGATGAGGTGTTCGCTGAACTCGGCCAGCGGGTCGCGGTTGGACTGCGGCAGGCCGATGGCGGCCAGCAGGGCCTGCCGGGCCTGCCGGTAGGCGTCGAGCGCCGCGACTAGGGCCCGGGCGCGGGCGGGGTCGGGTCTCGTGTTCATCCCAGGTTGACGATCTCGGCATCACCGGCGGCGAGGACGGCGACCAGGGCGGCGTTTTCGGCCAGGAGCCGCGCGGCCTTGACGGCGAGGTCCAGCGGCTTCGGCTGCCCGGCGAGGTAGACCGTCGCGGCGGCGGCCGTGGCCAACCTGACCGACCCGCCGCGTAGGAGGTGTTCGCAAAGCAGCGCGTTGACGCGCCGGCTGGTCTGCTGGCTCGGTCCTGGGCTGCGGTAGCTGCCGGCCAGGCGCCGGTGCAGGTTGCTGGACTCCCCGACGTAGACGCGCTGCCGCTGGCCGGGTGTCGCGGGCGGCAGGGTAAGCCGGTACAGACCGGGAACCGCCGCGAGGCGGGGGAACGACAGCATCCCGGCGCTGTCGAGCACGACGGCACCGGTGTCCTGCCAGCACAGCACGACGCGGACATCGACCGGTGGGATTGCCCGCGCCCGGTCCTCGCGGGTGGCCGCAAGCGGCGAGGTGTCCGCCGTCAGAGCCGGCGTTACCGCCACGGCGTCGGTCATGCCAGCGAGGGCGAAGCGGACCCGCCGGCGGTCGAGATAGACCTGTTCGACCCGGTAGTTCGCGGCCGCCCACGCCCGGGCCTGGGGATGGTCGGTGTTGGCCCACCAATGCCGCTGGCTGACCGACGGGGGTAGTCCGCCGACCAGACCGGCGATCTCGTCGAAGGTCATCTCCACCATCGGCCGTCCGTCGGCGGCGGCCACGCGCAGGTGATCGGTCAGCGGACGGTACTTGCCGATCATCCGCTGTCCCGTTGCGGCGTGCGCCGGTGAGCGCCCATGACGGCGCCCTGGCCCGGCGGTCGCCCAGGCGAGGATGTCGAACAGCCGCCCGTCACCGAGCCCATCGGTGGCCCCGACGTCGCTCCTGTCGCGCACCTTGATCGAAGGCACCCTTGCTGGCCACGGCTCGGCTTCCGACGGTCACCGCCTGACATCGAGGCCGACGATGCCGGCTGGCACGCGGTTGCCGCAACCCCCGACCGGGCAGGCCCCGCATCCGGTCGGGTTCCGGATCGGCCCGGGCGCCGCTGGGTCGCGGCAGCAGTTCAAGCCTGTGGTTTGTCGAAGACGAGGTAATGGCGGCGGAGGTGGCCGGGCGGGCGTTGCCTGGTGTCGACGACCGCTTGGACGACGGCTGGGATCAGGCCGCCGGCGGCGCCGAGCAGGACGGCGGCGACGCCGCCGGTGGCCGCGCCGATGACGCCGCCGAGCGCACCGGCCGCGAACGACGTTGCTCCGGCGAGCGTCAACGCCCGCGAGCTGCCGAGTTCGCGGAACAGGCCCGCTCGGGCGTCGGCGATCGTCTCGGCCACGACCGCGGTGGTGTCGACCTGCCCGACCTGCCGGCGCAGGGTGTGGGCGCGTTCCAGCGCGACGCTGAGGCTGCGCCGCCACTGGTCGAAGGCGTCGCTGGTCTGGCGGATGCGCACCGCGTCCTCGACCAGCAGATCTGCGATGCCGGGCACGTTCAACCGGGCCAGTTCGTGCAGCCGCAGTTGGTGGACCGGATCGTCCGTGCCCAGGAACAGCAGCTTGGCGAACAGCGGGGTCGGGCAGAGCAGATCGTGGCGGGCGCCGAGCCGGGTCTGGGCGGCCACCGAGTTAAGGACGATGTCCAGGCAGTTGTCCACCACTGCTGCCGGACGCAGGTCGGACAGGACCTCGATGAAGGTCTCGACGACACGTGCGTCGTCTTCGCGCAGGCCAGCCTCAACCAGGTCCAGTGGAGGATGGCGGTCGCCGGCGCGGATTAGCCGCCACAGCTCACGCAAGCTCGGGCTGAGCCCGTCGACGTAGCTGGCCTCGAACGCCTCCCATACCTCCGGCGTCCCGAATGACGCACCTGGCCGGTCGAGTTCCTCGCGGGCTTGAGCGCGTACCTGGCCGATGTCCGGCAGGTCGGCGGTGGGCGTGAAGAACGTCTGGACCACCCCGGTGTCCAGCAGCGGCGCGACCTCGCACAGCGAGACGGTGGCGGCGGTGATGAAGGAACGGGCCATCGCCCGCACCTGGGCCGGGCTGGTCGTGTACAGGTCGGCGGCCATCGCCAGTGGGTCCTCGATGACCAGGCCGTGGCAGTACAGCAGCGCCTGCAACACGCTGGTCGAGAACCGGCCGCTGCCCATGAACCGCGGGTCCATCGCGGCGGTCAGGTTCAACCCTGCGGCGCCGGGCGCGTCGCTGAACCGGGTGCCGGACGTGGTGGCGAAGGTGCTCGCCCGCGCCGTGATCAGCGGCCACGCCTCACCCTCACCCGGCACCACCTGCGGCTGCGGCAGCCGGGCGCATACCGCCTCGGCCAAGTCCGCCACCTGCACATCGGAGAGCCGCTGCACACCGGCGACCACCTCGGGGCCGTCCACGCCACCGACCGCCCGGCGCACCAGGTCCAGCGAGGAGGTCACGCCACCCCGGGCCGTCGAACCCGCTTTGTCCACGGTGACAGTCTCCAGCAGCCAATCTCATGCCACCCCATCGACGCCGGCAGGACCAGCCCGCGGTCGTCCTCCGACAGCGTCGGCTCCTTGCCGGCGAGCAGCCGTTCGTCGGTGTTCAACCTGCCGGCGGCTCAGGAGGCGATCTCCGCGCTGACCGGTTGGCAGAGCTCGGCCACGGCAACGGGATCTCGACCACACGATGCCAGTCAGGGATCCCGCGCCAGCTGTTGCCGCGAAATCCCAAAACAGATGTACGTGATCGAAGCGAACGGGCAAGCTCTGGTCGTCCCGAGGCGCGGACGACCAGAGCTGGTCACGGAGGGTTCGCAACTACCGGCGTGTGATCCACCAGATGAGGACCGTGATCAGCGCACCGCCAATGGCGGTGCCGGCGCCACGGACCACTGAGTAGAAGCCTACGTTGACGAGACGCCGCAGGGTGCCGCGGCGGTTCTTGGACTGGTTATGGGGCATGTTGTCGGCGGTCATAGGAAAAGGCTGTCCAGATGCCGGATCTGATCGGTCCGATCGGACACATCAAACGTCGGAGGGCTAATCGGGCAGCCCGAAGTACCCTGTGACCAACTCTGACCTCGGTCGATGATTGGACGGCAGCATACCGTGATCGACCTCATGCCGGGACTGCGGAAGGCTCTCCTCGATCTACTGGAAGAGGTCGGAGCGGGGCCGCGGGAGATCAGCGAGCACACGCAGGACCTCGGCCGAAACTGGGTTTACGACCTGCGCAAGACCAAGCGCAGGCTCCACCAGTCAAAGGTCGAAGCGTTCCTGGCCGGCCTGCAGCACTATTACGACAGCCCGGAATGTTCGAGGAATCTGTCGATCGAACCAGAGCGCTTCAGCTTCACGGCGTTGGCGAAGCGGTTCCCTGATGAGGTTGCGCAGCTCGTGGGTGCAGCACGGCCGGATGCGGCACCACCCGGCCGTGCTGCCGGGCTGCCGGCGCCATACTTGACCGAGCTGTTCCTTCCCCGGCCGGCGGTCGAGGAAAACGCGATAGCGGCGCTGCTGGGACCACGGCCGGCTACCCGAGGTCGCATCGTCGCGCTGACCGGAATGAGTGGGGCGGGCAAGACCCTCTCCGCCCAGCACATCGCAGGTCAGGACCGGATCCTAGCGCGGTTCCCCGACGGCGTGTTCTGGCTCGACGCCCGCCGCACCACGGCGACCCACTGGCAGCGTGACATCCTGGCCCGGATCGGAGGGCCGGTCAAGGAGTGGGATGATCTCCGGGCGCTGTTGCAGGAGCGGCTAGCGGGCATGCGGTGTTTGATCGTGCTCGACAACCTGGACTCCCACGAGCATGACGACGCCTTCACCGTCGTGGGGCCGGACAGTGCCGTCCTCGTCACCACCACCGATCAGGAGGTCCTGCCGCACACCGTCGAGGTGTTTCCCGTCGGCGGCTTCGACCTCGGCGGTTCCCTGGAGCTCCTGCGGCGATACTCCAGGGGAGCGACTGACCAGTCCGGCGAGGGCGCGTCGCCGGGGCCTGCGATCGAGCGCGTTCTCGTCCATTGCGGCGGGCTCCCGCTGGCCTTGGCCATCTGCGGGGCGATGGTCGATGACGGGCACCGCTGGGGCGACGTGGCTGCGCTGCTCGACACTGCGGACTTCGGTCTGTTACGCAAGCGATTCCACGACTATCCGCGACCTTCCCTTCTCGCCGCGCTCGCTGCTGGCGTGCGGGTGCTGGCGCCGGAGGAACACCTCGCCTACGGCGAACTCGCGGTCTTCGCCGGCTCCGGACCAGTGCCGGTGGCCGCCGCGCAGCGGCTGTGGGCCACGCGTGGCCTGGATCGGCCCCGCAGCGGCGCGATGATCATTCGGCTCTCCCGGCGGTCGTTGCTGACGTACGACAACCGGACCGAGACGTTCGTCCTGCACGAGCTGCTGTACCGCTACCTCGTCGCGGAGGCCGGCGATGACCTGCCGGGCATGCACGGTGGCCTAGCGGACCGGTACCTCGCGGCTTGGGGCGGCCTCGCGGCAGGGCTGCCCGACGTGGACGAAACCGATGAGTACGGCGTGACCCAGCTCGCGCACCATCTGGAGCAGGCCGGACGGGTGGTCGACCTGCACGC
>Ga0075430_100000551_pt1 | contig 28427 bp, 19 predicted proteins | sample RhiMetdeltSRZDD4_FD_75294 | JGI IMG/M metagenome (GOLD analysis project Ga0075430, IMG submission 75294) | Populus rhizosphere microbial communities from Tennessee, USA - Rhizosphere MetaG P. deltoides SRZDD4 | ecosystem: Host-associated > Plants > Roots > Rhizosphere > Soil | place: USA... | reverse complement strand
GCTTCGAGCCTCGCACAGACGGCCCGCAGCCGACATCTCTTGCATACGGGCGAGTCGCGCCGGTCGGGCATCGAACGGTGAGCTACAGGTCGCCTCCGGACGAGGCGGACCTCCACCGGATGCTCAGGGCGCGTATGGGACGACGTAGGCCAGCGCCCGGTGGCCCGCCGAGGTGGAGTCGTCCCCGCAAGCGCGGGGGTAATCCCGATCGTCCAAAGAGAGCCGCCGCAGGGACGGTCGGACCCGCAGATACCGGTGTGCGGGGTCGATACGCCAGGGGTACACTCCGGGCATGACCCGGGGCTTCCTCCTTAGCGAGCCGTGCTGACGCGACCACGCGACGGCACGGCAACCCCTCGTGTGAGGGGTTTTTTCTTGCCCTGGAAGTGACAGACCCCGAGTGAGGACTGATGACCCAGATCGAAGCGGACATCCCGCCCTTCCGCTACACCGCGACAATGGCCGGCGAGATCGAGCTGCGCTGGCAGGACTACTGGGAGGAGCGCGGCACCTTCCACGCCCCCAACCCGGCCGGTGACCTGGCCGACCCCGACCATCCCCGGTTCGGCGCGGAGAAGCTGTTCGTGCAGGATATGTTCCCGTACCCGTCCGGTGCCGGGCTGCACGTCGGGCACCCGCTGGGCTACATCGGCACCGACTGCTACGGCCGGTTCCAGCGGATGGTCGGGCGCAACGTGCTGCACACGATGGGCTTTGACGCGTTCGGGCTGCCGACCGAGCAGTACGCCGTACAGACCGGCACGCACCCGCGCAAGACCACCGAGGAGAACATCGAGCGCTACCGGGCGCAGCTGCGCCGGCTGGGCCTGGCCTACGACGCCCGGCGCTCCATCGCAACCACCGACGTCGCGTTCTACCGCTGGACCCAGTGGATCTTCCTGCAGATCTTCAACTCCTGGTACGACCCGGCGGCCGACCAGGCCCGCCCGATCGCGGAGCTGGTCGCCGCGTACGAGTCCGGTGCCCGCCCCACCCCGGACGGGCGGCCCTGGGCCCAGCTGTCCGACGTGGAGCGCCGGCGCATCGTCGACGACCACCGGCTGGCCTACGTCAGCGAGGCGCCGGTCAACTGGTGCCCGGGCCTGGGCACGGTGCTGTCCAACGAGGAGGTCACCGCCGAGGGCCGGTCGGAACGCGGCAACTTCCCGGTCTTCCGGCGCAGCCTGCGCCAGTGGATGATGCGGATCACCGCCTACGCCGACCGGCTGCTGGCCGACCTGGACGTGCTGGACTGGCCCGAGCAGGTCAAGCTGATGCAGCGCAACTGGATCGGCCGGTCCACGGGCGCGTATATCGACTTTCCGGCAGACGGCGCCAAGATCCAGGTCTTCACCACCCGGCCGGACACGGTCTTCGGGGCGACCTACATGGTGCTGGCCCCCGAGCACGAGCTGGTGGACGCGCTGGTGCCGGACGCCTGGCCGGAGGGGACCAGACCGGCATGGACGGGCGGGCACGCCACGCCGCGCCAGGCGGTCGGCGCGTACCGCGCCTTCGCCGCCGGCAAGAGCGAGGTGGAGCGCCAGGCCGACGCGCGGGAGAAGACCGGCGTGTTCATCGGCGGCTACGCCACCAACCCCGCCAACGGCGCGCCGATCCCGATCTTCATCGCCGACTACGTGCTGCTGGGCTACGGGACCGGCGCGATCATGGCGGTGCCCGGCCAGGACCAGCGGGACTGGGACTTCGCCGAGGTCTTCGACCTGCCGATCCTGCGTACCGTGCAGCCGCCGGACAGCTTCGACGGCAAGGCGTACATCGGCGAGGGGCCGGCCATCAACAGCGGGCTGCTGGACGGGCTGGGCGTGGCCGGGGCCAAGGCGCGCATCATCGAGTGGCTGGAGGAGCACGGGCACGGCGCGGGCGCGACCACGTACCGGCTGCGGGACTGGCTGTTCAGCCGCCAGCGCTACTGGGGTGAGCCGTTCCCGATCGTGTACGACGAGACCGGCCTGCCGGTCGCCCTGCCCGAGGAGATGCTGCCGGTCGAGCTGCCCGAGGTGGCCGACTTCTCGCCGCGCACCTTCGACCCGGAAGACGCGGCCTCCAACCCGGAGACGCCGCTGTCGCGCAACGCCGAGTGGGTCGAGGTCGAGCTGGACCTGGGCGACGGCCCGCGGCGCTACCACCGGGAGACCAACGTGATGCCCAACTGGGCCGGCTCCTGCTGGTACCAGCTGCGCTACCTGGACCCGACCAACGACAAGTCCATGGTGGACCCGGAGAACGAGCGGTACTGGATGGGCCCGCGGGCGGCCGGCGACTGCGGCGGGGTCGACCTGTACGTCGGCGGCGTCGAGCACGCCGTGCTGCACCTGCTGTACTCCCGCTTCTGGCACAAGATCCTGTACGACCTGGGTCACGTCTCCTCGTTCGAGCCGTACCGCCGGCTGTTCAACCAGGGCTACATCCAGGCGTACGCGTACACCGACCCGCGCGGGGTCTACGTCCCGGCCGAGGAGGTGGTCGAGCGGGACGGTCGCTACTTCTACGGCGAGACCGAGGTCCGGCGCGAGTACGGCAAGATGGGCAAGTCGCTGAAGAACGTGGTGACCCCCGACGATATGTGCGCCGCCTACGGCGCGGACACGTTCCGGGTGTACGAGATGTCGATGGGCCCGCTGGATGTCTCCCGCCCGTGGGAGACGCGCGCGGTGGTCGGGGCGTACCGGTTCCTGCAGCGGGTATGGCGGCTGGCGGTCGACGAGGAGACCGGCGCGACGCGGGCGTCCGATGTGGAGGCTGACGCCGAGACCCGGCGGCTGCTGCACCGCACCATCGAGGGCGTCCGGTCGGACATGGTCGGGCTGCGGTTCAACACGGCCATCGCCAAGCTGATCGAGCTGACCAACCGGGCCACGATGGTCTCGGCCGCCGGTGGCACCCCGCGCGAGGTTGTCGAGCCGCTGGTGCTGATGCTGGCCCCGGCGGCGCCGCACATCGCCGAGGAGCTGTGGCGGCGGCTGGGGCACGAGGAGTCGCTGGCGTACGCGCCGTTCCCGGTCGCCGACCCGGCCTGGCTGGTGGCCGCCGCGGTCACCTACCCGGTGCAGGTCAACGGCAAGGTCCGGGGGCGCGTCGAGGTGTCGACGGAGGCCACCGAGGAGGAGGTACAGGCGGCCGCGCTGGCCGAGGTGGCCGGGCACCTGGCCGGGCGGGAGCCGCGGAAGGTGATCGTCGTGCCCGGTCGGATGGTCAGCGTGGTGGTGTAGGCGTGGTGAGGTAAGCCCGGTCGGGTAGGTAGCCCGGGCCGGGTGGGCTGAGCCCGGTCGGCCGGCTGAGCTGACCGGGCTCAGCCGGCCTTGACCGGCTCAGCCGGCCTTGACCGCGGCGAGCCGCTCGGCGCGCAGGCGGCCGGGCCAGGTGTCGTCCAGCGGCACCAGCGGCTCGTCGCCGGTAGCCCAGCGAAGCAGCAGGTCGGCCAGTGCCGGGTTGCGCGACAGCGCGGGCCCGTGCGAGTAGGTGCCGAGCACCCGGCCGTGCCAGGCGCCCTCGGTCTGTCCGTCGTTGCCGACGCCCACGCTGACCCGGGCCAGTGGCCGGGCGTCGGGGCCGAGGTGGGTGCGCCCGCCGTGGTTCTCGAACCCGGTCAGCGCGGGCAGGCCCAGCTGCGGGTCGACCTCGCCGGCCAGCTCGCCCACGGCCCGGGTGGGCCCCCGGTCGGAGTACGCGTCCAGCAGCTCCAGCCCGCCGCAGCGCGCGCCCTTGGCGAAGAACGACGCCCCCACCAGCTGGTAGCCGGCGCAGACCGCGAAGAGCACGGCGCCGCGGGCGACCGCGCGGTGTAGCCCGCCGTCGGTGGCCAGCCGCTGCGCGGCCAGCGCCTGCGGGCCGTCCTCACCGCCACCGAGCAGGTAGATGTCGGCGGAGTCGGGGACCGGCTCGTGCGAGGCCACCTCGAAGGCGTGGACCGGCAGCCCGCGCCGCTTGGCGCGGTGGGCGAGGACCAGCAGGTTCCCCCGGTCGCCGTAGGTGGACAGCAGGTCGGGGTAGAGCCACACGATGCGCAGCGCGCTGACGCAGGCCCGCCGGCCGGGCCGGGACTCAGTTGACACGGTCCAGCTCCGCTCGGATGTCCTGGAATGCGGTGTAGTTGGCGATGACCTCCAGCCGCCCCGGTGGCACCGCGGCGACCGCCTGGTCGAACGAGCGCACGTGGGTGAACGCCACGCCGTCGACCTCCAGCCGGACCGCGAGGTCGTACGCCCGGTCGCCGGTGACCAGCACGCGGCGCCCGCGCAGGCTGGAGAAGTCGACGTCGAACAGCCAGGAGGTGTCCAGCCCGTCCGGGTCCCGCGCGTTGATCGACAGCAGCGTCGGCGCCTCCTCGGCCATGTCGAACGCCTCCAGCCAGCCGGCCGGGTTCTTCGCCAGCAGCAGCCGGATCGTGCGCCCGTCGCGGGCCACGGTCGCGTACCGCCCGGCGATCGAGGTCACCTCGGCCAGCCGCGGCACGGCCCGGGCCACCGGTACGCCGAGCTCGGCGGCGACCGCGAGCGCGGTCGCCGCGTTGGCGAGGTTGACCCGTCCGGGCAGGCGCAGCGCGACGTGGTGGCGGATGCCGCCGGGGTCGACCACCGCGTCGCCGTCGACCGTCCACTGTGGATCCGGCCGGCGCAGCGGGCAGCCGGTGCACCACCACTGCCCGCCGGCGCGCTCGATGTGCGCGCCGCAGCGGGGACACACCCAGGAGTCGTCGTGCCACCGCTGGCCGGCGGCGACCCAGGTGACGGCGGGCCCGTCACCGGCTGGGCCCTGCGGGGTGGCGGCCCAGGTGACCATCGGGTCGTCGGCGTTGGCGACCACCTGCACGCCGGGGTGCTGGGCGAGCGCGTCGCGCCACAGCTGGGCCATCATCGCCACCTCCTTGGCCCGGTCCAGCTGGTCCCGGCTGAGGTTGAGCAGCGCGACCACCCGCGGTGAGGTGGACGCCAGCACCGCGGAGAGGTAGTGCTCGTCCACCTCCAGCACCGCGTACGGAGTATTTCCGGCGCGGGCCAGGGCCGAGGTGTGGCCGCTGGGCATGTTGGCCCCGAACGAGTTGGTCGCCACCGGCCCCAGGACGCCGAGCGCGGCGGCGGTCAGCCGGGTGGTGGTGGTCTTGCCGTTGGTCCCGGAGATGAGCGCGACCTGCCGGCCGGCGGCCAGGTTGGCGAGCAGCTCCGGGTCGATCAGCAGACCGAGCCGGCCGCCGATGACCGACCCGTCCCCGCGTCCGGTCGCCCGGGACAGCGCGGCGGCTCCCCGGGACACCGTGCTGGCGAGCCTGGTCCGCAGCGGCAGCTTCCCGTCTGTCACGGACGGAAGGGTACCGAACCGCCTCACCCCGCTTTTGCGGCAGCCTGAGCAGGTCCCCACTCTCCTCCACGGCAACCGCGCGGCGCGGGTGTCTGCGCTTTTCTGTGGGTTGATGCCTGGTTCGTTCCGTACGCCGAGGCTGTCAGATAGCGGACCGGTGAGGCCGTGCCGACCGCTGCCCTCCACTCGGCTCCACCCATTCTGAGCAGGGCTTTTACCGTTCGGATGAGGGCGGTTATGGCCTCTTTTCCATTGACGGTGGAGGGAAGTGGAGTACAGTGGGGCACTGTGGCAGGGCGGGGGTGTCCTGCCACACGGGGGGTGCGCCGAGGGGGGGTGGGCCGAATGTTTCTCGGCACCCACACCCCACGCCTGGACGACAAGGGCCGGCTGATCCTGCCCGCGAGGTTTCGAGACGAGCTGGCGGGAGGTGTCGTGATCACTAAGGGGCAGGAGCGCTGCTTGTACGTGTTCCCGATGCCTGAGTTCCAGCGCATCGCGTCACAGCTGCGCGAACAGCCGATGACGCACAAGGCCGCCCGGGCGTACAGCCGGGTGTTCTTCGCCAGCGCCCACGACGAGGTGCCCGACAAGCAGGGCCGGGTGACGATCCCGGGCCACCTGCGCCAGTACGCCGGGCTGGACCGCGAGCTTGTCGTGATCGGGGCGAGCACCCGGGTGGAGATCTGGGACCGACAGGCCTGGGACACCTACCTGGCCGAGAGCGAAGAGGACTTCGCCGGCATCGAAGAGGGGGTGTTGGCAGGCGGGCTGTGACGGCCGCAGCGACACCGGCCGCCGTCGTACCGCCAGATCTCCAGGCGCTTGCGGCTCCTGACGCCCCTTCCCCGGCGCCAGGCGCATTATCCACAGTCGACAGTCACGCCGTTGACGGCAAGCGGATGGAGATCTGGCAGTGCGGCGCGCGGCCGTAGTGCACAGGGGAGCACCAGGGGGTCGGACATGGGCGAGCCGCGTGGTACGCACGTACCGGTGCTGCTGGCGCGCTGCCTGGAGCTGCTCGCCCCGGTGCTGTCCCGGCCCGGCCGCCGCGCCGTGCACCTCGACGCCACGCTCGGCCTCGGTGGCCACGCGGAGGCGGTGCTCGCCGCGTACCCGCAGGTCCGCCTGGTCGGGATCGACCGGGACCGGGAGGCGCTGGACCATGCCGCCGCGCGGCTGGCCCGGTTCTCCGGGCGCACCCATCTGGTGCACGCCCGCTACGACGGGCTCGCCGAGGTGGTGGCCGGGCTCGGCTACCCGGGCGTGGACGGGGCGCTGTTCGACCTCGGCGTGTCCTCGCTGCAGCTGGACGCCGCCGACCGCGGGTTCGCCTACGCCCGGGACGCTCCGCTGGACATGCGCATGGACCAGACCGGCGGGGTGACTGCGGAGGACGTCGTCAACGGCTACTCCGCCGCCGAGCTGGCGCGGGTGCTGCGGGAGTACGGCGAGGAGCGGTTCGCGGCACGGATCGCCGCGGCGGTCGTACGCGAGCGGTCCCGGGCGCGGATCACCTCGTCGGCGCGCCTGGCGGAGCTGGTCCGGGACGCGATCCCGGCCGCCGCCCGGCGTACCGGTGGGCACCCGGCCAAGCGGACGTTCCAGGCGCTGCGCATCGAGGTCAACGGTGAGCTGGCGGCGCTGGAGCGGGCGATCCCGGCCGCGCTGGACGCGCTGGCGCCGGGCGGCCGCCTGGTGGTGCTGTCCTACCACTCGCTGGAGGACCGCATCGTCAAGCAGGCGCTCGCCGCCCGGGCCAGGTCAACCGCGCCGGTCGACCTGCCGGTGGAGCCGCCGGGCAGCGGGCCGACCATCCGGCTGCTCACCCGCGGCGCGGAGGTGCCGAGCGAGGAGGAGGTGTCGGCGAACCCGCGGGCCGCCTCGGCCCGGCTGCGCGCCGCCGAACGCATCGACGAACGCGCGGCGAGCCGCGCCGGCCGGCGGGCCGGGCAGCGACCGCGGCGGGTCCGGCCGCTGCACCAGCCCCGTCCGCTCGCGCCGGAGCGGTCGGAGCACCTGGAGGGCCCGGAGCACTCGGAGGACCCAGAGCACTTGGAGGACCCGCAGCGCCCGGAGCACTCGAAGCCGCGGGCGGGCGAAGCCGGTCCCGCCGCTCCAGCCGATCGACAGGAGACAGACGTGGGGAGGGGTGGATGAGATGACGACAGCACGCGGCGGGCAGCGCGTGCCGCGGTCGGGGGGCCGGACCGCGGAACGGGCAGAGCGCCGGAGTCTGATGCGTGGTGCCGCTACGGCACGGAGCGAGCCGCCGGTGGCGGCGGAGCTCTCCACCCAGGGCAGCTCGGCGTTGAAGCCGGCGCCAGTGTCCAGCTCGGCGCTGCGGGCCCGGCTGCGCGTGGCGCCGCCGACGCCCGTGGTGGCCCCGCGGATGCCGTTCGTGCTGCTGGTGCTCTCCGTCGTGATCGGTGGGGTGCTCGGAGTGCTGGTGCTCAATACCAAGATCAACGAGAACGCGTTCCGGCTGCACGACCTGGAACAGCGGCAGACCGTACTCAACGTGCAGGAGGAGCAGCTGCAGCAGGAGATTGCCGAGCAGGAGTCCCCGGGCAACCTGGCCGCCGCCGCCCGGCGGCTGGGCCTGGTGCCGGCGGGCTCGCCGGCCTTCATCCGGATGCCGGACGGCCGCGTGCTGGGCGTGCCGCAGCCCGCCACCAGCCAGCCGAGCATCACCAGCCAGCAGGCGCCGGCCGGCGGGGGCTGACCCGTGGCCGGGAAGCCGGACCCCGACGGGCGGCGCCAGGCCGGGCGGGCCGAGACCGGCGCCAAGGTGGTGCCGCTGCGCAGCGCGTTGTCGCAGGCTCGGCGCTACACGCCCAGGGGGCGCAGCGTTCGGGAGGCGGCGCAGGCAAGGACCGGCCGCGCCGCCGACCCGTTCCGCCCGGCGCTGGAGGTGGTGGCCGCCGGCCGAGGTGCCGGGGACTCCGGCCGTCAGGCCGCCACCCCTGGGCGCCGCGCCGCAGCGTCTGGTCGCGGTACGGCCGGGTCTGGTCGTGGTACGGCCGGATCTGCCCGCGGTGCGGCTGGGTCCGGGCGCGGCTCGGCTGGGTCTGGTCGTGGCGCCGCCGGCCGGCAGGGGCGGGCAGCCGCCCTGGGGTCGGGCCGCGCGGCCGCGTCAGCGGTCCGCCTGGGCGAGCTGCTGCCCGGCCAGGCGCCCCGGCGGGGTGCGGGCGGGCGGGGCACCGGCACGGGTCGCCCTGGCCGCCCCGCCCGGCGCGTCTCGCGCAGGCCGGTGCGCCCGCCGCGGCTGGGCGAGCCGAAGCGCCGGCTGCGCGTGGCCACGGTGCTGGTCTTCGCGCTCTTCGCGGTCATCGGGCTGCGGCTGGTACAGCTGCAGGTCACCGACGCGAGCACATACGCCGCCAGGGGCCTGGCCGACCGGCTGCACACGGTGCCGATCGCGGCGCCCCGTGGGGCGATCTACGACCGTTCCGGCGCCGTGCTGGCGCGCAGCGTCGAGGCGCGCTACGTCTACGCGGACCCGAGCATGATCGACAACCCGGCGGAGGCGGCCGCGAAGCTGTCCCCGCTGCTCGCCATCCCGCCGAGCGAGCTGCTGCCGAAGCTGCTGCCGCACAACCGGACGGACGGGCGGCCGTCGCAGTTCGAGTGGCTGGCCCGCAGCGTGGACATCGCCACCGGCGACGCGGTCAAGGCCCTCAACATCAAGGGCATCGGGGTACGCCGCGACGAGCGGCGTGAGCTGCCAGGCCACGACCTGGCCGCGAACCTGCTCGGCTTCACCGGCGACGACCTGCACGGCCTGGCCGGGCTGGAGGCCCGCTACGACGACGTGCTGGCCGGGGTCAACGGCGAGCGCACGTACGAGATCGGCGTCGGCGACCTGGCCAAGGAGATCCCGGGCGGGTACCGGCGGGAGACGCCGGCGCAGCGGGGCAGCTCGCTGCAGCTGACCATCGACCGTGACCTCCAGTACGAGGTGCAGCACGTCCTGTCCGCGCAGATGCGTACCGTGAACGCGACCTTCGCCGCCGCGGTGGTGCTGGACGTGCGTACCGGGGAGGTGCTGGCCCAGGCGAGCTACCCGCCCTACGACGCGGCCGACCCGTTCAAGGTGCCGCCTTCGCAGCGCGGCGACGCGGCGACCGGGATCGTGGTCGACCCCGGGTCGGTGCACAAGGCGGTCGTGCTCGGTGCCGCGCTGCAGGAGGGCGTGGTGCGGCCGGACTCGACGGTCGTGGTCGACCCGACCATCCGCAAGGGCGACACCACCTTCTCCGACGTGCACCCCAACCCGCCGGGCGCCCGGATGACGCTGCCCGGGATCCTGGCCTACTCCTCCAACGTCGGCACGATCCGCATCGCGGACGCGCTCACGCCGCGCAAGCTGTACGAGTACCAGCTGCGTTTCGGGCTGGGCGTGCCGACCGGCGTCGGGCTGCCCGGCGAGGCGGAGGGCCTGGTCCAGCCGCCGGAGAACTGGAGCGGCTCGTCGTACGGGTCGATCCCGGTGGGGCACGGGGTGTCGGTGACCCCGCTGCAGATGGCTGCGGCCTACGCTGCGATCGCCAACAACGGGGTCTGGGTGCAGCCGCACCTGGTCCGCGCCACCATCAAGCCCGGCGGCGAGGTCGTCAACGCCGCCGCGCCGGCCACCCGGCGCGTGCTGAGCCCCGGCAACGCGGCGGCGCTGCGGGAGATGCTGGAGGCGGTAGTGGTGGTGCCGGACGCGACCGGGACCGCGGCGGCGGTGGCCGGCTACCGGGTGGCCGGCAAGACCGGCACCGGCCAGCGGGTGGAGAACGGCCGGTACGTCAGCGGCGAGGTGGCCTCGTTCATCGGCATGGCACCGGCGGATGCGCCGCAGTACGTGATCGCGGTCTTCGCGCATACCGCGGCCGGTAATGGCGGGACGGTTGCGGGGCCGGCGTTCCGGCAGATGATGCAGTTCGCGCTGCAGCACTACCGGGTGCCGCCGACCGGGACCCGACCGCCCCGCTTCGCCGTCTACAAGTGAGGCGCGCGTGTGCTCACGTGTGCGCTCAGCAGGGCCAGTGCTGGTCGATCGCCGCCTCAGCCCGTTGAAGATCCAGCGACTGAGCCGGTAGCGCGTCTCGCAAGGCATCGCGCAGGCTTTCTTGACCGTCTGAGGCGTCGATGCAGGTCTGAACCATCGCCAGCACGTGGAGCCGAGCGGTGGTGTTGTCGGGCACCATGGTGCGGATGTGCTGCGGTAGTAGCGCCATCACCGCGCGGCGCTGGTAGTCGTCCCGGAACGCGGGGATGGTCAGCAACGCCTCGACCAGGGTACGCAGGTAGTTGCGCCCGGGCACCGGGCCTACCGGAGGATACCCATCGGAGCCATAGGTGTCAGCGAACGAACGGCACTCAGCGAGCAGCGCGCGCACGTACGCAGTCGCAGCCAGCGCGGCGTAGGGATGCCATACGTCGTTCTTGGTCTCGTCACAGTAGTCGACAACGCCACGGACCACGAACCACCCTTTGGCGTGCAGGCCGGCGCCGACGGCAACGCCGGACGCCTCCATCTCCACCGCGCGGACCTGGTACCGGCTAGCTATCTCGTCGCGCAGGACCGCGTCGCGTAGCAGCCGGTCAGCGCTGGCGATCGCGCATCGGTGCACGCGTGGCCAGCTGGCGACGTGCCCCGAGTGGCTGCGAAGTGGGTGGTCGATCTGTCTGCCGAACCGCATCAGCACGTCCGCCTGGTCAGGCGGTTGGGCGAAGCCGGGTGCCCTCGCCGCACTCTCCAACCATTCACGCCAAGGCCAGTGACCGGTGAGTTCCTTCACCTCCAGCTCGCGGTCGGCCCGTAGCAGCTCGCGGGAGACCCCTTCGACCGAACGCCGAAGCTCACTGCGGCCGTTGATGGTGCGCGCATGGTCGTAGTCGATGACGCCGTGGGTGGCGACAACGATGTCACCGAGCCGCACGTGCCGTTCGGGCGTCGCCGGGGCCGGGATTCCTCCGGCGACCCCGCACATGATGATGCATCGCATGGTGGGGAAGCTGCGGCTCAGGTCGGTGCAGATCGCGGCGGCGTTCCTGGTGCCGTCCTGGGTCTGCATGGCTACCACGACCCGGTGCGGCTGGCCCTCGTCCTTGCTGGGAAGCAGGCCGGTCAGGTAGTGGTTGGGGTCGCCGGGCGCGGGCTCGTAGCGCAGCTCGTCGACGAGCAGCCGGACGGCGGCGGACTCGACGGGAAGCGCCGTCACTATGCCGACGTGGACATCGGTCTGACTATGGCTCATCGGCGGTGTCCTTATCTCAAGGTCCCGGAATACCCGAGAGATCCGCCGAACCGGACGCGGTCGATGGCGGCGATGGAAGCGGGCCGGCTGGCCGCATGCGGTCACGTCGCCGGCCAAGGCCAATGCTGCGATAACCAGATCTCATTCTGCGCAGCCACCAACCCTTCTCCGGTGCGCGGATCGGCGCGGTCACGGCCACCGTCCAGGGCGGATGGTTCGAGTGAGCGTCCCATGATAGGTAGCCGTCCCACCATTTGTCTTCCACCTTGTTGACACCGTCGCCGTCGCCAACCGTATTGCGCCTGGATGGAGGTAACCTGCGTGGTCCCCGCGCCGTAGTGCCGGCTAACCGGCGGCTCCGGTGGGTCGGTTTGGCTTGACCTCGATGCTCGGGGAGGCGGGTGACACGAATGAAGTGATCAATTTCTGCCCCTTTCGTGTCGGCCCCTTATGGTGTGTACAGTTACAGATCAACTAACTTCACGCGGCCAGGGGGGACCAGTACCGTGGATCCATCGTATCGACATGTACCAACTGAATTGATCGACATCGCCGGACTCTCCATCGTCGAGCTGCGCCACTGTGACAAGAATGTCCTGCGTCCATCCCTTGATCGTGTTCTGCGTCAGGTCGAACGCCCACGCGCCAATATCAACGAATCGGGGCCCCCAGGGAGAGTGGACTGAGGCGGCGGCGAATTCGACCCGAGAGGAGTCGATGTGCCCGAGTCGCGTCGCCAACAGGCCGGTCCGCCGGCCAACGTCGCGCTTCCGATCGAGCACTTCGAGGCACTCGCCCATGGTCTGGGCGGGCCGGCAACGGTGCGGCTCCTGCTGGCCGGTGAGCACAGCCGACGGCTCCTCCTGCTTCGCGAGCTGCTCGACCGGGCAACGGCGCGGCCCGCGCTCCTCGGGCCGCTGCCATCCGCCGAGACGGCGTGGAACGCGTTGAGCGACATAGATGCCAGAGCGCCGCAGGCGCTCGACAGCGTGCTGCTGCATCCGCAGGTCGGGATATGGCTCTCGTATGCCCTCCGAGAGTCCAGGAAAGGCGCCGAGAGGACGAACCTCTGGGCCGAGGTGGGACAGGTCCACGCGGTTGCCCTCGCCGCGGCGATCCGCGCCGGGATGCCACTGCGCACTCGGGTGCCGGTCCACTGCGGCGGTGTCCTGCTGCCGACCTTGGGGCTCGCGCGCTTTCCAGCGGTGACCGGATGCGCGGTTGCGGAGGCCGACAGTGCCCACGGCCTATGCCGCCTGCGTGTGCACGGCCATGAGGTGGTGGTGCCGGCGGACCCCGAGGCCGACCAGCCACACTGGTGGGGACTGCGCTCGGTCGGATGCAGGGCCAACGGCAGGGGGCTCACCCTTAGCCTCGACGATATCGACCCGTACCGCAACATGGCTGACCCGGTCGCACCGTGCCGCCTCGACGACCACGCTGTGGACGCCTGGCGAGACCTGCTGCAAGCGTCGTGGGAGATACTGAGCCGCTGGCATCCGGCTACGGCCGACGCTATGGCCGCCGGGCTGACGTCGATCGCCCCGCGCGCCTACGACGCGTCCTGGACGATATGGAGCGCGTCCACCGGAGACGGTTTCGGCGCAGCAATGATCTCACCTCCCCCTGACCCGGTGAGCCTTGCGGTGGCGCTTGTACACGAGTTCCAGCACACCAAGCTCGGTGGGCTGCTGCACCTGACCACTCTTTGCCATGAGGACGAGCGTGAGCATCTCTATGCCCCATGGCGCCCGGACCCGCGCCCACTCGGCGGTCTGGTCCAGGGAGTTTACGCCTTCTTCGGCATCACGGAGTTCTGGCGCAGGCAACGGCACGAGGGCGCGGAATGGGACCGGAGGATCGGCGACTTCGAGTTCGCGTACGCCCGCCGCCAGACCTGGGCGGGCCTCTATGCGTTGGCGCGGTCGCGTCTCCTCACTGATCTGGGAGCCAGGTTCGTTAACGGCCTCACTGCTCGGCTGCGTCCTTGGCTCGCGGAGCCCGTCCGCGCTGACTCGGCGCGAGCCGCATGGGCGGCCTTCGCCGACCACCGGGCGGGCTGGCGCATCAGGAACGTCCCCGCCGACCCGCCATGGGTGGAGAAGGCCGTCGTGGCCTGGCGCCGTCGGTACGAACCCCCGCTCGCCGCGACGCCGGTGGATCCGAACGTCGGCACAGCAGGCTCAACCTGGGCGCATGGCCGGCTGACGCTGTACCGCGCCTGGCTCGCAGGTCGGGGCGGTCTTCGCGACCTTGCTGCTCTGGCACAGGATGTGGACCTGCCGGTGCCTGGCGTGACGCGTGACGACCTTGCCCTGGTCAACGGCGAGCCCACCCGGGCGGTCGCGGGATATCTGAGGCGCATCGCCCGCGATCATTTTGACCTCGACGCGTGGACGGGCTTGGGGCTGGCGCTCGCCGCAGCGGAGGACGCGTCAGCGTGGCGACCCCTGCTGCGCACTCCAGAACTCGTATATGCGTTATACCGGGAACTCGCTAATGAACACGCCTCACCCTCGCCATTGGAGCTGGCCCGGTGGCTGGGCCGGCGGGGATCAGCGTAGTGCAGACCGGAGCTACAGCGTCAACGGGTCGATGTCGCAGTCCGCGCGGATGCTCTGCAGAGCATTGAGCGTGGCGGGATGCCTGTCACCGAGGCGGCGCCGGAACCGTACCATCGTATCGGCGTGGATCTTGTCAGCCTCCTGGGTCCGGCCTAGGGCGTGCAGGTCCAACGCGAGGTTAAGGCTGCACGCAAGCGTTGACGGGTGATCCTCGCCAAGCTTTTGACGGGAGCGCTCCCGGGTGTCGCGATCTCGCTCATAGGCGGCTTGGTGCTCACCGAGCGAGTGGAGGTCGCTGGCGAGGTTGGTGGCGCAGACGAGACTGATCGGATGGTCCGGGCCGAGCGTGGCGTGAAGGGCCTCCAGGGTTTCCTCGTCGGACGCGCGAGCGCCGCTCACGTCACCCAGCAGGCGCAGCACGATCGCGAGGTTGACCCGGGCCGAGAGGGTGTGGGGATGCGTGTCGCCAAAGACCTTCACATACCGTTTGAGGGTCTGCTCCCCCAGCTCGCGGGCACCCTCCAGATCTCCGGTCTGACGCAGGTCAATGGCGAGGTTGAGCGCGGTTGCCATGGTGTCCGGGTACTCGTCGCCGTAGCGGACCCGGAACTTGCCGAGCGCCTCCTCGGCGAGCTTGCGCGCGCCGTCGTGGTCTCCGGCCTTTCGCCGGGCCACCGCAAGGTTACGGGCGGCGCGTACGGTCGCTGGGTTCTCGGGTCCGAAGACCTTGACGAAGCGCTCGTAGACGCTCTCCTGAAGCATGCGTGCGCCGAGGTAGTCTCCCGACTCTCTCAGGCCCATCGTGGAGTAGTTGAGCGTACGCATGGTCTCGTCGTGGTTCTCGCCGATCACCGCGGACTGCCGCCGGTATGTGTCGCTGTCCAACTTCCACGCCTCCGCGAACCTACCGACGTGACGCAGGCTAATGCCCAGGTGGAAAGCGGCTCTCAGCGTTGCCGGGTCGTCCTCCCCGAGTTCTCGACGACACTTCTCTACCGCTTCCTGGTCCAGCTTCAGTGCTCCGGTGAAGTCACCGGCAGTCCGCAGGTCGACCGCGACCCGAGTCATCGCATCAAGGGTGGCCTCGTCGTTCTCGCCGAACGCGGCACGGGACAGCTCCAACGAGCGTTCGTTGATCTGCCGGGCCTCCTTGAAGCTTCCCAGCACCCACAGGATCCATGCCCGCCACTTTGCGACGGCGACTGTGTGCTCGTGGTCGTCGCTGAGGTCGGCCCGCCGTTGTTCGTGAACCTCCTTGGCGAGCGCGGCTCCGCCCTCGTGGTCGCCCCAGTAGAAGAGGAACTGCAGCATGTTGAAGACCAGTTGGTGCACCCTCGGGTCGTGCGACATGACCGCCCGGGAAACCGTGACGTGCGGACCCAGTGCCTGGTAACGCGCCCAGTAGCTAGGCAAGGCAGGGTTGTTGGGGTCTCCGTTTGCTAGCAGCGTGTGCGCCCCGCGTCGCATCACCTCCCGACGTTCCTCGTCCATCCGGCCAGACAGCACGGCCTGCACCAGGCGGTGCATCTGCAACGTGCCGTTGCGGTGGTCGAACTTGGCCAGCGCGTACCGCTGGATGTCACGGATCGCCCGAGCCAGCTTGATCGGGTCACGCAGCGTCTCATCGAGCGGATCGGTGATCGGGGCGCTGGGAGAGCCGGCGAACAGCTCCCGGGAGATGGGCTCTGGCGCGAAGAAGGAACAGACCTGCAGCAGCTGCAGCGCGGCCAGGTTGACCTGCTCCAGCTTGTCCAGCGAGACGTTCCACGCGGCAGCGACGGACAGCTCGTAGTTGGGGGAGGTGCCCAGCGCGAGCAGCTCGATGCGCTTCTCCTCCAGTAGCTGGAGGTATTGGTCGACCGACATGCCAGTCGCCACCCGCCACGCCGCTGCCTGTTCCACCGCGAGCGGGAGGTCGCCGAGCGCCTCGGCGAGCCGGTCGGCCTCTTCCTCGGTCAGCTCGGGCGTGCGTTTTGTCAGAAAGATCTTACTTTCCGTACGTGTAAATACATTAACCTCAAGCGACCGGGCGACCTCGGCCCACTCCGGGTTGCGTGAGGTAACCAGAATCTTCCCGGCCCCACCGGTCGGGAAGTGTGGCCGGACCTCGGACAGATCCTCGGCATTATCAAACACGAGCAGCCAGTTCTGGTACGGCGTACTTCCCGTGCTCAGAGCCTCACGCACTGCCGGGACCGCGGTGTTGGCCTCTCCGATATCCCTGACCTCCAGGCCCAACCGGCGCGCCAGAGCGGTCAGCGCCGACAGGATCTGGCCGTCGTGCTCTGCCGGAATCCACCAGATCAGGTCATAGTCCCCGCGATGACGGTGCACGTACTCGATCGCCACCTGTGACTTCCCGACACCACCCATACCGTGGATCGCGTGCGGGAGGACAGCCGTCTCACGTTCCACGGCGAGCCTGTCGTGAAGGTCTCGAAGCAGGCTCTCGCGCCCAGTGAAGTTGGGGTTACGTGGCGGCACGTTTCCCCACACCTGGGGCAGCCTCTCAACGTCACGGAGCGCGACCGAGGCGGGAGGTGACATCGATTCTCCTATGTGGCCGTAGCCCTCAAGGGTTTCCGGCAGCGTGAGGTGTCGAAGTGCATCTGAGTCAGCGGGAGCAGCCAAACCAGCTGAATCTACCGTGTTTTGCTCCGGGCCGCTGGCTCGGGTGGCCTGAGGAGCGGCGGGCTCCCCCTCGACGGTGTGACCTACCAGCGTTGGTGTGTCGACCCCAGCGTCGCTCGCCGCTTGCGGGGACAGCCGTTCGCGTACCGCGCGTAGCTGACGCTGAACCTCGAGCCGTTCAGCCTGGTTGTCCAGCCACTCGCGCAGCTCCACTGCGAGTTGGCTGTTGGTGCAGCCTGAGGCTGCGCGCTCAAGTAAGAGCATTGCTGGCGGCAGCCCATCGGAGCCGGCCTGCTCTGCTGCGAGATCGTCGAAGATGTCGGGTGGTGCGACCGGCTTTGGCGAGGTGCCTGGGGTGGGAAACTCGTCAGCAAGCGCTGATCGCAGGCGCACGTCGCGTCCGACCCGCCGAAGAAGGTCCCGCGCCCGATCAAGATCACCCTCAGGCAACAGGCTCGACAGGGTCGCCGACTCGATGAGCTGGCGTACCCGTTGGGTGCTACTGGCATGGGGCGCCATCGTCTCCAGCGCGGTGCCCAGCGCACGTAACCCGCCTGGGTTGCCCAGGCAGGCGAGCACGATGTCGATTACGTGCAGGCGCGCCTCTGTATGCTCCTGCACGTCCGGAAAGCGAACGACGTCCCCTCGTATCAGGGTAAGCAGCATCCGGCGGTTTGGAAGAGCATTCAACAAGGTCAGATCCATCAGCGCCGCAACGAGGGAGGAGCGCAGCTCTGTTGCGGGATCCTTCCTCCCTGGGCCCGGCACCGGTCCTTCCCCATCCTTAGTCAATGTAAAGACATTGCTGGCGCCCAAGAATCACCTAACGGCGGGTGCACCGCTTCACCCGCTGTTGTCGAGGATGAGCACTCAGCCGAAGCCTACTTCGCGTGCATGCGTGAGCGCCAGACGACCCACAGCATCGGAGATCTCGCTGGTTAATGACGCTGGACCGTAGTGGGTCCTGGGTCACGCCGTGCCGTGTCTGGTGGGTACTACCTTCCATATCGATATGTATCGGGATAACACGTCCGGGGTGGAACCCGCGTCCGCCTAGTCTACGAGGTCAAATGATCTTTCATGAGGTGCTTTGTCGGTTGGCTGAGCGGTGTGCTCCCGGGCGTCAAGGTGCTCAGTGCGATGCTCGCCCACTGCCCCTGAGCATCGTGGAATATGGATTTCCCGTCGACCGCCAACGAAGAGCAATGTCACCCAGATGGGTGAATGACCGTACTCCTTCGTAGGTCTGGCTGAAGCCGGATCTTGCCTGGAGCAATCGGTGCGTTACGTTACGCGAACGGCAATGGGAGACGGGGCAACGGTCGCAGCGGGGATGCGCCGGAGGCTGTGTGAGGATGCCCGCGCGATAGTAGGGCATGGGGCCGGGATCGGGACACGGTGCGCCGTCCGCGAGACACCGCTTGCGGATCTGTACGACTCCGCGCATACCACCGTGACTCTCGGTAGCCGCAGGCGGGCAGGCCCCCAGAAATGAGGAGCCTGCCCGCGGTCGATGGTGGGTGGTCGTGTCAACCGGCGACCTGGTCCAGAAGGTCAGCAGGTTTATGGCCGTAGGTCACCGGCACTGCTGCATCACGCTGTCCCAGTTGGTGCCTGCGGGGCACGGCGGTGGGTCATCGGCCATGGCCGGAGTCGCGCTGGCAAGCAGCGAGACGGCGACCTGGAGCACGGCGACGAACACGAGACGGTGCAGCCAGGTGTTGATGCGGGTGCGCATGGGAATTCCTTTCACAACACTGTTGGGCTCAGGGGTGCGCGCTGGGTGTCGGGGCGGGAGACGGGAACGCGGCGCGCTGTTTCGCGAGACGTGGCCGTCAGGCCCGATGTCCACTGTGTCTAGACACAGTGGGTGAGGCGATGCCAGCGTGGCGGGCGCCCGTCACGCCATGGTGTCGACGCGCTGTCCGGCTCGGCTTTCCCGGTAGGGCGCGGCGGCTGGGTGCCGCGGCGCCGAGTCGAGCGGAAGCCTGACTTCGTGTCCAGTTGACAGTAACGCCGAGCCGGTCTTTGTGTCAACATGACACTTATCTGGTTAAGTGGATCCACCCCAGGAGATCATCGGCGCGATTGGCCAGTGCTACGTAGCGGACGGGCAGCAGAGGCTGCACCTTGTCAGTTCTCGGTCCTGCGGCCTTCGAGGCGGTCGCGGACCTGGTCGGCCTCGGGTAGACCCATCTCGGTGTACAGGCCGAATGCCGTGGTCCAGGCGGCCCGTGCCTCGTCCGGTCGGCCGAGCTCGGCGTGCGCTTGGCCGAGGGCGGACAGTGCGGTGGCCCGTAGGTAGGCGGCGTCGTGCGCCTCGAAGAGGCTGGCGGCGCGGGTGAGCGCGGCCGCCGTACGCGCGGGCGCTCCGCACGCGCGGTGCAGCGCGGCCAGGGACAGCTGGACGCGGCCCTCGAGGACGTTGTCGCCGGCCTGGCACGCCAGCTCCGACGCGGTGGCCAGGTGCCGGTCGGCCTCGTTCCAGTCGCCGGTGAGGCGGGCCACGTCACCCAGGCCGTGGGTGGCGTAGGCGCGGCCGGTGGCGTCGACGTGGCCGACGGTGTCGAGCACGTACCGGAAGCGCCGCTCTGCCTCGTCCACCTCGCCCCGGGCCAGGTGGGCGCGGCCGATCCAGTATGCGTTCTGGGCCAGCAGCCGGGGCCATCCGGCCGTACCGGCGCTCTCCTGGGCCTTGCGCAGGATGCGCAGGGCCTCGTCGTGCTGGCCGAGGTCGAGGTGGGTCTGTCCGACATAGCGCAGCGCCTGCCAGGCGCCGACCTCGTCGCCGCAGGCTTCGTAGAGGCGCTGGGCCCGGGCGAAGGTGGCCAGGGCCTGCTCGAACTGGCCGCGGCGGCGTAAACAGTTGGCGAGCGCCCGCAGCGCGATGGCCTGCCCGTGCCCATCCCCGAGCCGGTCGAGGACGCGGGCGGCCCAGGCGAGCTCGTCGGGGCCGGGCAGGTCGGCGCCGCGGCTGGCCACCAGGGAGGGCTGGGCCAGGATCATGGTGACGACGGCCTCGCCGCGCTCGTCTCCGGCGCGCCGGCAGGCCTCCAGCGCGGTCATGTGGGTGGCGTACCAGTCGTCGAGGTAGCCGCGGATGGAGTAGAACTCGTGCGCCGAGACGGCCAGGTCCCAGCAGGTCCCGGTCAGGTCCAGCTCGGCGGTGTGGCGTACCGCGGCGCGCAGGTTCAGCCGCTCGGCCTCGTACCAGTCCAGCGGGGCGTCGTCGAGGTCGGCGAGGACGGCCGGCGGCACCGGATGGTCCGGGACGGTGCTGTGCACCACCTCCACGTCGCCGCCGTAGATGGCGCGGTGGGCCCGGCGGGCCAGGGTGAGCAGCGCGGCGTGGGCCCGCGCCGGGATGGCGCGCCGGTCCGGCTCGGGGAGGTCGCGCTCGCCGCGGCGGCGGGCGTACTCCCGCGTCAGGTCGTGCAGCCGGTAGCGTATGCCGCCGTCGACCGGCTGGATCATGTGGCAGCGGGCGAGCCGCAGCAGCGCGTCGGCCGGCTCCCCGTCGGCTGGCTCGGCGTCAGCGCGGTCGAGCACCGCGGCGGCGGTCCAGAGCGCGATGTCGGGCAGCTGCAGCAGGCCCAGGGCGAGGAACAGCCTCCGGGCAGCTGGGTCGAGGCGGTCAAAGCCGGCGCCGATGCTGCGTTCGACGCTGCGGTCGCCGTAGACAAAGGTGTCCAGCGGCTGGTTGGCCAGGCGTTTGGCCAGCTCCGCGGTGCTGCGGTCGGGGTCGCGGGCGCGCAGGGCGCCGGCGATGCGCAACGCCAACGGCAGGCCGGCGCAGAGCGCCACCACGCGGCGGGTCGCCTCCGCCTCCGCGCCCGGGTCGATGCCCGCGTGGCGGACCACCCGCCCGAACAGCTCGGTGGCGGCCTGCTCGTCCAGTGGAGGCAGGGTTGGTACGTGGTGGGCGCCGTCGATGCCGGGCAGCCGCTGGCGGGCGGTGACCAGGACCGCGCAGGCCGGGTTGCCCGGTACCAGGTCACGCACCTGCTCCTCGTCCCGGGCGTCGTCGAGGACCAGCAGCACCCGCCGGTCGGCCAGCAGGCTGCGGCACAGGCCGGCCCGTTCGTCCCGCGTCTGGGGCAGCTCTGTCACCCCGAACGCGCGCAGCAGCTGTGCCAGCACCTCGATGCTCTCCGCCGGATCCGCGGCGGTGCCGCGCAGGTCGACGTAGAGCTGCCCGTCGGGGAACTCCGCGCGGACCTCGTGCGCAACCCGTACCACCAGCGTGGTCTTGCCGATCCCGCCCGGTCCGGTCACCACGACCACCGGCGGTGTGGTGCGCGGCCTGCGGGTGAGCCGCTGGCACACCTGCGCCAGCGGGCCGTCGCGGCCCACGAGGTCGGCCAGGCCCGCCGGCAGCTGCCGCGGCACGACCACCGGCGGCGCCACGGCACCCACCTGCCGTGCCACCCGGTCCTCGTACCGGGCGACCGCCGCCTCGTCCCCGCTGGCGACCGCGTACCTCAGGTTGCGCAGCCCCGCGTCCGGCCGGCCGCCGGTCTCCTCGGCCAGCGCGTCGGTGTGGCGCTCGTAGGCGGCCAGCGCCTGCGTGGCGTGGCCCCGGCGGTAGAGCGCCAGCATCACCTGCTCGCACAGCCGCCGGTCGGTCGGGTGGTAGCCGAAGACCGTCTGCAGCTCGCCGAGGACCCGCTCGTGGCGGCCCCGCGCCAGCTCCAGGTCGAACAGGCGTACCGCGGCCCGCTTGCGCCGGTGCTCCAGGTCGAGCGCCTCCCGCCGGACCGGCTCGCCGGGCACCCCGGCCAGCGCGTGCGGCCCTCGCCACAGCTGCAGCGCCGCGCGCAGCAGCTCGGCCTCTTCACGGGTACGGCCCGTCGCGGCGGCTGCGTCAGCGTCGCGGACCAGCTGTTCGAACACCAGCTTGTCCAGGTCGTCCGCCTTCACCCGCAGCTCGTAGCCGTACCCGGAGCGGGTCTTCAGGTCGTTGCGGCGCCCGATGGTGGCCAGCAGGCCCCGCAGGTACGAGACCGACTTGTGCAGCTGGGTGTCGCTCACCTCGGTGCCTCCCCATACGGCCCGCAGCAGGTCCGCGGTCGACACCCGCCGGTTCGCGTTGACCAGCAGGATCGCGAGTACGCCCAACCGGTGTCCGCTCGGCAGCGGCAGTGGCGCATCCGGCGGCCCGATCTCGAGGTCGCCGAGGATGCGGTAGATCACGAGCGGCTCCCAGTGATGCGGAAACAATGCGTGTTAGTTGCATCACGGAAGGTACGTCAGGGTCTCTCGGTCGCGCCAGCGGGCACCGGTAGCCGCGTACGGGGATTATGTCGCTTTGACATTTAGGTAGCCTGTCGGGATGCCGAACCGCAACCGCCAGCATGCTGGCCTCCGCCTCACCGTCGACCTGGCGATCCTGACCGTCCGACATGGACGGTTGCAGGTGCTGCTGGTCGAGCGGGGCAACGAGCCGTACCGTGGCCAACCAGCCCTTCCCGGCGGGTTCCTGCGGACCGACGAGGACCTCGACAACGCCGCCCGGCGTGAGCTGGTCGAGGAGACCGGGCTCGACGGCACCGGCCTGCACCTCGAGCAGCTGGCCGCCTTCAGCGCGCCCGACCGGGACCCGCGCGGGCGGGTGGTCACCGTGCCGTACCTGGCCATCGCGCCGAACCTGCCGGTGCCAGTGGCTGGCTCCGACGCCAGCGGCGCGCGGTGGGAACCGGTCGACGCGGCGCTGTCCGGCCGGGCGCGGCTGGCCTTCGACCATCGCGACATCCTGCAGGCGGCCGTGGAGAAGGCGTGCCGGGAGCTGGAGTACACAACGGTCGCGACGAGGTTCTGCGGCGAGACCTTCACGATCGGCGACCTGCGCGCGGTCTACGAGACGGTCTGGGGCATGCGCCTCGATCCGCGCAACTTCAGCCGCAAGGTGACGAAAACCGAGGGCTTCATCGAGCCGGTCGATGCCAAGCGCACGCCGGACACGGGGCGTCCGGCGCAGCTCTACCGCGCCGGGCCGGCTAGGCGGCTGTACCCGCCGATGCTGCGCACCGGCGCGGGTAGCAGCGACGTTGCCGGTCCATGAGCGTCACCGGGCTGGGCTGGCCGGGCGAGCTTACCGGCAGCCCAAAAGAGCTCGCGGGAAGGTAGCCGGTAGCGGGCTCTGGGTCCATGGAGTGGTAGTCGGACGAAGACTCTGTGAGGAGGCGCCGACGATGGCTCCGCGGGTCGAACGTCGTACCCCGTTGTTGGTCCGGCACCTGCCCGGTCGGCCACCCGGATGGCTCACCGTCGCGGGGGTGGCGGGTCCCTGCCTGGCCATGCTGGTCGTCTTGGTGGCGGCGGTCGTCAGCGCGCTGCCGCCGGACCGCGTCGAGATGCTCACGCTGACTGTCGTGTGCGGTCGCTGCATACTCCCGGCACGGCACGCCACCCGGCCGGTCGGCTGGGTGGTCGTCACCGGCGGGGCGAGATGGCCAGGTCCCACCCGCCGGAGCCGACGCTACCGCGTCCACGCGTGACGCCGCAGCGTCGTCATGCTGTCAACGCGGGCCGGGCCAATCGATCCGCGGTCCGGGCTGGGTGAACCAGAGCCCGCCGGGCGGCAGCGCGACGAGCGTGAAGTGCTCCTTCAGCCACGGCAGCAGGCGCCGGTACGCCTCGGTGGTGTCGGGCTTCCAGTGGTCGTGCGAGAGCACGATCGACCCCGGCCGCACCTCGCTGCGCAGGACGGCGATGATGTGGTTCACCATCTGCGGGCCGCGGCCGTACACCTCGCTCTGCCAGTCGCTCGGGTCGACGTCCCAGTGGATCGACACCATCCCCAGCTCGGCGGCGACCGTGACGTAGTCGTCGGTCCACGCGCCGCCCGGCGCCCGGAAGTAGCTGACCGCCGCGTCCGGGACGACCGCGCGGATGGCGTTGTTCGTGTCCAGCAGGTCCCGCCTGATGCGCGGCTGGCCGTACGTGCCCAGCTGCCGGATGTGCCGCCAGCTGTGGTTGCACAGCGCGTGCCCCTCGGCGTGGATGCGCCGGACGACCTCGGGGTAGCGCTGCACCTTGTCCCCGTTGACGCAGAACGTGGCGTGGACACCGGCGTCGGAGAGCACGTCGAGGAGGCGGGGGGTGTTGACCGGGTCGGGTCCGTCGTCGAAGGTGAGCGCGACCGCGTAGGACCCGGTGGTCAGGTGCGACCCGTTCGGGCCGGTGCCCCTGGTCGGATGGATCGGCACGGTGGGCGCCGCCGTCACCGGCGGTGCCGGCGCGGCGGGGCTGCCTTGGCTTGGCGCGGTCGCGGCGGGGGCCTTCGTCGGCGTCGTCTCCGCCGACATCGCCGCCGCAACGGCGAGGACTGCCACGACCGCCAGAGCGATACGGCGCATTCAGGACTCCCGGGACGGGCTGGGGGTCCCGACCATACCGCGCGGGAGGTTTCGCCCGAAGGAGTCCGATTAGGAGCGTCTCGGGTATCCGGCAGAAAAGGTCGCCCCAGCATCAGGCAGGCCGAACACGGACAAACTCCTCATACAGATAGACGCATAACGCGGACAGGCTCCTCGCGGCCAGCCGGTCATGCCGTCTGCGGCAGGCTCCCCCGCCCGTGGCCGGCGATGGGCTCGATCTCGCGCCTGTGGTCGGCGATGAGCTCGGCGACGAGACGCCGGGCGCTGGCCGCGCGAACGGGGTCGGTGTCCGCGAAGGCTGCCGGGGAGGGCAGCATCATGGCCAGGCCCCAGCCGCGCCCGCGCGCCCAGGTCGCCTCGTCGACCGGCAGCGCCGCGCGGAACGCGGCGCGGCCTGCTGCGGACAGGAACGTCCACGCGACCATCAGGTCGCATGCAGGATCACCAACGGCCAGGCATCCGAAGTCGATGACCGCGCTCAGCCGGCCGTCGACGGCCAGCAGGTTCCCCGGGGCCAGGTCTCCGTGGAGCCAGGCGGGCCGGCCGTCCCACGCCGATGCCGCCGCCAGGGCAGCCTCCCATGCCGCGGTCAGCGCGTCAGTGTCCGCCAGGCCGTCCAGGGCCGCGATCCTGCGACGGACGCCTGCGTCCTCGGCCGTTGACGGGCGGGGGTCGCCCATGGGTACACCGCGGAAGGCGTTGCTGGGCTGGGGTGGCGGACCGCCGGTGGGGTCGATCTGTTGCAGCGCGGAGACGAGCTCCGCCAGGTCCCGCGCTGTCTGGCATGGGTCGGCCATCCGCTCGATGACCGGGTTCTCGCCTGCCAGCCAGGGGTAGACGGACCAGTGGAACGGGTAGCCCTCGGCAGGAACCCCCATCGCGAGCGGCACTGGAACGGCCAGTGGCAGCTGCGCGGCGAGCCGCGGTAGCCACCGCTGCTCCCGGTGGACCTGAGGAGCCCACCGGGAGAACCGGGGCAGGCGTACGGCCTTGTCCCCACCCAGCCGGTACATCGCGTTGTCGGTGCCGAAGCGCTCAGCCCGCGCGATGGGCAGGTCCGCCCAGTGTGGAAACTGTGCCGCGAGCAGCCGGCGTACTAGAGCTACGTCGATGGGTACCTCGTCGGGGCGCCGGTCGTGGAGGGCCACACGACCTCCTGTCGCCGGTCGGATGCTGTCGCTATCAAAGGACACCTATCCCACCTGCCGTGGCGTCGCCTGTCCACTCGTTTGCGGCCGGGTGACCGACGCGGTCCACGGTAGGTCGTGGCCCGGAAGTGCTCGTGGCCTCGGAGCGGGTAGGGTCTAGCGCCGTGCCCGGCTATCCGCGTCCCCGGAGTGTGACCGCGAGCTCATTGCCGGATCTCGCGACGCTGCTGGACGCGGTGCTGCGCGAGCCAGCCGGGCTGGCCACCCGGAACGCGTCGGGCCCGACGCCGGCCGTCACCGGGATCACCCACGCGAGCGACGAGGTCCGGCCCGGTGACCTGTTCGCCGCCCTGCCCGGCGCACGGCGGCACGGGGCGGACTTCGTACCGGTCGCTGCGCGGGCCGGGGCGGTGGCCGTACTCACGGATGAGGCTGGCGCTGGCGTGGCGGCCGCGGCTGGCCTGCCGGCGCTGGTGGTCGCCGACCCGCGGGCCGCCCTCGGACCGGCCGCCGCCCGCGTCTACGGCGACCCGACGGCGACCCTCACCGTGCTCGGGGTGACCGGTACGGCCGGCAAGACCTCGACCACCTACCTGATCGAGTCGGGGCTGCGCGCGGCCGGGCACACCGCAGGGCTGGTCGGCACGGTGGAGACCCGCCTGGGTGACCTGGTCGTGGACAGCGTGCGTACCACGCCGGAGGCGACCGACCTGCAGGCGCTGCTCGCCGCGGCGCTGGAGGCCGGGGTCACCGCGGTGGCCATGGAGGTGTCCAGCCACGCCCTGGCGATGGGCCGGGTCTCCGGCACCCGGTTCGCGGCCTGCGGCTACACCAACTTCGGCCTGGACCACCTGGACTTCCACGCCGACGCCGAGGAGTACTTCGCGGCCAAGGCGATGCTGTTCGACGGGCGCTGCGCCGTGGAGATCCTCAACCTGGACGACCCGGCGCTGCGCCCGCTGCTGCGGCCGGCGACCGTGACCTACTCCGCTGCGGGGGACCCGGCGGCGGCATGGCGCGCTGTCGACATCACCGGGCACGGCTACGGGCAGCGGTTCACCGCGGTCGGGCCGTCCGGGGTCGCCGTGGAGACCGGGGTCGCCCTGCCCGGCCGGCACAACGTGGCCAACGCGCTGCTCGCGATCGCCGCGCTGGTCGCGGCCGGGGCCAGCCCCGATGTGGCGGCCAAGGGGGTGGCCGCCTGCCCGGGGGTGCCGGGCCGGCTGGAGCGGGTGGCCGCGCCGGGTCCGGTCACCGGCGTGGTGGACTACGCGCACAAGCCGGACTCGATCATCGCGGCGCTGGCCGCGCTGCGGGCGCTCGTCGCGCGGGAGGGCGGCGGCAGCGGCCGGGTGATCTGTGTGATCGGCGCGGGGGGCGACCGTGACCGCGGCAAGCGCCCGCTGATGGGCCGGACCGCGGCGCAGGGTGCGGACCTGGTCGTGGTCACCGACGACAACCCGCGCACCGAGGACCCGACCGGCATCCGGGCGCAGGTGCTCGCCGGGGCACGCGCTGCGGGCGGTGCGCAGGTGCTCGAGGTCGCCGGCCGGCGGGAGGCGATCGTCGAGGCCGTCGCGCGAGCCGCCCCCGGCGACGTGGTCGCTCTGCTGGGCAAGGGGCACGAGCGCGGGCAGGAGGTCGGTGGTGAGGTGCGCCGGTTCGACGACCGGGCCGAGCTCGCCGCCGCGCTGGGCGCCCGGTTCGGTGGGGTGGTGCCCGGCGCGGCGGCCATCGGTGGAGCGGCGATCGGCGGGGCCGCATGATCCCGATGCCGCTCGCCGAGGTCGCCGCCGTGGTCGGCGGCCGGCTGGTCGGGGCCGACCCAGGGGTACGGGTCACCGGGCCGGTCGAGTTCGACTCCCGGGCGGTCGGCGCCGGGGGGCTGTTCGTGGCCTTCGCCGGGGCCAACGCGGACGGGCACGACTTCGCGCCGGCGGCGCTGGCCGGCGGTGCGGTGGCCGTGCTCGGCACGCGGGAGCTGCCCGAGGTGCCGATGGTCCTGGTCGCCGACCCGCTGGCCGCGATGGGCCGGCTGGCCCGCGCGGTGGTGGACCGGCTGCCCGAGCTGACCATCGTGGGGCTGACCGGATCCTCCGGCAAGACCACCACCAAGGACCTGGTGGCCCAGCTGCTCACCCGGCTCGGGCCGACCGTTGCGCCGGCCGGGTCCTTCAACAACGAGCTGGGCCACCCGCACACGGTGCTGCGCGCAGGTAGGGACACCCGGTTCCTGGTGCTGGAGCTGGGCGCCCGGGGGCTGGGGCACATCAGCTACCTGTGCGACATCGCTCCGCCGCGGGTCGGTGTGGTGCTCAACGTGGGCGTGGCGCACCTGGGCGAGTTCGGCTCGGTGGACGCGATCGCCCGGGCCAAGCAGGAGCTGGTCGAGGCCTTGCCGGCTGGGGGAGAGGCTGGGCCGGCGGGCGGGGTGGCGGTGCTCAACGCCGACGACGAGCGGGTGCGGGCGATGGCCCGGGCCACCCCGGCCCGGGTGGTGCTCTTCGGCGAGGCGGCGCAGGCGACGGTGCGGGCCGAGGACGTGGCGCTGGACGAGCGCGGGCGGGCGTCGTACACGTTGGTCACGCCCTTGGCAAAGGCGGCGGTGCGGCTGGGCGTGAGCGGTGCCCACCAGGTGGGCAACACGCTGGCCGCGGCGGCGGTCGCCCTCGAGGCGGGGCTGCCGGTGGACGTGCTGGCCGAGGCCCTCGGCGACCTGCGGGTGATATCGAGCCGAAGGATGGATGTCTTCGACCGGCCTGATGGGGTCACGGTCATCGACGACTCGTACAACGCCAACCCGGCGTCCGTGGCGGCGGCCCTGCGGGCCCTGTCCGCCATCGGGCGGGGCCGCCGCACGGTCGCCGTCCTGGGCTACCTCGCCGAGCTGGGGGAGTACGAGCGGTCGGGGCACGAGGAGGTCGGTCGGCTCGCCGCGCAGCTCGGCATCGACCGGCTCGTCGTGGTGGGCGAGCCCGCCGCGCCGATCCACCACGGCGCGGCGGCGGTGGCGACGTGGGGAGGAGAGTCGGTGCTGGTTAGCGATCAGCGCTCGGCAATGGCGGTGCTGCGCGACGAGCTGCGGCCGGGCGACGTGGTGCTGGTGAAGGGCTCGCGGTACCGCACCTGGGACGT